>Ga0308158_10004907_pt1 | contig 11127 bp, 10 predicted proteins | sample PhyBR2_FD_201038 | JGI IMG/M metagenome (GOLD analysis project Ga0308158, IMG submission 201038) | Phyllosphere microbial communities from UC Gill Tract Community Farm, Albany, California, United States - DLSLB.R2 | ecosystem: Host-associated > Plants > Phyllosphere > Unclassified | place: USA...
TGACGTTCGCAATGCCACAATCTGAACCTCCGTTTGAAAGGAACAATTCTGCTTCGCGAAGATTTTGTGTCATAATTGCAGAACTCAAACCTTGCGGAACATCATTTTGGATAGCAATTGCTTCTTCTAATGTTTTGTATTTAATCAAATAAAGAATTGGCGCAAATGTCTCGTGCTGAACAATTTCGTAACCGTTCTCAACCTCAGCGATACAAGGTTTTACGTAGCAACCAGAATTATAATTATCGCCTTCCAAAACGCCACCTTCTACGATGAAGTTTCCGCCTTCAGACTTACATTTTTCGATGGAATTCTGATATTGTTTTACCGCAGATTTGTCAATCAATGGTCCAACGTGATTGCTTTCATCCAAAGGATTTCCGATTTTAAGTTGCCCATAAGCTTTTACCAAACGATTTTTAACTTCATCATAAACAGATTCGTGGATAATCAAACGTCTTGTAGAAGTACATCTTTGTCCAGCCGTTCCAACGGCACCGAAAACGGCACCGATGATTGACATATTAAGGTCGGCATTTTCTGTAATGATGATAGCATTATTTCCACCCAATTCCAGAATCGATTTTCCGAAACGTTCTGCTACATTTTTCCCGACAATTCTTCCAACTCTTGTAGAACCTGTGAAAGAGACCAAAGCAATTCTCTTATCATTGACTAATTTGTCTCCAATTTCGTGGTCAGCAATTACAAGACTAGAAATCCCTTCCGGAAGTCCATTTTCTCTTGCAACCTCAGCGAAAATATTTTGGCAAGCAATCGCGCAAAGTGGTGTTTTTTCTGATGGTTTCCAAACAACAACGTTTCCACAAATCCAAGCTAAAGCAGCGTTCCAGCTCCAAACTGCAACCGGAAAATTGAATGCGGAAATTACACCTACAATCCCCAATGGATGATATTGCTCGTACATCCTATGACCTGGTCTTTCGGAATGCATTGTGTAACCGTGAAGCTGGCGCGATAATCCAACTGCAAAGTCACAGATATCAATCATTTCCTGAACTTCGCCAAGACCTTCCTGCAAAGATTTCCCCATCTCATAAGAAACCAATTTACCTAGGTCGTCTTTGTATTCTCTTAGTTTATTTCCAAATTGTCGAACCAAATCGCCACGTTTTGGCGAAGGAACTTGTCTGAATTCTCTGTAAGCTTCCTGCGCTTTCGTTACTACTTTTTCGTAGTCACCAGCATCGGAAGTTTTTACAGAAGCAATCTTATTTCCGTCAACCGGAGAGAAACTGTCTATATTTTGCCCAGATGAGAAAAATTCTAATCCGGTAGAAGTACCATTGTTTTCTGTTGAAATGCCTAATCTTTTCAGGTTTTCTAATATTGAAATCGAGGACATAAATTTTAATTTTTTTAGAGTCCCTAAGATAAAAATATATTTCGACCAGCAAAATCAAAAGCTAACAATCGTTAGTAAACATTTAGCAATTATTATTGCTTTGAGATAGTAAAAAGATAATTAATTTGTGAAAAAGGATGTTATCAATAAATTTAATTTGATATCAGTCACTCAAACATCTATAAATTAAGGATAATTTATAATTTTGAATAAGTCTAAATTACATAAATTTTCATATTTTTGAAAAAAATAAAAGATGGAAGACCAACTACAGACGACCGAAGAAAAGAAATTGCCGAAGTGGAAAAGTCTGCTGAAAAAATTTGGAATCGGTGGAATTATTTTTTTTACAGTAAAAGGTATTATCACTTCTACCCTAATCTATTTTCTTGGAAAAAACTTTTGGGTGATTATCAAGGATTATGTTGCTCAATGGTTTGATTAAATTGAATTTTATTTTTAATAAGAAATAAAAAAATCCTTTGCAGCAAAGGATTTAATTTTTTATCGGTAACCGAAATTCTTAAGATCTCTATCGTTTTTTCGCCAGTCTTTTTTGACTTTCACAAACAGATTGAGATGGATTTTTTTCCCAAAGAATTTTTCCAAATCTATTCTTGCCTCTGTCCCTACTTTTTTAATAGCTTCGCCTTTGTGACCGATGATAATTCCTTTTTGCGTATCCCGTTCCACATAAATGATGGAATCTATAACAATAGCACCTTCTTTCTCTTTGAACATCTCGGTAACGACTTCTACAGAATATGGAATTTCTTTTTCATAGTTAAGAAGAATTTTCTCGCGGATTGCCTCATTCACAAAGAAACGTTCCGGCTTGTCTGTATACATATCTTTGTCATAATACGCTGGACTTTCCGGCAACATCGATTTCAGTTTCGGAAGAATAATTTCTGTATTAAAAGAGTTGAGTGCAGAAATTGGAAGAATCTCAGCTTTCGGGATTCTTTCGTGCCATTCAGTTGCTATTTTTTCCAGTCCTTCTTGATTGGTTTGGTCAATTTTATTCAACAATAATAAAACTGGAACAGGAATTTTGTTGAGTTTATCAATTAAAAATTCGGATGGTTCTGCTTTATCCGTCACATCTACGATAAACAAGAAAACGTCTGCATCCTGTAAAGAATCCTTCACAAAATCCATCATTTTTTCCTGCAAACCATATTTTGGATCAAGAACACCTGGCGTATCAGAAAAAACAATCTGCAAATCTTCTTCATTATAAATCCCAAAAATACGGTGACGTGTAGTTTGTGCTTTTTGAGTAACAATCGCCAGCTTCTCACCCATCAATTGGTTTAGAAGTGTAGATTTTCCGGCGTTCGGTTTCCCGACGATATTTACGAATCCTGCTTTGTGCATTGATTTTAAATTAAAATGATTAAAAAATTAAAAGATTGAGAATCTTTTAATGGACTGCAAAGTTAGGGAAATTTAAAGGGAAGATTTCAGAAATCGTAATATTAAATATATCAATAGGTTGAATTACATTTTAAAAACAATTGTAACTTTATGTTCAAATTAAAACTATAGCTTATGAAAAAATTCTACATTTTACTTTTTGCAGCTAATTTAAGCTTTGCACAGAGCTCTGATCTTATAAACACAAACTGGCAAATCACAAAGGTTGTAGGAGAATTATTTCCGGATCAACTTCCTCCTCCGATGCTTTATCAACAGATTACCGACTTTAGTACAAATCCATCACGACTTAATTTGTCTTTTTTCAACACTGTCTCAGCTGATGTCACTTATAATGGACAAAATACTTTTACAATAATCAGTAAAGCCTGCACCTTAGGAGATTACATGGATGACAATGGTCAGGTAAATCAGTTTTTCGGACAATTGTGTAATTTCTTTATGAAAGATTCCAATTATTATTACACGATCGAAAATAATGGAACTGAAAAGACATTGAAAATCGGTAATACCATATTTCAGGAGATTCATTTTAAATCTGCGAATCTTGGTACAAAACACAATGAATTATCTAAAAAAGTAGTTCTCGGTCCAAATCCTGTGAAAAATACTTTAAACATCACTAATTCTACTACTATAAGCTCAGTGAAAATATTTGATTCTTCAGGGAAATTAGTATTTGACACACAGGATGAGAAATCGAAAACTTTAAATATTGATATGCGAAACTATAAAACGGGAAGCTATATTATCCAACTAAACGGCAAGGAAACTTATAAAATCATTAAAGAATAATTATTGTAAATCAAACAAAAATCGGTTCAACTTTGAGCCGATTTTTTTATTTTAAAGTTCTACCTTTGAAAATTCATTATTTCAAATAACCGTTTATGTTTACAGACAAAGAAATCTCAGAAATCAATCATCTTCTCGTTCCGGAAAATAATATCGTTATCGTAACGCATCATAATCCTGACGGAGACGCAATTGGTTCTTCTCTTGGTCTTAAACATTACTTGAAAACAAAAGGAATTGATGCCACCGTAATCACACCCAATGATTTTCCAAAATTCCTAAAGTGGATGCCAGAAGCGAAACAAATCATCATTGGTGAATATAAAAGAAAGGTAGCTGGCGAAGCCATTTACAATGCAGATGTTATTTTTTGTCTTGATTTTAACTCACCTTCAAGAATTGGACTTCTTGGAGATTGGGTAACTAAAGCAAGAGCCAAAAAAGTTTTGATTGACCATCATCAGATGCCGGAACAATTTGATTATGTTTATTCTGATACAACAGTTCCTGCGACCTGCCAAATGATTTATCACTTTATCCAAACGAATAATGATGAAAAATTAGTTAATCTTGATATTGCACAATGTCTTTATACAGGAATAATGACAGACACAGGTGGATTCCGATTCCGTTCTACGAGTGCGACTACTCACAGAATTGTTGCTGACCTTATCGAAAAAGGTGCTGACCCAGCCATTATAACGTCCAATACTTGGGACACCAATACAATTTCCCGCTTACATTTGCTTTCATTAGTTCTTAGCAGAATCGAGTTGACTAAAGATGGAAAAGTGGCCATACTTTGGCTGAAACGTTCTGAACTGAAAGAATACGGCTTCGACAAAGGCGATACGGAAGGTTTTGTGAATTATGGGTTGAGTGTACTGGGAACTAAAATGGCAGTTTTCTTTATGGAAGATCTTTATGAGGATTTTATCAAAATCTCTTTCCGCTCCAAAGATTCTGTGGACACCAATCAGTTTGCTCGAAAATACTTCAACGGTGGTGGCCACATCAATGCTTCCGGTGGAAAATATTTCAAATCGATGGAAGAAACGATTGAGGACTTCAAAGAAAAAATTGAAACGGAAGACTTTTAAGAAAGATCAAAGGCCAAAGAATCAAAATTTGATTAATTAGACTTCATTTGACACTGAAAATTTGATTGATTGACATAATTCATAGCCCCGATGGGAACGGCATCCTTTTTTGTCTTATCTGAAATATTATATTGAAGACTTAACTTCTAAGACAAAAAAGATACAGTGGACAGCGGGATTAAGCTCCTAAAAATCTATCTCAAAAAGACAAAAATCAATGCAATGATCGCTGGTAAAGCCTGAACGAAAAATATTTTCTTGGAGGCTGACAATGCGCCGTAAATTCCTGCTACAATAACACACGCAAGGAAGAAAATTGCGACATTTTTTGCCCAAATTGCATCGCAGATAAAGAAACTCCAGATGAGTCCAGCGGAGAGAAATCCGTTGTAAAGACCTTGGTTTGCAGCGAGTTTTTTAGTGGGTTTGAACATCTCATCCGGCAATGAACCTTTGAATGTTTTTTTTCCTAATGTTTCCCAAGCGAACATTTCCATATAAAGAATATAAAGATGCTCCAGAGCTACGATTGCAATGAGGATTTTTGATATGATTTCCATTTTAGAGAACGAGTTTTTTTGGTAAATGATGCAGTAATTCTGTATTGATAATCGAAGCGCAAATCTCCGGTTTTTCCCAATGTCCGTTATGTCCGCAGTCCAAAACATATGATTTGATATTGGTTCTATCAGGAAGATTTTTAATGGTTTTTTCTGAATTGACAGCGGAATCGTGTTTGCCCGACAGAACCAGAATTTTTCCTTCAAAGTTTTCTAAAACAGATTGTCTATCTGCTCGCTCTATCATTCCTTTTTGAGAAGCCAAAACACCATCAACAGACGATGTGTAGGCTGTTTCTTTGGCTAATTTAATTTTAGATTCCAAAATATCATGCTCATTAGGATTGAAAAGATTCGGAACACCTGCGTTGACGAAAGCCCGAAGATTTTCTTTGATGATTCTCAAGCCTTTTCTTCTGATTTCTTTTTTTGCTTCATCATCGGCAAAATAAGTCGAGAAAAACAAAGTAAATGATTTCAGAAATTCAGGATATTTTTCTGCAAAAGCTAGCGAAATATAACCGCCCATCGAATGTCCCAGCAAATGAAATTCTGTCAAGCCCAAATCATCAGTAACTTTTTTGACTTCATCCGCCATTATTTCGGAAGTTTGAATTTCAGCAACAACTCCAGACTTTCCAAAACCTGGCAAATCAATTTTTATCAATCGGAATTTTTCTGACAGAAACGGAATCATATCATCCCAAATCGACAGATTTTCCATAAAGCCGTGAAGCAAAACCAGATTTTCCGTTCCTTTCCCTTCTATTTCGTAGTTGAGCATCGTTTATAATTTAATCATTATTTTGTCAGCAAATCCTGCATTATTAACGGATTCATAAAGTTTGAAAGTTTTTCCACCGTCTTTGGTGGAAAAATTTTTCTTTCCTTTTCTGACATCTAGTTTTCCATTATCATAATCTGAAATGCTTTGCGTAATGGTTCCGTCGAATTTAAGGTTTTTCGGTGAAGTCATTCTTGCGCTGCCTTCGATTTTTACAAAATTACTTCCCGATTTATTTTCGCCTGAGACTTGATATTCATCTTGACCGATTTTTGTAAAAGTGATTTTTCCTGTTCCATTCACTTGGTCGTGAGTCAAAGAATGTATTCCCGACAGATCTTTAAACGCTCGACTACTGAGAATACTGTCATTGATTTTTGTTCTAACTGCATTGATTGAATCGATGATTTTTACACTATCAACTTTCATAGTTGTAGTTTCTTCGGATTTTTTACAAGAAAAGATTAAAAAAAGAATAAGAACTGGAATTAGTTTTCTCATAGTTTTAATTTTCCTCACGAAAATAAATAAAAAAGAGCGTCCTGAGACACTCTTTATAAAATAATTTTTTTTAATTATTGAACTTTATTTTGGTACAATTCCTTTTCTTTATCATTCATTTCCGCAATTCCATAACGTTCGGATTTAGTCAGTGCCAATTCATCTAACATATCAATGACTGTTTTATATTCTGAATCATCTGCAGGTTTTACAATGACTGTGAAGTTTTCTTTTTTAGGCGCATTTGCTTTTGCTGTTTCAATTGTTTTTGCAACCTGAGCTTTATCAAATGAAACTTGTTTTAGACTATTATCATTCAAATCTTTTTTATCCGCTTGATAATAGAAAACTTTACCTTCTTTACCTAAAATAAATGTAATTGAATTTTTATAATTAATTTCTGTTGGTTCTCCAGTATTTCTCGGAGGATTGGAAAAATTGATGGCGTTTGGTTTTGAGAAATTGGTGGTAAACATAAAAAATGTAATCAATAAAAATCCCAAATCCACCATTGGTGTCATATCCACACGAATTGGTTTCTTGTTTTGAGTTTTCTTTCCGTTAGATTGTTCTTTAATTTGTACTTCTGCCATAGCTTTAAGTTTTAGTAGTTAGTAATAGAAAATAAAAATCCATAACGATTCTTCATCATTATGGATTTTTGAATACAAATTATGTACCTAAAATTCTATTTTATTATAAAAATATTATTTATAGAATTATAAATTTTGCCATTGTTCAAAAGTCATCTGAAATTTGATTTCTTTTCCATGTGTTCCGATTTCTTCCCAGCCAGAAAATTTGTAGAATTGTTCAGCTCTTGTTTTTGGCGCAGTTCCCAGCCAAACTGTAGTTTTTGTCTGTTGAAAATACCAGTTCAACATCAGATTATGTAACTGTTTTCCGATGCCTTGCTTTTCGAATTTAGGTTTTAGAAACAATGCCCAAATATTGCTTTCAACCAAATCTACGATGGCGAATCCTACAATTTCGTTTTCAATTTCACAAACCCAACCTTTTCCGTTGTCTGTTAAATAAATTTCGTAATCTTTATCTTTTACAACATCCGGATTGGACAATTGATTTTCATTTACAGAATTGCGGACAATCTGCATTTGTGGAATATCGCTGATATTGGCTTCTCTGAAAATCATTACTTATTTTTAAAATAATCAATTCCACATTTTAGGAATTTTTTGAAATCCTCTTTTGGCATATAGCCTGAAACAGGCGAATTAATCACCTTTTGGTCAGGCGTTACCAAAACATAGTGCGGCTGGGAATTATTATTGAAGTTAACCTGCTGGAACAGACTCCATTTGTCGCCAATAGTTTTCACTTTCTTCATTTGACCTTCGCCCATATCGATTTTGATCTGTTCATTTTCCGGCAGCTCTTCTTTGTCATCCACATAAACTGAAGCGATAATCACATCGTTTTGAAGAATCGGTAAAATATCATCCTGACTCCAGACAAATTCTTCCATTTTTCGGCAATTTTCGCAACCATAACCTGTGAAGTCTATCAAAACCGGTTTGTTTTCTTTCTTCGCAACTTCTATCGCTTCGAAATAATTATGATAAGGCTTCAATCCAAGAATTCCGTCTTCTTCATTGTGGAAATAGCTGACATTCAATGGAGGTAAGATTCCGCTTAGCATTTGTAATTTCGGTTTTTCTGAAGGAATCAATCCTTGAATCAAATATCCAATAAAGACAATTCCGAAAACACCCAGAATTCTTCTTCCTAAACTAATTTTCGGTTTTTTATCATCGTGCGGAAATCTGATTTTCCCGAATAAATAAACCACCAATCCAATGGCAATGATAATCCAAAGTACGATGAACAGTTCTCTTTTTAGCAAAAATGTTTTGGAAACTAGATCTGCTTTTGATAAGAATTTTAAAGCTAAAGCCAATTCTATAAATCCAAGAACGACTTTCACAGTGTTCATCCAACCGCCAGATTTTGGCAAACTTTGAAGCGCTTGTGGAAACAACGCCAACAATCCGAAAACCAATGCCCAAGCCAATCCGAAACCAGCCAAAGCAAACGTCAATAATGTCGGAACATTGGTAGCTCCAGCAACCACTCCACCTAATAAACTTCCTAAAATTGGACCTGTACAAGAGAATGAAACAATTACTAAAGTCAAAGCCATAAAGAAAATTCCAATCAATCCGCCCGCTTCTTCAGCTTTGGAAGATTTGTTGGCAATCCAGCTTGGCAAAGTAATTTCGTAGTAACCAAAAAAGCTTAAAGCAAAGAATAAAAATATGGCGAAGAAAAATAAATTCAACCAGATATTAGTTGAAATCTGATTAAAAATATTACCCGAAATCCCATCAATAATATGAAACGGAATACTCAATAAAACAAAAATCAAAAGAATGAAAAATCCGTAGATAAACGCATCTCTTTTACCTTTTGCTTTGTCTTTGTTCCCTTTTGTAAAGAACGAAACCGTCAACGGAATCATTGGGAAAACGCAAGGCGTCAACAACGCAATCAACCCACCTAAGAATCCTAATCCAAGAACAAGCCAATTGTCATCATTCGGTTTTTCCTGAACAGTTCCGCAATTCGTCAAAGGGTTTTTAAAGTCCAAAGAATTGATTTTCAAGCCATCTTGTTTGGCAACAGCAGGCGTTTCAATATTTGTAGGTTTCAGAACCGTTCCAACCTGTCCTGCCGGAGCGACTTCATAAACGGTGTCTTTTGTTTTATCAACATTTTCGCCAGAAGTGACTTCGGTTTTACTCCCTTCGATTTGTTTTTCAAATTCTAAAGTATTTGGTGCCAGACAAACGCGGTCATTACAAGTCTGATACATTATTTCAGCCGTAATTGTCGCTGGTTTTGTAGCATCTTTTGGTTTGAATTTCTGCTTAAAAACAACTTTGTTAGAGTAATAAACAATCTGAGCACCAAAAGCTTCCGAAAACTCATCATGTTTTTTTCCTATTTCCTGAACTTTTCCAATCAGTTGAATTCCTTGTTTTGAAGTAATTTTAAATTCAGTCGGAATTCCGGAATCTGGTGGCAAATCTTGCGAATAAATATGCCATTTATCTTCAATAGTTCCCGTCAAAACTGCTTCATATTCGTCTTTCCCAACAGAAACAACATCGAATTTGAACTTAACCGGGTTTTTTATCTGCGCATTGAAAATAGTTATTATTAATAGAAAAAGTGTTGATAACACTAATTTTAAATCTTTCATTTTTTGATATTAAATTTTTACTTCCAGAGAATTCGAATTTTCAGAACTGAATCTCCCGTCTTGCCGAAAAGGCAATACACCTAAGATTTGGTCATTCGTATCACAAAGAAGCCAGATTTTTTGCTTGGCTAAAATAGACAATTTTTCATCCTTAAAAAACTTCGAAATTTTCTTTTTACCAATCATTCCGATAGGGAAAAACAAATCACCTTCTTGTTTTTTTCTCAATTTCAAAGGCAATTGAATCTTATTTTTATCAATTTTCCAAAAACAAGTACCGAATTCCTGAATCTCACTTTTAATATTTTGAGGAATTACGATTTCATAATCAACAATTTCAAGCAAAACTTCTTCTGAATCCTCACTTCTGACTTCTAGTTTATCACTAAAAATCAATTCGTTGCGATTAATGATTAAGTGAAATTCAGAATTGAAAAATGAACTTCCGGTGTGAGCTGACAGAACTTTCTGCATTTCGTTTTCATCATTGAAACCAAATCTTTTCAATATCTCATATCGAATCAATTCAGATTCTTTAGAGAATTTTTGTTTGTCAATGATGATTTGATTTTTGTTAGAATTTATTTTGAGAGCTTCAATTTTTTCAGTCACAGATTCATTAATAAAATCCTTAGTTTGATTGATGTAATGGATGCTTTTTGAGAAATTATTCAGAAAATCTGAGTTAAGTTTTTCCAATTCCGGAACAATATTGTGTCGGATTTTATTTCTTAGGTAATCCGTTTTCTGATTGGATTGATCTTCTCGAAATTCAATTTGATTCTCTTTTGCAAAATCATAAATTTCGTCTTTAGAAAAATCAAGAAGAGGACGAATGATTCCGTTTTCATTTTTGGGAATCCCACTTAAGCCTCGGATTCCGGAAGCTTTGGAAAGATTAATGATAAATGTTTCCAATTGGTCATTCAGATGATGTGCCGTGACTAAAAAGTCAAGATTTTGTTTTTGCTGAATTTCTCGAAAAAAACGATATCGCAACTCTCTCGCCCAATTTTGAATTGAATTTTCCGGTTTCTTATCAACTTCCGAAACTTCGCATAAATGCAAAGGAATTTGATGTCTTTCACAAAATCCGGAAACCAGCTTTTGGTCGAGGTTAGAATCCTCATTACGAAGGTGATAATTGATGTGAGCAATATGAAAATTAAATCCTGAAACCTGAAATAAATCAGCCAAAACCATAGAGTCCACTCCTCCACTTACAGCCAAAAGGTATGTTTTTTGTTGTGGTTGGTGAAGCATTCGCTCTAACAGGTTTTGAAATTTTAAGAGACTTAACACAATTTTATAACGAAACATTAAGTTATAAGCACAAATATACAGTTATTAATTCTTAC
>Ga0308158_10004908_pt1 | contig 11123 bp, 6 predicted proteins | sample PhyBR2_FD_201038 | JGI IMG/M metagenome (GOLD analysis project Ga0308158, IMG submission 201038) | Phyllosphere microbial communities from UC Gill Tract Community Farm, Albany, California, United States - DLSLB.R2 | ecosystem: Host-associated > Plants > Phyllosphere > Unclassified | place: USA...
CACGGATACAAGCAGGATTCCGACGGCGGCGGGCCGGGGATTCCAGAGCTGGAGCCACCCCATGACGGCGGCAGTCAGGGCGAAAGCGGTTGCGCCGGCGACGACCGTGAAGACAAAGCGGGCAACGGGATCCACGTGGCGCAGCCACCGGACCAGCGCCCAGCCGGGGACGGCAAGGCATACCAGGAGTTTGGCTCCGGCCATGGATTCGCCACCGGCATCGAACAGGATCAGGACCGCCGTCAATGCACCCAGCAGGGCCAGGACGTACTCCGGATAGCCTGGCCTGCGCCGGCGGGAAGTGCGGGAGTGCATTGGGCCGGACACGTCACCCCTGATAAGAAGCGCCATACTGTTTCAACTCCTGGATGTTGCTCTTGCCGCCGGCGGAGCGGGTCTCCCCGCTCCGCCGCTGTGGACTGTGTTGTCTTAGCTGCTTGTCCTAGCTGCCCGCAGCCCTGCGCGACTGCAGATATTTGTAGGGCCCGAAGGCCACAGCCAGCAGCTGCAGCCAGACAAGCCTGGAGACCTGGGCCTCGAGGGAGCTGTGCACCGGGGAGCCCTGGAGGGCAGGCTGGATGGGCTGTGGGCGGCGGTTCAGGAACTCGAGCCCTACCCCCCAGCTCCTGGCAAGTGCCAGCCGTGCAGTACGGGGGTCCATCATCACCTTGGTCATCCACGCCCCGAGGCCATTGCCGTAGCCCCGGGCCTGCACACGCAGGTCTTCCAGCCCGTCCCGGTGGCGGTGCCACACGATGGCGGCCGGCTGGACCACCAACGCGTGCCCCTCGAGGATGACCCGGGTGAACATGTCGATGTCCTCGCCGCCGCCCGTGGGAGTGCCTACCCCCAGGGCGGGATCAAAACCGCCGAGTCGGAGGGCGGCCTGTCGCCGCAGTGCGAAGTTGGCACCCGTCCCGAATGCTCCCGGACTGAAGGGGAATTTGGCCAGTGCAGCGGGCGGGTTTGCCAGCGAGTAGACCTGCGGGACCAGGCTCCGTGACCAGCTGACCTTCGAGTCAAAGTAGCCCTGGGCGGGAGTGCGGAGCTCTCCCGCCGGGACCAGCCCCGTCACGCAGGCCGCTCCCGGCACGGCTTCGAATGCCGCTGCGATTTCCCGCAGCCAGGACCTGTCCACCACCACGTCGTCATCAGTAAAAGCCACGAGGTCTCCCCTGGCGTGGCGCAGGCCGGTATTCCTGGCGTGGGAGAGGCCCGGAACGGGTTCCGTCACCAGCCGTACCCGCTGGTCCCGGAACTCCTGGCGGACCAGTTCCTCCGTGGCGCGCGTTGCCGGCGCGTTGTCCACCACCACCACGTCGAAGCGCGGGTAGTCCAGGGCCAGGATTGTCATCAAGGCCCCGCGCAGCTGCTGGGTACGGTCCCTGGTGCACACCACCACAGTGATGTGCGGGGCACTCACAACCGGCGGGAATGATGGGACTGGCGGCAGGGCCGCCAGGGCGTCCTCGAAGACAGCTCGATCCACGATTCCGGCCGGCGACGGCACATCGACGAATCCCCGCACAGCCCCCGACGCGCGCACCAGCAGCCGTGCCCGTTCGTATCCAGCATGGTTCTCCAGTTCAAAGCGCGAACAGTCCGCGAGGTCTTCCAGATCCACGGACCCGATCCACCGCGCCCCCGGCCAGGCCGGCGGCAACGGGGACTCCATGGCGGGCACCAGGATCAGTGCCTCGCCCCGGAGCTCCTCAAGCACTTGGCTGGCGCCTTCACTCATTGCACTTCCCTCCACTGCCCACCGGTTACAACCAGGACCTGATCCTCTTCTTCCGGCCCGGTCCAATGCTGGAGCCGACGCCCGCGGAAGTACCCGGCAGCGGTGCACGCCAGGACGGCGATGACGGCACCGGCACGGCCCAGCCCGTCGGGGCTGCCATCCCGCCCCCACGATGTGAGGCCGGTGAACACTGCGCGAGGGAGCACGCTGCGGACATAACGGCGTTCCGGACCGAGTGCCCGTTTGTGGCCCACCAGCTGGCTGACCTGGGCTTTGGACAATCCCTCGGACCAGGACCTGGACATCATGTAGCGCCAGGTTCCGCGGGACGCGGGAACGTGATGGCGGACCAGTGCCGCCGGTTCGTAGACAATGCGCGAGCCCGGTGAGCCCATCCGGGAACGGATGCAGATCTCGGTCTCCTCGCATCCCAGCGGCAAAGTGCCCTTGCGGCCCAGCGACTGGTTGAAGCCGCCCACCTGCCGCAGCACCTCCAGCCGGAAGGACATGTTGGCACCGATGACGTTGCGGACTTCCGACGCCACGCGGGGCAAGCCGCGGTGGCTGCATCCAACAATCCAGTCCAGCTCCTCAGCGAAGTACCCGGGGCGGCCGGACTCCCACAGCGGGACCACCTTTCCGCCCACCCCCAGCACGTCCGGATCGTCGTACAGCGCAACCAGTCGCTCAAGCCAATCCGGCGCCGCCTCGGCGTCGTCGTCAAGGAAGGCGACGATGTCCGACTCGGCGAGCCCAACGCCCGTATTGCGGGCCCCGGACAACCCCGGCAGGCCTGTGCTCTCAACTACCGTGACGTCGTCGACGATCTCGATGAGGCGCTCGTACAGGTCCTCGTTGTGGTCGATGACCACCAGGATCTGGTCCGGGGCAAGGGTCTGGTTGCGGACTGATTCGATGACGTCCAGCAGCATGCCCCACCGCTCCGAGGTGTAGGCGCAGATCACCACTGACACGGACAGGGGTTTGGCACGGTCAAGCATGCTGGCCCACCGCCGCTGCAACAAGGGCTTCCTTCGGCTTCACGGCCGGGGCAAGGACGCTGCGCGGATCCACGGGGAGCCTGGGGAAGCGGACGTTGGAGTAGGTGTACTTCACGCGACGGAGTGCTTCCGGTCGGGCACCTGCCGTGGGTGCCTCCCAAAGGGTGCATTCCCGGGCCAGTGTGTGCAGGACCCGCCAGCCGTCGCGGAACGTCTGGAGGTTGGACGCCCCCGAGATCCGGTCCAGCTCGAGGCTGGGGACCTCTGCGATCCGCAGGCCCGCCCTGGCCGCCCGGACAATGAGCTCGGTTTCGATCTCGAAACCGTCGGACTGCAGCTCCAGCACCTCCAGGCACTCCCGCCGGAAGGCGATGTACCCGTAGCAGAGGTCCGAGTAATTGCTGTGCAGCACAGCGTTCGCAAGGCCGGTCAGGGCCCTGTTGCCGGCCTTCCGCAGCCGGGTCAGGTCTTCGGACCCGCCACCGGTAACGTGCCGGGAGCCCTTCACGAAATCAAAATCATGCTGGAGCGGTGCGACGAACCACCCGATCTCCTGGGGGTCCATACTCCCGTCAGCGTCCAGCATCACGATGATGTCCCCTGTCGCGGCTGCAAAGCCGGCACGGAGGGCTACACCTTTCCCCTTTCGGGTTTCGTTAACCACCACCACGTCAGCGCGCAGTGCCTTGGCCACTTCAACAGTGTTGTCCTGCGAGCGGCCGTCCACGATGATCACCTCATCCACATAGGCGGGCATCCGGCGGAGAACCCAGGGGAGGTTTTTTTCCTCATTCAGCGTCGGAATGACCACGCTGATTGAGGCCTGTGGAGATAGAATTCCCGGCTCGGAAAACAGAGCTGGAAGTTGGGGCGAAATCGACAATTGCCTCACCACTTCATGACAGTTCGGATTCTTGACAATGCCGCCGGCCGTTATGGCGGCGGCACCAACGCTTAATCCGGTCATGGTCTGGTCGCTGTCCCCCAGCAACCCATCGCCAATCCTCTGGCCGTTCCGGAAGACTATCCCCTACCTAATGCGGGTATCACGAGTAGTAGGTACTCGCTTTTCACCTGGGGTTTACCCCCTGTTAGGCAAGTAAAGGGGTGGTTTACGGCGCAAATCATTAGGTATAGGGGATCCTGCGGCCCCAAAAAGCGTTAGGTAGGGGATAGGGAAAAACCCCTTTTTAGGTATGGCAACGGCATTGCCCCAGTAGGAGTGCGGGCATACGCTTCTCGGTACTTGGGGGCGGAGAGCTCATCGTGACTGGGCCTATGGGCAGACGTTCCCCGACTGTTTCCCAAGCCCCAGGAGTTCCCTTATGAAGCTCAGACGCAGACATTTCTTTAGCCGGACGGGCCAGGCCCTCACCGTCGCACTGGTTCTTGCAGCCTCCATCCTCGGCCTACCCGGGCCGGCCGTGGCGGACACCGTTTACGGCACCCAAGGCATGGCCTACTCAGGGGTTTCCAACCCGCCAACGTCCGACAAGCCGCAAAGCAAGCTGTGGTGGAATGACGGGTCCTGGTGGGCGGACATGTGGAAGTCCGGAACCGGGTGGAGCATTTACCGGCTGGACCGGGCCTCAAAGACCTGGGTGGACACCGGGGTTGTGAACGACACCAGGGCCAGCACGCTGGCGGACACGATGTGGGACGGATCCCATCTCTACATCGCTTCCCATGTTGTGACCATCACCGGCGATGGCACCCCCAAGCCCTCACTTTCGAACTCACCGGCAAAGCTCTACCGGTACAGCTACGCCGGCGGCAAGTACACGCTGGACAGCGGCTTCCCCACCACCATCACCAACAATTCCAGTGAATCCATGACGATCGACAAGGACACCACGGGCCGGGTCTGGGCAACCTGGACGCAGGTGGGCGGGAATTCGACGTCGGGATACACCAACACGGTGTACATGAATGCCGCCGCCAACAGCGGCGCCTCCTGGGGGACACCTTTCGTCCTTCCGGTCAGCAACCCGAACCCTGCCCCGGACGACATCTCCGCCGTGGTCGCCTTCGGCAACGGACAGATCGGGGTGATGTGGAGCGACCATAAGGCGAACACCGTCTGGTGGGCCACCCACAAGGACTCAGATGCCGCCAACGCGTCCTGGAAACTGCAGCCCGCACTGCGCGGTAACGGCCAGTCCGATGACCACCTGAACCTCAAGACCCTGCAGGCAGATACCACCGGCCGGGTCTTCGCGGCGGTCAAGACCAGCCTGAACGACATCTCAAGCGACAAGACCCTGCCGCAGGAGATCCTCCTGGTCTTCAAGCCGGGCACGGGAGCTTTCACGCAGTCCACGATCGCCAAGACCGGCGACTGCGTATCCCGCCCCCAGATCATCCTGGACACCCAGAACAACCTGGTGCGGGCGTTCCACACGGCTCCGCCGACCTCGGTTTCGGGCTGTGCCTACTCCGGCGTCGCGGGCAGCATCTATGAGAAGACCGCATCCATGGACAATCCTGTTTTCGGCTCCGGCCGCGGGACGCCCATCATGCAGGCGGCATCGTCGTCGAACATCAACGACGTAACCACCAGCAAGCAGAGCGTGAACAACGCCACCGGGCTGGTGGTCATGGCCAGCGACAACGTGGCCAAGCGCTATTGGTTCTCGGACCGCCCCCTGGGCAGCACCCCGCCGCCCGCGGGCCAGGCGCCGGTAGCTTCGTTTACCACCAACCCGACGTCCGGTGCTGCGCCGCTGAACGTCACGTTCACGGACACGTCCACTAATACGCCTACGTCCTGGGCGTGGGACTTCGGCGACGGCGGCACGTCCACCGCGCAGAATCCAGCCCATTCATATGCGGCTGCGGGGACCTACACCGCCAAACTGACGGCCACCAACAGCGCAGGATCGTCCTCTGCAAGCACCACCATCACCGTGGGCACGGCACCGCCGCCCGCAACCGGCGGCATCACGGTTGTGAATTCCAGCACCGCAAACTCCGGGACCGCTGTGACCACGGCGTCGCTGCCGGTACCCGCGGGCACCGCAGCCGGCGACGTGCTGGTGGCCTCCATCACCACGGACCTGAATCCGAACCTGACGGCACCGGCCGGCTGGACAACCATGGTGAATGCGAAGTCCATCAACAGCACGTCAACCTCCGGGGCGCGGGCGTTTGCCTACTACAAGGTGGTAGGTGCCGGGGATCCGGCAACGTACAACTGGGCGCTCAGCACCGCTGCCAAGTGGGGCGGGGGAATCACCGCCTACCGCGGCGTCAACAACACCACGCCCCTGGACAGCTCCGTGGTCACCGCCGCTGACACCAGCTACTCGGCCACCAGCATCACGGTGGGCAGCATCACCACTGCCACCAACGGCGCGATGTTGATTGGCGGCGTGGCATGCGACTGCAGCACCCCTGTAGTCACACCCCCGTCGGGCTGGACGGAACGCTGGGAGGCTGCGGCCGGCCAGATCGCCGAGCAAGCGGACAAACCGCAGCCGACGGCGGGCGCCAGCGGAACAGCCACCTGGACCCTCAGTGCCGCCAGGGCCGTGGCCGCCTGGCGGGCAGCCCTCAAGCCGGCGGCCTAATGGAACTCATAACTGAATAGACAACTAAATAGACAACTGAATACAGGAGCGGCTCCGGCACGCCACATACGGCGGACCGGAGCCGCTCCTATTGTGCAATTGGCGCGCAGAAGCTGGCTCAACCAGCCGGGCCATCAACGACCGATGGAAAACTGGTCCGTGAATGTGTACCCGGCCGCGGGCACAAAGCGGGCATCCAACCGGGCCTCGGTAATCGTCACATCCAGCGTCCCCAGCGCAGGATCCTTGTTTACCCCGGACCATGCAGCAAAATAACCTGCCTCAGGATCATCGGCCTGAACCTTGTGCCCTCCCAGCCCGCCGGTGCCGACACCCGCAAAGACCGTCCCCTCTCCCTGCGTCACCGGACCCTCGGCGTCGGAAATGCAGGACTTCTCGGTCCGGCCGGGAGTAATCCAGGCGCAAGCACCGCCCACCGCCAACTGGTGGCTGCGCTGGTATACGTGCTCGTGCGCCGTCAGCACAAGGTCAACATTCTTGCTGACCAGGAGGTTGGTGATCTCCTGGCCCGCGACGCAGCCATATTTGCCCAGGCTGAAGCAGGGCGCGTGCATGGCCACCACAGTCCAGCGGATGCCGGCGCCACGGGCACCATCAATGGCGTCCTCAGTCCATTTCCAGCGATCGCTCCCGCCGGAATAGTCCAGTTCCTTGCCGTCCTGGAACTCCAAACCGGGCGAAATCAGGATGATCCGGGCCAGCGGCCGGTCCTGCGGAATGTCCACGTACCACTGGACTCCATACTCGCCCTGGAGGCCGGGCAGCCTGTTGGGCAGGCACCGGGCAAAGTTGGCGATCAGGCCATCGTGGCCGTCACTTTCATGGTTGCCCATGATGAGTTGAAAAGGGAAGTCCGGGCCGAGCTTCCGGGTCACCATCCGGCAAAATTCCTGCTCAGCGCCTGCCTTGTAGGAGAAGTCACCCAAGGCCACGTTGAAGTCCGGTTTAAGTCGGGCCACCACGTCCAGCACCTGCCGCGCCCCCGACCCCATGCCAAGATCACCGGAGGCAGTGAAGCGCACAGAGCGGTCATCCGGTTTCGGCTGCTCCTGGCAGGCGGAAAGGCCGGTACAGACCACGGCCGCAAGGGCTACGGCCCAAAGGCGGTTGCCGGCATTTCCCATTGGCCGTCCCAGCATCGAAGCGTCCCAAGCCGTGTGGACGACAGCATAACTGGCAGCGATAAGTACTGGCGAGGGACCTTTGGCCCCACTAACGGCAGCGATTTAAGGGGCTGCAATATTAAGCAGGCAAAGGGTCCAATCTTGATGAAATCCAGCGGTAACCATGTGGTGTGGCTGCTGGTTGCGGGGCTATATTCGCATGTACCGGCAGGATCCACACTGGGGAGCGGATGTTGCGGCATGAAATCGGTTGTGCAGGAAGCGGTCTCCTTCTTCGACGAATTGGGGACGCGATGCCACTCATCGGCCGAAACAAAGAACTGGACCGCATACTGTCTGTTATCCGCGGTCCCAAAGACACCGCACTGGCGGTGATTGGCCGCAGGGGCACGGGTAAATCTGCGCTGTTGTCAGAAATTCCCACGCTTTCCGATTATCGGACGGTTTTTATGGCGGCCACTGCCGCCGAGTCGGAATGGCCGCTGTCCGGGCTCACCGCACTCCTGAACGATATGGACGATCCTGTCCTGAACCGGATCGCCGATGAGCTGCTGCGGGACACGGCCGGGGCAATGAGCGTACCGGCTGTTTCCAGCATGCTGCTGAACGGACTGCACCAGCGCTCGTCATCGCGCACCATCATCGTGATTGACGACGCCGACCAAATGGATCCCAGCAGCCAGGCAGTCATCGGATTCATGGCCAGGCGTTTGACCGGAACCGACATCGTCCTGGTTGTCGGGGTGCGGGAGGACTTCCCCGAAAGCCCTTTCAACGGCCTGTCGGCCCTGAGCCTGGGCCCTCTCAGCTACAGCAACACGGTGCGGATGCTGGAAAGTATCCCCGTCAAAAGGACCACGACGGCGGCTGCCCATGCGGTTGCCGCAGCAACGGGCGGCAACCCGCTCGCCGCCGTCGAGCTTTACGAGGGGCTGATGGAGCGGCACGCCGAGGGCAAGTACGCGCTTCCCGTCCCGCTGCCCTCCAAGGGCAGCTTTGACGCAGAGTATGCATCCGCGGTTGGCGCCCTGACTCCCGGCGCCCGCAGTGTCCTGGACCTGTTGGCGCTTTCCTACCGCAGCGACATTTCAACGATCGAGAATATCGACCGCGACGTATGGACGAGCGTGGATGAGCTGCTCGCTGCGGGCCTGGTGAAACGTTCCGGTCCGCACGTGGGGATCGGCGACCAGCTGCTCCGGGGATATGTGTTCGCTGCCATGACGCCGGCGGTACGCACCGCCAACCACCGCGCCCTTGCGGAAGCAGCAACGGACAAAGATCCCTATGCACGCAGGTGGCACCTGAGCTTCACAGCCCTGGAGCGGCAAACCCCGTTCCAGCTGCTCCGGCACGCCGTGGACCTGATCCGGGGCGGGGAAGTCCCGTTCGCCGTGGAGTACATCGAACGGGCACTCACCATCAACCCGTGGGAAGCGGAAACGGCGGCGCGCCTTACCAGCGTGGCGGAACTGCTTTTCAACCGGGGTGAGTTCGTATACGCGCGCCGCTACCTGGAATGGGCACAGCGGACAACCCGGAATCCTGCACTGATCCTGCGGTTGACCGGGTTGTCATTCGAAATCCAGTTCGCCCAGGGGGCCGCCGTGCGTTCGAGCATGGTGCTGCGGCTGGTCAAGGAGTTCGGCCAGCACGATCCCGCATATTCCGCCAGCCTGCTGGCCATCGGCGCCCTTTACTACGCCGAGCGGTGGGAATTGCAGGAGGCCTCGGACCTCCTGCGCCAGGGCGGCGCGTTCCGCGGGTCCGCCTCCGCGCAGTGCCTTGGCATCGCCGACCGCGCCAAGCTGTTGATCGAATCGATCAGCGGCGACACGGCCAACCTTGGACGGAAGTATGAAGGGGCGGGCACTGCCAGGATCGCCGGTCTGCTGATGCACGGCCGTTCCCTCACCTACGCCGAGCACTACGAGAACGCCCATGAAGCCTTTGCGCTGCTTCAAGGTTCCGCCGAACCGGGCCACATCAACTGGCAGGAAACCGCAGCCTTCATGGCAGTGGATAATGAAATCCGGGCCGGCAACGTACGGTCGGCAATCAGGCTGATCGACGAACTCGAGCTTTCCGATCCTGAACTCAAGTACCACCGCGGAACGCGGCTCCTCTTCCGGGTGTGGCGGGCACACTCCCTGGGCGACGATGCCCAGGCCCGTGCCGTCGCAGCCGAAGCTCTCCGATACGCCGGCGCGGACAGCCACGCTGCCATCACCGCACAACTTGCCGCCTGCCAGGGGCTTTTTGCGCTGCTGCGCGGTGATTTGGCGGAGTCGGTGGCCCAGTTGTCCCGGGCCGCCGAGATCGGGATGCGGTTTGGCAACCCAACCCTCCTGCGCTGTGAGGCGGACCTGGTGGAGGTACTGATACGGCTGGGCCGGCACCACGAAGCCACGCAAGCACTCCTGCGCCTCGAGAGCCGCTCCGTGGGGCTGCGGTCGCCGTGGCTGATGATGGTGGTTGCCCGCAGCCGCGCCATGCTTGCCGACGGTGAACAGTCGCTGCAGCTTTTCAGCCAGGCCCTTGAAGGCAGGAACGGGCACACACTGGAACGGGCCCGGACCCTGATGTGCTATGCGGAGCGGTTGCATGCTTTTGGCCGGCTGCGCGACGCGCGTGATGCGCTGCTGCGCGCCAAGGTGATGTTTGACGAGGCCGGGGCGGATGCCTGGACGCAGCACGTGGACGCCCTCCTCCTGGACGAACGCATGGAGCCTGTGCGTCCCCAGGGCAATCCGGCCATGCTCTTGCTCGCCGACCACGAACGGGCGCTTGCCAAAATGGTGGCGCGCGGCATGCGGAACAAGGAAATTGCGGCCACCTTGTATGTCTCTGTACGGACTGTCGAAGTGCGCCTCACCGCCATCTACCGCAAGCTCGGTGTTGAGTCCCGTGCGCAGCTGACAGCCCTGGCCGCAGGCAAGGGCACGACGGCCGCCGAGCCGTACGTCCTGCCCGTTCTATAGGCCAAAAGTCCTGCAATCTGCAGGTCCCCGCAGTTTCCACATCCTTCCTCCAAGGCACCCACAAAGGGCCTTCCCCATCCCCGTCAAACCCGCCGAACCGAGGCTAGTTTTGCTTCACGGCCAAGGACAGGCGGCTATGCCGGAAAGGGGCACCATGGCTGAAATACCTCTCGCTAAAGCACGGCCCGCTGCATTCGACTGGCCTGTGGCTCCCGTTGCCGTACAGCGGAAACAGGCAACCCAGGCGGTGGCAGCGGAGGCTGCCGCAGGAACCAGGTTCCCGCTGTTGCCCGCTGCCCGGACCGCCACTGCATCAAAAGCCCGGAACCGAAAGGCATCGGCTGCGTGGATCTCCCGGCATGTGAATCTCTTGAGGGGCGCTGACGCCGGAATGGTGGCGGCTGCCGTGTACGCCGGCTTCCTTCTTTCCGAGGACGGATTCTCCCCGGTTGGCCCCAGGGATGGCGGAGCGGCAGTTGCCTCCGCAGCCCTGGCAGTCAGTTGGATGGCGGCACTGGAGGCCTACCGCACCAGGGACCTCAAGGTGCTGGGCATCGGCGCCGACGAATACAAGCGGGTGGCCTCGGCTACCCTGCGGATCTTCGGCCTGATGGCCCTGGCCGCAGTGGTCTTCTCCATCCACGGCGCCACCGCCTTCGTCACCGTTTCCCTGCCGCTGGGCCTGG
>Ga0308158_10004914_pt1 | contig 11119 bp, 7 predicted proteins | sample PhyBR2_FD_201038 | JGI IMG/M metagenome (GOLD analysis project Ga0308158, IMG submission 201038) | Phyllosphere microbial communities from UC Gill Tract Community Farm, Albany, California, United States - DLSLB.R2 | ecosystem: Host-associated > Plants > Phyllosphere > Unclassified | place: USA...
GGTACGTAATGCGTTACTTCTCTATTTCCTCGTGCGGGCGATTGCCAGCTAAAAAAAAAAATAAAAGAACGGCACCTACTCCTTTTGGGGGTAGGTGCCTATTCTTTTTTACCGTGCCAGCAGACGGGTTTACAGAACCGAGAGTTGGTGTAGTGTATAAACGTAATGCATCCCTGATGTCGCGATGGCACCCAGTACAATCATCCCGGTGATAGCGAAGGCTTGCGATCGAAGCAAGACCATCGTGGAGAGATTGTTCTGAATGGCATGTTGTTTAACAACGCCGTGAATGTGGTGTATGGACACAAACATGGCGATCCAAACTATTGCTACCGCTAAATAAAAGAGTTGAGTCATTACTTCATCCTCTGGCGGTGGATAAGCTCTTTCAAGCTTTCCATCGATGCGACGTTGCGCATATCAGTGTTAAGTTGAGCGATGAGGGACTGGAGGCGATTGCGCAGAGTCATTTGGCGTACAGGACAAGTCACACCCACACTTTGCTTCATCACTTCTTCAATCTCACCCATCAGTTGCTGTTGCTTCTCCTCCTCTTCGACCATCGCGTCCTCGTCTCCAGTAACATCTCCACCTACAAGGATATTGCGATTTCGAATCATTAGCCGGTTGTTGGTAATCCCATAGTGGTTCAGGTTCTTACCAAATAAGAGCAGCCACATTGCCAGTAACCAAGAAATGACCAAGTCATCGTGACCGGATTTCTGGTGGTCAATACGTCCGCTGCGCTCTACCAGACCAAGGATTTGGTCTATGAGTTCACCACTACGAAGTAAGTGGGCCGATAAACGGAGAGCCATGGTGAAGACCTCACCATATAATTTCCGGCGTTTATCACCATCCGTAGTAAAGCCAATGTACTTACGGAATTTGTCCCAGAACCGCTCAGCGTTTCCGCCAGCGGGCCCACGAGCATACTCCTTATACAAATCGTCGTTACGGCTGTTGGTGTCGGTTATCCTGACGTACAGACGACGATGTAAATCACGCACGCGCGACTGTAATTGGAGGATAATCGCATCCGCAACGGACGAACCGGTTGACTTACGTTCAAGGATAAGTACCGTATTCGGGAACCGTTCCATGAAGTCAGCCAAATGGATAGCAAAACCGATGACGTTGGTTTCGTTAACGGTCATCTTTCCGGCGTACTCTGCCGTCACTGAGTTTACGATAGACATCGCAATCGCATCTCGACCTACGGCTTCCGACGTATCCAGACCGATGATGTGACGGTCGTGGAGCTTGGTCGCCATTTCCATTTCACCGTAATACCAATCGGTGATGTAGTTGGCCGGACTGATGTCTTTGTACGTGGCACGCATACGCGAACCGTTCATGCGGCGCGCATCGTCACCTGAGAACGGTTTGTTGAAACCACCAGTTGTCCATTCACCACCGAAGTCACGGCGGATCTGGTCTGGGCTACCCGTGGCGTTCGCAATCATGTCTGCGAGCTTCGCATCGGAGGTACCCAATTGACGGTGGTTGAATTTCGCGTAGAACATGATACGTGGCATCTTCGACGTGGAGTTGTGTCGAATCATGTCAATCAGCTGCTGACGGGTTGGAACGTCAATGTAGCGCTCGTCCCAGTTAATCCCAGAGGTCATCAGTTCGTACATGTACTGACCTTCTGGGGTCGCCAGATCGCCAGGCGTTGTAGCAAACACGTTACCGTAAGGTACACCAGATTCTTCGTTGATGTTACGGGCAGCCGTACCGGATGCCAGTGCGGCCGGAAGAATGATGTGGATGTTGTTGGTGAAGGGGCCCTCATCCGAGAACAGACGTCCGGCGGTTAAACCACGACCCACACCGTTTGCAGATTGTTCATCGTTCTGACCAATCGCGGTAATCAGTTTGTTACCCTGCGCCATACACGCAAAGGCTTCTTTGTTATCTGGGTCATCCGGGTGGATAGGCCACAGATATTTAGGCAAGCAGTTACGCAGCTCTTTCAGTTTGGTGATGGTTTCTTCACGCAGCACCGGTCCTTTGGTGACCAGAATCGTACGCGACTTCTCAAGGAAACGCAGCAGCCAGCTCAGGAGCGAGCACATCCCGACGGTTTTACCGTGCTGACGAAGGAACTCGATAGCAACATCGATGTTGTTGAAGAATATCCAAAACATCGCGAAGTTACCGCGGTCAATCTTAAACGGTACCCCGTCGGTACCATCCGCAGGAACGCGTAAGCATTCACGGATGTAGTACCATGGGTTACGTGCACATTCTGCAATCACACGCGCCTGTTGCTCAACAGTCAGGTGTGGGTCGTGCGGATCTACGCCTTGCAGTTCCGGGTCAAGAAGTGCAAGATGCAAATACCAATGCTTTACACCGAGCCCTTTTAAGGTATCGGCGAAATACATAAAGTGTTTGTTCTTGGTGGTGTCATCCGCTAAAGCGCCCGGATAAAAACCCCAATCACGTTCACGTAATATCATGGTTCCTCCTAGCCTCCTCCCCGGCCGGGGAGGAGGAAGGTGTTAGCTGATGTTGTGTGCCAACATCGGTGAGCAAGCGAGTTGTAGGGTATCCGTTGGTGTACGGCGTAACCAACGAATCACCAGCGTATCGTCGAGCCCGACTTTGTAGTTCACGACTTTGGCACTCATCCAGTCATCCACAGCCGCAGTCACCACTTGTCCACCAACGTGGATTTCGAAGTGAGTCGGTTCCAGTGGACCGGATTCGTTACGGCGGTCGTACAGCGGGTACGATGGGTCGTAAAGCGCTGCCAGCCATTCAGCCTTAGTAGCTTTACCACAACGCACATCGATTTCCGAGTAGTTAACGTTCGAGTATTTGAACGTCGCCCAGATACCGTCCCCGTACTTCAGCCCATCAGGCAGATATTCGAGGAAGTAGTTGGTGTTCAGTTCGGTACCCGGATTAACCAGCGTAATGGAGAAGGACTGCGCCTGAATAAACGCCCGGAACTTCGAATCCACTTTAGAGATGTCGCACTGGACATTCAGTCGCTGTTTCACGCCGTAGAGCATTGGGTCGAATGCTTGCCCGCCTGTTAAAGTACACGCTGCTGTTGCATCGTAGACCTGTCCACGGGTCAGGTTGTACAGATAATACTGGAGGCGATAGCCTTGGTTGGCGTTCAGCCACTTTGGCACCACAAACAGTTTCATCGAGTACGCCCCATCGACTGTTTCCGTCACCGCGGTATAATCTTTGAAGATTGTCCCGTTGATGAGGTTCTCCCCGATGTACGTTTCCCCTTTGGCCAGCAGGTAGCTGAGCGTTAGCGGCAGCTCGTTACCGGCGTTGGTTGACAGGTAATACGTGTCGTGGGAGCCTGCGTTACGAATCCCGTTGAGAATCACACGAGAACCATCGATACTCAGCGTCTTTTCACCGTCCGAGTATTTCACGACGACCGACAGCGGAATAGAGTCCAGCGGAATATTAATCGGCAACGTCAGGACAGTACCGTTGTCATCGACGATAAACGGCGACACCAGTTTGATATCCAGAATCTGACGACTGGCAGTATCCTGCGGCATCACGAGGTTTGTCTTGATGAAGTACCCGGTACCGATTTCGATGATATCACCGGAGTCGGCATAAACGACAAAGCTGAACAACTCACCGTGCCCGACGGGTGCTAACAGACTGCCCGGCAGTGGCGACTTAACAACAGTCTCGACACCGTCCTTGGAGATGGTTTGCATCGGCAGGTAGTTCTTGTCAAGGCGACCGTTTTTGTAGAAGCCCGACAGAATCTCCCCATTATCCGAAATATCCGTTCCACGGAAGATACGAATCCCATCTACATCCGGCCCGTTGAACGTGATGTTGTTGTCCATCACCATCGTCGCGGGGTTTTTGGTGGTGTCGAAATAGATGCGGAACTTATCAGAACGGAGTGGATAATGCCCACCGTTAATCTTGTCCGTGTTCGTCACCGGGATGGCGTTAATCACCTCCACTGTCCATGATGGGGTGGAGTAGTTAACCGTTAAGACACGCTCAACGATGTTGTTGTCATGCACAATCCAGTCTTTTGGATTGGGGACAAAGCCGGTGCCCGTCTTCTCGTCGTAGAGGTCGCCTTCCCCCCAGACGCGAAAGCCGCGGTCTCTGTCGATAAGATCAGTCAATAAAGTGGTCATGCTTTAGAACCTTTGATTTTCAGATACTGGTTAAGTTGCACCTCACCTTTCAGATACCGTTGATTCACACGGTCCAAGAAAGCAAAGCCCAATTCATCAACCTCTACAACCTGGTATTGCGAGTGCGGGTGCACACGCACAAAGGCTTTATCGTAGCCAATGAAAGCCGGGTCGAAGTTCAGAAGGTCAATATAGCCCTCCATCACGATGTCCAGCTGTGAAGTCGAAATCCGGTATTCTGGATCGTCTTCTACCAAATGGAGGTACCCTTGCTTGTAATCCCACAGCACTTTGTTTAAAAGCGGGCTGTAAAGATGATACCAGCTCTTTAACGGTACCGGATTCACCGGTGGGGGTGTTGGGTACCACGCGGACAGATAGTCCTCAGTACGGGCGTCAATGTCGCGTGACGCATCACGCAGCGCATAAGTGTCGCCCGTAATGAGTGTGCGCAGTGGTACGGTCGGATCATCCACAGAGAACGGGAAGCCGTCGGGAACCACGTCTACACCCACTGTGTTGTCTTCACGGAAGACCACCTCGTTACGGGTCAGGATACGGCCCCCGGCAACGATACGAATGACCTTATCGTCCCGCACATCGAAATGGCTGTTGTTGGACAGCAGACCACTTGAGACGAAACCGGTTTTCGGCACATGTAACTTCCCGGTAACTCCACGAGCACGCACATCCACCACGTTCTCATCTGTGTCACTGGCCCAGACTTTACAGACGATGACAATCTCAGGCCAGACCACAACGTAGTCGATACCAAAGACCAGCGGACGTTTGTTTAACCAAACTTCCACTGTTTCCATCGTTGTCCACAGCGTACGAATCGGCTCGCTGTTTGAGCGGCCCAGAATTGGAATACGCAGCTGCCCTTCTTTGACCTTCACGGTCTGACTGAAGAACAGGTGACGGTCATCCCGCACCACGGTCGGCCAACGACGTGTCCGGTCAACGTTCCAGCGAATCGCATTACCTTCCCGCGTGTAGTCTTTCCCCAATACCGCTTCGGTGTATTCGTTGGTGCCGACACCACTGACCACTTTACGAATCCACAGTGCAACGTTCTCCCCTTCCGCAATCGTGAAGTCTGGGGCGTTGTCAGTGATGTTCATCGCGGTATCCACGTCACCGGCGATCCCTTCGATGTAACGTGCTGTGGCGTTCTTCGCTGTATACACCGAGGTGTTCCGATTCGGGTAACAGCCCAGCAGTTTTCCCGACGAGTCATACTCGTACACCACGGAGCGTGACGCCAACAGGTCAGGGAGCGTTGCTGTCCATTTACCGTTATCCAACCTCAGCTTCTGTGGCGTATCAGCCGAGTAGCGAGTCACGGCATTATAACCGTAAGCATCCGTGGTAAGGTCACGAGTGATGTTAGCCTGTTTCGCCGCAGCAACTTTGTTAAAGGCCGCATTCTCCAACACCTTCGCTGTCCACTCTGGCACCGTCGCGTTTGCCCCTACCATCGCTGCAATGATGTCCTTGTCAGGCATCTTGTACAGGTCATGGATGTGGCTGGCATTGAACAATGGTTCCATCGCGAGATAGTCTTCACGGATAATGACACGGATAATCACATCGTCCAAATCCGTAATCGGTTTACTGAACGCATTACGCAACTGACTCAGCCGCTCGGTGGGGATGCTGATGTCATTAAACGTGACCTGACGAATCGCCAGATGACGATGACGGTGATAGTAGCGACCTTCCCGCCCATTCAGGATTTGAATCTCAACGTCGTTGTTGAAAATCCAAAGCATGCTTGCCGTTTTCGGGAAATGCAACAGGTACTTACGTTTCGCATCCAGCGTCGACTGGAATGTCGGTAAATCACCACAACGGAAATCCACCACGCGAATACCGCGACCATCCACCACAATCTCAACATCATCCCACGTTGAGATATCCGCAGGTACCGGATTGATAATCAACGAGCCGTTGACCCAGAAACTCACGTAGCCGTTGTTCTGACCAACCAGTGAGTTGTAACGATCGATGGCATCTTTGATTTTGTTGGCATTGGGCGTTTCAAAGAACTCGACAAACGTCGGGTGCACTTGCTTGGCCACAATGGTGCCGGTGTAGCCGGGAAAGATACGCCAGTAAATGTCGTCGGTATCCAGCCACTTGTACCGATCCGTTTGTGGAATCGCTAACAGGATTTCTCCGGTATCGCGGCGCATTACGAACGCCTTTGAGACCGGGAAGGTTTTCCCGTTTTCGTTATACAGCTGCATGAAGGTGCTGAACGCATTCACACAGGCTGATACCCGCTTCCAGCGGTTTGGGGGAATATTGAGGTTCCCCCAGTTCATGTGGAGTTTATCCACCACGTATGCGTGCCACCAACCTACGTCCGGTAGAGATACAGACACAGGCCCGTTACGGACAAAGCCGGTCGCGCCGGTTTTTGGCGTGATACGATACGGTTCAATAATCAGTGCCCGATCAAGGTTCGGACGCTGCCAAGCGTTGTCAACCGCGTGGGCGACCAGCCAGTTCTCCATAATGGAACCTCTTAACCTTTGATGTTAGTGGGTTTGGTGTTCTGGTTCATGATGAGTTCGTACGTGAACAAGAACTTGTCTTTCTTCTTCGCGGTGTCCGACTTCTTAATCGTGCCACCCAAACGAGAACGGTTGAACATGTTGTTCTCCAGTGACGCGCGAATCATGACCAGCAGAGAAGGCGGGTATTCCAGCGCGCTGGTACACAGTTGCTTCTCATAGCTAACCCCGAAGAAACTGGTGTTGAGCATTTGCTGTAACGACAACACGCTAAAGTCTTTCAAGCGTGGTGTGATGTCTGCGAGCTTCACCATCTCCACAAACTCTTCGATGTTACGCGGGAAGAGATAGTCGGTGTGACCACTGATGGCCTCGAACATCTCGAACGGCGTACCCAGTTGACGGGACAATTCTTGCTGCAAACGCAGCATCTTCATCTCGTCTTCGAAGTTGTTGTAGAACTGACCCACAGAGAACAAAGCAGCCGCTGCTCGGATTTGCCCGCTTTGATATGGAGTGAGTGCGTACGCATGCGTAATCGCATCGCCTACCCATTTGCTATAAATCTCATGGTGGTATGGAAGCTGTGCCATCAAAGCACCGAGCCGACTATTGTTTCGTTTCCACACTAATTCCCAACGAGCCTGATCGAGACGCAAAGCGTGTTCGATTGGGTTTCGAATTTTTAGCTCGTTGTTTCTATCCAACGAGGTAAACGTGCGTGCATCTACATACACGTCGTCGCCGATAACTATCGGTAAAGGAAACGATTTTACATCGGCAGTCTCAACAACGTAGTGAACCTCGTCAGATTGCGCGACAGTTTGGTTGAGTTTGCGAGCCAGTTCGATACTGGCAGCGAGTGAATTCAGGTCAAAGCTACGGAAGACGTTGCCTGTGTAAGCGTTTTCAAGTGCCATGAGTTGATACCTTAGTATGACCGTTTGGTCTTAAAAGACGAATTTATGGAGATGTTCCATGAGCTATATTCCACGTAACGGCGCGCCCGTGAACTACAAGGAAGGGATGGAAGATATTTCCGTACCCGCACTTGTGAGGGCACCTACGGGTGACCCGATTCATAAGCCGCTGATCTTCACCTTTGGCGCACGCTGCGTTGGTGACGAAGCGTTCCCGTTGAGTGGTGACAACGCCCTCGACTTAATGGGCCGAGGCATCTTCGATCTCCGCGGCCCATACGCGACGTTCAACACACCGTACCAGGCGATGTTCAATGCCAACGCCAACGAGTGTATGTACCAGCGCCTTATTCCTGATGATGCGAAAACGGCCACCATCCGTTTCTACGCAGATGTACTCGCCACGAAAGTGCCGAAGTACGTGCGTGATGCGGGCGGTACCGTGCAGTACGATAACACCGGTAAAGCGAAAGTCGAAGCTCAGGTTGATGGCCTGCTCGTCGTACTGCGCAGCGTGGTTATTGACAGCAACAGTCCGGCCATCGGCGCTGCGGTACCTATCGACGGTACACTGACCGGTGAGGGCGGCGCGAAGTCGAAGATGTACCCACTGTTCGATATTGAAGCGCCTTACGCGGGTGCGGATGCGAACGGCTTCGGTTTCAAACTGGTACCGTTGAGTGAGAAATCCTCTCCGGCACTGGGTTCGGCTTACCAGACGAAAGTCGGTGGACGTGTTTACAACCTCCAGTGGTTTGAAACACTGGCGGGCGTCTCGTCTGCGGTCATCTGGAAAACCCTGAACAGTATGTCAAGTGTGAACTTCAGTTTCTTACCTGACGCATACTATCAGCCGATGAGAACGCAGCTGGACTTCGAAGTGGTTGTTGCCGATGCTTACCGTAAGGTTAGCCCGGATGTTGGCGAGCTGCCAAACTACGGTCCGTTCAAAACGTTCCACGTTTATCATGACCAACTTGAAGCCGTGCTTGACTTGGCTGCGGGTAGCATGACGAACGCACCTACCGACAAATATCTCATCGATATCTTCGGTGGTCTGGATCTGATTGGCCAGCCGTACGACGGTCTGCAAGTGAACCCTGCCACGGAAACCGGTAAAGCGGTCTTCGGTAGCAGCAACATTCACTTCCTGCAAGGCGGCGCTGATGGCACCCTGGGTAACGATGTATACGATGAACTCGTTCGTCGTGAAATGCTTCTGTTCCCATCCGGTGGCCAAGTTCGTTACGACAACGAACTGAAATATTCACTGGGTTGTTTCTGGGACTCCGGTTTCAGCTTCGACACCAAATCGGCTTGTGTGAACTTTATCGGTAAGTCACGCAATACCTTCCTCACTCTGGCGACCCACGTTTATAACGAAGGCCGTAACGACCTCCAAACGGAGGAGAGTGCGAAGGTGGCCCTGATTGAGATGATCACCTCCGTGCCGGAGTCCGTGAAATACGGTACCCCAGCAGCGCGTGGTATGGTCACCGGTCAATCTGCATTCATCCGCGGCTCCTCTTACAAGAAGCCGGTGCCGATGAACTACACCCTGGCGAATATGTTCTCGCAGTATCTGGGTGCAGGCAATGGTTACGCTAAACCGGAGAAACGTTTCGGTCGTGGCGAACTCACCATTATCACCGACCTGACTGACCTGAGTATGCCGTGGAAAGGTATGGACGTGTACGCTTCTGACTGGGACGTGTCCCTGATCACTGCGCGTAGCTACGACTACTACCGTGACTTCATCCCGGCAATTCAGTCCATCTACAACGAAGAACGATCTGTCCTGAACAACGCGATGTTCAACTTCATCATGGCTTACGTCTACCGTGTCTCTGACCGTGTGTGGGCGGCAATGTCGGGTGAAGACCGCATGACCGATGCGGAACGCGCGAAGATGCTGGAAGATAAGATTATCGAAGCGCTGGAAGGTCGTCTGGACGGTATCGCGGATATTGTACCGAAAGCGTACTTCACCGCAGAAGACAAATCGAACGGTTACTCTGTAACGCTGGATCTGCTTGCTTACGGTGGCGTGCTGCTGACTCAGGTCAACACCACTATCAAAGTCTACCGTCGGGAGAGCTGATAAATGGCTATCAAAGATCGTTTGATTCAACCCAACCAGGGGTTCCACTTTGACGGTGGTACTTACGACATGGTTAACCCATTCGCATCGGGCCAGAACGGCCCGGTCGGACAGGTCGGTAAGTTCGTCACGAACGCCCACCGCCTGCGTCGTAACGTCATCGCGCGAGTTATGGAATTCCCGCGCTGGGTGGACTACATGCCTAACCCGTCCCTGTGGCGTCAGGCTATTAAGTCCTTCATCGAAGTCCACACCACCATCACTGGTCTGGATAAAACACTGAGTCACGAAGCGGTTCAGACCCAACAGGGTCGTAACAACCGTATTCAGTACGAAGCCGGTCTGGTAACGGAAGCACAGTCCTCTGTGACCCACACCAGTCCCGATAAGTACGGTAAAGTGTTCCAGAACATGCTGGCGGCGTGGCTGGTCTACGGGATCTGTGACCCACAAACCGGACATCCGGGTATTGTGGCAATCAACCCGAACGTGCCAGACCACTTGCCGGATATGTATAGCCTTACTGTGCTGTACATTGAACCGGATGCGTATCAGCGTAAAGCGCAGAACGCCTGGTGGTTGACCAACATGATCCCTGAAACTGCGGGTCAGGATACCGGTGAGCGTGATCCGAACGCCGGTCCTCAGACGAACGAACTGTCCATCACCTTCACCAGCCAGCAATGGACGGGTTGGGGTCCGATGCAGGCCGCTCAGTCTGAACTGGAACGTATGAAGCTCTACGGCCTGCGTCCTATGACGCGTAAGCTGTGGCTGACTCCGTCTCAGCAGTACGATGGTATCAACCCGGATGTCCAAGCGACTGCGGGTGGTTTCAACTCTGTTTCCGAAGAACAGAAAGCGAACCAGCTGGCCTAAGGCAAAAAAAGATAAGCTTACCCACTCCTTCGGGAGTGGGTGGCTTTTTTATTTTTTTGGTTCAGACACAGCAGGCGGTTTCTCACCTTCCGCTTCTAAGCGGATGACCAACCATTTAACGTGGCTGATAAACAAGAAGGTGGCGAAGACGTCATAGCGTGAGGATGGCGCGACATCCACCAAGGTTGGGTTGGCAACTGACCACAATGTCAGGAGGTTCTTGTCACCACCTTCGAGTTTGTTTAAGTCGGAACCATTCAGCTTGATGTGTTCCTTCTCGAGAACATTCATCACACTTTCACCCAACTCATAAACCAGTGCTGATTTATAACGCAGGATAAACCCGGCGGTTTTCTGAATGATCGTCGCGGTAGTTTCAGATAAGAATCGCTGATAGCCGTTGGCGGTACAGGTCATGATTTCAACCGGGTACTCAGCAATCTCGGTGAATTCCGGTAAGGTCAGCGAAGAGAGCAAACCACGAATGTGGATTTCAGCCAGCAAACCAACACGGGTAATGATTTCTTCACGGGACAATGTGCAGGG
>Ga0308158_10004915_pt1 | contig 11116 bp, 13 predicted proteins | sample PhyBR2_FD_201038 | JGI IMG/M metagenome (GOLD analysis project Ga0308158, IMG submission 201038) | Phyllosphere microbial communities from UC Gill Tract Community Farm, Albany, California, United States - DLSLB.R2 | ecosystem: Host-associated > Plants > Phyllosphere > Unclassified | place: USA...
GACCGTGCGTCGTCTGCTGAAGGTGCAGATCGATGATGCGATCGCGGCGGATCAGATCTTTACGACGTTGATGGGGGATGACGTGGAGCCGCGCCGGAACTTTATTGAGGCGAATGCGCTGCGGGCAGGCAATATCGACGTTTAAAACGGTATAGCGAGACCCAAAACCTGGCAGTTTGGGAAGCATAAAATGGCAGAGTATAGCCAACATTATTTTCCGTTATAGCAAGGATCTGCTGTTAATCGCTGAAATGCTTATTTAAATGACAAGGCTAGCCATTATGGTTGGCTTTGTTTATTTTTGTAGTGCCTTTTGTAAATTTCTTCGAGGACACACTAGATACACTGGCGCTTTATTGTAATGTATGCATAGCTGAAGGTCCCCATGAGAAAAATTATGGAAATACAGAACGGCGACTCTGGCAAGTCGTACGGATGAGAAGTGCCCGGCTGTATTGGAAAGAAAAAGATTTATATGTTAAACGAAAGTGCAGTTAGTATAAAAAGCGTAACGGCAGCTTCAAATCATTGGATCCAATATAACAAGATTCGCTCCTGGCCTGCAGCACCAGAACTAAGCATTGTAGATTTGTTTTCTGGTTGTGGCGGGCTTACATTAGGAGCACCCATCGCCTGTGAACAGCTGAATAGGCCGCTTAAGGTGTGCCTAGCAGCAGACATGTGGCCCGAAGCTTTAGAAGTATATAAGCACAACTTTAAGGACGTGCTTCGCAACAGCACAACCTCCGATTTGTCGACATTAGTTAGTAAACCGGGTTCGTCGATATTGTCGCCAAAGGGTTTTGAACTTGCAAATTCGTTTATACGTCTGCAATCCATTTAGGCGAAGACACTCGTCGTTTGCCTGCCAACTATTATTAACCAAGGGTATACGGAGAAACTTATGGGCCTGTTTGACTTTGTCGGTGACGTTATAAGCGGCACTTTTGATGTTGTTAGTGATGTTGCAAGCAGCACCTTTGACGTTGTTAGTGATGTTGCAAGCGGCACCTTTGACGTTGTTAGTGATGTTGCAAGCGGCACCTTTGACGTTGTTAGTGATGTTGCAAGTAGCGCTGCTGATGTTGTTGGTAGTGTTGCAAGTGGCGCTATTGATATGGCTGGTGATGCTGTTGACTATGTTGCAGAAAACCCTGGTAAAACGCTTCTCGTTGTAGCCGGAACTGTTGCCACTGGAGGGATAGCATTTGCCGCAGCGCCAGCAATCGCTGCTACAGCCGGTGCAGCAGGGATGCTTGGCGCAGCCAGCACTGGAACCGCAATCAGCACTTTGTCTGGAGTTGCACTCTCCAATGCGTCTTTGGCAGCGATAGGAGGTGGCGCCGTGGCAGCAGGTGGCGGCGGGATGGCTGCTGGCACAGCGGTTATCGCAGGTGCTGGTGCGGTTGGAGGTGCTGGTGTTTCCGCAGGTGTAATCAAGGCTACTAGTTAACTTTAGCTTTAGTCCATTGCTTGGTCTTACCCAACCCTCAAGCGGACTTGTCTAAGGCAAGCCGCTTAGTCAGTCATTGAAGGCGTTTCAGGTTGGGTGCTGTCAGTGGGAAGCGTACTTAGTTACCTTAGCGTGAATTTTTCGTTGTCTCTATTTGACCCAGAATCAGCGTCGAATGCGAGCATGACCGTTTCCAAACGCGAACCGCTACAGACAAAAGAAAACCCGCTGGCTTTTGAAGAACGGGTTTTCGGTCACGTCCCATATAGGGCTCACAGCATCTAATAGGACCTGTCTCCAAGTAACAATGAGACAGGATGCACGGTCGACAGGCTTTGTCTTATGCTTGTGCTGCTTCGGAGAATGGCGGTAAAGCGTCAGGCGTTTTGCCGTGCTCTTCTAGGCAAGCAACGATCCACTTGTGCGCTTTGTCGGCGCCTTCCTTCGTCAATCCTAGGCGGGGATCAGGGTCGAACGACGTTTCGACAAACGGTGAGAGGCCTTTTTTCAAGTTTGAAGGCGGATAATTCTTGAGCGCCGTACCTAGACGCTCCATTGCGGCTTTCCTCAAGCTTGCCCGATCGGCTTCACTGCGCGCCAGATCTACTTTGTTCAGGCAGACCAGGATCGGCAAATTGAAATTCTTGAGTTTTTCCAGGATCTCTAGTTCGGTACCTGAGATGCCACGGGCGATATCGACAACCATGACGAATACATCGGTGCGATGCAGGTTTTCATCGGTTTCCTTCGCTACCGAAGCGCGGAAGTCGCCGAAGCCAGGATAATTAATGACGGTCGCGTTGCCTTTGTCGCCAATCTCATACTTCATTGCCTGCGCCGTCGAGCCCGCGACCGGGTTCACGTTACCCTTCAAATTGAACACCGCCCCCAGCATCGCGTCCTTGCCAGTTGAGCCATGGCCGACGAGACCAATGCTGACGCGGCGTTGCAGCATCTGACGTAGCATAGCGATATGGACCACTGCTGGCACCGTCTTGCGGAATGCTGGCCCTGCGATGTCGACGGCGAGCCAGACACCGGTTCCGATCCACCCGATTGGTCCCAGCATGGCACCAATCGTGCGCGTCAGGGCAGCATTGGTAGCGAAAGTCAGGCCGCTACCAAGTAGGGCGCGGGCGACCATGTTGGCGACGATCAGCGAAACCCGGTACGTTGCGAATCCACCATAGTGGCGCAGCAACTGTTGGAAAATGAAGGTACCAGTAGCAGCCAGCGGGATGTCGTAACCTTTGATCCCCATCGATTGGAACAATGCACGCTTTTCTTCTTCGCTCATCTGGTCGAGAGCATCTTCGAAAAGTTTGACCAAGATCGCACCCTCGTTATCGGCGACTGATTTGCCTTTTTTTACTTCTTTTACCTTCAGTTTCTCGCCAACGTCCAAGACGATCTCGTCGTATTCGACGCCGCTACCGCGAAAGAGGGTTGCAATGTCATTGCTTCCCGTCTTGCGCAATTGCTCGGCGATTTTTTCTGCGGCATCGCGCGGCGAACGCTTCAGCACGTCGTCGGACATGTCGAGATATTTCACCAGTGGCCGCACTTCATCGATGGAGATGTGCAGGGAACGTTGCAGGACATCGGTAATGGACAGGTTTTTCATGTTTCGTTCTTTATAAAGTTAAGGTCTAGACGGCCCTTGCGGGCCTGCAATATCAACGATCGGTAACTTAACCGATTGTGAACGTCGCGTCGCCGGAAGTGCCCAAGTCGACAGTGATCGAGACGTGCGACAGTACGGCACCGACCGCAGCGCCGGCCAGTGCCCCTCCGACGGCGCCCGCGCCTGCCCCGAGTACGAAACCGGCGGCGGCGCCGATCGCAGTGCCTACCGAAACATAGGTCAGCAATTGCTGCGGCACCCGGCCTTTGACATGAATTTGGATGCCATGCTTGCGCGCGAATTCCGAGCAGCGCTCCATCACCTCAGCGATCAATTCCTTCGAAACCTTGAATTCTCCCTTTGCTGCAGCGCGGATAAAAGCGAGGAGAGTCGAGATACGAGCCGCACTATCAATATTGAACTTCATGATGGTCCTTAGTAACCGGCGTCGGGATGACGTCGTTACCAACTACTTCGCAAGGACTGTGCCAGGATGCTACTCCTACACATTTTCTAATTGAATCAACATCTTATAATTGTTGAAGAAAATAATTTTAAGAAAGTAAAATACAGTTTTCAACACTTGTTCATTCACATGCTCGACTTTTCTTCAATTACTTATCGCCTCGTTATATTTGGCGCGCGGCCGAGTGACGTCAACGATCGAATCGCCGATGTGTTCTGGGTATTGGATGGCGACACCTCAGCAACCCGGTTCAATCAGCTCCAGGTCAAACGGGACAGCTCCACCACGGCCATGGCTGACCTCGAGGAAGAAGTACGAAAGCGGGAGTGGAAGGCGGCGGTAGAGCGTGAGTTCACGGGCCGCCAGGTGTCGGATGCGTTGCGCATTGCCACGGGAGATACACCGGAAGTTGCGATTCGATGGCTGCGGGAACTAGAAGCGCGAACCGCCGTGAGCGAGGACAGGATTCTATCGGGCATCACGCGAACACTGCTGGCCAAGGCCGAGCTGATCCTCGCACGCAAGACGATCGTTTGTCTGCCGCCCGACGGGGACGCATGGTGCCGGATTGCGAACCGTGTTGCAAACGAAGTCTATGGACGCCTCAAACTCGGAGACTTGAAATGGGCATTCGTCCAGCTTCAGCCGGACAAAGGGTCCACTAAGACAACGCGTTCAAGAAAAACACCAATGGCCACATTGCTCGAAGCACTGCAGATGAAGGTGGCCGGGGCGCCGCTCGAAAGCCTGCCCCCGAAAAAACCAGGGCCCACCCTGCTTGTAGGAGAAACCGGAACCGGAAAATCGATGGCTGCTCTTTTGTTTTCTACGCTGAGCGGAAGAACCAACTTCCATCGCATTAATCTTTCTGCTGTCAGCAGCGAGTTGCTTGAGTCACGGCTGCGCGGCAGTAAGAAAGGGGCGTTCACGGGTTCCGTTGAAGACAGGAAAGGATGGTTCGAGCACGCAGACAACGGAATTCTTTTTCTCGACGAAGTGCAGTCAGCCCCTATCGAATTTCAGACCCAACTACTAGACCTCCTTGACCCCAGTACGAACGAGGTCTCGGTGGCACGGATAGGCGACGATGACAACCGTAATTTTTTTGAGACCAAGGTCATTCTGGCTATCAATGAAGAAATCGAGACGTTAATTGCAGAAAAACGCTTGCGCAACGATATATTCTTTCGCATTCGAAATATCGTTCGCTTACCCGCTCTCAGAAAGCGCTTGGCAGACGATGCAAACGGTCACTTGATGCGGGTCTTGCTAACTGTCTATCGTTGGAAGTCCGCAATGCCTGTCGCGGCATCAGAACTGGAGAGTATGGCCACGGACCGTAAAGCGAGTATGTTCCCTGATTTCACAGCGTCAGCGCATGAGCAATTGCGTGGCCATGCTTGGCCCGGCAATCTGCGCGAGTTCGAACGCGTTGCCAACGACTTGTATTGGGACTTAGATGAGGGCCCAGAGCGCAGTATCGACGGCGAGGACGTAATGCGCGCCATTGACATCTTCAAAATCGGGGCAGTCCAGGCTCAATCGTCGCCCCAGGACGCTATCGATCAAAGGATATTGAAAGATGTACAGGCGGCGCTGCGCGACGAAAATTTTGTTTTGAAAAACGCTAAGGAAAGACTCTTCCGATACAAGCTAAGCGGCTACGAGTCGTTGAAGCGCTATCTGCGCGAGAATAAAAGCAGGCTCGATTCGGACGTGCTGGCTGACTCGAAAATCAAGCGAGTGCTAGCAAAGAGCAGGCCGGCAATTAGACCCGACGACTCGGATTACCCTTAAAAAAGCGGGAGAGCAGTCCCGCTCCTCCTGACCTTCCCCCATCGATACGGACACTTCCGTTAGGCACATTTTAGATTTTCAAACTGTACCGGGCTAACGTAGCCGATAGTGAAATGACGCTGGCGTGGATTGTAGAACCTTTCTATATAGTCGAACAGGTCAGCGCGTAAATCATCTCTGGTCCGGTAATAATTTTTGCTCAGGCGCTCGGTCTTGAGCGTCGAGAAGAAGCTTTCCATTGCAGCGTTGTCCCAGCAGTTGCCACGACGGCTCATGCTGCAAACAATGCCATGCGATTCAAGCAGACGCTGGAAGTCCTCGCTCGTGTACTGGGAGCCTGGTCCAAATGATGCAGTACCGCGCGAGGCCGGCCACGACGGAGGATAGCCATTAGCAGGGCATCGTCGGTTGCATTGACCAGCCGACCACACGGCGCGAGTACATGTCCAGGAGGACAGCAACAAACATCCAGCCTTCACCAGTCCATACGTAGGTAAAGTCGGCCGCCCATTTCTGATTTGGGCCTGTCGCTTCAAACTGCCGGTCCAGCAAATTCGGCGCGATGGCGTGAACTGGCGAATCGAGCTGCCCTGGCGCCCGGCGTCGTTTGTGACGCGCTTTGATGCCGGCGGCTTTCACCAGTCGTGCCACGCGGTTCTCGCTTCAGGAGAAACCAGCGTCGATAAGGTCTCGCACTACGCGCGGCGGACCATATGTGCCATCGCTGCCCTCGTGGCTGTGCTTGATTGCGTTAAGGAGCTGGGCATTCTCACGTTCATTCGCACTTACTGGCCGGCCAAGCCAGTCGTAAAAACCACTGCTCGATACGCCAAGCAGACGACACATCGTTCGCGTCGGGCAGATGGTTCGATATTTGGCGACGAAGCCGTACTTCACTTTAGGTCGGCTGCGAAGTAACCGAGCGCCTTTTTTAATATGTCGCGCTCCGTCTTGACCTTCGCCAGCTCGCGCCGCATGCGCTCGTACTCCTGGGGCGATACCTTCTCGTGACCGCCTGGTACCTCTGAATCCACGTTAGCTTCTCTGCACCATCGCCCCAGCAAATTGGCACCGATGCCAAGGTCACGGGCTATCGCCGCCTTGCTTGCGCCAGCTGACCTACCAGCTCGACTGCCTCGCGCTTAAACCCTTCTGAGAATAACCGTCTTTCACGTGCCATGTAATACCTCCGATAGGAACATCATACCTATCGAAAGTGTCCGTCGCGGTGGGGGAAAGCCAGCAAGAGGCAGGTGTAAGGTCGGAGATTGACCTTAAGCACAAGTGACGCCTCACATCTCGACACACATGCGTTTCGTTGGAGACATCGACGGTTGGCGAAAACGAGTTGACGGGCGAGTAGTGGCGGGCTATTATTCCAAATAACCCGCCACCAAAACCACCTAGGCCCCATATGCTTGACACTAAATCCCCTACATTCCGCGAAGAATTGAAAGCCGCTCGCAAGGCAGCAGGCTTGTCAGGAGCCGCGCTGAGTACAAAAATTGGCATCAGTCCGGGCATGGTAAGCCGGTACGAAAGCCATAATCGCAACGACGGCGTACTGCCAGGGGAGGATACGCTCAAGAAAATCAACGATGTACTATTCCGCGCTAAAGGGGGTGCTGTGCTGACTTCTATCCAAAATCCAGCTCAGGATAATGATGATCTGCAGAAAGTTGCCGACAGCTTGCCCCTGCCTGTGCTGATTAAAGCACTAAAAAAGCATGGTGCGAAAGAAATCGTCTTTTGAATAAGACTATATGAGTGATTAGTCCAGCGCTGCTCGCCCATGGTTGCCACGCGGCGGTCATGCCAGCGTCGCATCGCCAACGCAAACGAACTTCGGTCGACAAGCTAGTTCGTGCAGTCGCATATATCTATTTCAATCGATCCACCGAAAGGTAGTACATGTCTGAAATTGCCGGAGATACCATTGATACGTTCATGAGGAAAGTCGAAACCTTTAGTTCTTCGTACGTCGAAGACTGGGACGCCTGGCTCTCAACCAATTCATCGGTAAGGCCTGCGCAGCTTGGCCGCATCCTAAGGAAATGGCAAGCTTGTCGCCCAAACAGGATGCGCAGGGACGCAGCCAGCGCCATGCATCAGGCACCCTACCTCGATCATCTTCTGGACCTTGCAACGCCCCACATTCAGGCCTTGTCCACGTTCGACATCGCGGACCCTTCTGCACTTCAGACAGCAACATACACGACAGCTCTCGATCACCTATGGGACGTGTTCGAGCAGCTTTCGTACGACGGTCGGGTGCGTGAGGGACTCGCCGGTTCGGTCGGGATATCGAAGGCAGTCATGCTCGTAACGGACGGGCGAGTTGGGCCGGCCTTCGACAGCTCGGTCAGAACCGCACTAAAGGTTGGAGAGATCAATCATCGCGCTCAGTGGCGTAATGCTTTGGGTATCGTAAATGCCGACATCCAGAAATTCCAGCGCAGAACCGGCGTAAGTTTTTCGGCAGCTAAACCTTCGAAGTTTGCCTCCCTAGAAAACGGGAGGATCTACGACATGGCGCTCGGCCCTCGTTGAAGTGTCCGGCTCGCCCTCTGATGGAGGGTGCGTTCCAGCCAGACCTTTCTACACTTCGAACTATCGCAGCCATTTCCAATCATGCTCAAGCCCAGGTATGAAAACCTGCGATGTCAGTCCTTGGAAGAGCATCCAGGCGTCTTTTTCGCGTCGTGCTCAACCGGCCCAAGCGGCAATCCCCGCTTCTATAGGTTCTTCTGGCGGCTGTTTAGTCTTGAGTCGCCACTTGAAGGCGAAACATTTCTGCAGCATGCACCTCGACTGTGTAATGCGCAGTTCGAAGGGGCGATCGAACGGCTGCGCGGCCACGGCATGTCGTACCTGGTGTATGGCTGGCGCCAACCTCGCAGGGACCCATCCAATCCTTGGGACCTGAACAATGCTAAATGGGACGGTGTGGAGTTTGTGCCTTCGTGGGACGACGATATCGATCCGGTCGTGGCTGGAGGTCATAAATGACGACCAATACGCCTGCACAGGAATTCCTGTCCGAAGTCCACGAGATTAATAGCTTCATCGAGGACATCATCTCTTGCCCCCGAAAAAGCGGCTGGCACTGGCCATCATTCTATTTGCTTTATGTGGATGTTGACCGCCTCGCCATGACCCTAATGAAGACCGAACGTTTCTTCGGCCCCCCGCTGACTGGCTTTTTCGCACCTGCGGCGATTGAAGAGCGAGTCGGGGACGGCAATGCCCTTCTCGGCGAACTGGGAAAGCGACAGAAGGCAATTTTTCGATAGTTCTATCCCATGTCACGGCACATCCTCTACAGCGCCGACGACATAATGCTACGTGCCCGCTTGGATGCACACGCCCATCCGAAGAGTGGCTGATACCAGCAGTTCTTCGTCGAGTATGACGCCGGCACCTTGTCGGAGGACGGCAAGTCCCTGACCCGTACAGTTCTTCCTGTGCTTGCCGACCGCCGTACGAGCGCGTCGATCATGTCACCGCCAGCTGTATGTTGCGCCGCCAGACGTTCGATCTGGGTATCCCTGAGGAACAGATGGCATTGGCCCACGCGACCAGGCGCGCTGCAGCCAGGCTCGGAAAGACCGCTGCCCGAATGCAGGCTTACCTCTTGGAACACTGCAAGCTTGAAGACTTGCTCTTCCCGTGCTCAGCTTAAATATCCGAGAATCAATTCCAGTGTACAGTCGTTGACCTAATACCTGTTCTTGTCGATTTCGGACTTCCGGGCAAGAGCGGTTCAACTTGAGCACTAGTGATAGGAAAAATTTTTAGCTACTTACTTGCCCGACGTAACTTGATCGGTTCGCTGGACCCGTCCATTACAAAGACCTATAATTGAAAGATGTTCCGTATTTTGCACAAAAGAATGTCATTTGTTCAAATTTTTATTGCTTTGCCAGTTTACGGGAACATGTATGCCAATTTATGCTGATCGAAATTCGGCGTTCCTCTATGAGAAGAAAGTAGGCGCGTGCCATTAATTGGGTCTCCCTACAAACGGTAGGACGCCACATATCGGCAGTTGTCGATACTGCGGTAAAGTGATCGTTCATAAAGGCCAGCCATCGGTTGGCCTTTTTCTATTGGCCCTGTGGATCTCTTCACTAGTGGCCATGAAGCCGTCGAGGTGCCGGCGTAGGACTAACGTACCAGCTAACGCTGATTGGTTCGAAGCTCGATCTGTTCGTCGTACACGCTCAGCCGTTTTTTCACATTGGCATCGCTGTCATACTTCTTCTTGAGCGAGCGCAGTCGCCGATCGGTACCGCGACAGCGTTTCTCGATCTGGCCAGTGACTTCTTGCATCCGCTCGACCTTTTCAGGATCGGGTAGCTCGCCACGAAAATGATCGCACGCGTCGCGTTGCGCAATGAACTGTCTGACATCGTTTGGCAGCTTTTCGGCTGCGAAAATGGGCGAGAAAGAGAACAGAAGAAGAACAGGAACCAGGCCAAGCGTCTTCATAAATCTCCCTATCGCTGACGTGCTGCTTACCGCAGCCGAATCTTGACCACCGCATTGCCCGACGTCACATACAGCAGCCCTTTGCCGTCCGTAACGATGCCGCGAACATCGCCCAGGCTCCCTGGCAGATCCCCCACTCGCAACGTCGTCGCCCGCGTCGTCCCCGCCACCGTCGTCACCACACCCGCCGGCGTAATCTTGCGCACCAGGTTATTCACCGCATCCGTCGCATACACATTGCCTTGAGGATCAACCGTCAGCGCCACCACCTGCTCGAAGCGCGCCGCATTGCCAGTACCGTTCACCGCGCCGCGAACGTTCGGCGCACCAGCAATCGTAAACAGATTGTCCGACCCAAAATTGGCCGTTGGATTCCAGCGACTGATCTCGCGCTCGAGATCGAACAAGTACACGACATTGCTGCTATCGACCGCCACTCCGCGCGGTGCTAGCGTGCGCGGGCCGAACAGGTCGCCCACCGTGTTCTGCCCTTCCAGAATCCCCGTCCCGCCCGCACCGATGGCGAAGCGGCGCGTGCCGTAGTTGTTGGTGATGTAGAGATTGTTGTTGGCATCGACGGCAATCGCCCCCGGCGTGACGTCGGGCCGGCTCGCTGTCGCGATGTTGCTGCCAATCGGGATCGTGGTCACCGTCGCGACCTGGCCACCTGTTGTGATGCTGCGGATATTCACATCGTCCGCCACATACACCGTGCCGCCGCTCCCCACTGTCAACGCGACCGGATTGACGAAGCGCGCATTAGCGGCAGCGCCATTGGTCAGCCGGCTCTGCCCTGCGCCGCCGGCCAGCGTAGTCACCACCCCGTCTGGCGTGATCTTGCGGATGACGTAGTTGCCGCGATCCGCCACGTAGACGTTGCCGCTGCTGTCGATCGCCAGCCCGTGCGGATTGTTGAAGCGCGCCGCCGTGCCGGTGCCGTCCATGGTCCCGTCGGCAGTCGGATCGCCCGCGAACACCGACAGCGCCGACGTTGGTGCTGGCGGCGGCTTGTCATCGTCCTTGTCCTTGTCCTTCGGGATGCCGTCGCCGCAACCGGCCAGCAGCGCCATCAAACCAAGGGCGCCAAGCAGATTCAGGCGCGAACAGGACACATCGTTATCAGGGCGGCGCATTGTCAAAACCTCCAGAAAGTATCTCGAACGATGCTATCACGGGCCTTTGCGCTCATTGGTGCTGCCGGTGATGGCTGGTGCATAAACTGCGTCGGACATTCCCCTGCGGCGTGTCAGATGCAGGCGACGTACTTGGGTTCCCGCCTTCGCGG
>Ga0308158_10004916_pt1 | contig 11115 bp, 7 predicted proteins | sample PhyBR2_FD_201038 | JGI IMG/M metagenome (GOLD analysis project Ga0308158, IMG submission 201038) | Phyllosphere microbial communities from UC Gill Tract Community Farm, Albany, California, United States - DLSLB.R2 | ecosystem: Host-associated > Plants > Phyllosphere > Unclassified | place: USA...
CAGCGGGAGTAGCTCAGTTGGTAGAGCGCAACCTTGCCAAGGTTGAGGTCGAGAGTTCGAGCCTCTTCTCCCGCTCCAGAATTCCAGGAAGATCCATTCTTCCCTTGTCGATGCGGTGCATAACCGCACGCATCGCGAGTGCATCAAATCCTCTGGCGAGGTAGCAAAGCGGTTATGCAGCGGCCTGCAAAGCCGTCTAGGTCGGTTCGACTCCGATCCTCGCCTCCAAATATTAGACGCACGGGCCTCATTTGAGGCCCGTTTCGTTTTTAAACGCCGATTTTTTATAAAACTCCATTCGACTCGCTTCCAGCGGACATGCAACTAGTCCTTAGCGGCCTATCAGGCCATTGTGGAGGCTTGCGAGAACGCCTGCACTGGACTTTGACCATGACTTCGGCTGAGCTTAATCAGCGACGGCTTCGCCAGCTCTTGAAATTGAGAGCTGTACGCGGTCATGATATCTTGGTTTGAGCGAACTAACCAGGTAGCTCCAAGACGACTTCCAAGACCTGGAACATCATGTGGCACGCGAGATCCTACAGAAAGCACACCTTCGATGGCTACTGGTATATACGGGACGTGGTTTTTTTGGCAAATTTGCCGGCTTACTGGTCGATTGTGGGCTTGAGGTAAGCTGATGGCATGAGTGCCCCAGCAAAACCGAAGTACCGAACGACCAATTGGAGAGACTACAACACGGTGCTGAAGGCACGTGGCTCCTTACTCATCTGGCTGGACAAGGGCATGTGCTGACACGGAACTGCCAGCGGCAAGCGGGGCCGCCGCCCGAAGTACAGCGAGGCGGCAATCCAGTTCTGCTTGACGGTCAAGGGCTTGTTCAACCTGGCTCTGCGCGAGGCGATGGGCGCAAAGCCCGCTCAAGCTTGCTGGCCTGAACTGGCAGGTGCCCGACTTCAGTACCGTTAGCTGGCGCCAGAACCATCTTTCGGTGACGATCTGCGCGCTGCCGACGACAATGGGATTGCACCTCCTGGCCCTGGGTCGACACGGTGTTCGAAGAGCATCGCCAGTCGCCGTACATACGCAAGCTGCTGTTCTCATCGGTGGTGGAAATCATGTGGGTCGTAGCGATGGGCCTTCGTCCTTCGCTCCATGCAGCAGCCAAAGGCCCTACGCTAGGTTGCCGGTGTCGTTCACGGCAATCTACGATTAGATCAACCATACCGACTCGGGTGTTATTCGCGCCCTGGTTCAAGGATGCAACGACCGGCTTGACTCGGTGTTGAGTGAGATGCAGCTAGCGCGGGCGGCTGTGGTCGATGGGTACCGCTTGCGTATCGTCGATGGCAATCATCTTCCTGCGAGCGAAAAGTGGTTCAAAAACCTGCGTCAATTTTGCGGCGTGGCCCTTCGGGCCATTCGCTCGTAGTCTACGATCCGGACAGCGGTCTGGTGACCGAGTTGCTTCCTTGCGAGGACGCTTAAGCCCAGGAGCGCGCTTGCATGAGGCAGATGCTCGAGCGAGCACAGTCCGGCGAACTCTGGATTACAGACCGTAACTTCAGTACTAGAACCAACCTGGGCGGCTGGCATCGACGGGGCAGCGCATTCATTGTGCGCGAACACGGCGATACTCCGAACCCGACCGCTTAGTCTAAACTGCAGTCTTGTGGCCGCACCGATACAGGTGGCGTCTCTGAACAACTAGTCAGCATTCGCACCGAACAAGATGAGCTTATATCCTTGCGTCGCATCGCGCTCCATCTGGACAAGCCCACTAATGACGGCGAAACAGTCATCCGACTGTTGAGCAACCTGTCCGAATCGCCATTCAGCGCTGGTCACATCGCATCCCTCTACCCCAGGCGCTGGCGAATCGAAAATATGTTCCAGTGCCTTTAAGCGGCTTTGAACAGTGAAATCACGGCCTTGGCATCCGCGTGCCGTGTTGCTGGCATTCGGTGTCGCCGTGCTAGCTTACAACGTGCTCGTGTTGATCGAACGCGCGATTGAGGTTCGCCACCAACTGGAACAGCATTGGAGGTTGAATTATCGACCTTCTATCTCGCTTTGAAGATCAAGGCTGCCTATGAGGGCATGATGATTGCCCCACCCAGCAGCGCCTGGAAACGCTATGAAAAACTCGACGCCAGTGCGCTGGCGGACCCGCGCAGGTTACCCAAACACAAGCGCGGTCCCAAGACCCCCAAGAAGCCAAGCTACGTGAGCGGGGCTGAGGAGCGCAGGCATGTCTCCACTGCACAGTTACTCACAGACGACCGAGCTATCTAGGACCTTGAAAGGGGCGCACGTAAGAACCTATTTCGCATGTGGTGTCAAGTAATGTCGGGACGACGATAAGTTTTTCTATGCCCTTATACGTTCATAAATGCTATGGAGCTACGAAATTCAGAAACCATCAGGTGAGCGTTTGCCATAACGGCCACATTAATATGATAAATATATTAAAAATTTATAATTTTCAATAATTGGAGAGTATTTTGAGAGACTCTTCAAAATATAATTCAATGCGCCTGTCGACCATCATTTGATTTTGACTAACTACTGCTGCTGATCCAACTTAATGCAAACACCCGAACTGCTGCTGACAAAACTTAACCAAGCACTCCGCGAACTGCGCGGCGCAGCCCGCGAGCTGGAGGATACTAGCCTCGACGAAAAAATCCTGCCGATCATGCGCCGTCTGATGCTCGCAGAAATCATGAGCAGCCGGCAGCCTATTGCAGTTGGCGGGATCCAGGGCGCCGGTAAGACGACGCTGGTGCGTACCATGTATCGACTGGGCGAGAAAGATCCATGGTTGCCGGCGAACGAGGGCAGGGGCGAAACGCTGCCTGTGCTGATCGAGGAAGATCCCGACTGCGAAACGCCACACGGGTTCCTTCTGATTCTCGAGGCCACAGATGCCGAGGGCCGCTACTTCGCGATCCAAGAACAACGATGCGACGACAGCCGCAGCTTCGTCGATGCCTGCCGTGGCGGCGGCGCGAACGTCCTGCTACCTGTGCTGCACGTCCCGCCGCGCTTCTTTGGTGGTGGTGGCCCGGTCCTGCTGTTATTGCCGGGCTATGAAAAGCGCTCGCGCAAGAACGAAGAGTGGCAAGACTTGATGCGCCAGGCGCTCATCGGCGCCAAGGGCTGCGTAATCGTCACCGATGCCACCCGTCTGGCAAGCCAGGCCCAGCAGGACATCGTCAAGGACATGCTGGCCGGCGAACTGCGTACTGCGCGGCCAATCATCGTCGTGGCCAAGACCGAAGCGCTGGCCGACAACCAGAAGCGCCTGGACGAGCTGCGCGCGAGCGCCGTAGAGGCGTTCGGCCTCGACGCCGAACATGGCGCCAGCCGGGTCGTGTGTGCCGGCGTCAATGCGCACGGCGCCACCATCGACTATCCGGCCATCTGGATGCCAGAGCTGGCGGGGCGGCTGCACGACATGTCTCACGCTGGCGCTGTCTCGCGCCAAGAACAATTCGCCCATCTCGAAAAGATCCTTGCCACCGACCTCACCATGGTTGTTGGCGGGCTGCGCAACCAGGCGACGATGCACTTTCGCCAGTTCGGCACCGATGACGGCGCCCAGGAAACGATGGATGCCTGCCTGCATGCCTTCGAAGAATCGCGCAAGGAGTTGCGCAAGCAATATCAACGGGAGGTCAAGGCGATCGTCGACACTCACCTGGACCAGGCCGCCAAGGAGCTCGACAAAAGACTCACGGACGAGCACGAAGGGTTCGTCAACAAGATCAAGAATATCGGATCGAAGTCTACTGAGGACAAAAAACGCATCGAAGCATCCGTTCTCGGTGCTTGGCACAAGCCGGGTTCGCTGGCCCCGGCCTATACCGCGGCGTTGGGCAATCTGACCAGGGTCGCCGGGCCAAAACAACCGCAGGAAGCGCTGCCGTTGGCGGGCGCGCCGCTGCAACGGCTTGGGTATGTCGATGCCGACGGCAAGCCGGTAACATCGAAATTCGCTGATAAAGATGTTCAGGACAACTTGCGCGCATTGATGCAAAGCAAAGCGGGCGACGTCACCACCGGCGCAACCAACCGCAAGCTCGAAGAAACCGCCGCCCTGCTGCCTGTAATGGCGCTCGAATATATCCGCATTGCGTCGGCCATTCCCGAACTCGTACGAGTGGACGGCAACACGATGCAGGAAATCCCCGAGGGCGACCTGACCCTGGCGGCGCAGAGCATCGGCAAGCAGTTCGGCGAATTTTCGGAGGCGACCCGCGGCATCCTCAAGGGGGTGGCTGCGGTCATGGCCGTCGACATCGCGGCCGACGGCCAAGCCGACATCATCAATGGCGTGCTCGGCATAGGTTCGGGCGGGGCTGCAGCCGGAGGCGCGGCCGCGGCGGCCGGCATGACGGTCGGTGGCGCCGTCGCAGGCGTGTTCGCGATCGGCTTCCTCGCTCACACGGCCATGAAGGAAATGCGCAACTATGACGACAAGGTCGGACAGGTCTCGCGCCGCATGCTGCGTAGCATTCATGACCACCATACGATGCACTATAACGAGCGCTTCGACGACGTCATGGATCAGGTGCAGGCGCGACTGAAGGAAGGCATGCGGCGTCGCTATGGCATGGATCAGCGGCTAGTTAAACGCGACCGCCTGACCAAGGCGCTCGCCGACGTCAAGACGCTGCAGCAAGACCTGCTGTCGCAGCTGGCCCAGTCCGGACAGAGTCTGGTGCTCTTCCGCAGCAGTGACGCATGAACGCGGTCATGGATAGGCCTGGCACGCGCTGGAACGGGCTGTACGCCGACCGCCTTGGCTGGGCGTACCGCGCCTACCAGCGCTTTGTCATGGCACTCAGTCCCGAAGTGCGTGAACACCTGGTCGGCGGCGATGGGGCGAACGAACCCTATGTCGCCGTGTACGGCAAGACTCAGGTGGGCAAGACCACGCTTTTGCTCGAATTAATGGAAGTGCGCGACAGCGCGCAGGCCGGCATCAGCGAAGTGCTGCGCGGACGCCGCGACTACGGCAGGTCGGCGACAGCGACCGCAATGGAATACCGGCGCTCGCCTGACAACGACTGGCATCTCGACGCTGGCGCCGGCCCGGTCGTCTACAACGACGACGAGGCGATGTGCGATGCGCTCTGCGTTTTGCGCCAGGCGATGAGCGAGCGCAAGCTCCTGAGCGACGCGCCGGTGGTCGTGTCGATCCCTTCCGATCGCTTCCAGCGACCGGCCGGCTCGGGCACCAACGTGCGCATGCTAGACCTGCCGGGTGATAATCCAACAGACGAGGTCGAGCGCGCGCATGTAGCACGCATGGCCGAGCGCTACGTACCGCATGCGGACCTGATCCTGTTGGTCGGCCGCGCCGACGACCTGTCCTTCCTTGATCCGGCCGCGCTGGCGCTGCCCGGCATCGAGGACTGGCAGTACGTGCCCAACCGGTTCCGCATTGTCACAACGTATTCGTTCACGCCACAATCGGTCCAGCAATACGCACGTCAGCTCGATGGATCGCCCGATCCGGCCCGCTTCCGCGAACGCCTGCTGGACCAGATCGATACCTTCGGCCTGGCGCTTGTGCCCGAGGCGCGCGAACCGCACCGGTTCTTCCCCCTCGAGTTCGGACAATCCTGGCAAGCGATGCTCGACGTCGATCAGGACTTCGCGGCGCGGGTGGCGCCAGTGGTGGCGCAAGTAAGGGCCGAACTGCACGCGGATATCCGCGCCTCCGCAAACGAAGCAAGTCGGTTCCGCAACGCCTGCGACATCCACATCGTCGCGCGTCGCCAGCAGGAGGCAGGCGTCAAGCTGGCGCAGGCCACGATGGAGCGAGTGGCGAGGGAGCTCGCGCAGGCCAAGGCCGGATACCGTGTGTCGACCAAGGGGGCGCAGGAAGCCGAAAAACGCGCGGCCGCCGCTCGCGCTCGCCTTGCCGAGCGCGAGCACGTCGAAACGATGCTCGCGCAGGTCGCCAGCATCAACGTCGACGAGCAGATCAGCTTGGTCGACGGCCTGGGCACCAATACGGCCTACCTGTACGGCAGGATGAGCGATTTCGAGGAATGGCTGCGCAAGGCGTTTCTGGCGCTGGAGCCGGACGACAAAGCGCGCGCCTTCTTCGGGCAATCCTCTCCGGACATGCTGGGCCAGGTCATTGCCCTGAACCGGATCGTCGAGGATGCGTTTTCGTCGATGCGTAGCCGCATGAGCAGCTATTGGCGGGCCGAGTATTACCCATCGATGTCGAGCAGCTTCGCCGAAGACACGTCCGAGCTGCGTGACGAAATTCGCGCCTGCGCCAGTAGGGCCGGCAAGCTCGCGCACAAGGACTGGACCAAGCAGTTCACGTTGCGTCTCGCCCAGCTGCAAACGGAAGCCAACGCGGCAGACTCCGAACGCGCTGCGCTCGACCAGGTCGCCAAGAGCCTTGTGGAGCAACAGCAGTCCTTGACGAACCAGCTCGCCCAGACGCGCAACGACCTGGATGCCTTGAACACGAGGCTCAACCAGGATAGCGTCCTCGCGCAGCGCTTCCGGACCACACTCGACCAGGAATACGTGACGGAACTGCGCGCGCGCCGCGCGGCGCTGGCCGCGAGCACGTCACCGCTGGATTCACTGTCCATCCTGCTGTCGATCGCTCTCCTCCAGGAAGAGCGCCGCAAGATCCAACCTACTTGAAGAGACCACCCATGAATTTCCAGGACAACGAAGAAGAGGCGCTTCAGCGCAGCATCGAACAGCAGGAACAAGCGATGGCTGCCGTATTGGGCCGCATCATGCAGGCGCCACTAGCACCGATATGCGAAGCGCTCGAAGAAGTACAAGAGCAGCTGTACCAGCAGGAGAAGGCAGGCAAGATGCTCAATTTGACCGTCAGCGCCAGCGTTACTGAGGCGGTCGATGAAAGCACGCGTCGCCTCGGACGCAACCTAGCCGGCGTCAAGGACACGGTCGACGAGATGCGCGAGCACGCTGCCACCTACGCTACGACTTTCGAAAAGCGGTTCGAGGCGCAGTCCAATTATCATGCGCGCGTCGACGCAGGGATCGCCGTGCTGCAAGACGTCAGCCAGGCTGGCACCGACCAGTTGCTGCGCAACTTGGCGGAATTGGAGCGTCGGCAGGCGCAGTTGGCTGAACGCGTCGATGCGCTGCAACCTGCGCTCGCGCCCCACCTGGACCGGCTGCAAGCTGCGGTCGAGTGCTCCGCGCGCGATATCGCCCATGCGTATGCGAGCCTGCCCGAAACGCAAAAAGTCATCGTTAGCGCGGTCGTCGAGCAAGAACTTGCTCGTCAGCTAGCGCCCTTGAGTAAGCTGTCCCGCGGGCTCGCGGCGATATGCGCTGCAAGCCTCCTGTCATCGCTGGCGGTACTGGGCTTTGCTTTGCTACGCTAGTAATAGCCGGTAGCTAGGATATTCATCTACGTGAAGCACCGGGGAACCGCGAGCTGGCTCGGGTTACTGGTAGTCAATGCGAAGAACATCGTTAAAGGTTAGTAAAATGGTGACGGTGCTCCCGTCGTATGCACGGTCATGACAACCGACTCTCCAGGTTTTGTGAACGATAGCTAATGCAAGTCAGACCCAGACAGCCAATTAGCACACCTAGCCAAGACTGAGGATGTATTTCTAGAATTTGACGGCTTAAGCCCACATTGAACGATTAAACAGCAGCGTTACACTTGGGCGTCTGAATCAACAACGCGGCCGCCCTCCAGAATGCTCGCCGTGCCGAACTCGGCCTTGACGTCTGCTGGAGTCTGCCACTTGGTCTTGAGTATATGGCAATGCCAGGTAAGGAGCACCCCCTGGCGTCGGCATGCTCAGGTCGTTCGTAGAATGCCCAAAGAGTGGGCTACGGACAGGACTCGCATGCGGTAATCTTTGTCCCAAATTGGGACAAAGAGCAAGGGATGAATCGCATGCGGTAGCAATACAAGGCTCAACGCTCATCTAGCTCATTTATTTCGGAGCTTACCGGGCTTGAGTGCCATCATCATTGCGTTCGCTTGATGAAGTAATATTTCGAAAGACGGTACACGGCAGCAGTTTGCGAGGTAGTCTTTGCAGAAGATCAGAATGCGATTTGAGCGATCTCAAGCGGTAGAAAGTGCGGTTTCCAGTTAAGTCGTCGATTTTAATAAAAAATAGTTCGGCCTCCAAAGCCGTCTAAGTCGGTGCGACTCCAATCCTCGCCTCCAGCATATGTCGCGTCCCGCTTCGGCATTGAGTCATACAAGAAATATACCTGTCGCCGGCTTCAGCCGGCGATTTGCATTTCAAGCCAACAATCCGCACTATCTCTGAGATATATGAGTCGTAATCTCAGTACCGGATTTGGCAGTCATGAGCGACTCGACTTCACAAAGCGCCGCCAGGTAATCAGCTTCGATACTGATAGGCTTTATTTTCATGATCCTCTCACTAAGTTGTTTGTCGAAGGCGTTGTATTGTCACGTGTCCCGACAATCTTCACAAAACCGAACCTACATAGTTTTTTGATGCAGGTAGCCAGCGGTACTTCTCCGCTCGTGACGTGTGTTTCAACGCCAATCTTCGGCAGCAGTTTGCGAGACGGTCTTTGCAGAAGATGAGAGCATCATTTGCGGGATTAAGCGCCGAAAGTTGTAGGATGCTTGAGCTGATTATTTTACTGATGCAAATGCGGACGTGCAAAGCCGCCCAGGTCGGTTCGACCTCGGTTCTCGCCTCCTGAATGTATCGCGCAGATCCATGCAGGACACGTTTCCATTGACGCTGTCGATATCGGCTCGACCCAGCACTTCAGCCACAGAGCGGCGGCTGATACCCACGCAACTGCACGGCGGCCAGCGGCCGGATTCTGACGCCGCACCGGTGTGACGAGATGATGGCCGCCAGTGCCAACAAGACCTCGCGCCCAATCCCGTGGTCACCGTCATCGACGCGCGGAGATACGTGATGCAACGCGCTGAGAATGCAGGCATTCTCGGCCCGGTGCTCCGCCAGTCCGGCATACCGGACATCCTCCATCACACGCTCTTCATCCCGGAAGGCCGTTTCGGTCCCTGCTACCAGGTCGGTCCAGCCAGCTGCGAAGGACGCTTCCGGCTGCGCCGCCAGCGCATCGATCTGGCGGCATAATTGCGTGTGTGTGTGCCGAAGGGCAGTACCGAGGGCGTGCGCCGCTTCATCGGCGGAGAGGGTGTGCATAAAGGCTCCTTGGCCGGGTGGAAACACGAAGAATGTCTGCGGTGCGTACAGTCGCCGGCAACCAGCGCGACGCCGGTCCTGCTGCCGGAGACCGTGTGTGACTAGTGGCTTGTCAGCACGGGCACGACCGTACCGGCCAGCACGGTTTCGGTGACGCCACCCAGCACCAGCTCGCGGAAGCGCGAATGGCCAAAGTTGCCCATGACGATCAGGTCGTGCGCCCCTGTGGCGGCCAGCCCGAGCAGCGCCTCGCCGATGTTGCCGGTTGGTGCTGGCGCTGGCATTAGAATCTCGACGTCGATGCCGTGACTGGCCAGGTAGGTGGCAAGCTGGTTGCCCGCCTGGACTTGAGAGCCACTGTATTTCTGAGGGTGAAAGCATGCCGCCGTCACGCTGGCCGCGCGGCGCAGCAGCGGCAGGGCGGCGCGTACGGCCCGGCTCGCCTCCATGCTGCCGTCCCAGGCGATCAGGGGCCGGACGGGCACCCTGGTGACAGCGGTCGTGGACGGCACCACCATGACCGGGCACGGCGCATGGATGAGGATAGTGCGCGCCAGCGAGTAATCATCAGCCAGGATCGCATCGGGGTGGGTTACCTGGCCGATCAGCAGCAGATCGCAATAGCGCGCCTCCAGCGGCAAGGCGCGGATGGCCGATTCATCGCTGAGTTTGCTTTCCAGTGGCACGACGCCTGCAGCGCGTACCGCGTGCTCGAAGTCCGTCAGCGTGCGTTTCGCGTTGTCGGTCAGGAAGTTGTAGTCGTCCGGGCCGATGGGCGCGACGCCAGCGGCGGCGCTGCAACGGACGATGAATTCGATCGCGCCCGAGAGGGCGATGCCGGTCAGGCGCGCTCCTTCGGCCAGCGCGATCGCCGCTGCCAGCCGGTAGCGTGCCTGCGCCAGTTCTGGCTGACACGCGTGGACGAGAATCGATTGATAGGACATAGATTTCCCCTGGGTTGGTGACGTGACGAACATGGTTGGGCGCGTCTGCCGTCAGGGCGTGATCGCCACCTTCAGCACGCCGTCGCGCTGGTTGGCAAACAGGTCGTACGCTTCTTCGATCTGCTCGAGCCGGAAGCGGTGCGTGATCATCGGCTGCAGGTCGAGGCGGCCGGAGGCGACGATGGCCATCAGACGGCGCATGCGCTCCTTGCCGCCGGGGCACAGCGTGGTCACCAGCGACTGGTCGGCCAGCCCGGCCGCAAAGGCGTCGATTGGCAGCGACAGCTTGCCGGAGTACACGCCCAGGCTCGACAGGGTGCCGCCCGGCTTGAGGGCGCGCAGGCAATTTTCGAAGGTCTGCTGGGTGCCGAGCGCCTCGATCGCAACATCGACGCCCTGGCCCCCGGTCAGCCGCAGGATTTCCCCGACCGGGTCGGTTTCGCGGTAATCGATGGTGTGATCGGCCCCCAGTTGCCGGGCCATCTTCAGTCGCTCCGGGACGGCGTCGACAGCAATGATGCAACTGGCACCGCGCAGCCGGGCGCCGGCGGTCGCGCACAGGCCGATGGGGCCCTGCGCGAAAATGGCGACCGTATCGCCGAGCCGGATGCCGCCGTGTTCGGCGCCGCCAAACCCGGTACTCATGATGTCCGGGCACATCAGCACTTGCTCATCGGTCAGGCCGTCGGGAATCGGCGCGAGGTTGGCCATCGCGAACGGCACTTTAAGATACTCGGCCTGGCAGCCGTCGATCGTGTTGCCGAAGCGCCAGCCGCCGATGGCGTGACCGCCGCACTGCGACTGGCGCCCGTCCAGGCAGGTATGGCACTGGCCACACGGCGTGATGGCGCCCACGACCACGCGCTGGCCAATCTGGTAGCCCGTCACGCCGGGGCCCAGTTCGTGGATCGTGCCAACCGGCTCGTGCCCGATTGTCAGGCCCGGCTTGACGGGATACTCGCCCTTCAGGATATGGACGTCGGTGCCGCAGATCGTCGTCAGCGTGATCT
>Ga0308158_10004918_pt1 | contig 11115 bp, 11 predicted proteins | sample PhyBR2_FD_201038 | JGI IMG/M metagenome (GOLD analysis project Ga0308158, IMG submission 201038) | Phyllosphere microbial communities from UC Gill Tract Community Farm, Albany, California, United States - DLSLB.R2 | ecosystem: Host-associated > Plants > Phyllosphere > Unclassified | place: USA...
CCCCGCTCGCTGCCGCCGTGAAGCGGTTCTTCACGAAGTACGCGACGTTTTCCGGCCGTGCCAGCCGCAGCGAATACTGGTGGTGGTTCCTGGTCTCTACCCTGGTGGGCATCGTCCTGAACATCATTGTCCAGTCCGGCGTCCGTTACACAGCCTACGGATCCACTGCCGGTCCGGGCACGATCATCGGTGGCATCCTGGCGGTGATCTTCCTACTGGCCACGCTCGTCCCCTCGCTGGCCTTGTGCGTCCGGCGTCTGCATGACAGCAACAAGAGCGGCTGGATGGTCTTGCTGGGCCTGATCCCATTTGCCGGCGCTATCATCCTGCTGGTGTTCACCCTCCTGGGACCGGACCCTCGCGGCCAGCAGTACGACCAGCCGACGGCTTAGCCGACAAAGAACCGTCAAGGGTCCGGCCGTACAGCCTTGGCCTGCCGTAGGCTGAGCGCACCATACGGACAGCGGGCGGGGAGCGAGGGGGGGAAGGCCGTTCCGGCCTTTCCCCCCTTTTGCGCTGGCTCTCCTCGCCGGTGTTGGTGCGCGCCTGCCTGGGAGGTGCCGTCCCCGCTGCTGTCCTGGTGGCTCAGCTTGCGCGGATGAAAATGAAATTAGTGTTCCGCGTCGGCACGACTTCGGTCCGGGCGAAACCCGCGGCTGCGAGCATGTTGACGAGAGGCTCGGCCATTGCCGCCCCACGGCCGTGACCCAGGACCGAGAACAAGTGTCCCAGCGGCGAATGGCTCTCACGTGCGAAGTCCATGACCGCGAACCGGCCACCGGGTTTGAGCACGCGACGCACCTCGGCGATTCCCGCCCGTTTGAGGTCGGCGGGCAGGTGGTGCAGCACCAGGCTGCTTGTCACCAGGTCGAACGTCCCATCCGGGTATGGAATGTCTTCGATCAAGCCGACCTGAAAGTCGACGTTACTGCCGGCCTTGGCAGCTTTCCGCCGCGCCAGCCCGATCATCTCCCGCGCGGCGTCGATGCCGCTGACGCGAATCGGACCAGGGCGAGCCGCCACAGCCAATGCCAATGTGCCAGTGCCACACCCGACATCGAGGACGGCTTCACCGGCCGCGGGCGCCGCCAGCTCCAGCAGTGTGCTGCGTCCGCCGGACATCTTCGTACCTAAGAGGTCGTAGAGCCTGGCATGACGGATGACTCGGCCTTCAGTGTGCGGACCGTGCTCTTTCATCCTGTCCACCGGGCCTCTCCTCGGTTCCCTGAGGCCATCGTAACCCCGGACCCCGGGGTTCGCCGGGGAGCTCCGGGACCCGTCAATGCGGTCGGTCTGTCTTGGCCGCGCAGCCCTAAAACTGAGCCGCCCGGTGGCAAGGGCACCCACCCGCACCGCCAACCATTAGCGGACGACGACGTCGAGCGCCAGGAGCTGCGCGCCCTCACCTTCAACGAAGACCGCCAGTGCCGTGGCCGCCGCTGAGGGGAACACCAGATCCGTCATGGTGGCGAGCCCGTCCTGGGCGAACACCTCTACGGAACAGCGGTCAAGGTAGATCCGCAGTCGCAGGCGGCCTTCCTGCTGTGCCACCGCGACGGATTCCGCGGAAGGGAAGGCGTCATGGAAACGCACGTCCCCCGAGTTCCGCCGGTCCAGCCGCAGGCTGCCTTCCGCCACGTCGTAGCGAAGGACGGTGTGCCCAGTGGTCCCGGCGCGAAGTATCAGTCCAACAGCCGTGGCGCTACCAGGCCTAAACTCGGCGTCGATCCGCGCCACGGAGGCCGACGTCGAAAGCTCCATCGTCCCTGGTTCCAGTGCCTGTGCGCCGAGCCGGAGGCCCCGCACTTCCATGCTGCCAAAAGGGTCGACGGCCTCCTGCCGGAGCACCACCTTCCCCTCCACACGGGTCAGTGAAACTTCGCGCGGCAACGACATGCCACTCCGCCAGTTTCCGGTGGGCGTTTGGTGGGCGTAGTCCCAGTTGTTCATCCAGCCGATCATGATCCGCCGGCCATCAGGAACGTTGTTGAAGGACACTGCGGCATAGTAGTCCCGTCCCCAGTCCAGCCAGTCGTACTCACGCATCCTGCTGTCGTCCTGCTGGAGTCCCTCAGTGACGGTCGTTTCGGACCGGAACGCCACGCCGTCGAACGTTCCCAGGAAGTACTGACCTGCTGAGCCGCCGGCGACCCCGCCGGGATTGATGTTGACGATGAGGACCCAGCGGCTGTCCTGCCGATTGCCGTCCACGTGCAGCTGGAACAGATCCGGGCACTCCCAGACACCGCCCGTGGCGTTGGCGGGGCCAAAAGTGCTCAGAAACTCCCAGGCCTTGAGATCTGCTGACTTGTAGAGCACGACTTGGCGGTGCACCGCCTCGACGGCGACCATGACCCAGTAACTGCCGGCTTCGCCGTCGTACCAAAAGACTTTCGGGTCGCGGAAGTCCGCGGACGCGCGGTCCAGGACGGGATTGCCGTGGTATTTCGTCCAGGTCCTGCCTTCGTCCAGGCTGTAGGCGAGGGACTGCGCCTGGCGGCCCGACAGCGGCGATGCTCCTTGGTACGCGCTGGTATAGATCGCCACCAGCGGCGGATCCGCTGTCGTCCCGAGCCCACTGGTGTTGTGCTGGTCGAACACGGCCGAGCCGGAGAAGATGGCCTCGTCCTCTTCGTACCGGATGGCCACGGGCTGCTCTTCCCAGTGGATCAGGTCCGGTGAGGTGGCGTGGCCCCACGACATGTTGCCCCAGTCCGCGCTGAAGGGGTTGTGCTGGTAGAAGAGGTGGTAGGTGCCGTTCAGGTATACGAGCCCGTTGGGATCGTTGAGCCAGTTCCGTTCGGCGGTGTAGTGGTACGCGGGCCGGAACTGCTCCGTGGAGGAGATTGCGGGGTCACCGGCCGCCGTCGTCAATGAATTCATGCTCAGCCCTTCACGCCGCTGGAGGCGATGCTGTTGACGAAGGAACGCTGGAAGGCGATGAACAGCACCACCACCGGAACAGTGATGAGCGAAGCGTAGGCCATCACCTCGCCCCAGGACACGTTGAGCTGGAAGAAGTACTGGATGCCGATCATCACTGGCCGCAGCTCCTCGGACTGGACCACCATGAGCGGCCACAGGTAGGAGTTCCAGGCCGGCAGGAAGGTCAGGATGGCCACGGTGGCCGTTGCCGGGCCGGCCAGCGGCATAACCACCCGCCGGTAGATCTTGAACCAGCCGGCACCGTCGATGCGTGCGGCCTCGTCCAGTTCCTTGGGGATGGATTCGAAGTACTGATGGTAAAGGTAAATGGAGAAGGCGTTGGCGATGAAGGGGACAATCTGCACCTGGTAGGTGTCCAGCCAGCCCTTCGAGATTTCCAGGCTGAAGCCGTTCAGCTCGAAGTACGGGAGCTGGTTGACCCACCACACCAGTGGCAGGGCCAGGGTCTGGAACGGCACAATCAGGGTGGCCAGGATCGCCGTGAATACAATTCTTTTGCCGCGAACCTGCATGCGGGACAGGGCGAAGGCGCAGAGGCTGTTGACGAAGATCCCCAGGATGACGGTGACGGTGGAGACACCCACAGAGTTGAGCAGGAAGCGTGCGGCGGGGACGCGGTCGAAGACAGCGGCATAGTTATCGAAAGAGATGTTCCCTACCGGCAGGAACGCGGCAAACGAGGACATGTCGCCGAAGATCTGCTGGTCCGGCTTCAGCGAGGACACCAGCATGAAGACGATGGGAAACGCCGCAACGACGGCGAAGAGGACGCGCACCAGCATGGTGCCGGCGTTCTTGAGGATCAGTTGGTTTTTCATGTCAGTCTTTCTCCCGGGTGAGGTGGCGCTGCACCGCGGAGACGATCAGTACAAGGACAAAGAACACCAGCGAGATGGCGGAGGCGTAGGAAGTTTCCTGCTGCCGGTAGCCCGACCGGACGGCCTCATAAACGATGGTGGTGGTGGAATCCATCGGCCCGCCCTGTGTCATGACGCTGATCTGGTCGAACAGGCCCAGGGCCTGGATGGTGATGGTGACGAGAACCAGGCTGCGGGTGTGGAAGAGCCCGGGCCAGGTGACGTACCGGAACTGCTGCCAGCGGCTGGTGCCGTCCAGCTGCGACGCTTCGTACAGCTCGCCCGAAATACCTTGCAGACCCGCCAGCCAGATGATCATGTGGAAGCCCGCCGCCTGCCAGATGGACAGGATGATGATGGCGGGCATGGCGGTATTGGGCTCACCCAGCCAGTCCGGGCCGTGGATCAGGCCGAAGCTGACGTTGGAGAGTATTTCATTGATCAGGCCATCCTTGCGGTACATGAACAGCCATAGCAGTGAGACCACCACCATGGAGGTGACCACCGGCAGGAAATACACCGTACGGAAGAAGTTCAGGCCACGGAATTTCTTATTGATTAGCAGTGCCATCACCAGGGCGAGGCCGGACTGTACCGGGACGATGACAACGGTGAAATAGGCGACGTTGAGCAGTGCCCGGTAGAAGGTGGGGTCCGTAAAGAGCCGGGAAAAGTTGTCCGTTCCCACAAATTCGATGGGACGAGGTGAGATGAGCCGGGCATTCGTGAAGGCGAGTCCGAAGCCGAGGATGGCGGGGATGAAGACGAAAGCCAGCAGCAGCACTGCTGCCGGGGCGATCATGCCCCAGCCGCTGAGTTGCTCGCGGCGGAAGCCGGGGCGGCGCCGTGCGTTGCCTTTGGCGTACGACGGCGGCGGGCCGGCTTTCGAGGTGTCGGGGACTCGGGGACGGGTGGGGAGGGGAACAGTTGCCATGGGAATCTTCCGTTGATCGGGCGCAGGAGGCCTGCCGCGTGCGATGCAGCAGGCCTCTGCCGCTCCGGCTATTTCTTGTAGCCGCCGTTGGACTTGATGTTGGCGTCGATGGCCTTCACCGCCTTGTCCAGTGTGGACTTTGGCTCGGCGCCGTTCAGGATGTCCTGCGTGGCCTTGCCGAATTCAGTGGCGATGAAGGGGTACGCCGGCGTTTCGGGACGCATGACCGCGTACTTGCGGGAAAAGTCCATGAAGATCCGGTCGGCGCCGCCCTGGGCGAACGCCGGGATCTGGGCGGCTGCCTCCTCAGTCGCCGGAATGGCGCCGGTGGCCTTGGCCACGGCAGCGACGTTCTCCGGTTTCAGGGAATACGACAGGTAGTCCATGGCCGCCTGGGAATTGCCGCAGGCGCTGGTAACGCCCCACTGCCACGAGGCTCCGCCGATCTTGGGGCCCGTGCCGAGATCCACTGGTGGCATGACCACCAGATCCTCCCCGATGGCCGCCTTGGCCTTGTCCGCAGCCCATGACCCGGTGTAGATGATCGCGCTCTTGTTGTTCAGGAAGTCCTGGGTGGAGTCCTTCCCGCTCTTCTTTGCCATGAAGCCCTGGTCGGCCAGGCCATGGAACCAGTTGGCCCACTCCACCGCCTTGTCACCGTTCAGCTTGCCCTCGGCGCTCTGGAAGCCGTCCCTGTTCACCAAGTCGCCGCCGAAGGACTGCAGGAAAGGCGAGTAGGCGTATGGAAGCCATTCGCCTGTCCCGGCAGTTCCCAGGTCCAGAGGGTAATCCCACTTGCCCAGCGCCTTGAGTTTGGTGAGGGCATCCTGGAACTCTTCTTTGGTCCAAGGCTGCTCGATGGTGGCAACACGGACCCCGGCAGCCTTCAAGTCCGAGGCCCGGGCCATCATGGCCAGGGCGACGTCGTAGTAGCCGACCGCATAGGCCTTTCCATCCCATTTGGCCACGGTGCTGGGGAGCTGCTTGGAAAGGTCCGTGTTCAGTTCGAGGGGCTTCAGATATCCCGCCCAGGCCCAGTTGGGGACGTTGGGGCCGTCAATGTCAACGATGCAGGGCAGTTTCCCGGCCGCGGCCGCGGAGACCACCGAATCGTTGTAGGAGTCCTGCGGGAAGGCCTGGACCTTGATCTTCACCTTGTCCTGGCTGGCGTTGTAGGAGTCGACGATTTTCTGGACCGCGGCGAGTTCGTCCGGGTTGCCCGCATTGTGGGTCCACAGCGCAATTTCGTTGGATCCTTCCGTGGAGGAGGAGGCGCTGCCCTTGCCGCAGCCGGCGAGGGTGGCAGTGAGGGCGACGGCAGCTATGCTGGTCGCCAGGACCTTGGTGAGCTTCTTGTTCATGGGTCGGTCTTTCTTTTTTGGACAGAGGGGATTGATTCGGGTCCTGCCGGGAACGCGGCCGCTGCAACGGCTGCGTTCCCTCTTTTGGGGTGTGGGTAGCGTGACGGCTGGTTGGGCCGGTTCATCCTTCAGCCTTTGGGTGGGGCGACGGAGTACCGCTCCACGGGCGGGCAGGGTATCTTTTCATGCACCCGCGGGGCCGCGGGGTTCTCAAGCTCGTTGAGGAGTTTCAGGACAGCCCAGCGGCCCATCTCGTAGTGGGGGAGCGCGATGGTGGACAGTCCGGGCCAGAGCGCATCGGCAATGAGTTCCAGGTTGTCCACCCCCACAATCGAGACATCGCCAGGGATGTCCAGCCCAAGGTGCCCGGCCGCCTGGTATGCGCCCATGGCCATTTGGTCGTTGAAGCAGAACAGCGCCGTGGGGCGTTCGGGTGCGGTCAGGAGCCTCAGCGCAGCCTCGCGGCCCCCGGCCGTGCTCGGATGTTCTTCCGCGAGGCGGTGCGCCGGCAGCTCCAGTCCGTGTCGGGCCAGCGCGGCGCGGAAGCCGCCAAGACGTCCGTGTGCGGCGGGGATATCGTCCTCGTTGTTGATCATGGCGATCCGACGGTGGCCTGCCGCGACCAGCAGTTCGGCGGCGGACGCGCCGGCACCGGATTCATCCGGCACGACGGAGGACAAGCCTGCATTGTCGGACGTCGCATCCAGGACGATAGTGGGAATTGCACTGAGCTCTTCTGGAACGGACACCACCTGGTTGAACATCCTGGCGTAGATGACACCGTCCACCTGGTGCTGCTGCAGTGCGCGGATCTCCTGCCTCTCAAGTTCGTTGTCGAGGCCCGAGTTGACCACCATCAGCAGGTGCCCGTGTTCAGAGGCTGCGTCCTGGGCGCCTTGGATCATGGCGCCCGCAAAAGGGGTGGTGGTGATCTCGTCGCTGACCAGGCCAAGGATTTGGGAGCGCTGGTTGCGGAGGCCGCTGGCCAGCCGGTTGGGTGCGTAGCCGAGGTCACCGGCTACCGCTTTGATGTGCTCCACAGTCCGTGCATTGACCCGCGAGCTGTGCGCCTCACTCAGGGCATGCGACACAGTGGTTACTGAGACGCCCGCGGCTTTTGCCACGTCCCGGATGTTTACTTTGGTCGCCATCGACGCTGTTCCTTTGCAAAACGTTTTGTATGTTGCGTGCATCACTATATGCAAAACGTTTTGCAGGAGTCAAGGGATTGGCCGGAGCCTTTCGGAGGGGGCTGCAGGTTCGCCGCCGTTCCCTCCGGACAGGACATGGAAGGCCATGGTCCACGCACCAATAGGAATATCAATCAGAACGGAGTGAAAGTGAAACGGGTGGCGCAGGTACGTGCCGCTGAGGAGGCCGCGGGGGCGTGTCAGGTCGGCTATGTGGGCTGCCGTTCAGTGGGGGAGATGGAGGATGAAGCCGAGGATCCCGGCGGCGATCACGACCGGGCCGGGGGTGGTCAGTCCCATCGCGACGGCATCGAGGAACTGGGCCTGGTTGAGCCGGTGGTGCTGGTCCACGACGCCGTCACGCAGCAACGGCACGATCGCCAGGCCCGAGCCGAAGACCAGGGCACCGGCCTGAAGGAAGAACAGGCCCAGCGGCAGCAGCGCGGTTGCACCCCCTGTCCCGAGCGCCGCCGCCGGTCCGGCGGCAATGACCATGAAGAGGGCCGGGCCGATGAACGCGCCGGCGACGGCGAGGGCGCCCCAGGAGCCGCGTTGGAGGTAGCCGATTGCGCAGGAAGTAGAGCAGAAATTTCCGGAACGGAACATCCTCATGCGGGGCTGCAGGGGTGTCCCCGGCGCCGGCACCGTTTGTGCTGTCGCTCATTTGCTGGGTTCCATGACGCGCAGGACCGGGTGTCCGTCCACGTCCTGGAGGGGGAAGTACACGCGGTGGGTGGCCTGGTCGACGGCCACGGTGTGGGCGTCGTCGGCCAGCTTGCCCGACGCCTTCGGGACGAGAGTAAGGTTTTGTTCATCGAAGACGCTCACCACCCCGGACTCGTGAAGCTTCCGACCTTGGTTCCGGTGGTATCGAGGAGTAGCAGGCGCCTGACCGGCATGCCTGAGGGCGGCGGGACGTACAGTATGGCAATCAGCAATACATCACCGGGCAGGTCCAAAAGAAACAGTAAGGGACCACGGATATCCAAGGGACAGACAGCCATGGCTCACGCCGAGAACGAGACCACCATCAGCCGCTCACCGGAGGACATCTACGCGTTCCTTGCAGACGGACTGAACAACCCCAAGTGGCGCTCCGGGATCCAGCACATTGCCCTGAAAAGCGGCAACCCCGGAGCGATGGGGGCCATCTACACCCAGACCCTTACCGGCCCAGGTGGCCGGCCCATCGCCGGCGACTACGTAATCACCGCGGCGGAGCCGGGAAAGCGCCTAGCCTTCCAGGTCGTGGCCGGCCCCGCCCGCCCCACGGGCGAATACCTAATCAGCGCAGCCCCCAACGGAACGACCCTCCGGTTCATCCTTGACCTTGAACCCAAAGGGCTCCTGAAACTCATGGGCCCGATGATCAACCGCAGCATGCAGACCGAAGCGGCCCAGCTGGCCACCCTCAAATCCGTTCTTGAATCCTCATAGCCCACCCAAGCGGCGTAAAGCCGGCAGGCCACCAGGAGAAACGTACATGCCGCCTCCGGGACGCGCTTCGCCCACGGTGGCGTTCCTGTCAGTCCATTTCGAGCGGACCGAGGTCGGGAGCTGTCCTATACCGCCAGGGATTTGAGACGCCTGGGTTATGAGACACACGTGGACTGACTGTCCCGTATTAGGTTCCTCAACCGCACGTTCGTGAGAAGCTGGGCAAATGTTTCTGGAGCACGCGGTCCTCCCCCTCTGCCGGCACTGGCTCAATCCGCGGTAGCGTCGGCTCCTGGGGCCGCCTAACCAATCTGCTACGGCCCCCACACCGGTGGCCCGCTGGCCTCGAAGCGATGGCGTAGGCCGAATCTTTCGGCCAAGAATGGAGTTACAGATGTCTTCCTTCGGAACGGTGCGACAGGACTGGAAACCCGGAACGCTGTCTTCTGCCCAGACCGATTACGAGGGTCTTCGCGTGGTGATTTTTGGCGGTACCGGCGGTCTCGGCCGGGCCTCACCCAGTCCTTGCTGCGCAAAGGGGCGGAGGTCACCGTCGTGGGAAGGACGCTCAAGGACCCTCCTCACCCCAGGAGGTCATTTATCCCGGCAGACCTGTCGTCCTTGAACAGCTCCCGCCAGGTGGCCCGCAATTTGCCGGCCGACACCTTCGACGCAGTCCTGCTCACCCACGGGATCTTTGCGGGACGCACCCGTGAAGTGACACCGGAAGGAGTAGAGAAAGATCTGGCCACGAGCGCTATGAGCCGGTGGGTCGTTGCCCAGGAACTGGCGCCACGGCTGGGCGGGGGAAGGTCTTCGCGTCGGCAAAAGCCGCGCCTTTTTGTCTGGGGGTTTCCCGGGGGCGAACGCGCGCTGGATCTCACAGATATTCAGTCGAGCCGCAACTACCGCTGGCAGGCAGCCCACGGCAACACGGTCGTGTTCAACGAGGCTCTGGTCCACCATGCTGCCGCTCGTTTTCCAGACATCAACGTGTTCGGTATGAATCCCGGCATCATCAAGACCAACATCATGGCCGGTGCCCTCGGACAAGCGACCTTGAAACTACGAGTACAGCAAACCCTCGTAGGTGTGCTCTTCCAGAGCGCGGAGGCCTACGCCGAAAAAGTTGTGCCCCTCGTGGTCCATCCCGCCTTGGAAGACAGATCGGGGGCACTGTTCAATCGGCACGCCCAACCAATAGAACCCAACCCCTGGCTGATTTCCGACGACCACCTTGACCACGTAGTCGCAGCGGCGGAGTCTCTCTCAGCCCGAATCCTTCGTTAGTGCACGTATTCATTTCGATGAGCGGTACCAGGAAGACCTGCCGCGTCAGCAGAGATTTCGCCGCAAGAGTCAGTGGATTAGACCCCGAGTCGAGGCCTCACACGTCAGCCGCGTAGTCAGCCAATTCGAAATCCCGGAAAGAGGCCATATGTACTAGCGGGTTGAGGGACGGCGTTGTAGAACCGACCTGACGTTCCTGCCAGCAAGGCGGTCCTCTATCGGTCCGACCGAGGTGCTGACCTGCGGCTTCGTTAAGCGCCCTTAGATGCTTGCCGCCTGACGGTCTGCGGAGACCCTCGTGAGGAAGTCCTCTACTACGGCCGCGAACTCGTCAGGCCGTTCTATCTGCGGCATGTGTCCGGTCCTGGCGAAGACGTGCGACTCGGCGCGGGGCAGCGCGGCGGCGGCCGCTTCAAGGTGGCTGAACGGCAGGATGTGGTCGTGGTCGCCCCACACCACCAGCGCCGGAACGTCGGACTTGGCGAGCGCCCCGATCAGAGCGGTGCGCCACTCGGCCCGGACGCCGGAGATCGTTCCCAGGTCGCGGGCGACGTCGAGCAGCGTCCGGCGGTGCGCATCCCGCAGCGACAGGGCGAGCGCGTGGCCGATTCGGTCCTCCGTGACCAGCGTTTTATCGTAAAAGAGCGACTGGACGGTCCGGCGTGATGCTTTCTCGTCGGGCCGCAGGAGCAGGGCCGCGAGCGGGCGGACCGCTAAGAGGCGAAGGACCAGTGCCACTTCCTTGCCGAATCCGGCGCTGTCGGCCAGCACGAGCGCGGAGACACGGTCCGGATGGTCGGCGGCCAGCTTCATTGCCACGGCACCGCCGAGCGAGTTGCCCATCACGGGCAGCGGCCCGGAAACCCCGACGGCGTCCAGGAAGGCCGGCAGGATCCCGGCCAGCTTCACGAGCGTCGTCGTGCCGGCGAGCCGTTCGGAGTACGCGAAGCCGGGAAGGTCGACGCTGTAGACCGTGTGGCGGTCCGAGAGCCTCTCGTGCTGTTCGTTCCAGTCCTCGAGGCTCTGGCCGATGCCGTGCAGCAGCAGGACCGGGTCCCCGCTGCCGGTCTTCCGGTAGCGCAGGCGTGTCCCCGCGACGG
>Ga0308158_10004920_pt1 | contig 11114 bp, 7 predicted proteins | sample PhyBR2_FD_201038 | JGI IMG/M metagenome (GOLD analysis project Ga0308158, IMG submission 201038) | Phyllosphere microbial communities from UC Gill Tract Community Farm, Albany, California, United States - DLSLB.R2 | ecosystem: Host-associated > Plants > Phyllosphere > Unclassified | place: USA...
ACACTGTATTCACAAGGTTTTTGGGCAAATGCGGTAAAGGTTAATAAAAATAGAGTTAGCGTAATTAATTGTTTCATTGTGTTAGATTATTTTGGTGCAAATTAAAACTATTTTGTTATCTTTTACATCTGTCGTAAAAAAACAATACAAATTTCCTCCATTTTTTATTTTCCACTTCTTTCGGATGTTTTCTACAGTCTCAGGAAAATTACGAGTGGTAATATTAGCCTGCTTATTGGCTAGTTCATTTTTCATCTCATTTTTATGGTATGAAATGACTTTTTGAATTTCAAATTTCCTTCCCGGAAAATCGATTAAATCTTCTGAAGTATATAAATGAGAATGTTTGTGGAGCTTATTAATCTGAAAAGCAGTACTGATTTCATCAAAACCTCCAGATTTCATAATTGCCGAATTTGGCTCGTATAAATATTGTTGAGGAAAATTATAAATAGGAAAAGATTCTTCGCCTAGAATAAATTCAAAAGTTTCTGTTTTTTCTTTTAAAATATTAGCAGTTTTTAAAGTTATTTTGCCCGTATACCCTTTATGAATTTCAAAAAGCAGTTCTTTAACTTCATTTTCTAAAGCAATAATGTGAATGTTCTTTACATTTTTTAATTCTGATAATCCTGCCGAAATGTCTAGTAAAGGAGCCGTTTTAATTAAAATAGAATCTGATTTTTCAAAATAAAAATCAAGCAATTCCGGAACATTTGGCAGACAGTCTTTTAGCATAAAAACTTTGCCTTTGCTGTCGTTTCTTCGTGAAGGATCAATATAAATCCAATCATATTTTTGGTTGGTTTCTTCTAATAAATGCATAGAATCACCAGCATAAAAAGTACAATTTTCAACTTGCAGCTGTTTAAAATTATGAGCTACAGTTTCAGACAATTGTTCATTTATTTCACAATGCGTTATCGATTTAAATTTCTTCGAAAAATAATAATCATCAACGCCAAAACCGCCAGTTAAATCAATTAAAGATTCGCCAGATATTAAAGAAGCCTTATAAGCTGCAGTTTTCTCTGAAGAGGTTTGTTCTACTGAGATTTTGCTTGGATAAATAATGTTTCCTGTCTCAAACCAAGTCGGAAGTTTTTCTTTTGCTTTTGATCGGGCTTCAATCTGATTTAAAATTAAAATCCAATCCATTTCTGGAAACGGATTTTTTTGGAGCGCCAATTTTGTTATATCTGCACCAGTATTTTCTTTTATAAATTCTTGAATTTCTGGATGCAAAATAGGATTGTTCAAAGCTAAATTCTTTCGGTTAATACGGAGACGATTTTGTTGTCAGGGAAAAATTCTTTTAAAATTACTTTGATCATCGTAAACGCTGGAATGGCTATTATCATACCCACAATTCCAAACGTAATACCGCTGATTAATATAACCAAGAATATTTCTAACGGGTGCGAATTTACACTTTTTGACGAAATTATAGGCTGGCTAATATTGTTGTCAATTGCCTGTACCAATAAAAAGCCAATAATGACATAAATGGTTGTTGGCAGAATTTCTGATTGAAAATCTTTTCCAATCATGCTTATCATGGTAAGAATTCCAGCTAAGGTGGTTCCAATAATTGGTCCCAAATAGGGAATTATATTTAGAATAGCACATAAAAAAGCTATTACAAAAGCATTTTTATTTCCGAAGATTAGCAATACAATCAGATATAGAATAAACACTACAATTAGCTGCAGTAATAAACCAATGAAATAGCGTGTCAGTAAATGGTTTATTTTTGCGATGGAGTTTAAAATTTTATCTTCGTTTGAATCTGGCAATATTCTTCTCGCCTGATCTTTAAAGATATCCTGATCTTTTATGAAAAAGAAAGTAATAAAAAACACCGATACCAATCCCATTCCCATATCGGCCATAAAACTGATTATAGTATTGATGAATCCTGTAAAATAGCTAAAATCTAAGAAAGAAATGAGCTTAGAATCTTTTACAACTTTATTCAAATCTATATGCGGAATATTAAAGTATTTTTCAAGACTGTTTTCTGTTTCTATAAATTGAGATTGTAGATGTGCCGTGTCTAGAAGAGCTAGATTATTTGCTTGAGAAATAATTAAAGGGACAAATAATAGAATGAAGCCCACAATTAGAAAAATGAAAAAGATAATTGTAGTTGAAGCGGCCATCGAATTGCTGAATTTTAATTTGTTCTTTAAAAACAAAACCATCGGGTTGGCGATTAAGCACAATATTAATGAAATACACAAATAGACAATTACAGTTTGAATTTCATATAAAAAATACAAGACGATGCCAATTATTAAAATTGTAGCTAAAGCTCTTAATATTCCGTTAGAAATAGTTTTTGATGTGATCATGCTTTAAATTTAGACTATAAATATAGGAAAAAGCATTCTAAAATTTAGGTGTAAACAAAAAAAGCGAGATGAATCATCTCGCTTTATTGATATTTTTAGTTTCAGCTTATTGTGCAAAAGCAGCTCTCGCTCCTCCAGTTGTAAAAATAGCCGAAATTCTGTTTTTCTGTCCTGTTGAGAACATGTACATTGCTGCATCATCAACATAATCCATGTAGTTCATAGTCATTTCTACAGGTGTACCTGTACAAGTGCTATAATGAGGATAAGCAGGAACTCCGTAGTTTGCTGTGTTATGAGTAGGAGTATCTGAAACAAGATCGCTTCCGCAAGTTGCATCTCCCCAGATGTGACGCAAGTTCATCCAGTGACCTACTTCATGTGTAGCAGTTCTTCCTAAGTTATATGGAGCATTTGCAGAACCAGATAATCCGAAGTATTTAGGATCAATTACGACTCCGTCTGTAGCAGAAGCGCCACCAGGGAATTGTGCATAACCTAAAATTCCGCCGCCAATAACACATGACCACAGGTTTAATTTTGTAGTTGGAGAAGTAGGAGCAATTCCGCCTTGATTTGTTTTTTTCATCGCGTCTTTTGTTCCCCAAGAAGTTTTAGTAGTAGATTTTCTAACAACCTGATCTAATACAAATGTAATTCCGATGTTTGCTTTTACACCTGAAAATAATGCTGGTACATTATTGTAATCAGAGTTTAAAGCATTGAAGTCTTTGTTTAAAACATCAATTTGAGATTGAATTTGTGCATCCGAAATATTTTCAGCTGAAGTTCTGTATAAAACATTCACTACAACTGGAATTTCGATTTTTCCATTTACCAAACGGCCTGTGAAATTTGAACCTGCGTGTTGTGCAGTAAAAGTTTCGATTTCATTCATTCTAATTGCCAACATAGGATCGGCTTTCAATTGAGCTTCTAAAACTTCTTGTGTTGCACAGCTTCTTCTTGAAGCAACACTCGCATCTGCGTTAGCAGAATCAGATTGTTCATTTTGACAAGCAAACAGCATTAATGCTGCAAATGTGGTAATAATAACTTTTTTCATAATAATTTGGGTTTTTGTTATAAAATTGTTGATTAGTTGAATAATGCGGCAATTTTATAACAAAATACCTTTCTTGCAAAATATTAGATCAAAAACTTTGTGAGAAATTTTAGAATCCCTTACAAACATTGATTCCTACAAAAATTATATTTAAAAAATTATGCAGTTTTTTCTTTCTTTTTGTTTTTTAAGTGTATTTCATCGTGATTATCTGTAGTTTAACGATAAATTTTAACAAATAAATTGAAAGTAAAATTGAAGTGTTGCTTTAAAAGAGATTTTTAAAGCTTAATTTTTTACAAAGAAGTAATCTCATAAAGCGCAATACTCGCAGCCTGTACCACATTCATGCTGCTATTTTTGCCAAACATATTGATATGTACAATTTGATGAGAAAGTTGTAAAAGTTCGTCTGATATTCCGTTGATTTCACTTCCAATCAAAAGTGCGATTTTTTTGTCGAAAGGTATCATAACTTCTTTTAAAGGTTTGCTGTTTGAAGTAATTTCCAAAGCGATAATTTCAAAATTATTGTCAGTTAAATAGGAATGAAGTTCGTTAAAATTTTCGATTACAGAATGAGGCACATGAAGATGTGTGCTTCTAGAAGTTTTATTGATTTTACGAGGTGTCAGCGGAATATCTTTTCCGAAAAAGATAATGTTTTCAACTCCGAAAGCTTCAGAAATTCTAAATAATGAACCAATATTTTGCTGAAAGTAAATATGATCACACACTAAAGTAATGGGAAATGTTTTTCTTTCAAATTGATTTTCTTCGTGAGTCAGTTGCACTTTCTAAAATTTAATTAGTAAATATATAATTGATAATGTTGGCACCCATTTTCAAGGCTTTGTCTCTTACGTTTGCTGGATCATTATGAACTTCGGGGTCTTCCCAGCCATCACCCAAATCACATTCGTAAGTATAAAGTAAAACCAGTTTATTGTCTATAAAAATACCAAATGCCTGTGCACGTGTTCCGTCATGTTCGTGAATTTTTGGCAATCCGTTAGGGAAGGGAAAAGGTTTCTGGAAAATAGGATGATTTGCAGGAAGCTCGATTAAATTATTATTCGGAAATATCTTTTTGATTTCTTTTCGTATAAATTGATCCATTCCATAATTATCATCAATATGCAGAAAACCTCCAGCAGTCAGATAATTTCTTAGATTGGTTACGTCAGCATCGCTAAAAACAACATTTCCGTGCCCAGTCATATGTACAAATGGATACGAAAGTAAATCTGGATTGCTTGGCTCTACAGTAGAAGGTTTGCTTTTTATACGGGTATTGATATTAGCATTGCAAAAACTGATCAAATTTGGCAACGAAGTTGGATTTGCGTACCAATCGCCACCACCGCTATATTTAAGCAAAGCAATTTCTTGTGAAAAAGAAGGGATTGAAATTAGTAAAAATAGATAGAATATTTTTTTCATGTAATTTTAATGCTCTTATATGTTTAAAAGGCTTCTTTTGTCATCCTGAGGAACGCGAAGGATCACACTAGAAATTCCTCACCGTTTGTCGCCAATCTTTGTCTAATCGCGTGAGATCCTTCGCGTTCCTCAGGATGACAAACGTTGTGCAATTAATTTATTCATTCATTAAAAAAAACAACACTATGACAAGCCACAACAGCGGCTGTTTCTGTTCTTAAACGTGTATTTCCTAAAGTTACAGGATTGTAATTGTTTTCTAATGCCAATGCAATTTCTTTTTCAGAAAAATCGCCTTCTGGACCAATTAAAATAGTAACGTCTTCATTTGGTTTTAAAACCTCTTTCAGTGACTTCTTATCGGTTTCTTCGCAATGCGCAATTAACTGTAAACCGTTTTGTTTTTGTTTAATGAATTCTTTAAACGAAATAGCTTCGTTCAATTTCGGAAGAAACGTTTCGTTGCATTGTTTCATTGCCGAAAGAATGATTTTCTCAAAACGATCACGATTAATTACTTTTCGTTCAGAACGATCACAGAAAATCGGAGTAATTTCCTGAATTCCAATTTCGGTAGCTTTTTCCAGAAACCATTCAAAACGATCATTCATTTTGGTTGGAGCAACAGCCAGATGCAAATGGAATTTTGGTTTTTCGGCATTTGTTATAGAAAGCACTTCAACGGTACATTTATTATCTGAAGCCAGAGTGATCTGAGTCTCAAACAATAATCCAAAACCATTGGTGACATGCAGAATATCGGCATCTTTCTTTCTAAGAACTTTTATAATATGACGGCTTTCTTCTTTATCAAAAGAAAAACTTTCGGTTGTCTCGTCTATATTCGGATTAAAAAATAACTGCATGATTAAAATTCGATTCTTGCTTTAGAAACCACAGCAGAAGTTTCAAAACGATTAGATAAGTATTTTTGGTATCCTACAATTCCAATCATTGCAGCATTATCGGTTGTGTATTCAAATTTCGGAATAAAAGTTTTCCATCCGTATTTGCTTTCGGTCTCTTTTAGAGTATTTCTAATTCCTGAATTGGCTGAAACTCCACCGCCAATAGCAATTTGTGTAATTCCAGTTTCTTTTACAGCCATTTTTATTTTATCCATCAAAATTTCGATAATCGTATGCTGAATAGAAGCACAAATATCATTCAGATTTTCTTCGATAAAATTCGGATTCTGCTGTTTGTTTTTTTGAATGAAATATAAAATAGCCGTTTTCAATCCAGAAAAACTGAAATCTAATCCTGGAACTTTTGGTTTTGTAAAAGGGAATGCTTTCGGATTTCCTTCCTTTGCATATTTATCAATCAAAGGCCCGCCGGGGTAAGGAAGTCCAAGAATTTTAGCGCTTTTATCAAATGCTTCTCCTACGGCATCATCTGTAGTTTCTCCGATAATTTCCATATCAAAAAAACTATTCACTTTTACAATTTGGGTGTGTCCTCCGCTAATAGTTAATGCTAAAAAAGGAAATTCAGGTTTATCGTAGCCTTCTTCATCAATAAAATGAGCTAAAATATGGGCATGCATGTGATTTACAGCAATTAGTGGCACATTTAAGGCTAATGATAATGATTTGCTGAAAGAAGTCCCCACCAATAAAGAGCCCATTAATCCCGGACCTTGTGTAAATGCGATTGCGCTTAACTGTTCTTTTTGTACATTTGCTTTACGAAGTGCAGCATCTATCACAGGGACAATATTCTGCTGATGCGCTCGGGAAGCCAATTCAGGAACAACACCTCCGTATTGATTATGAATTAATTGATTGGCTACAACATTTGACAATACTTTGTCGTTATGTAAAACCGCGGCAGCAGTATCATCGCATGAACTTTCGATGGCTAGAATAAAAACCTCTGGATTTTGCATATAAAGGCACAAATTTTGAATTATATTTGACAAATCAAATGATTATATCTCTTTGATTTAAGCAGTGCCCCAAAATTAAAGAATTTTTATCAAAAACAGCCGTTCTTTGTCTGTTCAAATAAATTAAAAGAAAAACTAAAATTAAAGAAGCTATCAAAAAAGTAAAGAAAATAATATCACGAACCTTAATTGTGTTGATTTTACTTTTGTTAGCACTTGCTATCATACTATCTCTTCCTGTGGTCCAAACACAGATTGCCAATTACGTTACCAACTCATTAAACAAAGATTACAAGGTTAATATTAATGTTGAAAAAACGGCAATCAATATTTTTGGCGGAGTAAAATTGAAAGAAGTAACGATTTTAGATCATCATAAAAAAACGATGATTTATTCGGATATTATTACTACAGATATTGCCAGTTTCAGTAGATTACTAGATGGAGATTTAATTTTTGGAGATTTGCGTCTAACAGGTTTGATTTTTAATCTGAAAACCTACAAAGGCGAAGACGAAAATAATATCAATAAGTTTATTGAGGCTTTTGAAGTAAAGGATACTCCTAAGAAAAAATCAACGAAGCATTTTCTTTTAACAGCCAAAAACGCTTACATCGAAAAAGGAAGATTTTCTGTTGTTGATGAAAATAAGACTACTCCTAAATTTCTGGATTTCACAAAATTAAACGCTTATATAAGTGAGTTTAAATTGTATGGTCCAGATGTCAATACAAACATTCACCGATTTTCATTCATGGATCATCGCGGTTTGTATGTTTCTAATTTTGCTGGAAAATTTAGCTATACCAAAAAACAGATTATGGTTCAAAATCTGGCTATTAAAACCAAAAGATCTTCTATTTATGGTGTGGCAATTTTGAATTACAAACCGTCAGATTTTCTTGATTTTACAGATAAAGTTCGATTTGATGTTTTGATAGATTCTTCTTCTATTGCAACAAACGATATCCGTCATTTTTATGATGGTTTGGGTAAAAATCAGCATTTTAAACTGAAAACCAAATTAGACGGTCCATTAAACAATATGACGCTTACAGGATTGAGGCTAAGCGATACAAATGGATCAAAAATTAATGGAACAATCAATTTCAGAAATCTTTTGGGCAGTAAGGAGCAGAAGTTTTCTATGGATGGAAAATTTAACAAACTGCTTTCCAGTTACGATGATTTGGTGATTTTACTTCCTGGAGTTTTGGGTAAAAGGCTTCCGAAAGAAATGAAGCGAATTGGTAAATTTAATATTGTAGGGAAAGCTAAAGTTTCGACTATAGCATTAGAAACTGCTTTTAAAATAGCCACCGATATAGGAAACGGCCAAGTAGATCTTCATTTAAATAATATGGATTTTATTGATAAGGCTTCTTATTCTGGAAATATTATTTTAGATAATTTTGATGTTGGTGCGGTTTTGAATAGAAAAGATATTGGCAAGACGACTTTGAATCTTGACGTAGATGGCGTTGGTTTTACTGAGAAATATTTGAATACGGTTATCAAGGGTGATATTGCAAAACTAGATTATAATAAGTACACCTATAATAATATAGTAGTTAACGGAAATTTTAAACTACCTTATTATAAGGGACAAATTGCGATAAATGATCCGAATTTAAATTTGAATTTTGATGGTTTGCTGGATTTGAGCAAAAGAGAAAACCGTTACGATTTTCATATTAATGTTGAAAATTCAGATTTGAGAAAACTTAAGTTTATTAATGATTCTATTTCACACTTCAAGGGAGATGTTGTAGTTCAATTGTCTGGAAATTCGATTGAAAATCTGCAAGGGGATATTTTTATAAATGATGCAGAATATCAGAATCCAAAAACAACTTATGTTTTTGATCAAGTAAATTTAAATTCAAGTTTTGATGCAGATCGATTAAGAACCATTACAGTAAGTTCAAATGATGTGGTAGACGGAAAAATTGTCGGTAAATTTAGATTTGATCAATTAGATAAATTGGTTATGAATTCGGTCGGAAGTCTGTATACCAATTATAAACCTTACAAAGTTAGAAAAGGGCAATTCTTGAATTTTAATTTCCGTGTTTATGATAAAGTGGTAGAAATGCTTTATCCAGAAATAAAAATTGATTCGTCAACAGTTGTACGAGGAAAAATAGATTCAGATTTGCAGGAATTTAAATTCCGTTTCAGATCCAAGAAAATTACAGCAGACAAAAATACATTTGACAACATACGTATTAATATTGATAATAAAAACCCACTTTATAATGCTTATGTCGAATTAGACAGTATAAAAACACCTTATTATAAAATACGTGATTTTAATTTAATTAATGTTACGGCAAAAGATACGCTTTTTGTTCGTTCGGAGTTTAAAGGAGGAGATAAAGGTGAAGATTACTTTAATCTGGATTTGTTTCATACTATTGATAAGAACAAAAACAACATTGTCGGAATCAAGAAATCTGAAATGAAGTTTAAGGATTACATTTGGTACTTAAACGAAGACGCAGAAAAGGATAATCAGATTGTTATTGATCAGTATTTTAAAAATTTCACTTTTGATAATATTGTTTTATCGCATGAAAATCAGAAAATTGATTTAAACGGAGTTATAAAAGGAAAAGACTATAAAGATCTCGAACTGACTTTTGAAGATGTTGATATTAATAAAATAACTCCAGTCAATTCCAAATTTGTATTTAATGGTAATTTGAATGGAAATGTCAATTATAAGCAGAATAAAAATGTTTATCAGCCCACGGCATCTATAAAAATTGATCATCTTGTCATGAATAATACGGAACTGGGGACTCTTAATTTTGATATTTCTGGTGATGAATCTTTTAGGAAATTCACGGTTAACTCGTCGATTCAGAATGGTTTTACCGAATCGTTTAGAGCAAACGGAACTTTTGCGGTAGAGAACAAGGAGACTATTATGGATATGAGCCTGAAATTGGAAGGCTTTAATTTGGCAACTTTAGGAACTATTGGTGGAGATGTTCTGTCAAATGTACGCGGTTCTGTTTCTGGAAATGCAGCTGTTGTCGGGAGTCTGAAAAAACCTGAAATCAACGGACGTTTGTATGTCGAAAAAGCTGGAATGACAATTCCGTACCTTAATACTGATTATGAATTAAGCGATCGAACGGTTATTGATTTGACCAATGAAAAATTCCTGTTTAGAAACAATCAGTTGACTGATACGAAATACGGTACAAAAGGATTGCTGAACGGAAGTATTGAACATCATAATTTTGGAGACTGGAAATTAGATTTAAACATTACTTCCAAACGATTGGTGGCTTTAGATACAAAAGATAGTGATGATGCCGCTTATTTCGGAACCGCGTTTATAAATGGTACCGCTAGTATAAAAGGTCCTGTGGATGGTTTATTTATTAAGGTAGATGCAAAGTCTGAAAAAGGAACAGAAGTTAAGATTCCAATTAATAATACGCAAAGTGTTGGAGAAAGCAGCTGGATTCATTTTGTAACGCCAAAAGAGAAGTATAATCTAGAGAACGGAATTGTTGAAAAAACAAGAGACTATAACGGACTTGAATTGGAATTTGATTTTGATATTACGCCAGATGCTGAAGTAGAAGTTATTCTAGATCGAAATTCGGGCCATGGTATGAAAGGAAAAGGATATGGATCGCTTTTGTTTAAAATCAATACTTTAGGTAAATTTAATATGTGGGGAGATTTCCAGGCATACGAAGGAACGTATAATTTTAAATACGGCGGACTTATCGACAAAAAGTTTACGGTTAAAAAAGGAGGTTCGATTATATGGGAAGGGAACCCAATGCGTGCCCAGCTAAACTTGGAAGCAGTTTATAAAACGCAAGCCAATCCGGCGGTACTTTTAGATAATACTTCTTCATTCAATAAAAAAGTTCCTGTAGAAGTCGTTATTGGATTAAGAGGAGATTTGGCGAGTCCAGAACCTAATTTTGATATTCAGTTCCCATCCGTAAGTAATGTTTTAAAATCGGAGATACAATATAAATTAGACGATAAAGATATTCGTCAGACACAAGCGCTTTACTTATTATCGACTGGTTCGTTTATGAGTACCGACGGTTTCAGTCAGGGAGATTTCTCTGGAACATTGACAGAAACGGCATCAAGTTTATTAGGAGGCATTATTAAATCGGATAATGACAAAGTAAATATCGATTTAAATTACATTGCTGCTGATAGAAGAACAGGGCAGGAGGTTGACGGTCAGTTTGTGGCTAATATATCTTCGCAGATTAATGAAAGAATTACGATCAACGGAAAATTGGGAGTTCCAGTTGGAGGTGTAAACGAATCTGCCATTGTTGGAGATATCGAGATCTTGTATCGAGTAAATGA
>Ga0308158_10004921_pt1 | contig 11113 bp, 15 predicted proteins | sample PhyBR2_FD_201038 | JGI IMG/M metagenome (GOLD analysis project Ga0308158, IMG submission 201038) | Phyllosphere microbial communities from UC Gill Tract Community Farm, Albany, California, United States - DLSLB.R2 | ecosystem: Host-associated > Plants > Phyllosphere > Unclassified | place: USA...
CTTTTTCGGCGTCGTCGAAGAACAGTTCGTAGAAGTCCCCCATGCGGTAGAACACCAGCATGTCGGGGTAGTCGGCCTTGATGCGCAGGTATTGCTGCATCATAGGGGTGTGGTCATTCTTCACTGGTTTTGCAACTTGTTGATTCAACTGTGATTCTCTATGTAAGTGCATGATCTGTATAGCTTAATAGACGTGAGATCCAAGTGCTTATTATAGTCACTACGTATCGCAGCACATATCTGCACTCTACAAATTGGCGTAGGTCTCTCGTTCCTAATTAAGTAAGCTACGCTACAATTCAAGTCTGCCGGTCAATCGACCAGCCAAAGTTACGCCGAACCTACGCCAGAGTCCTAAAGATGCAATTCGATGCGCGCACCGCCAAGCTCCTGGAGCCTGGTCAGCACTTTACCATTTCCGACTGCCAGGGGCTTCGACTTGAAGTTTCAACGAAGGGACGAACCTGGATTTACCGGTACAAGAGCCCTGTCGACCAACGTATGCGACAAGTGAAGATTGGCGGGTGGCCAGAGATGTCACCGGCTCGCGCCGAGGTCGAATGGGAAAAGCTACGAGCCGCGCGTGCAGTTGGCCGGGACCCTGCTGTCGAGCGCCGTGCCACACGTCAGGATGAGCGCGCGGCCCTCAAGGATGCGCGTGCCGCAACAGCGAGCCGCTTTTCGGTGCGTTCACTTTGGAATATGTACTTTGAGGGACACGTAGCACGCAACCGTAAGCAGAAAGGCGCAGACGAGACGAAACGCACTGTCGAGAAGGTTCTGGATGAACATCCGGAATTCGCTGAGCTGGACCCTGCAAAAGTCTCACGCGCGGTCGCGTTTGACCTCTTGCAGTCTTACATTAATACACCCGTGCAGGCTGCTCGTATTCGAATGGAGCTAGGCGCTGCTTGGGAATACGGGCATGACGCTGGTCGTCTCGATTCTGAGGTCCCAAATTGGTGGCGCCAAATCATGAAAGGCAAGCTGCGGAGCAAGGGCCGTACGCGTGAAGGCGAGCCGATCGGCACAGACAAACGAGTTTTAAGCACGGACGAGATTGGAGTTTTAATCGGTTGGCTACCAAACTTCTCTCGCTTGGTTGAAGATGTCGTTACGCTTTACTTGTGGACGTGCACACGCGGAAGCGAGATTCTTGAGATGGAGGTATGCGAAATTGCGCATGAAAGTGATGGACTTTGGTGGACAATTCCTCGTGCGAAGACGAAGAACTCTTGGCGCGCTGGGTCGACAGACTTGCGCGTCCCTTTGATCGGTCGAGCTGCGGCGGTTGTCGTCCGCCGACTACAGATGGTAGAAAATGGATATTTGTTCCCATCATCAGGTCGCAGTGGGCACGTGGAGCAAAAGACAATTAGCGCTTCAGTCTGGATGCATCAGCCGTACTCTAACACTAGACCGAGCTATGTCCGGTCTCGCCTCCCAGTCACCCACTGGTCAGTCCATGACCTCCGAAGAACGGGGCGGACCCAACTAGCGGCTTTGGGATGTGATTCCGATGTTGCTGAGGCAGTTGTAGGTCACATGCCGAAAGGTATTGAGGGAATTTATAACTTGCATAAGTATGATATTGAGCGACGCGAATGGTTAAATAGGTTGGACGTGCATTACGAAAGCTTAGTTGTAAAATATTAAATAAAAGTGGAATGCATATAATGATCTCAGAAAATTCTGCACTTTTGCGGCTTCCCCCTCAGCTGGTACCGGAGCAGGTAGTGTTGTTTGATGGTATTCGACATGCGGCTGAGATCAGCTGGTTAGCTTATGAAAGGTTGGACACTGCATTGACTTGGTTGGTTGATGCTGATGAAGACGACCCTCAACGTAGGAAGGTCGTGACTGCAGCATACTTAGATGCTTGGTCTCTCGTTGACGCTATTGACCGCTTCCGCTCTCTATGGGCGATCATTCCTAGAGAGGACTCGACTCCCCCGGTTGGAAAGCCTACATTCGCACAAATATCTCAAACAGTGCGTGATGTTCGGAATGTGACCGATCATATTGCTACTCGAATTGCTTATATTGTATCCAAAGGGAGTCCGACAATGGGTGCATTAACCTGGGTAACGTTCGAGTCAGGATCTCAATCTACATTTAAGACTTGCGTGCTCACGGCTGGAACTGCCAGAACGGGAAACTGGGCACTTGTAAACCCCGCCGGTATGGTTCCGCTATTTGGCCCATCTCAGCGAACTGCTCATATTCACATCGCAGCAGGAGAGTATCGTGCTAATCTTTCTGAACTGATCCCTGAGATGCAAAAGCGGATTGCGGATCTTGAAGAAGAGTTGATAGCTACGTTTCGTAAGCACGGAGTGGAGGGGCAGCAGGCTGGCGCAGACTTTTTTATCGCCCTTGCTGGGAAAATTGATCCGGGCAGCAGTGATAGAATTGTGATCGGGCAATGAAATGGGTTGTTTTCTGGAAAGCTGGGTTCAAGTGGGTGCTAGAGTATAACTAAGTTCCGTTCTTTTTTCTTTTAAGCTTCTCTTTAGCTAACTGCCGCGCGCCTCGAATTACATTGTCGTTTATTTGCATATATTGAGATGCCTCTTGAGCAACTTCTGGGAAATTAAAAAGAGGCGCGTTCTCGGCTTGATAGTCGCGGCCAATCCAAACTGACGTGCGGTTGCTATCTGTAAACCAAAGGTTTTTCCATATCAAACCAGGGCGAGCTGGATGAATTTCGCTTTCCAGTACACGCTCTAACATGCCACCAGGCACTCGCCCCCCTTTTGCTGGTCCGCTTAAAGATTCTCTGATCTTCATCAGATTAGAGTTAACGACACTATCGTCTGGTGGCAGAGAGCGGTGCACCATGTTGACCGGGCGGCAATACTGGCGGAGTTTCCATACCAGCCTATCAAGGACGATTAGCTCGTCCGTTCTGGTATAAAGCGAATTGAGTAGGTATCGATCAAAATCCCATTTTTCAAGGTGCGCAAACAGAGCTTCTTCTTCCTCATCAAAAAAAATATTGAAATTAAGTTTTTCGTCGATACGTGAACGGGCTTTTCGAAGTTTGTGAGAAAGTCCTTTGGTATCTACTTGGTTTAACATAAGGATGCACTTTTGATATTTTTCTATAGCTTGCTGCGCCGCTGTTAGGAATTGGCCTGGCAACGCAGAACGCATCGAAAGACGGGCGGTAATGTAATCTGCATCACCTGTGTCGCGAAAACACCGAATGGCGACATGATTCACTTTGGCGTGTATGCCAGGTCCAAGCTCTTGGTCCATAGTCTTCGCGGAGAGTAGTAGTATCAGAATACTACCTGACTTTAATCCCGCTTCTAAATTTATAAATTAGGTTGGCACCGGGAAATGTTACTGGAACTTTGTTGTTCGGCTGGTGTTCGGCGGAGGCGGTAAGTTAGACACAGGTCGTTTCTCAGCCCAGTCTTCGACCTCGCGGACCAACCAAGCGACGCGTCGTCCAGAAAGTTGCCTAGGTTTTGGAAAGGAATTTTCCCGTACGAGTCGCTGTACGGTAGATGCCGCCAGCGCGACCGCTCCTGCAACCGCTTCCAATTCAAGATAAATTGGTTTCAAAGTACTTTCCCCTTTCCCTGGCCGCCGTCGAGCTGGGCGGCGCGCTCGACCGTGTATTCGCCCAGCACGTACAAGCCAAAATCCGTGGACATGTAGTAGGACCCGCTCTTGCGCTGCACGAGGCCCATGTCAGCCAGGCGCTGCATCATCCGCTTGGAGACGTCATACCCATCGTCATCCGTCGCGCATTCCCAGAAGCGGCGCAGTGCGGCCATCTCGTCATCGCTGATCGGAAACGGCGGCTTAGGCGCTTCCGGTGTGCTGGGGGCGCTAGGTGCAGCAGCCTTGAGTATGTCCATGACCTCCATGACCCTGCGCGCGGCGTACTGCATAGGCGCGCCTTCACGTTCTTCTTCGTCATCCTCGAAGTGGTCGATATCGCTGTCGCTTTGGCTCTCGAGCGTATCGTGCACGTCGCGCAGGATCGCCAACAGCGCGCCCGGTGCTGCAGCTTGATGGGGCGCTGCTACTGGCTCCTGCTGCGCGCGCTCGTCAGGCTTTGCCCATACGATATTTGCATACGGGACGTCCTTGCGCGCTGAATCGATCCACTTCCCGTCGACCACACGCTCACGGCTGATCGTGATCCCTTGCGTGACCCGGCAGCGGCGCTGTCCGTCGATCGTCACGTGGAACGCGGTAAAGACCGGCGCGGCCTGATCCAGTGTCAGCAAGTTGCGCACCATGTCGCCCACGGTTTCAACCGCGCCCCAAGTCGGCTCGGCCTGCTCCTGCGCTGGTTGATGCGCGAGGGCGGGGTAGTGCGGCACGTAGTCAGCCAGAGAGCCGTATTGATCCATCGCAGCATCAAAATCAGCGCAGTCATCCTCGCATGCTGGGACTGTTAGCGTCCATTGAAGGATCGGGCCATCGAAGCCTTGCACGGTTCGATTAAAGGCGTGCTTCTTGAGCATCTGATAGCGGTTCGCATCGGCGCGCAGCGCATCCCCTGCAGGCGCTGTCGGCGCTGTCAGCGCTGGCTGGTTGGCGAGGGCGGCAAGGCTTTGGAGCAAGGCCGCACGGTACTGCGGCAACGATTGGAACGTCATGCAATATGCGTCGTCCGCGATCAGCGCCCGCAGCGATGGCTGTGTCGAAATGGTAGTTTGGTTCGTCATGCTGTCTTCCCTTTTTGGGCTGCGTGTTGAATTTGAATCTGGCTGCAGTCGATGCCGCCAGGCTTGCCGGCCAGGTAGACCGTCATCGAGATGCGCCCGCCGTCACGGTTCGCGGTAAGGCACGTGATGAATTGGTTCAGGCCTTGGTAAACCACTGGCCGGCAGCAGTGCATCGACTTGAGTAGGAGCAGGTGATGCCGGTACGCCTCGACGTCATTCGGCTCGTCCTGGTTGTTCGGTACAGGTCCCGTCACCGCGCCTCCTTCGCCTGACTCGGCGTGCATAGCACGCACGCGGCGCACGCGCCGTACTGCGTGAGCTGCTTGGCCATGACAACCTTGCCGCATGCGCATCGGCGGCGGCGAAGCGAGACGGGCGGTGTGGCTGCGGTGCGTTCGCGGTAAAGGTCGGAGCTGATCCGGCTCGGGGTTCCCCAGCTACTCACGTCAGGCTCGCCACGGGTGGCGTTGGCATCGGCATCCAGTGCGTCACACGTTCTTTTTCGATCGGGAATCCGTCCGAATATCGCCACGCACCGTTGATGTGGTAACCGGTCCACGTATCGTCATCGTTCACCGCAATAAGTACCAGTAGGTCGTTGTCGGGCAGTCGCTCGTCGACAGGCGTCCAGGCTTTCTCGCGCTCTTGTTCAAGAAGAGCCACGGCACTGATGACCATGTCGATGTGCTTGCGGAACGATCGCTTAGCGTCGCGATGCGATTTACTGGAAGGACGTTCTGCCGTCTCCACCGCGTCGAGGTGGGCATGTCCAAGGCGAGCCAGCGTTGCGGAGATGGCAGTCGTATTCATGGTTACGCGACCTCCTTGTGTTGCAGCTCGTTCACCGGGACGCGCCACGGTGCACCGTCCAGAGTGCCATTGACGCGTACGAACGCGACGCGGGCGCTGTTGCCGATGTCCGTCTTCAATTCGATGACGGTGCCGCTTTGTGGGCCCGCTTCACTGTCGAAGGTGACAGGCGAGCCGGGGCCGATGGTCTTGCGATTCATGGTGGTCCTTTCAGGTGGTAGTGCTGTGGGAAATTGCATTTGCAATCAGGGTGCGGAGATCGTCACTGTCTACTGCTCCGTGGGGCACGGACAGGTCGAGCTCGTAGTAGCGCGCCTTGTCACTGATGTATGCCTGGCTAAATTTGATGTTCTCAACCATCCAGTCGACGATCTGCTTGTCTGTCACCTTGGGGCTGCAGCGGAGTGCCAGTGCGCGAGGAGTGACTTTCTCCTTGCCTTCGGCTTTGGCCTGCTCCAGGCCCTCCTGGATGACTGCGCCGGCCTTGCTGCCGTGCTGCTTAACCATCTTGAGTGCGGCGGTGCCGGAGACCAGGCCAGCGTTTACCGCCTGGTGCACGTCGCTGTCGGCCTCGGCCAACTGGATCATGTCTTTGACGTGCTGAACGGACTTGCCGCGACGGTTCGCGATCTGCGTTTCGGTCCAGCCGAACCCGATCAGCTTGCGATACTGGACACCGAGCTGCAGCGGCGTGAGCGCCAGGCCTGATGCGCTGTTGAGCATGTGCGCCACGCGGTCGGCGTCATTGCCACGGAAGTGACGCACCTCCGAGGACTTAATCTCGAATCCTTGAGCGATGTTCTGCAAGGTAGCTGCATGGCGGTGATGGCCGTCGACGATGAAGATGTGGCCTTCTTCGACAAAGACGTCGAGTGGAGGGAAGATTGCGCCGTTACGCTGCGCCAGTGCCATGGCATCCACGTGCTCCTGGTTCAGTGGGCGAGCATTGAAGCCTTCGCGAATTTCCAGAACGAGCGGGTCGACCGCGAACGAGGTCACCTTTGAGACGGTCGGATTGTTCTTGTCCTCGGCAGCGACTTTCAGCGAGACGAAATCGGCTTTTGGGGTGAGGCTATTTGTTGTTGTCATCGGATGGTCAATCGTGATCGTTGGCCTGCAGCTTCTTCACATCGATCCGCGCGCGGCGCTGCATGTGCCGGCGGGCGAGAGCCTCCAAGATGATCTTGAGGGCCGGGTGTTCGAGCATCTCGTCCAGTCGGGCGTCCGTGAGTAGCGCGCGGTGCGCAATTTCAAGGGACGCCCGATCGGGCAAGATGCGTTGCATGGTTAGCTCCGGGGCATCCGATGGTGGCGTGCCAGGCGAGCCGCTTGGATGCATGGCTTGCCAAGGAAGCGGTAGTAGCGGTAGAGACACAGGAAGCCCATGACTACCCCCAAAACCGCGATGGAGCGGGCATCGGAATTGGATTGAGTACGGGTGCGACGCACAGCCGGGGCTGGGGCGGCATGTCAAACAGGCCCCAGATCATCGCGTCGAGCTCGTGGTCGCCGAGCGACTCCATACTGCCGGACAGGCGCGCGACGAATGCAGTGACGCGCATGTCAACGTCAGCAGGCGCGTCTTCACTGGCCCGTGCGACGCACGTAGCAATAGCCGTGCGGAGGGCAGCGACGGTAATCATGAGCCTGCCTTGGTCATGACGGTGATGCCGCACGGGACGTCCGCAAATTGAGTTGCGGCGGCTTCGCCGGCGGCGGCAGCCGACACGGCAATTGCGGTGTACTGAATAAGGTCGTAATCGGTTCGGACTGTGATTGCAAAGCTACTCATCGCTTCCTCCGTAAAGTTGATACGAGGAATATTAGTCTGACTTATTGTTTGAGTCAACAGTCGGACTGATAATTAGCGATAAATTTTTGCGTACTTGTCAGTAGAGGTCGACGAGCTTTACATAGGCGTCCAGAACGCGGCGCAGTTCGGCCCGCTCTTTAGCGGTAATGGTATGGTCATGTCGCCTGTCTCGACCGGCGTAGCGAATAGTGGCTGTCTTCGAATTTGCAACACGTTCGAGTGCGGTGAACATGGATGCGTCGGCTGCAAAGTCTATATTTTCAACTACCCAGTCCGAACCATTGTCACGACGAAGGTCTGTACGCGATATTTGACGGTCGAGTACAACCTCATCATCAGCCAGGATTTTGATCGTTTTGACGAAGAGCCAGCGCTTTCCACTGTAGTCGGCAATTGCGCGTAGTTGGGCGGGACCTTCTCTGCCGACTGCAATGTAAGCGCCCACCTTAGTGTGTGCAACGGTCGACTTGTTAGCTTCGAAATAGCTGACTTTTTCAATCTTGTCTTGGGTTTCTGCCAAGCCTTTTGTCGATTTCTGAACCAATAACTGCCGCTCGGTAGCAGTCATTCGCACAATAGGCGCGGCCTGTAACTTATCCGGCTTTCTCGACGACTCTCCATCAGGCGCAAACGCGCTAACGATGATAGCCACGCCGATACCACCAAAAATCCACTGCCGAATACCCATTTAGCGCTTTCCTATAGCCGACGCGTGAGCATGCGTCCTGGCTGATACACCACTCGACCTACAATGATGCAGTCCCCGCCGCGACACAGCCGCCTGGGGAAGTCACCGGCTTGGTTTATCGAATACATCCACCAGTCTTTGCCCTGAAATATTAGCTGCTTTACGACTGCTTCGCCGTCAAAGTTTATTGCATAGATCTCGCCACTTACCGGCTTCGTGTCAGCGATGTTAATCACGACTACATCGTCTTCAAAGAGCATTGGCTCCATGCTGCGACCGCGAACTGGAATTGCGATCAGACACTGAGCCACAAAGTCGTTTTCCTCGATGACATCGATAGGAAAATCGATCGTGCCGCCGTCGCTATCGTCAGGTTGGGTTTCAAAGCCAGTAATACCGGCTTGAAGCTTTAACTGAACACGCTTGATCGGAATTGTGTTCGGGAGCTTCTCGGCGACCCTGACACGCAATGAGTTCATCAATGTCGGATTCTGAGCTTGAGACGTAGTGGACGTTTCAAGAGAGGCAGCATACTTTGCCCCTTGGTCGGCTAGTCGAGGACTGATGTCAAAAACCGTGCAACCAAGCAGTTCAGCAAACTTGATTGCTACTTCCAAATTGAGAGGAATCTTGCCGTTAAGATACTGATTAAGCGCGCTTTGATTGAAGCCGAGCAGACCCGCTGCGGCCTCCTGAGATGCCGGCTTGCTCTCTTGTTTCTGCTTGGACTGCCATGCAACGAACCTCTGCTTTAACTTAGCGGCCAATGCAATTTCTTCAGGTGGGAGTGGGGTAGCTGGCATGAGGACAACAATATAAGTAAAACTGATATATTTCAAACAGTCGGACTGTTGACTAACTTGATAAGTCCGACTAATATTCGTTTATGAACTCCATCCAGCACATTCGTACCCGCTTAGCTGTCACGCAGTCCGTGCTAGCTGAAGCGATTGGCGTGTCTCAGGCGAACGTCTCTAACTATGAGCGTGGGCAGACAGTGCCCCCAGATGTTGCGAGACGCCTGATTGTGTTCTCAGCGGCCCGAGGAGTTGCGCTGACATTTAACGATGTGTATGGGCCAGTCGATGTTGTCGTAACGCCTGGCACGCTAGTCGCCAGACCCGGTCGCCGGCACACGGACGAGTCACCAGCGCTCTCTGGATCGTCCCTAGCAAGGCTCGCAGCAGGGCCAAGCTCATAAGACCAAATCAATAGCCCCTCCTGTCGCGATGCCGACAGGGTGAGTAGCCGTCCAAATTGGATGGACACGATTATCTGAATTACCAAATTTTCAGGATCATCGATTCGAACATTCGATTCTACTGCTGCGCCAGAGAAGTTGCACATAGGAAAGATTGAGTTGGAAATGATGCTGAATACTAAGCCGCTTGCTCGAAAAGCAATACCCAAGAATCAGAGGGAAACACTATGGAACTCTTGCCGTCTTATCAAGAAATGATCAAAGTGCACGGTTGGACAGGCACTGCGGCGACCCTTGGCATGACTAGGTCGCAGCTGGAAGCGCGCGTGTACGAGGTCAAAGGCTCCGGCATGCGTGTTGACACCGCGTTGCTGATCCAGGCGCATGCCGGCACCACACACTTCGCGCAGGCAATTGCGGTTGCGAGCGGTGGCGTCTTCGTCGAGCTGCCATCGGGCGAGGGCGTCAATGGCGAGTCCCTGCAAGGCAAGTTCCACGAGCTGTACACCGAGCTGGGTCTCTTGTCGGGCACCTATACCAAAGCAATCGAGGACAACGAGATCGACTCCCGTGAGCGTGTTGAACTCGACGATATTTCGCAACAGATGCACAAGACCATGAAAGAGCTGATGGGCTTGATGTTCCAAGTTTATTGCCGCCCGACCGTGGCCGGCGCTCCACCGAATCAATCCGATGACAGCTAATAAGCACTTGTCTGGTCCAATTGTCCCGGCTCAGTGGGACCTGTGCGACGACCACCCGGTCGAGCGCACCCAGGAAGAAAAGGCGCGCATCCTCGCGCACCTACAATGCATGTTGGCCGAGGCCTGCGCGGCAAAGAAAGCAAAACATGCTGACGCGTGAGCAGATCATCGCGCAGATGGCGGAAGCCGGTCTCCCTGTGCTGCCGGATGGACACCCTGTCTATGACGGCAAAGCACATCGCTTTGGCCCGAAGAAAAAAGCGTGGTATCTCTTCCGCCAGGTAAAGCTCGATTCGGGCCGCGAGGTGCGGAATGGTTCGTTCGGTGTCTGGCAAGGTCAAGACTCGAATTCGGTCAAGCTCAGGATGGACTGGTCAGGCGTATCGGATGAGGAGCGTGCTGAGGTCCAACGCAAGCAAGAAGCATATGAGAAGGCCGAAGCCGAGCGTAAGCAGCGCAAGGCCGAGATGGCTGCCAACCGTGCGCGCCAAGCGTGGACCGCCGCTGCCGACAGCGACCAGCCTTCACCGTACTTGGCGCGCAAGCGCGTCCAGAGCGAGAAGACCCGTGTCGATAGTGACGGCGTTCTACTGGTGCCGATGATGAAGTACAGCGAAGTCGGCGCGACGCTGGCCGGCTTGCAGCGTATTCAGGCGGACGGCGAAAAGCGGTTCAGCAGCGGCATCGATATGGTTGGCGGCGCTTGCCTACTCGGCCGGCTTGCCCCCGAAGCCAAGCTCATCGAGATCGGCGAAGGATATGCGACCTGTGAGACCGTGCGCATGGCGACGGATTTCGACACGCCGACCATGGTCGCATTCAATGCAGGTAATCTGCTGCCGGTCGCAAAGCAACTGCGCGCACTTTTCCCCGGTGCCCACCTATTGTTCCTGGCCGATGACGACATGCGCGTGATCGCTCGCCTTGCCGAATGCCTGCGGGAAGACTTCGGCGTTGAATGGACGCCCGTCATCGACGGTGCTGACCACCAGCTCACATCGGCCAAGGACGAAGCCGTCAGCGTGCGTGCAACTTGGCGCAATGATGCGGCAGGCACGCCTTACATCGAAGCCGACGTTCGCGCGGGCCGCATGGTGCGCCTGCTCAAGTTCGAGAACGCTGGCGTGTCGCGATCGCGCGCTGCAGCCCGCGTCGTCGGCAATGCCTCGGTGGTCGTGCCGACGTTCGCGGCACGTGCGGCCGACA
>Ga0308158_10004922_pt1 | contig 11113 bp, 9 predicted proteins | sample PhyBR2_FD_201038 | JGI IMG/M metagenome (GOLD analysis project Ga0308158, IMG submission 201038) | Phyllosphere microbial communities from UC Gill Tract Community Farm, Albany, California, United States - DLSLB.R2 | ecosystem: Host-associated > Plants > Phyllosphere > Unclassified | place: USA...
ATGGTTTCAATTTGCGGTATAATCTTGTTGTTTGCATCCAACACACCGGGGACGGAAGTGCTAAACAATAACTTTTCGGCCCCAAAACCAACAGCAATCAAGGTTGCCAGCTCATCATTATCTGAAAACTTCAGTTCTTTATTACTCACCACATCATTTTCATTTGCGATTGGAATAACATTGTTCCGCCACAATTCCTCATACGTATTTTTCAATTGTAGAAATTGATCTCGATTGGAAAAATGATGTCGCTCACATAAACTCTGCGCCAATGAAATTTTAAACGGTCGGAAATAAGTTGAATACGTATTAATCAATATGGGGTTCCCAATTGCAGCAGCGGCCTTTCGTTCGGATAACGTCCCCGTATAACTGGGCAGAAAACGTTTACCGGCGGCAACAGCACCTGAAGAGACCAAGACAATATTGTATTTCTTTTGTAAGGAAGCAATCTGCCTAGCGATCTCCAAAACAATACGTTCATCAACTTCTCCCTCTTTCGTGGTAATAGAAGCCGATCCAAATTTGACAACGAGAATTGGCTTTTTCATTTTTTAGTATGTTTTAGTTTAGATTTGAGCACTAATTTACTGAGAAGAATTTGATTTACGCAAAATATGTTAACAATTGAACAATATAATTCAACTGAAAATCGCATGAAATAAGGTCGATTCCAATGGATCAGGAGACATCCGATGTGAAAGAAAGGAAAATAATTAGAATAGATCTCAGAGGTCAATACAGATCTCAAAGATCAGTACAAACGATCTGAAGATGAAAACATAAAACTTGAGCTTACAAAAAAGCAGCAAATCCGATGATAACGCTTCAAAAAAAAACAGGTTCTTTCTGAGGCGATATAATTGATGGAGTGCTGCTTCCCGTTAAAGTTATATTAGTTGCTATTTTTTCAGTATCTGATGGAGGTCAAATCGTAAGCCAACATTGAACGTACGGTTATAGAGTTTTACATTTTCATTGACGCTCATATCCTTCATCCCATAATTGGAGCCAATGAAGAAACCATAGCCCCCATTCCATTTGTAACCTAAGTTAAAACCCAAACCATAGTCTGAAGGATTGGTCGTTGCATCGTAAAATTTTCCATCATTATTATTCACAGACATCTGTATACCATAATAGGGACTAGCAGCAAGATAAATCCGACCTTCTCCAACCGTAATATTATAAGCTATGTTTAAAGGAATATCGATCGCATTCCTTCGGTATGTTGTCCAGTTATTTTCAAGGGCATGCTTTGCCTCCATACCATTTTGGGTAAAGTTTACTTCAGGCTGAATAGAGAGTCCGCCAACGAGCGGTATTTCAAGAAAAAGCCCTGCTGTAACACCCGAAATGCTTCGGAAGCTATAACTGTGCGTTCGTTTATTGGATACCAATGATCCGGCATTTGTGTACCCGGCATTTATACCGTAGGAAATTTTACTTTGGCAGAACGCTGTGGAAAACACAGAAAACAGTATTATACTGCAGATTAAATGTTTCATATGTGGTCAATTTATTTACAATTGCCACAAATATGCACGGCGGAATCTTAATTTAAACGCTATTTAGCGTTGTTTAACAAATCTTAATATTGATTAACAATAATTAATACATATTAACAAACCGCCTTCCTTTACGATGGGAATCGCTCTTCATAAAGCTTCTCCAAGGAGAACATTTCATCACGATATTTCGCTGCTTCCAAGAAATCCATTTCTTTTGCAGCTTTGTCCATTTTCTTCCGTACGTTATCGATCGCCTTCTTCAAATCTTTCTCACTCAGGTATTGCATCACTGGGTCAGCTGCAATGGCCTTCGACGGATCAGGTTCAACATAAATTTTAGGTTCAATACCCGAGAAATCAGCAACAGAAGTCTGCTCTAAGATCTCCGCTCTTGTTTTGCCGACTGTACGCGGTGTAATGCCATGATCCAAGTTATATTTCATCTGCTTGTCTCGGCGACGATTGGTTTCATCTATTGTGACACGCATACTATCCGTCATTTTATCGGCATACATAATAACCCGACCTTTATCATTCCGGGCAGCCCGACCAATCGTCTGAATAAGCGATCGTTCGGAACGCAGAAAGCCCTCTTTATCCGCATCGAGAATAGCGACAAGCGTAACCTCAGGCAAATCAAGCCCCTCACGGAGTAAGTTCACCCCGACCAGGATATCAAATTCGCCCAATCGAAGACCGCGTAAGATTTCCACCCGCTCCAAGGTTTTAATTTCGGAGTGTATATAACGAACTTTTAAATTCAGCTTGGTCATATATTTGGAAAGCTCTTCGGCCATGCGTTTGGTCAATGTAGTAGCCAAAACACGCCCTCCTTCTTTGATGGTCTTATCGACCTCTTCCAAGAAATCATCGACCTGATTAATCGCTGGCCGTACTTCAATAATCGGATCCAAAAGTCCTGTTGGACGAATGACCTGCTCAACAACAACACCTTCGGTCTGCTGCAGTTCGTAATCGCCCGGAGTTGCGGACACATAAATCGTCTGATTCGTCAGGGATTCAAACTCCGGAAAGTTCAAAGGTCTGTTATCCAAAGCTGCTGGCAACCTAAACCCATGTTCCACCAAGGAAACTTTTCGCGACCGGTCACCACCATACATCGCACGCAATTGTGGTAAGGTGACGTGGCTTTCATCAATGACCAACAGGTAATCCTCCGGAAAATAATCCAGCAAACAGAACGGACGCATCCCCGGTTGTCTACCATCGAAAAAGCGGGAATAATTTTCAATTCCCGAGCAATAGCCCAGTTCACGCATCATTTCCAAATCATAATTGACCCGCTCTTCCAAACGCTTCGCTTCAAGCATTAATCCTTCCTCTTCCAGTTGCGTTTTCCGTTGCATCAATTCATCTTGAATAGCCCAGATTGATTCTTTGAATTTTTCTTTCGGTGTAACGAAAAGGTTTGCCGGAAAAAGAGCAAGATCTTCCATTTTGTTGAGCGTTTTACCTGAAATAGGATCGATCTCACTCAGTTCATCAATTTCATCACCAAAGAATGAAATCCGAATGGCATTATCCAAGTATGCCGGAAACACGTCCACCGTATCACCTTTAACACGAAAGGTACCCCGTTTAAACTCTGTGGTCGTCCGTGAATATAAGATCTCGACCAATTTATGCAGAAAAGCATTTCTTGTGACAGTCATACCAACACCAAAACGAAAAATAGATCGGGAGAAATCCTCCGGATTTCCCATACCATAGATACAGGATACTGAAGAAACGACAACAATATCACGCCGACCCGACATCAATGACGACGTAGTCGCCAAACGTAACTTTTCGATTTCTTCGTTAATCGCTAAATCCTTCTCAATGTAGGTATTTGTCGAAGCAATAAAAGCTTCGGGTTGATAATAATCGTAATAAGACACAAAATAGTTGACCGAATTATTGGGAAAGAACTGCTTGAATTCACCGTACAACTGGGCCGCTAATGTTTTATTGTGACTTAAAATCAATGTTGGCTTTTGTGTTTCCTGAATCACATTGGCAACAGTAAAGGTCTTACCCGATCCCGTTACCCCCAAAAGCGTCTGGTATTGCTCTGCCTGCTCTACACCTGCAACCAACTGCTTAATTGCTTCTGGCTGATCGCCTGTGGGTTTGTACTCCGATGTCAATTCAAATTTCATATACTTCCTATTTCTTAAAGAAAACTATTCAAGCTTTTTTCAGCAAACATTGCACCACGAATTGCTTGAGCCGTACGCTCAAAAACAGTCTTTATGATCCGATGGTTTCAATCTGCTAACAAGAAGATTTTTCGACCTGTAGCCCAGGCCAAATCCTCTCATGGTCTTACACAAATTTACTAAAAATTTTACCATTTTAGCGCAAACTATAATAATACCATAGATGTTATTACTTTCAATTGATTATTTATTATCTTTAGTTTAATTGAACTAGCACACACGCCATGGTCACTATTCTATCTACCCAAAATAGCATTGCAAATCATTTTATTGCCGAGCTGAGAGATATCACTATTCAACAGGACCGTATGCGCTTTCGTCGGAATCTGGAACGATTAGGTGAAATTTTCGCTTATGAAATCAGCAAGACGATGGCCTACAAACCTGTTGAAGTTGAAACTCCGCTAGGTGTGGCCAAAACCCATCTCTTGATGGAACAACCCGTACTCGCTACAATTCTGAGAGCGGGCCTTCCCTTTCATCAGGGACTTTTAAATGTATTTGATCAGGCCGACAACACCTTCATTGCGGCCTATCGGCATACAAAAAAGAGCGGTGAGTTTGAAATTCATAAGGAATATGTCAATACACCAAACTTAGATAACCGTACAGTAATCATTGTAGACCCCATGCTGGCTACAGGAAAGAGCCTTGTTTTATGCTGTAAGGATCTACTGGCCGAATATGACATCAAGGAATTACACATTGTTGCAGCCATTGCATCCGAAGAAGGACTAAACCACGTTCAGGCTTTTGTACCCACGGCGCATATTTGGGTTGGCGACGTCGACCACGAACTGACCTCAAAAGCCTATATTGTACCTGGGCTCGGTGATGCCGGAGACCTGGCCTATGGTGTAAAACACCATTAATGTGGATAAATTATTTAAAACTAAATTAACACTTAGCTCATTGAAATTCAGTAAATTTATGTCAATGATGAAGTTTAATTTATTTATATCTAATTTATATCGCTATGAGATGGCAAAAATACAATGGCGAATCCATTCGCTCCACGATTTTCGATGCTGTTGAAGAAGTCATTAAACGAGAAGATGCCCTAGGGAATAAGCTCAAGGTTTATATCGGCACCGATTCCCAAGTCAAGAGAGGCATCATCGACTTCGCAACAGTCATCGTCTTTCTCCGGGAACATAAAGGTGGATTTATGTTTATCCAACGGGACAAAAGGCACCACCGAATGAGCATTAAAGAAAGGATGCTACTCGAAGTCCAAAAATCCATCGATATAGCCTATCAACTCTGCCCCCTCCTCGAAAAACACAAAGTAGACCTCGAAGTCCACGCCGACATCAACACCAATCCAAATTTCCAGTCAAATGTTGCCCTGAAAGAAGCCATGGGCTATATTATGGGTATGGGATTTGTTTTTAAGGCCAAGCCCGAGTCTTTTGCCAGTACCAATTGCGCTAATAAACAGGTTCAATAATTGACTATAAGGCAGACTTTGTATATTTAGGGTGTAATTTTTAATACACCACATGCATGAATTTTTTCAGCAGATTGCACGTCAATTTGCCCAGACCTCTTGGCTCGAATGGTTAGGTACCCTGACAGGCTTTCTTTGTGTCTATTTGGCCGCTAAACAAAATATATGGAACTGGCCGATTAGTATCATCAGTGTGGCGTCCTATGCTATTCTATTTTATGATGCCAAACTATACGGAGATACTGTGCTGCAATTCTACTTTCTGTCTACTGCTATTTATGGCTGGTATTATTGGATAAAACGAAAAGAAGAAAAAAAGAAACCCATCGTCAAAGCCAGCAAGGGGCAGTTGATCCTTTGCCTCCTGGCAATCCTCGTCCTGACACTGTCAATCGGTTATCTCCTCGATAGCAAGACAAATTCCGATGTTCCTTATATTGACGCTTTCTGCACGTCCGTAAGTTTTGTTGCTCAATTTCTGATGACACGCAAAGTGCTTCAAAACTGGCTCTTATGGGTATTTGTAGATATTTGTTATATCCCGCTCTATATACACAAAGACCTTATGCTGACCGCAGTACTCTACCTTGTTTTCACACTCATCGCTTGGAATGGCTATCGCGATTGGCAGAAAACCTATAAAAATTTTGCGTAATATTGCCTATCAAAACGATCGATGTGGGAAAAGATTTCATAAAAATTGCCGTTGTTGGCCCCGAGTCCACCGGAAAATCAACGATGGCACAATTTCTTGCCAAGGAATTTCAGACGGTATGCGTGCCCGAATATTCACGTTATTATTGCCAAAGCCTCAACAATAAATATACCTTACAGGACGAAGTCAATATGTTTTATGGACAGGTCGCTTTGGAGGAAGCGCTGGTCTCTTTAGCACAAGGACAGCTCCTCATCTGTGACACGACCTTCCTTACGGTCAAAATTTGGTCAGATCATCTTTTCGGTCACACTCCACAGGAAGTCACCGATAAAATTCAACAACATGTTTATGATCTCTATCTGCTAATGGATATCGATCTACCCTGGCAGGATGACCCACTACGGGATTTTCCCGAACAGCGCGAACATTTCATGGAGATCTGGAAAAGCGAATTGAACGCCATTAGTGCGAATTATCATATCATTTCGGGTCTCGGCGACCAACGTCTTGAAAATGGACTTCATGCTGTAAAAGATTTTCTGACATTGATTTGAGACAAGTGTCTTGACGAAGCAGCCTTTTACAGCTATATTTGTAGGAATAAAGTATAGCTGTTATTTATGCGGAGTAAGTATACTTGCCCGGCGACAGAAAGCTTTATAAACACAATTAAAATAGAATATTAACATTTTACTTAAGAAATAATGTATCCAGAATATTTAGTAACTCCAATGCGTCAAGAGTTAGTTGATGCGGGATTCGAAGAATTAAAAACACCTGAAGCAGTTGATCAGGCTATCGCATCAGAAGGAACTGTTTTTGTGGTTGTAAACTCTGTTTGTGGTTGCGCTGCAGCAAATGCACGTCCAGCTGCAAAAGCTGCTGTAAAAAACGAAAAACACCCAGCTAAATTGGTGACTGTTTTCGCAGGTATGGAAACTGATGCAGTAAACACTGCACGTAACTACATGTTGCCTTACCCTCCATCTTCACCAGCAATGGCTTTATTTAAAGACGGGAAATTGGTACACATGATCGAAAGACATATGATTGAAGGTCGCCCGGCACAAATGATTGCGGACAATTTAGTTGCAGCATTTGACGAGTACTGTTAATCACGTATTTTGATTTTTGAATTAAAAAGGCTGTCCAAGTTATTTGGATAGCCTTTTTTGTCTATTGGATAATTCGTATTTTCCTTACTTTTCCTGCACGTCCCCTTTCATAACTTGACAGACGGTCTCCTGTCCGAACAATACGCGGCAACCCAGCATAGGCGCCTCACGTAAAGCAATTCGATCAGCTAAAGCAACTCGATCAGCCAAAACCTCAATTCCGCATATCCAGCAGACCTAGCCCCAAGTCTAGTTTCAGTTTATTAAAAGCTTTTTCCTATTTTTAGGTTATGAAAACCTTCCCAATAATCATTTTTTTATTCTGCTTGACGATCATATCATGTTCACCGCAAACGAAAGTGGACCTTATTGTTTATCATGCGCAAGTATATACTGTGGATTCGGCTTTTAGTACAGCACATGCTTTTGCAGTCAAAGATGGTAAGTTTATTGCCATTGGTTCCGATGAAGAAATACAGCGAAAGTACAAAGCAATAGAAAAAATTGACGCACAGGGGAAGGCCATTTATCCGGGATTCTACGATGCCCATGCGCATTTATTTGACGAAGCCGAACTAATGGATCAAGTCGACCTAAACGGCGCCGATTCTTTCGAGGAGGTTATTCAACGTGTCAAAAACTACCAACAAAAAAATCCGGGCAAAACTTGGCTGATCGGTGGTGGCTGGGACCAAAATCGCTGGAAAGATAAAACTTTCCCAACCAAGGATCTACTCGACAAAGCTTTCCCGGATATCCCCGTCTACCTCATGCGTGTAGATTATCATGCGGCGGTTGCGAACTCCAAAGCACTCGAATGGGCAAAATTAACGAGTATCCCCATCATTCGCGGCGGTGTGGTCGGCGGGACTAATGATACTCCCGATGGTCTCTTGATCGACAATGCAATGGATCTTGTCAATAAGACAATTCCGGTTCCGAGTGAAAAAGAATATTTAAGAATGCTCAAGCGGACGCAAGACTCTCTCCTTTCCGTTGGCCTTACCTCCATTGTAGACGCAGGTTTATCAAAAGAAAGACTCGATCTGCTAAAGAAATACTATCGGGAAGGGCAGTTGAAAATTAGAGATTATGCCATGATCCTAGGCAATCCCCAAAATATAAAGTCATTTATCGATCAGGGTTTCTATGAAACAGACCGTTTCGAGATCAAAGGATTTAAACTGCTCGCCGATGGCGCATTGGGATCCCGTGGTGCATGCCTCCTTGCGCATTACCATGATGCCCCCACCCACGGCTTTCTCCTCCATAGCCCTCAAGAATACGAAGCAATGATCAAACAGATTGCCGAAAGTAAGTTTCAGGCAAATACCCATGCGATAGGCGATTCGGCCAATCGTATTATATTGGATATTTACGGCAAATACCTTCATAATAATGGCGATCGTAGATGGCGAATCGAGCACGCCCAAATTATATCGCCTGCAGATTTTGATAAGTTTCGAAAGTATCAAATCATACCATCTGTACAACCCACACATGCAACCTCCGATATGTACTGGGCCAAAGATCGACTCGGTGAAGAACGTATGAAAGGCGCTTACGCTTATAAGCATCTGTTGAAAGAATATGGAAAACTCGCATTGGGGAGTGATTTTCCGGTCGAACATTTCAATCCCTTATATGGTTTCCACGCGGCAGTAGCCCGTGTCGACAAAAAAGGGTATCCTAGCCACGGATTTCAGATGCAAGACGCGATAAGCCGTGAAGACGCTTTGAAAGGAATGACAATCTGGGCTGCATACTCTTGTTTTCAGGAGAAAAAAAGAGGAAGTATCGAAGTGGGAAAAGATGCCGATTTTGTTATCCTCGAAAAGGATATCTTGAAAATTCCGAATGAGCAACTGCGAAATGTAAAAACAGAACGGACAGTAATTGCAGGTGAGACTGTGTTTAAAAGATAACAATAGCGCATATGCCTAAACATGTCTACTAAACTTATATCGCTAACCATACAACATAGTTAACAAAAAAAATCGCTAACAAATCAAACATTTCTTCACCTGCAGCAACCTCCTCTAGGGAGGATTACAAGGAAAAGTTTGAATAAATTTTCATAATTACGAATATTTCGTATATTTACGATATAAACATATATTTATGAAATATTCATTACCACTCCTATTATCCTTAGCAACGCAGCTGTTATTTGCACAAGAGCGTACTCCAGCAATCGCTAAAGTACATTACGAATTCAAGCATGTAAATGATAGTACCCAACGGGATCAATTTATACGCGATGAAACAGTCGTTTACCTGAATCAACAGGCGAGCTACTACACATCATATTCATCCAAGCGCATGCAAGATGAGGTCAAAAAACAAATGGAGGGCCCCAGTTTCGACGGTACACTAAACATTACTACTCGTTCGACACCATCGAGCTCCTCCTATTTATTAGACGCCAATCAAAACAAAATGACCGAAGTGGTCAGCGTTGCCAGTGACAATTTTGCCATTCCACAGGTTTACCCTATTCAAGATTGGGAAATACTGGGTGACCGCAAAGAAATTGGTGGCTACAATTGCCAGAACGCAAAAACAACATTCAAAGGCCGAACCTATATCGCCTGGTTTACAACCGAGCTGCCGTTTTCCTATGGTCCGTGGAAACTTCATGGTCTTCCTGGCCTAATTCTGGATGCCCGTGACACAAAAAATGAAGTGATTTTTGCTTACGCCGGATTCGACAAAATTGAGGATGGCAAAACATCGGTGGCCCTGCCGCAAAACGCCATCGTAAGTACTGCAGAAGAGGTAAAAAAAGTTCAGGAAGCCTTTAAGGCCAATCCACAAGCTTATATGCAAGCCCAATCGGGAAAAAACAGAACCATCAGTGTAGGTTCATCGGGAAATATGGTTGCAGTTAGATCCAGTTCCGGCTCCGGAGGAGGCTCCCCTGCTGGTGCTTTGGATCCGTCAAAAATAAAGAGTTTCAATATTTCAAGAGACGATAAATACAAACCTTCAAAGGTTACCAACAATCCGATAGAGCTGACGCCTTAATGAAAGTATTTTTATGTTTATTTATAGTCGTTTTGCTTGGGCAAATAACCTTTGCCCAGCAAACGATTAGTGGAACGGTCCAAGTGGATAAGACGCAACATCCCGTACCCTTTGCCAGTGTCAACATCCTTTCAGACAACAAAATCATCGCTTTCAAACCGACAGATAAAGAAGGGCGTTTTACAATTACATTAACAAAGGACTATGCAAGCCTCTACCTGCAGATCAATCACCTTACTTACGAAAAATTTGAACTCAAACTTGGCCCGCAGACATCGAATCTTCGGATCCCCCTCGTACCAAAAACCAATCTACTACAAGATGTCATTGTAAAGAGCAAACCTAAAGTAAGCCGTTCAAATGATACAATCTCCTACGACGTCGGATCTTTTGCCAAAGAAGAGGATCGAAATATAGGCGACGTAATCAAACGTCTTCCGGGTATGGAAGTTACCGAATCGGGTCTTATTAAATACCAGGACAAAACCGTTTCTAAACTTTACATTGACGGTGACGATCTATTGGAAAATCGCTATGGTGTAGGTACACGGACAATCCCGCATAAAATGGTAAAGGACATTCAGGTACTCGACAATCACGAACATTATAAAGTCCTTAAAAATAAAAGATTTACAGACGACGTCGCCATAAATCTCGTTATCAAAGAGGAAGCAAAGCTAAAACTCACTGGGCAAGCCAAAATTGGCGTCGGCACGCCCAATCTCTATGATCCTGAATTGAACTCAATCCTATTCAACAAAAAAGTTAAGATGTTGAATGCCCTCAGCGGTAATAATACCGGCAATGATCTTTCCGGAGATATCATCGGCGCCAATCAGTCCTCTTTACTGGCCAAGTTTGGGAGCTCGCCCATCAACAATCTTCTGGCGACGAGCACAACAGGCAGTCCAAATATTCCTAAAAACAACTATTATTTCAACAATACAGGTTCGCTAAACACCAATAACCTATACAACCTCAAGAATCATTGGCAGCTAAAATCAAATATTCAGGCATTATACGACAACGATAGGCAAAATAATGCCTCAAACACACAATACCTGCTCGATGATGGCGACGTCTATTTTAATGAGCAAAATCATCTGAAAACAGCGCGATGGCTTGGCGCA
>Ga0308158_10004923_pt1 | contig 11112 bp, 10 predicted proteins | sample PhyBR2_FD_201038 | JGI IMG/M metagenome (GOLD analysis project Ga0308158, IMG submission 201038) | Phyllosphere microbial communities from UC Gill Tract Community Farm, Albany, California, United States - DLSLB.R2 | ecosystem: Host-associated > Plants > Phyllosphere > Unclassified | place: USA...
CCGGTCGTCAGAACGGGCGCTCTGACGTTTTTACGCTTTTAGAAGCGTCGGGCAGATAACTGAACGCCATTGACGGCAAAGGCGCCGTTTTCAGATCAGCTTACTTACTGCGCCCTGCCTCGCAACTGGTCCTGGTCATTGGGAAATCAATCGTCGTCAATTTGCCCTTCAAGGTACCGACAATGCTGGCATGCACCTTGCGGTCGCTGTCGTGGCGATAGATGATGCGGCTGGGGAAGTCATTGTCGAGATTGGCGAAAATATACTCGTTGGGCTTGCTTCTGCCCAGCAGATTGAATTCCACGGGCGCCTTGCCGGACTGCTGCACAATATAGGCCAGCTGGCCCGGCACGGTCAGGCGGATCTGTACAAACTCGAAGGCAGTGGTCTTGCCACCCTTGACGGTGCGGCTCATACCCAGCATGGTGCCGCCGGCAGCCGTACTCCACTGTTCGCCCGAACCGGGCTCGGCCCCATCGACCTGCCAGCACCCGGTCAGCCAGGCCAGTTTGGCCACTGTGTCGGGTGCCGGCGCCGCCTTGCTTGCCACCGTGCTTGCTGCATGAGCATATCCCATGCCCACGCAGGCGGCCATGATTGCAATAACAAAAGATCGCATGCTGTTTCCTTGAAAATCAGTGCAATTTGACTTGCGGCGTACTGCGCTTGATCAGGAAACGTCCCATGGCCATCACGGCCGTGCGCACGCTGCCCAGCACGGCGTTGTGATGCATCAGGTGCAGGCTCACATACATCATGCGCGCAACAAAGCCTTCGACAAACCAGCTCAGTCCCTTCAGGGAGCCCATCAGCGTGCCGACCGAGGTGGTGCGGCCGAACGACACCAGCGAACCGTAGTCGAGGTATTCATACGGCTTGGTCTGCGGCGGTTTTCCCTTAGCCTGCAGCATGAAGGTCTTGAGCAGGTAATCGGCCTGCTGGTGTGCGGCCTGGGCACGTGGCGGCACCAGTCGCCCGTCGGCGCCAGCGCAGGCGGCGCAGTCGCCCAGCGCGAAGATATTGGTATGGCCCTGCACATTGAGCATGCCGGTCACTTCGATCTGGCCGGCGCGGTTGGTCGGCAGGCCCAGTGTGGCCAGGAATTCAGGCGCACGGATGCCTGCGGCCCACACGCAGATGTCGGCAGCGTAGCTGGCGCCGCCAGCCACGTTGACCTTGTCGGCCTCGATCGACGTCACGCGGGTGTCGGCCGCTACCGTAATGCCCTGCTGGCGCAGCAGGCGCAGGGCCGCCGCCGAGACGCGCTCGGGCAGCGGCGCCAGAATGCGTGGTGCGCCTTCGAGCAGCGTAATGCGCACATCCTTGATGGCGTTGAGGCTCTGGAAACCATAGGCGGCATACACGCCGCTCGCTTCGCGCAGTTCGGCCGCCAGCTCCACGCCGGTAGCGCCGCCGCCAATAATGACGATATCGACGCCCGGATGGCCGGCGTCGCCCTGGCGCTGCTCGGCCATGGCCAGCAGTTTGAGCAGGGTCAGGCGGAAGCGCTCCGCGTCTTCGGTGGCGTTGAGCGAAATGGTGTGTTCGCGCGCGCCTTCGACGCCAAAGTAATTCGAGGTGCTGCCCACGGCCAGCACCAGCTGCTCGTAGACGATGCGCCGCTCCGGCAGCAGCAGCTCGTCCTTGTCGGAGCTGATGGCACCGACGGTCAGGCTGTTGCTGGCAGCGTCAAGCGCGGTCAGGGGGCCATACACATAGGTAAAGCCATTGTCATGCGCCAGCATCTGGTAGGACAGCCCTTCCTGGTGAATATCGAGCGTGCCTGCGGCCACCTCATGCAGCGATGGCTTCCAGATATGGTAGAGGCGGCTGTCGACCAGGGTTACCTGGCCGGGGCCGAGCTTGCGGCTGAGTTTGCAGGCCAGCTCCAGGCCACCTGCCCCACCGCCTACGATCACAATTTTGCTTTGCAAAGATACTCCTTGGTAGTGTTAATTTCTGCGGTCATTTCCCCGCTCATGCCCACCGCCATTGCCGTGTCCATTGCCACGGCCGGGCCCCCGGTCAGGCCGGCCGTCATGGTCGTGACGGTCAGGCTTGCCATGCGCTTCGTGCGGACGGGGTCCGTGGCCGGGGCGGCCATCATGGTGTGGCGGTGGTGGTGCAGGATGCGCGTAGTGCGCGGGGCGTCCGGGATGACCATGCTGCTGGCGATAACGCGGCGCATACTGGTTTTTATACCAATTATCCTGGACGAAATAGACCTCTTGGTTACAGGCATTATACGCGCGGCAGTGGCGCGACCAGTTTTTGGCATGGCCCGGCGGCACGCGCAGGTAGATCGGACGGCCTACATAATGCACGGGCCGCTGCACAATGACCGGCTGGGCATAGAGCAGCTGCGGCGCCGGATAGTCGCCCACATCGATACGGCCATAGAAATCGGGCTGGCCGATATGGACCGAAACATTGACCTGGGCCTGGGCGCCAGCAGAGGCAGCAAAGGCAGCAGCAAACAAGGTGGCGGCGAGTATCGTCTTTTTCATGAAAGGCTCCTGTAGTCTATGCGCCGATTGTAAGCCCGCAAAGCGGCATCCGTTTGTACGCAAGGACACATAAGGCCAGTGCCTCGCTGTCACCACAGCTTGCCCAGCGGCACGACAAAGCCGCTGAACAGCGACCAGTCCGGCGACGCACCGGTCAGGCCACGGGCGGCGCCGATATCGATCGCCAGGCGTGGCGTGACGCTCCAGGTGGCGGCAAGCAGCAATTGCGCCGTCGCCGGTACGCCGCGTGTACGCGTGCCCGACACCTCGGCCGTTGCGCCCCAGCGCTCGTTCACCGGCATGGAAAACGACGTTGCCCAGCCAGTCTGGGTGCTGCCCGTGCCGGTGTCTGGCGCCCCGAGATGGGTGGCGTTCAGGTTGGCGTCCAGATGCACGGTTCCCAGGTCACGGCTTACTATTGTGTTCAGGCTGATATCGCGCTTGCCGCTGCCGATGCTATCCCTGGCGGTCGGCACCTTCCAGCCCAGTTCGAGTCCCAGTGCCGTGGCGCTATCAAGCAGGAAAGCGCGCTTGAGCACCAGGCTGGTGTCACCGACGCCGGAGGCGCCTGGCGAGTCGCCGTCGCGCACGCGCACCAGCGCATCGCCTTCAACCAGCATGCCCCACTGCGGCGTGAAGGCCAGCTTCAGCGCGTAGGGCAGGCTGGCGCGGCGCGACTGGTCGGTTTTTGTCGACAAGGCACCCAGCTCCAGTTCCAGCTGGCCTGGCGACGGCAGTTGTGCCGGGCTGGCGACGGATGGGCGGTACGGCAGTACCGGATCACCGGCAGACTGCTGCGCGCAGGCATACAGCGGCACCATTGCGGGTAGCAGGAAGGACAATAACACGTGTTTCAGGCGCGGCATAAGCAGGAATAATTGGCAGTTTGACTGTTACAGCCTACCATTACTGGCCATACTTTGCTGCCGGCCCGATGCCGGCAGCGCTCTTCAGGCCAGGCGGCGCATGTCGTGCCGGGGCGCAGGCGCCGGACGGCGCAGCGGCGTGACGTTGCTGGCCGCCGGCACCGGTGCGCCCTGCTGCGCATGCAGGCGGAATACACCCACCAGCTCCGTCAACGCCACCGCCTGGTCCTGCAGGGACTCGGCAGCGGCCGCCGCCTCTTCCACCAGCGCTGCGTTTTGCTGCGTCACCTGGTCCATCTGCACCACAGCCTGGTTGACCTGCTCGATGCCAGCGCTCTGCTCGGCGCTGGCCGCCGTAATATCCTGCATGATGTCGGCCACCCGGCGCACGCTAGCCACCACCTCATCCATGGTCTGGCCGGCATCCTGCACCAGGCGCGCACCGATTTCCACCTGCGCTACCGAGTCGCCGATCAGGATCTTGATTTCTTTCGCGGCCTGGCTCGAGCGCTGCGCCAGGTTGCGTACTTCGGCCGCCACCACCGCAAAGCCACGCCCTTCTTCGCCTGCGCGCGCCGCTTCCACGGCGGCGTTCAGGGCCAGTATATTGGTCTGGAAGGCAATGCCGTCGATGACACTGATAATATCGACGATCTTGCGTGAAGACGCATTGATCGAGTCCATCGTCTGCACCACCTGCCCCACCACGGCGCCGCCCTTGCTGGCCACGTCCGACGCAGCGCCGGCCAGCACATTGGCCTGGCGCGCATTCTCGGCGTTCTGCCGCACGGTGGACGTGAGTTCTTCCATCGAGGAAGCGGTTTCTTCGAGCGAACTGGCCTGCTCTTCCGTGCGCGACGACAGGTCAAGATTGCCCTGGGCGATCTCGCCCGAAGCGGTATTAATGGTTTCAGTGCCGGAGCGCACCTGACTGACGATGCTCACCAGTTTGTCGCGCATGCCTTTCATCGCATACAACAGGCTGCTGCTGTCGTGGCTGGCCGTGCGGATATCGACCGTGAGATCGCCATCGGCAATCGCGCCGGCGATCTGCACGGCATAATCAGGCTCGCCACCGAGCTGGCGCGTCAGGCTGCGCGTGATGACCGCCCCCAGTGCCAGGCCAACGGCCACGCTACCGAGCACCAGCGCGATCATGAAACTGCGGCTGGCCTGATAGACGCCGGTCGCCCGCTCGGACGCCTCTTTGGCGCGCGACTCCTTTTGCGCCGACAATTGATCGAGCAGGCCGTCGAGCTCATTGGCATGCTGGCGCGTGGTATTTAACAGGGCAATAAGCTCGGCGCTGCGCTGGGCCAGCGGTTCGGTGGCCGCCATCGCCAGCGCCTGCGTCATGACCTGCACGTACTGCGCCTCGACCGTGGCGAAACGGGCAAACAATTGCTTCGCGGCCGGCGTGACAAACAAGGGCTGGGCCTTGGCCAGGCTGGCCTTGTTGGCTGCCATAAAATTGGCGATATCGGCACGGCGCGTCGCGCGCTCTTCCTCTGTCGTTGCTAGCAAGAAATTGCTGCGCGCGCGCCCCACCTTGATCAGCGCGATATTGGCTTCCTTGATATGCGACAGGCCCAGCAGCTCATTGTTGTACATCTCGCTGGCCATGGTGTCGATCCTGCCCATATTGAAAATACCAATGCCGGCCACGATGGCGCCCAACACCGCGACGCACGAAAACGCGGCCAGCAGCCGCGTACCGACTTTCATCTGTTTCAGCATGCTTTTCCCCTTGTTCTAGCAGTTATCTGATGAATATAAAGAAAAAAGCCACCGAACAAATGCTCGGATTGTCACTTCAGGACAATTCATTGAGCCAGCACAACACTATATTTTCAAAATCATGCTAGGTAGCAATTAATATTATCTGAATAAAATTAGTGTCCGCTATGGCCTGTTGGCTTTCTCACACTCATTTCCACACCGCCTTTTGTTACCGGCCTGGCGACAGGCCGCACCGGTTCGGGCATGGCGCCAGACCATTCATAAGCCAGCGTGCCGGGCGGATGCCGGTACCAGCCCGGGTCGCGGTAGTCGCCGGGCTTCTGGTCCTTGCGTACCTTGACGGTTGTAAACATGCCGCCCATGCCGATCGCCCCGAACGGCCCGTCGCCGCTCATCATCGGCAAGGTGTTGTCGGGCACAGGCATCTGCATGTCGCCCATGTCGGCCATGCCACGCTCGCCCATCACCATATAGCCGGGCACGAGCTGGTTGATCTTGGCGGCAATACCCTGGTGGTCGACGCCGATCATGGTCGGTACGTCATGGCCCATGGCGTTCATGGTGTGGTGCGATTTATGGCAGTGGAACGCCCAGTCTCCCGGGTCGGTGGCAACAAACTCGATAGCGCGCATCTGGCCGACCGCCACATCGGTCGTCACTTCCGGCCAGCGCGATTCGGGCCGGGTCCATCCGCCGTCGGTGCCGCTGACTTCGAATTCATGGCCATGCATATGAATCGGATGGTTGGTCATGGTGAGATTGCCCACGCGCACGCGCACCTTGTCACCCTGGCGCACCACCATCGGATCGATGCCCGGAAATACGCGGCTATTGAAGGTAAACAGATTGAAGTCCGTCATGGTCATGATCTTTGGCGTATAGCTACCGGGATCGATATCGTAGTTACTGAGCAGGAACACGAAATCGCGGTCGACCTTCATGAAGCTCGGGTCTTTCGGGTGCGTGACCCAGAAACCCATCATGCCCATCGCCATCTGCGTCATCTCGTCGGCATGCGGGTGATACATGAAGGTGCCGGGGCGTTTGGCCACGAATTCGTAGACAAAGGTCTTGCCCGGAGCAATGCCGGGCTGGGTCAGGCCGGTCACGCCATCCATACCGTTGGGCAGGCGCTGGCCATGCCAGTGCACGCTGGTATGCTCGGGCAGTTTATTGGTCACGAAAATGCGCACCCGGTCGCCTTCGACCACCTCGATGGTCGGCCCCGGCGACTGGCCGTTATAACCCCACAGATTGGCCACCATGCCCGGCGCCAGCTCGCGCACCACCGGCTCGGCCACCAGATGAAATTCCTTGACGTTGTTGTTCATGCGCCAGGGCAAGGACCAGCCATTGAGCGTGACGACCGGATTATATGGCCGGCCATTCGGTGGCGGTGGCGGCGCCTGCGTATCGGCACTGCTGGCCATGACTGCTTCGGGCAGGGACGCTGCACCCACGCGGCTGACAGCGGCGGCGCTCAATGCCACGGCACCGGCGTTCATGAAGAAGTTTCTACGAGTAATCATCATTATTCCTTGTTCTCAGTGGCCGCGCCGCCTTCAACGGCTGCCTGCAGATCGGTTTGTGCAATCCAGAAATCGCGCTGCGCCTCGATGGCGCCATTGACGCTGGCAACCTGCTCGCGCGCATCGGCCAGCAGCTCGAAGACGGAAGCGAGCATGCCGTTGTAGCGCAGCAGTACTTCATGCGAGATGGTCTTGCGCAGCGGCACGACTTCATCGCGGTAGTGGCGCGCCAGGTCGTAAGCAGTGCGGTAGCCCGAATAGGCGACCCGCACCTGCGAGCGTGCGTTGATGGCAGTCTCGGCCGTACGCGCCAGCGCCTGTTCGTATACGGCCTGAGCGCGCGCATTGCGCGCCGTGCCCCAGTCGAACAGCGGCAGCTCCAGCGAGACCTCGTAGCCGTTTTCGCGCGGCGCGGTGCTCGTGCTCTTGTTGGTGTAGCCGACATCGAGCACATTGACAAAACGCGTGCTGCGCGACAGGCCCAGCGCGCGCGCCGTGGCCTGCGTATCGAGCTTGCTGATCTGTACATCGAGGCGCTGCTGCATGGCCTGCTGCTCGAGCTGGCCGGCCGGCTGCGGTGCGGCCGGCAAGTCAGGCAGGCGTGCCGGCAGCTTGAGCTCATCGGCCTGGCTGCCCCACAGTCCCAGCAGGCGCACCAGATGCTCGCGCGCCGCCGTGGCCTGGTGGCGCGCGCGCGCCAGTTCACTGACGGCATCGGCGTAAAACACCTGCTGTCGCGCCTGGTCCAGGCGGCTCCAGTTGCCGGCCTGCTGCAGCCGTGCAGCCAGTTGAGCGCCGGCCTCGGCCGATACCATCGCCTGCTGCATGAACGCTTCGGTCTGCACGCTGGCCACGGCCGTAAAATAGGCGCGGCGCACCGCGTAGGCCAGTTGCACGGTGCTGGATGCTGCCTGCAGTTTGACCTGCTCGAAGCGCCCTTGTTCGATCTGCACACGCATCGGCATGGTCAGGAGACCGGCCAGGTCAAAGCTGATGCTGCGGTCGATCTCGTTTCCTTCGCTGCCATGCGAGCGGCCAAACGACAGGCCGGGATTGCGCAGCCGGCCGGCCTGCACCAGTTCGGCTTCCGAGACGCCGAGCTCCAGCAGCGCCGCCTGCACGCTGCGGTTATTGCGCAGCGCAATGCGCACGGCCGCGTCAGCGGTCAGCGGCTGGGCCAGCAACTGCGCTAGCGCCGCTTCCTGCCCGTCGGCAGATGGCGGCAACGCCGCGCCCGTACGCGTTTCAACCAGCGCCGACACACTTTGCGTGCCGCCGTCCGCACTGAAACTGGCGCAGCCGGCCAGCAGCAAGGCCAGCATCAGCGGCGTCATTCGATAAAAGGCGCGCATGTCAGTGCTCCTCATGGTGGTGAGCCGGCGCTGGCGCTGGCACTGGCGGCGCCTGTGTGGCCGGGGTAGCAGAGGTAACAGGCGAGGCGAGCGGCTTCGCCATGGGCATGGCGTGGCCGTTCATCTTGCCCATAGGCTGCATATGGCCCATATGGCCGCCAGCGTCGCCGACCTTGCGGTTGACAGCGCGCCAGGTTTCATCGGGGGTCGCGTCGTCCTCCACGGCAGGGTGGTAGCGTTCAAAGGCAGAGTGGTATACCAGTGGCGCCACGGGCGCTTGCGCGTCCTGAGGCAGAGCAGCAGCGGTTGTGGCAATGGGTGCAGCTGGCGCAGCGAGAGCGCACGCGGGCAGGCCAAGCGACGCGGCGAGCGCGAGGCAAAACAAGGGCTTCATGGTGATCCTGTAAAAAAGTACGGCGCAACGAGAGCGCAGGCACGGGCCGGCGACGCTGCAGGCAGCGTGGCGGCAATCAGGGCAGGAGGCGTGTTCTGGGAGGACGTTCAAGGCCGGCAGGCACAGGCCCGGCCAGCAAGCGATTGCTGGCCAGCGCAGGCATGGAGGCCGCCTGGAGCAGTGCTGGCGCCAGCATGGACGACGGTGGTGCACTGGCACCCACGCTGCAGGCGGCATGGCCACAGTCGTGGCCAGGCTGGTGATCGAGGTGATCGCTGGCCTGAGGTGCAGGCTGCGCGGTGTCGCCGGGCATCTGATGGCAGTGCGGCGCCGGCTCGGCGGCCGCACTGGCCATCACCACCGCCGCAACCGTCACCGGCTGGCAGCACAGGCGCGCCACTGCCGCAAACCCCTGCAGGGGCAGTGCAGCGATCAGCAGCCAGAGCAGCGAGCGCAGAAAAAGGCGGTGACAGTGACGTTCCATGAGCTGCATCATAAACCTTCCCACTGCCGGAAGGTCAAGCCACAACTTTCAGCCAGATAATATACTCGCCAAAATACCCTTGCCCTTCGAGCACCACGTCATCGCCGGCAAACGCTACGGCCTGCGAGGTGTTGACGGTGAAATACGCGCCGCCGTCGGCGCCACTGCGCAGGGCAATGGCGTCGAGCAGGTTGCGGTAAAGGTAATCGAGCAGTAACTGCGCCAGCAGCGGACGGTGATGTTCTAGCATGGCCGGCACGCCAGGGTAGCGGGCGACTCGCCATGCATGTTCCAGGCGCCCGGAATACTATTCATATCACCACACGACTGCGAGGTGGAGGCGCTGCCGGTCGCACCGGCAGCGCCCACGCTGCAACATACAAGCTTATGCGTGGATCGCGTGTTTCTTGACCCAATTCACATAATGCTGCATCCAGCCCTGGAAGAAGCCAAGGCTGGCTTCACCGATATTGCCGTGTTCGTCAAACAGGCCATCCTTGGCCTGGATAAACATTTCCGGCTGGTTAAGCAGCGGCACATCGAGGTAAGCGAGGATATTGCGCAGATGCTGCTGCGCCAGCGCGGTGCCGATGGCGCCCACCGAGACACCCAGCACGGCGCCGGGCTTGCCGCCCCAGACGCTCTGGCCGTAAGGGCGCGAAGCGTGGTCGATGGCGTTTTTCAGTACGCCAGGCACGGAACGGTTGTATTCAGGGGTCAGGAACAGCAGCGCCTGGGAATCGGCGATGTCGGTTTTCAGGCGCAGCACCTGTTCGCTCTGGGCGCCATCGTCGTCCTGGTTGTACAGCGGCAGGTCGCCGATTTCAATATGCTTGAACGAAAACTCTGGCGGGGCCAGCTTGATGATGGCGTCGGCCAGCTTGCGGTTGAAGGAATCCTTGCGCAGGCTGCCAACGATAACGGCGACTTGATATTGACTCATGAATGACCTCGATAAAAGTGGAAAAAAAGCCCTGGAGCAAAGTACGCTACAGGGCTATCTTGCCACACAATCTACGGCGGTGTCTGCACGCCAGAAGGCCAGGTAAAGCCGGATAAGGTCAGGCTGGCCGGGCCAGGCCGCGGTATTCGCGGTAGTAGCGGCCGCCCAGATTGGTCAGCACTTCATAGCCGATGGTGTGGGCCATGGCGGCCACCGCATCGACCGGATGCTCGGCGCAGATCAGGTCGACCAGGCTGCCCGGCGCCACGCGTTCGGGGGCAATCGCACTGACGTCGAGCGTAATCGAATCCATGGAAATGGCGCCGATCTGCGGCACTTTCACGCCATCGATCACCGCCAGGCCCTGATTGCTCATGCTGCGCAGCCAGCCGTCGGCGTAACCGACCGACACGGTGGCCACCCGGCAAACGCCTTGCGCCGTGTAGCGCAGGCTGTAGCCGACATGGTCGCCAGCGGCTATCGTGCGCGACTGGATGATCTTGCCCTGCAGACGCACCACGGGGCGCATGGGATTGGCCTCGCCTGCCTGTGGCGTAATGCCGTACAGTGCCGCACCGGGGCGCACTAGGTCAAAGTGATAGCTGGGCGACAGAAACACGCCCGAGGAATTGGCCAGGCTGGCGCGGCATGCCGGCAGGCGCGACAGAATCGCCTGGAAGCGCGCCAGTTGCAGCGCATTGAACGGGTTGGCGCGCTCGTCGGCGCAGGCCAGATGGCTCATCACATACAGCACACTGATGCCATCGAGAAAGTGCGCGTCGGCCAGCCATTGATCGACTTCCTGCGGCGCCATGCCCATGCGCGACATGCCGGTATCGACCTGCACGATGGCCTCCAGCGTACGGCCCAGCATGGCGGCATGCGCGCGCCAGCCTTCCACTTGCTGCACACTGTTGAGCACGGGAGTCAAGCCATGCTCGGTAAAGGCCGCTTCGGTGCCCACCGGCGGGCCGTGCAGCACGAAGATGGCCGCGTCGGGCGCCAGGTGCGGGCGCAGGCTGATGCCTTCTTCCAGGTGCGCGACAAAAAAATGGCGGCAGCCTTCCTGGTACAGCGCTGGCGCCACTTGCGCAGCGCCCAGGCCGTACGCGTCCGACTTGACCACGGCCGAGCAGGCAGCCGGCAAGGCGCGTGCGCGCAGCAGACGGTAATTGCTGCGCACGGCGTCCAGGTCGATCGTCAGGATGGCGCCGCTGCGCTCTTTTGCCGGCACACCCATGCTCATGAAGGCACCCATCTCAGGCGCCCGCATACTGCAGCTTGCCGCCCTGCTTCG
>Ga0308158_10004925_pt1 | contig 11109 bp, 10 predicted proteins | sample PhyBR2_FD_201038 | JGI IMG/M metagenome (GOLD analysis project Ga0308158, IMG submission 201038) | Phyllosphere microbial communities from UC Gill Tract Community Farm, Albany, California, United States - DLSLB.R2 | ecosystem: Host-associated > Plants > Phyllosphere > Unclassified | place: USA...
GAAACTTCTCTATTCATTTCAGTGTTATCTTGTAATTTAATTTTATCAGTCCATTTTGTTGACAATATTCCTGTTGACACAAACTGTTGTTCTATCCCTAAAGGATAACCTACAGAATAAACTTGTTCTCCTTCATTTACATCTTCGAATTTTCCTAATTTCAGAAATTCATAAGTAATGGTTGATTTTTTTGTAGGTTCAAGAAAACAGTAATCATAAATCAAAGCATTTTTATATCCACCTTCTAAAAGGTATGCATTAATATTTAAATCAATTTTTTCTCCAGAAATAAATTCAGCGGTGATATTTTTTAATTCAACTTGACTTGTAGTTTTGTTTAGACTTATTGCAGGCTGAATTACATGCCAACAAGTAATAATTTGTCCAGTTTTTGAAACAACAAATCCAGTACCAGAAGCTTTATTATCTATTAAGATTCTAACAATGGCTTTTTTTGTATGTGCTAGTCTGTCTTTGTTAATTGTTTGTGCATTTATTTTAGTAAAAATTGTAATTATAAAGATGGTAAAAAATATCTTTCTCATATAATTAAAAATTGCGTTGGATTCTTGATTTTGTTGGAGTACAACTACTACTGTTTATAATAAGCTACAAAGTAGCAACAATCTACCCAATTCTAGACGTGTAGTCACTATTGAATAGCATATACTTACCAAATATATAAATAATATTTTTATTACAAAAAAAAACAAAGAGTATTAATTTGTAGTTAAGAGAGAACAAGAAAACCTTAAGCCATCTTTTTCAGCTGAGGAATATTTTTAAGAGTGATTTTTTTAGCTTTCAATTCGATTAAACCTAATTTATTAAAATCAGATAATAAACGAATACAGCTTTCGGTAGCGGTACCAATCATGCTGGCGAGTTCGTCGCGGGTAAGTTGGATTTTTAAGCTGTCGTCTTCATTTTTGCCAAAGGTATCCTGAAGATAGATTAGGGTTTCGGCCAGACGTTGTTTTACGGTTTTTTGAGCCATATTGACCACATGGTCGTCAGACTCTTTCAAATCACCACAAATGGTTCTCATGACATTCATAGAAAACTGATTGTTTTTGTCAAAGAATCCCATGATTTCACTTTTTGGAATAAAGCATACCTGCATGTCTTCAAGCGCTACAGCGCTAAGATTGACAGGTTCTTCGCTTATCATCGAGCGTTGTCCTAAAAGTTCTCCTTTGGTCACCAGTTTTACAATATGATCTTTTCCATTCTGACTCAGTTTGGTCAATTTGCAAACGCCGTCTTTAACGCAAAAAATGCCATTGACATTTTCGCCTTCTTCAAAGATCACTTCTCCTTTTTTCACTAAACGGGAAGTCTTGCATTCGGCAAGTTTGACTAATTCCTCTTTGTTTAGTGCTTTCAGGGAGCTGAATTCTCTAACGATACATTGTTCACATTTGCTCATTTTGAATGAATGATTTGATTATTTACAAAATTAAGTATTTATATGACATATATCATATTTTAAGTGTTATTCCTTTAAGAATTTTGCATTAGGTAAAATGAGCAAAGTTATGGATACACAAAACTGTTTCCATTGTGGTTTGGATATTGAAAAAGAAGCTGAAATTCTATTTGACGCTAAAACATTTTGTTGCGCCGGTTGTAAAACGGTGTACGAAATTTTTAGTCTGAATGATTTGACTTCTTATTATGATTTCGAAAAATCACCTGGAGCCACTCCGCAGGAGATTAAAGGAAAATATGATTTTTTAGAAAATGAAAGCATCGTTGCAAAATTATTGGAATTTCAGGAGGATTCAACCGCTATTGTTTCACTTAGTATTCCTCATATACATTGTAGCTCTTGTATTTGGATTCTGGAAAATTTACAACGCCTTCAAAAAGGAATAAATAGTTCTCAGGTTAATTTTCCTGAGAAAAAAGTTCGGATTATTTATAATTCCAATGAAGTTTCACTCAGCGAAATTGTTCGCCTCTTATGTTCTATTGGATACGAACCTTATATCAGTCTGGAGGATTACACCACTACAAAGGCTAAAGCCGACCGAAGTTTGATATACAAATTGTCAGTTGCTTTCTTTTGTTTTGGAAACATCATGTTGCTTTCCTTTCCCGAATATTTTGAGGTAAAAGAATATTGGCTGGACAATTACAGACCTTTTTTCAGATGGTTGATTTTTGCCCTTTCATTGCCATCTTTCCTGTATTCAGCAAGTGGTTATTATGTTTCGGCTTATAAAAGTATAAAATCCGGAATGCTGAATATCGATATTCCGATTGCGTTGGGAATCGTTGTCTTTTTTATCCGAAGTACAGTAGATATTGTGATGGATTATGGTTCCGGTTTTTTTGATAGTCTGACCGGCTTGGTTTTCTTTATGCTTTTAGGGAAAATGTTCCAAATTAAAACCTATAGTTTCCTGAGTTTTGAAAGGGATTTTAAATCCTATTTCCCTGTTGCCGTAACCCGAATCAATGCTAATGCTTCTGAAGAAAGTGTGGCTGTTTATGATATTCAAAAAGGAGACCGATTACTCATTAGAAACCAGGAATTAATTCCGGTGGATGGTATTCTGATAAGTGAAAATGCGACTATTGATTACAGTTTTGTTACCGGTGAAGCCATTCCGATAAGTAAAAAATCAGGAGATAAAGTCTTTGCTGGAGGAAAACAAATAGGTGAAGTAATCGAAATGGAAGTGTTGTTTTCGGTTTCCCAAAGTTATCTGACGCAATTATGGAGTAATGATGTGTTCCAAAAAAATGTGGAGCAAAAACACAAAACCATCACCGACAGTATTTCGCGTTATTTCACACCTATATTGTTACTGATTGCTTTTGTGGGATTTGCCTATTGGATTTTCAAAGATGTGAATACTGCTTTTAATGTATTTACTGCGGTATTGATTGTGGCTTGTCCTTGTGCTTTGGCATTGACGGCTCCCTTTACTTTGGGGAATGTATTGCGAATTGTTGGTAAGCAAAAGTTTTACCTCAAAAATGCTCTGGTCATTGAACAATTGGCAAAAGTAGATACGATTGTTTTTGACAAAACAGGAACGATTACAACCAATAAAAAATCGAACATTAGTTATGAAGGAAAACCGCTTTCTGAGGCTAATTTGGTTCGGATAAAATCAGTACTCCGAGCTTCGAACCATCCATTAAGCAGAATGTTGTACGACTTTCTACCCGAAGTTGGAAAGGTGAAAATCAGCAATTTTGAAGAAATTACAGGAAAAGGAATTCAGGCAGAAGTGGAAGAAAGCGTTGTCAAAATAGGTTCTGCTGATTTTGCCGGAAATTCTGAAGAGAATAGTGGCTTGCAAACTTCCGTTCATATTCAAATTGATGGGGTGCATTTTGGGAAATATGTTTTTAAAAATCAATATAGAGAGGGCTTAGAGCAATTGTTCAGTAGTTTGAAAAAAAGCTATGAAGTGAAGGTTTTGTCAGGAGATAATGCCGGAGAAAAAGAAGCTTTAGAGCAACTTTTACCTCAGGGAACCGAATTGGTTTTTAATCAAAAACCGGAACAAAAACTCGAGTTCATCAAACAATTACAGGCTTCAGGTAAAAATGTGATGATGGTTGGTGACGGACTGAACGACGCCGGAGCTTTGGCACAGAGTAATGTGGGAATTTCGATTTCAGAAAATGTGAATGTCTTTTCACCGGCCTGTGATGCGATTTTAGACGCTACACAGTTTCAAAAGCTGAACTATTTTTTAAAGTTTTCTAAGAAATCCATGTTGGTTATCAAAATGAGTTTTGGCTTGTCATTGCTCTATAATGTGGTGGGATTAACTTTTGCCGTAACAGGCAAATTAGAACCTTTGGTTGCGGCTATTATAATGCCTTTAAGCACCATAACCATCGTGAGTTTTGTGACCTTAATGAGTAATTATTATGCGAGGAAGTTAGAGGTTAGAAGCAAGAAGTTAGAAGGTTAAGGGAGTAATTTTTCTGCTATTTAGGAAAATCTCGTGATTTCCCCTCCTTTGGAGGGGTGCCCGGAGGGCGGGGTGGTTCTTTTGTGAAAACCAAATTATCAAATAATAAAATATTTTCTCATTAATAAAATCCCAAAGCATGATAAATGTCATAGAATCTCCGGAACAGGGATTCTACTTTTGGGGTATAAAATTTTAAGGTATGAGTGTCATCTATTTATTAATCACTATCAGCATATTCGTAGCTATAGCCTTTTTGATTGCCTTTTTTGTGGCAGTCAAGAACGGGCAATTTGACGACGATTATACACCATCGGTCAGGATGTTATTTGACGATGAACTCAAAAAAGTTAAGAGTAAGGAGTTGAAAAAGTTAAGCGACTATAAAGAAACTCCTAACACTTAACTTCTAACACTTTACGTATAAATTAATAATCATTTTAATTTTAATATATGGAAATGCAGCAGTTTTATTACGACAACAAAATTGTCAAAAAGTTCATTTACGCTACCATTGTTTTTGGGGTAGTAGGAATGGCTGTCGGACTTTTATTAGCAATCTTTTTTTTATTCCCTAACTTAACTGATGGAATTTCGTGGTTGAGCTTTGGTCGATTAAGACCTTTGCATACTAACGCGGTTATTTTTGCTTTTGTTGGGAATGCCATGTTTGCGGGAGTGTATTACTCTTTACAGCGTTTGTTAAAAGCCAGAATGTTTAGTGATCTTTTAAGTAACATTAATTTCTGGGGATGGCAGTTAATTATCGTGGCTGCGGCAATTTCGCTTCCATTAGGCTATACTACTTCAAAAGAATATGCCGAATTAGAATGGCCTATTGATATTGCAATTGCTTTAATCTGGGTAGTTTTTGGTATCAATATGATCGGAACTATTTTAAAAAGAAGAGAGCGTCATTTGTATGTAGCTATTTGGTTTTATCTGGCCACATTTGTAACTGTTGCCGTATTACATATTTTCAACAGTTTGGCTTTACCGGTTTCTGCATTAAAAAGTTACTCTGTTTATGCAGGGGTTCAGGATGCCTTAGTACAATGGTGGTACGGACACAATGCGGTGGCTTTTTTCCTGACAACACCTTTCTTGGGGATGATGTATTATTTTATTCCTAAAGCGGCTAATCGTCCGGTGTATTCTTACCGATTATCAATTGTTCACTTTTGGTCTTTGATTTTCCTGTATATCTGGGCGGGACCTCACCACTTATTGTATTCTGCTTTACCTAACTGGGCACAGAATTTAGGAGTTGTTTTCTCAGTAATGTTGATTGCTCCGTCTTGGGGAGGTATGATTAACGGATTGTTGACACTGCGTGGTGCTTGGGATAAAGTACGTGTAGAGCCTGTATTGAAATTCTTCGTTGTTGCTGTAACAGGTTATGGAATGGCGACTTTTGAAGGCCCAATGTTGTCTCTTAAAAATGTAAATGCCATTGCGCATTTTACTGATTGGATTATTGCTCACGTACACGTAGGAGCTTTGGCCTGGAACGGATTTATGGCTTTTGGTATCATCTATTGGTTGATTCCTCGTATGACTAAAGGACCTTTGTACTCACTAAAATTAGCTAATGTACATTTCTGGATTGGTACTCTTGGAATTATACTTTATACTTTACCAATGTATGTTGCCGGTTTCTTGCAGGCGTCTATGTGGAAACAATTTAACCCTGACGGAACTTTGACTTATGGTAACTTCCTGGAAACCGTGACTCAAATTATTCCAATGTATTGGATGAGAGCGGTAGGAGGAACGATGTATGTAGCCGGAATGTTAGTTTTAGTTTATAACATTTATCAAACCGTTAAAGCTAACAATATTGTTGAGGACGAATTAGCAGAAGCTCCGGCTTTACAAAAAATCAGTGCCGGAAGAATTAAAGGGGAAAAATTCCACCCTTGGTTAGAAAGAAAACCCATCCAATTGACCATTTTGGCTACTGTAGCGATTTTGATTGGAGGTATTATTCAAATCGTACCTACGATCATGGTAAAATCTAATATCCCTACGATTACAAGTGTGAAACCATATACACCATTAGAATTAGAAGGACGTGATTTGTATATCCGTGAAGGTTGTGTGTCTTGTCACTCTCAAATGGTACGTCCATTCCGTAGTGAGGTAGAACGTTATGGACCTCAGTCTAAAGCGGGAGAATTTGTTTATGACCATCCATTCCTTTGGGGTTCTAAACGTACAGGTCCTGATTTGTTAAGAGTAGGTGGTAAGTACAATGACAACTGGCACTTTAACCATATGTGGTCTCCTCAAAGTACCTCTGCAGGTTCTATCATGCCGGGTTACAAATGGTTATTTGACAACAAAGCCTTAGATATTTCGGATATCGAAGGGAAAATGGAAGCAATGAGAACATTAGGGGTTCCTTATACTGATGCTGATATTGCCAATGCTCAGAAAACAATTAAAGAGCAATCTCAAAAAATTGAAAACAGCTTACACGCCGATCCTGATTTTGTAAAAAGTTACGAAGAAAGTAAAAAGAAAGCGGCTGCCAGAGGAGAGCAATTCATAGCGATGAAAGACAGAGAAATTGTTGCCTTGATTGCTTACATCCAAAGATTAGGAACGGATATTAAAGTGAAAACAAACTAATAAAAAGAGTATCATGTTTGAACAAATAAAACATAATATGGAAACTATCGCGGGAGTTGCGATTTATCCAATAGTATCCTTATTGATTTTCTTTTTCTTCTTTGTAGGATTGGCACTTTGGGTTTTCTCCTATAAAAAAGAGAAAATCAATGAAATGAGCCAAATTCCATTGAGAGACAGTTTGTAGTATAATTTCAAAATTAGTAAAATGAAAAAATTAATTCCAGCATATGTAAGAGTCCCAGTATTTTTCTTCATCATCTTTGGTGCGATTGAATATTTTATTGACTCAGGCGATAGAGCAGCTTTTATAAAATACCCAATGGTAGATGTAGCCTTAGTGGTTGTTTTAGTACTGTTGATTGCCATAGAAATGGTTATCAGTGCAGCCGATAATATTGTTTATCAATTATTACCAGAGGAAGAAAAAGCCCGATTAGCTGCTGAGGAACTATTACCGGTTAAAGAATCTGCCTGGTTTAAAAACCTGATGAAGAAATTAACTAAAACCGTTCCTATTGAAGATGAAAAAAGCTTGTTACTAAATCATGATTATGATGGGATTAAAGAATTAGATAACAATTTGCCACCATGGTGGGTGTATTCATTCTATGCCTGTATAGTTTTTGCGGCGATTTATTTAGTTCGTTTTGAAATTATGGGAGCTGATAATCAGGAAATGGAGTTGAAAAAAGAATTGGCTCAGGCCAAAATAGATGTAGAAGCATACATGAAAAATGCACCTGATTTAATGGATGAAAAAACAGTTACGCTGCTTACAGATCCAGCTGCTTTAGCCCAAGGGAAAGAGATTTTTACAACTAATTGTGCCGCCTGTCACAGAGCGGATGCAGGTGGACAAATTGGACCAAACTTAACGGATGATCACTGGATTTTAGGTGGTGGAATTAAAAATGTATTCCACACTATTACTAACGGAGGACGTGACGGTAAAGGGATGGTTTCGTGGAAGACTAACGGGATGAAACCTAAAGATATTCAAAAAGTAGCCAGTTATGTTTTGTCATTAAGAGGCAGTAATCCAAAAGATCCAAAAGCACCAGATGGTGAACTTTGGAAAGAAGAAGCTTCTGCTTCTGTAGTAAAATAATTATTTAGCATCCATTAAGGAATTAAGCAGGGTTTGGTTTTAAAAATTAATTCCTTAATGGTAAAAAAGATCTAAAGTTTTTTAGAGGATAAATCATAAGCAAAATGTCAAAATTAGCAGACGAAACTTTTAGTCCCGAAAGCTTTCGGGACAGCATTGGAACTATTGACAATGAAGGGAAAAGGAAATTTATTTATCCTAAAAAACCTTCGGGTAAATTTTACAATTACCGAAAGACGCTAAGTTATTTGCTGTTGTTAATTCTGGTTGCTAATCCGTTTATAAAAGTAAATGGAAATCAGTTTATGATGTTCAATATTCTGGAACGTCGTTTTAACATCTTTGGGTTTCCGTTTTGGCCTCAGGATTTTTATCTCGTGGTGCTTTCTATGCTTATTGGAGTGGTGTTTGTCATTCTGTTTACGGTAATCTTCGGACGTATATTTTGTGGTTGGATTTGTCCGCAAACGATATTTCTGGAAATGGTTTTCAGACGTATCGAATTTTGGATAGAAGGAGACAGAGGAGCTCAAATGCGATTGGCAAAACAGGAGTGGAATGCCGAAAAAATCAGAAAAAAAGCCTTGAAATGGACGACGTTCTTATTGATTTCTTTTGGTATTGCAAATGTCTTTCTGGCGTATTTGATAGGGAGTGATGCGCTGATTGCAATGATTGAGGACGGACCGGCAAGCCACATCAAAATTTTGATTGCATTATCTGTTTTTACAGGAATCTTTTATTTTGTTTTTGTTTGGTTTAGAGAGCAGGTGTGTATTATTGCCTGTCCTTACGGAAGGTTGCAAGGGGTTCTTTTAGACAATAAATCGATTAATGTGGCTTATGATTTTGTTCGCGGTGAAAAAGAAGAAAGAAGAGCAAAGTTCAATAAAAAAGAAGACAGAGCCTTAACCGGAAAAGGGGATTGTATTGATTGCCGACAATGTGTAAATGTGTGTCCTACCGGAATTGACATTCGAAACGGTACACAATTAGAATGTGTGAATTGCACCGCCTGTATTGACGAATGCGATACCATTATGGAAAGTGTGGGATTCCCAAAAGGTTTGATTCGCTATGCTTCGGAAGATGAAATTGAGAAAAAAACGCCTTTTAAGTTCACCGCAAGAATGAAAGGCTACACGGCAGTGCTGACTATTCTGGTGGGAATGTTAGTAGGATTGTTGTTTTTACGTACCGACGTTGAAGCACTTATTCTACGATTGCCGGGGCAGTTATATCAGCACAAAGGTGAAAACATTAGTAACGTGTTTACTTATAAAATTATCAATAAGACCAATGATGATTTTAATGCGATTCATTTTAAGTTAAAAGACATCAAAGGGAATCTGAAAGTAGTAGGAAATCAAATATTGAAAGTACCTAAACAAGGTATGAGCAGCGGAACCCTGTTTGTTGAAATCAATAAATATTTGCTGGAAAGCGACAAAACAAAATTAAAAATAGAAGTGTTTAACGGCGATAAAAAAATAGAAACTACCAGTACTAGTTTTTTAAGCCCAAGAAGTTTTGATTGATACAAAGGGATTGTTTACTTCAAAAAAGATAAGATGATGAAAAAAATCAATTGGGGAACAGGATTGGCAATAGCGATTGCATTATTTATGAGTTTCATATTGTATTTTGTAATTAAAGTACAATCGAATTCTAAGTACGATAACGAATTAGTGGTCGAAGAATATTACAAGCATGACGCCCGTTTTCAGGAAGAAATGGAACGTGTGCAAAATGCGCAGGATTTAGACCAAAAACCAATTATTACCAAAACAGAGGAAGGAATTACTATTGAATTCCCTCAAAATTTTAAAGCCAACCAAATTAAAGGAATAGTGTCCTTATACAGACCGTCTAACAAAAAATTAGATTTCGATACTCCGATTTCGTTGTCTAATCCAACTTTGCTCATACCTAAATCAAAATTGGTAGGCGGTCAGTGGGACATTAATATGGAATGGCAATACGAAGGAAAAAAATACCTGACCAAAGAACCGATTTATATACAGTAAAAAAGTTATGAGTTATGTGTTATGAGTTTTCTAAACTTCTAACCTTTAACATCTAACATCTAACTTCAAGTAAAATGCTTTACACGGCTTTGATATTCGGATTACTAAGTAGCTTTCACTGCATAGGAATGTGCGGACCTATAGCTATGATGTTACCTGTAGATCGAAGCAATCCGGCTAAAAAAGTAACACAAATTTTGAGTTATCATTTAGGGCGAATTTCGGCTTATGCCGTTATTGGTTTTGTTTTTGGTTTGTTGGGCAAAGGTTTTTTCATGGCCGGAATGCAGCAAAGATTATCGATTTTTATCGGAGTTTTAATGATAGTAGCCATTATAATTCCTGAAAAAACTTTTGCTCAATATAATTTTTCGAAACCTGTTTTCAGGTTAATTTCAAAGGTAAAACAAGCCCTAGGCAATCAGTTTAAAAAGAAAAGTTATCAATCCCTTTTTACGATTGGTTTGTTAAACGGTTTTTTACCTTGCGGAATGGTGTATGTGGCTTTGTTTGGTGCCATTGCGATGCAAAGTATCAGCTTAGGTATTTTGTATATGGTTTTGTTTGGTTTAGGAACGGTGCCGTTGATGAGTACGGTGGTGTATATCAATTCTTTTTTGACGGTATCTATTCGTAACAAAATACAAAAAGCAATTCCTTATGTGGTGGTTTTAATAGGAGTTTTGTTTATCCTTAGAGGTTTAGGATTAGGAATTCCTTATGTTTCCCCTGCCACAATGAGTTTGTTTGTTCAGGCAAATCCTAATTGTCATTAGGAGATTTTAGTAATAGTTTTTTAATGAAGAAAAGCTGCTTTCCTATTTGTGAAGCAGCTTTTTGTTTGTTTCAGTATGATTAAAGCCAAATAGTTATTGCTACTTGTTTTCCTGTTTCAATATGTTCTTTTTTTCTTATTTCGGCTTTTAAAGGTAACATATAAGTGTCGACTTTTGTATCAAACCATATAGCCGTTTTCCATTCACTGTTGCCAATTTTTGCTGTCGCTTTTAATCTTCCCCAGCCTTCTTCTTCTGATTTTAGTGAATCCCTTATTTCTTTTGCCATTTCTTTTGGAAGCGAAGCAAAATACCAGTCACCCGGCGAAGCATGTTGCCATGGCTTTTCTGAAAATTCATATTTTATTTTTCCATTCAATTTGATGTTGTTTTTGGAATGTTATTACTATAAAAAGAAAAATGCAATAAATCTTCATCATTTTTTATTAGGTTAAACAATTAGTACTATCACAAAGTTTAAACAAATAATTAAGTGTTTGAATTACTTTAACATAGGTTTGTTTCTTTATGAAAACAAGACATTTTGTTGTTATTCTCTGTCCACGTAGTAATTTAGTTCCGTTACTCCGCAGTCAAATTGCTTGGTGTTTAATAGGTTC
>Ga0308158_10004926_pt1 | contig 11106 bp, 9 predicted proteins | sample PhyBR2_FD_201038 | JGI IMG/M metagenome (GOLD analysis project Ga0308158, IMG submission 201038) | Phyllosphere microbial communities from UC Gill Tract Community Farm, Albany, California, United States - DLSLB.R2 | ecosystem: Host-associated > Plants > Phyllosphere > Unclassified | place: USA...
ATGACCGAGAACTACGCGCTCGAACCGGACGAGATCGAACGCGGCTATGTGCTCACCTGCCAGTCCCACCCGACCAGCGACAGCATCGTCGTCGACTACGACGTCTGACGCCGAATCAGGAGCCCCCATGATCGACATCCACATCGCCGACGACGTCGCTCGCATCACGCTGAATGCTCCCGATCGCCTGAATGCGCTCGACGAGCAGGCGCTGCACGGGCTGCATGCCGCGTATGACGAGGCCGAGCGCGCCGGAGTGCGCGCGCTGCTGCTGCGCGGTGAGGGCAGGGCGTTCTGCGCAGGGCGCGACATCTCGGGCGTCGATCCGCGCGACGACGACGTGATGGGGTATCTGGGCGGAATCGTGACTCCGCTGCTGAAGCGCATGGCCGCATTCCCCGCCCCCACCTTCGCCGTCGCGCACGGCGCCTGCGTCGGAGTCGGCCTCGGGCTGCTGATCGCGACCGACGTCGTCTACGTCGCCGAGTCGGCGAAGATCGGGTCGCCGTTCGCGGCGCTCGGAGCCACGCTCGACTCCGGCGGGCACGCTCTGTTCGCCGACCGTCTCGGTGCGCACAAGACCCTCGATCTGATCTACACCGGCCGGCTCATGTCGGGCACCGAGGCGGTGGCATCCGGTCTCTTCTCCCGGCTGTTCCCCGACGACGAGGTTCAGGCAGCGGCCGAGGATGCCGCCCGCTCGGCGGCCAGGGGCGCGACGGCGGCGTTCCTCGCGAGCAAGAGGCTGATCGCCCGCATCCGCGACGAGCGCCTGGCACTCTGGGAATCCGTCGACGTCGAGAACGCCGCGCAGGCGGCACTCTGCGACACCGACGACTACCGCGAGGGCTTCGCCGCGTTCCAGCAGAAGCGCAGACCGGAGTTCCACGGCCGCTGAGCCCGAGCGAGCGCAACCCCCTGGGGCGATGTCCGAGACCGGTGACAGGATGCAGAGATGATGCTCTCCGAGCTGGTCACCACCGCCGAACAGGTCGCCTCGACGTCATCACGGCTCGCGAAGATCGAGGCGCTCGCCACGCTGCTCTCATCGGCTGAGCCCGATGAGATCCGGCCGCTGATCGGGCTGCTTCTCGCCGCCCCACGGCAGGGTCGGCTGGGCGTCGGCTGGCGGACTCTCGCCGGTCTCGAATCGTCCCATGCCGGTGATCCGACGCTCACGATCGCGGAGGTCGATCAGGCGCTGGATGCCCTGGCCCGCGCATCCGGAACCGGCTCCGCCGCCGCACGTCAGAACCTGCTGCAGAACCTGGCGGCGCGAGCGACCCCCGCGGAGTGGGACCTGCTGACGCGCGCGATGATGGGCGAGCTGCGCACCGGCGCGCTCGGCGGGGTGATGCTCGACGCCATCGCCCGCGCGTCCGATCGACCGGTGGCGTCCGTGCGGAGGGCCGCGATGCTCTCCGGCGACCTGGGCGAGACCGCCGTGATCGCCCTGACCGGAGGCGAGGGCGACCTCGACGCGGTCGGACTGGCGGTAGGGCGCCCCGTGATGCCCATGCTCGCCTCGACCGCCACCACCCCGACGGCAGCCCTGGAGATCACGGGCAGGGCGTCGGTGGAGTACAAGCTCGACGGCGCCCGCATCCAGGTGCACCGTCACGGCGACGAGGTCGGCGTCTACACCCGGAGCCTCGCCGATGTGACGCATCGCGTGCCCGAGCTCGTCGAGATCGTGCGCTCCCTCCCCGCCGAGCGCATCATCCTCGACGGCGAGACTCTTGCCCTCGATGAAGACGGCGCACCGCGGCCGTTCCAGGAGACGATGTCGCGCTTCGGTGCCGACGTCGCGCGAGAAGTGGCGCTGCGCCCGTGGTTCTTCGACATCCTGCACGTCGACGGCCGCGACCTCATCGACGAACCGCTCAGCGTGCGGCTGACCGAGCTCGAACGCGTCGCCGGCGAATGGCGCATGCCCGGGGTCGTGACCGACGATGCCGATGCAGCCGAGAGCCTGTCGCGCGAGGCGCTGGCGGCGGGCCACGAGGGCGTGCTGGTCAAGGCGCTCGAGTCGACCTACACGGCAGGGCGCCGCGGCAAGTCGTGGGTCAAGGTGAAGCCGGTGCTCACCTACGATCTCGTCGTCCTCGGTGCCGAGTGGGGCTCTGGCCGGCGCACCGGGATGCTGTCGAACCTGCACCTCGGCGCTCGCGACCCCGAGGGCGAGTTCGGCGACCCGGGCGGTTTCGTCATGGTCGGCAAGACGTTCAAGGGGCTGACCGACGAGCTGCTGCGCTGGCAGACCGACACGTTCCCGGCGCTCGAGACGCGCCGCACGCAGAGCACCGTCTTCGTGCGACCCGACGTGGTGGTCGAGATCGCGATCGACGGCGTGCAGCGCTCACCTCGCTACCCCGGCGGCATCGCTCTTCGGTTCGCGCGGGTGAAGGGCTACCGGCACGACAAGCCGGCATCAGAGGCTGACACGATCCAGTCACTGAGAGCCCTGCTGCGCGGCTGAGCGGACTCATGCGCTCGGCGGCAGACCCTGATCCTCCTCGACCACCGTGCCCTTGAACGACCACGGGAAGTTGATCCACCGGTCGGTGTCCTTCCAGGCGTAGTCGGGCTGGATGATGGTCGACGGCTTCGTGTAGATGGTGACCGAGCGCACATCGGCGCCCTTCTCCTTGAGCAGCTGCACGGCGAGCGCGAGAGTGCGCCCCGAATCGGCGACATCGTCGACGAGAAGAACGCGACGGCCGTTCAGGTAGTCCATGTCGAGCTCGGGCGGCAGCACCTCGGGTGCGTCGAGCACGGTGCCGATGCCGGTGTAGAACTCCATGTTGATCGCACCGCAGTTCTTCACGCCCAGTCCGTAGGCGATGGCACCGGCGGGAAGCAGACCGCCGCGGGCGATCGCGATGACCACCTCCGGCACGAAGCCGCTGTCGATGATGTCTCGAGCGAGATCGCGCGTGGCGTCGCCGAATCCGTCCCAGGTGAGCGTCTCGCGCTCGATCAGTGCCTCAGTCACCGTCCCATTCTGTTACACGGATGGCATACCAGGGGAACGGATTCCGCCCCTCTTCAGCTCGAATGAGGTAGAAACGATGGAGGGGATGCGTCGCCCGCCGCACCCTCGCTCAGATATCCGAGGTCTTCCATCATGTGCCGCCTGTTCGCTTTCGTCTCTCCCGATCACTCCGCCGCCCGCCGCGAGCTCGGTAACGACGGCATGGAGAGCCTGCTCTCGCTGGCGCGACTGCACGGCGACGGGTGGGGCTGGGCGGGCGTCACCGAGCCGGGCAGCGCACCGGACGCACGACGTTCGGCGCGGTCGGCGATCGGCGACGCGCAGTTCGATCAGGCGATGGATGCCGAGTGCCGAGCCGCCATCGTCCACCTCCGCTGGGCGACGGCGGGACTTCCGGTGCTCGACTGCAACGCGCACCCCTTCGAGGTCGACGGCGTCGCGTTCTGCCACAACGGCACCATCAAGCCTCTCGACCGTCTGCGGTCGCTGCTCTCACCCGAGAGCGTCGCCGCCCTCACCGGCACCACCGACAGCGAGATGTACTTCGCACTCATCCGCGAACAGGTCGCCGCGGGTCTCAGCCTGCACGAGGCCACGACCCGCGTCGCAGCCATGCTGCGCGAGCTGTTCCCGCTCGCCAGCCTCAACGCCCTGCTTCTCGACGATGAGCAGCTGATCGTCGTGCACGCCAGCGCCACCAGCATCCTGACAGAGCACGATCTCTCCCGTCTCGCCCCGCTGGCCGACGTGCTGCCGAGCGAGCACAACGAGGACTACTTCGCGCTGCGCTGGCGCGAGAGCGCCGACGGCACGATCACGGTCGGCTCGACCGGTGTCGCCGGCGACGGCTGGACGCCGCTGCCTGCCGAGTCGGTGACCTCGATCAACCTGGCCGACCGGTCGGTGCGCACTCTTCAGCTCGACGCCGTCGCCGCGCTGTCCGCCTGAGCGGCCTGCGCCTGCTGCTCCTCGGCACGCAGCGCCAGCAGCGAGATGAGGTCGTAGGCGATGTGCGACGCCGCGATGCTGGTCAGCTCCGCGTGGTCGTACGCCGGCGCGACCTCGACGACGTCGGCGCCGATGAGGTTCGCGCCCTTCAGACCGCGGATGATCTCCAGCAGCTCGCGACTCGTCATCCCGCCGGCCTCTGGCGTCCCCGTGCCAGGTGCGTGCGCCGGGTCGAGCACGTCGATGTCGATCGACACGTACAGCGGCCGTGAGCCGATCCGATCGCGCAGCCTCGCCGCGACCTCGTCCGCTCCCTGGCGATAGACGTCGGCGCTGGTGACGATGCCGAAGCCGAAGCGCCTGTCGTCGTCGAGGTCGCGCTTGCCGTACAGCGGTCCTCGCGTGCCGACATGGCAGAGCGCCTCGGTGTCGAGGATGCCCTCCTCGACGGCGCGACGGAACGGCGTGCCGTGCGTGTACTCCGCACCGAAGTACGTGTCCCAGGTGTCGAGATGCGCGTCGAAGTGCAGCAGGGCGACCGGGCCGTGCACGGCCGCGGCGGCGCGCAGCAGTGGCAGCGCGATGGTGTGGTCGCCGCCCAGGGTGACCAGGCGCGTGCCGGAGCGGGTGAGGTCGGACGCGGCATGCTGGATCGTGTCGATCGCCTCGCCGATGTTGAACGGATTGACGGCGATGTCGCCTGCATCGGCCACCTGCACGCGTTCGAAAGGCGAGACGTCGAGGGCGGGGTTGTACGGGCGCAGCAGCCGCGACGCCTCGCGGATCTGGGTCGGCGCGAAGCGCGCACCCGGCCGGTACGACACGCCGGTATCGAAGGGCACCCCGGCGACGACGATGTCTGCCCTGTCGATCTGGTCGAGGCGCGGCAGGCGGGCGAAGCCGTCGCGTCCGGCATACCGAGGGGTGAGCGAGCTGTCGATGGGGCCGAGAGGCATGGGGGTCCTTGCTGTCGTGATTCAGGGAAGGGTGTCGAGCGCTGCGCTCACGTCGAGCAGGATGGCGGCCTGAAGGTCGTGCCACTCGGCGGTGTCGGGATCAGGCCAGACCGACAGCTTGACGATGACGGAGTCGCTGGGCGGATCGAGCCAGAGGTTCTGGCCGTGGATGCCGATGCCGCCGACGTTGCCCCGATCGTTGCCGTAGCACCACCACTGCCGGGTGTACGACCCTCGGGGGAACGCCGTGCTGAAACCGGGGTCGACCATGGCATCCGGATCGCCGCCCGCCATCACCTCGCTCACCCACCGCTCCGAGACGACGCGTCCGCCGCGGGCGGATCCGCCGTCGAGCATCACGCGGCCGACGCGGGCGAGATCGCGTGCAGTGCACAGCACGCCGCCGTTGGCGAAGCCGAACCCCGTCGAATCGACCGTGATCAGCGCGTCGTGGTCGGCGTCGAGCTTCGACCAGAGTCGTCGCGCGAGCACGTCGGGGTACCGTTCGCCTGTGACTCGCTCGACCAGCCAGGCGAGCACGTCGGTGTGCGCCGAGCAGTACTGGAACGCTCCGACCTCGCCGCTTCCGCGCAGCGTCGTGAGGAAGGCGCGATCGTCGGCGGGATCGCCGGTGCGACGAGGGCGCCATCCGGCCGAACGGTCGTGCGTCTGCACCTCTGATGCCGGATCGAGGTAGTCCTCCGAGTAGTCGATCTCGATCTGCATGTCGAGCACGTGCCGCACCAGCGGGCCGTCGTAGACCGACCCGGCGAGCGCGGGCAGGTAGTCGACCACCGGACGCTCGGGATCGACGAGCCCGTCGTCGACGAGCGACCCCACGACCATGCCGCACAGCGATTTCGACACGCTCATGAGCAGGTGCCTGCTGTCGCGCCCGAAACCCGGTGCGTAGTACTCGGCCACGACCTCGGCGCCGCGCAGCACCAGGAACGCGTCGGTATGGCTGTCGACGAGCCGGCGCTCGAGGTCGGGCAGCGCGGGCGCGAACGCGTCGAGTCGCCTCGTCGCGTCGGCGGGCGCGATCGAGCGGGCGATCGTCGCCGTCGGGATCAGCTCGGCGAGGTGCGTGAACGCCCATCGGCTGTACGCCGGCTCCTGCCAGGTGCGCAGGCTGGGTTCGCCGCCGTGGGCACCGGGAGCGCGCGGCACGCGCTCAGCGGCGCCGGTCACCGGATCACCTGCTCGCGCACGTGTCGCCCCGCGAGCAGTGCGTATGCCGCTGCGGCGACGATCATGCCGACCGGGGCCGACAGATCGATGTAGCCGAGGGCCTCTGCGAGCGGGCCGGTCCAGATGTCGGTCGACAGGAACAGGGCAGCACCGATGCCACCGAGGATCGCGGCCGAGAGCCCCGCTGTGCCGAATCCGCCGCGGTACCAGAAGGGCCCGGTCGGGGTGGTGTCGAACAGACCCTCGCTGTCGTACCGGTTGCGGCGCAGGATGATGTCGGTGACGTAGACGGCCATCGTGGGTGCGGAGATGACCAGCAGGAACTGCAGCAGCAGGTTGACCGCGTCGATCAGGTTGGTCGAGGTGACGAGCACGAGCGTGAAGACGGTGCCGAGGATTCCGATGATGATCGCTGAGGGGATGCGCGGGATCGGCACGCCGATGGCCTGCAGCGCCATGCTCGCGGTGTACGTGGTCATGCCGTTCAGCGCGATGGTGTTCACGATCACGGCGAGCACGAAGATCGGCCCGAGCCACGCCGGGATCATCTCGAGCAGCGCGTACTCGACTCCGATGTCGATGGATGCCGGGTCGACGGCGCCGCCGAGCAGCACGCCGACGCCGGTGAAGAACAGGCACGGGACGGCGCCGCCGATCGCGGTCGCCGAGATGATGTGCGATGGCTTCGCCGATCGCGGCAGGTATCGGGCGATGTCGGCGCTGTTCGAGTACGACAGCGGGGTGGATGCCAGGATCGCGAAGGCGATGGTGATGCTCGACCACAGCGCCACGCCGGAGAGGGGCTCCGGCTGCGCGAACGTCCAGTCGATCTGCGGAGCGATGACGCCGACGACGGCGAGGAACACGACGAGCAGCGCCACGGTCACGACCATGTAGGAGCGCAGGATGAGCGCGTGCCCGAAGACGGCGACGAGCACGGTGACCGCCGAGACGACGAGGGTGACGATGACGAGCGCGAGCGTGTGGTCCGCCATCCCCCAGCGACTGAGCAGCTCAGCGCCCATGAACGAGGAGGCGACCCAGTTCAGTGCGAGGAAGACGCCCGAGATGAACCACCCGAAGAGCGCGATGACTATGCGGTTGCCGTGTACGCCGTACATCGCGCGCTGCACGACGGATCCCGACGTGCCGGCGGCGGGGCCGCTGATGGCGACGATGCCGGGGAAGATCCAGAGCAGCTGCGAGGCGAGCACGACGAGCAGGGCCTGCCAGATCTCCAGACCCAGCACGAGGGTGAGTGTCGCACCGATCGTGAAGTTCAGCACGCTCACGTTGGGCGCCGCCCAGACCGCGAGCAGCTCACGAGCGCGTCCGTGGCGCTCCTCATCGCGGACGAGCTCGATGCCACGCGTCTCCGGATGGGTGGGGGCGTCGATCCCGACGGGGTGCGTGAGGGGCTCTGCGAGCTCGCTTCGGGTGTTCTCGGTCATTGTGCCTTCTTCTCCGACGTCATCGTGCGGACCTACAAGTTGTCTTTGAGTAAACTTTTGTTGCCTGCAGATGATTCTGCGCGGTCGGGTGACTGATGTCAATGCCGTCTCCCCCCAGCGAGTGTGAGAAGTTGGAGCGACCATGAACAGGCCCGTGAATCCCTCGCCGTCGGCAGCCCCGCCGCAGATCGGCGCGAAGCTGCGTGCGACCCGGCTGGCTCAGGGACTGACGATCGAGCAGCTGGCCGTGGCAACCGGCCTGAGCAAGGGCTTCGTCAGCCGCCTCGAACGCGACGACACCTCCCCCAGCGTGGCGACCCTCGTCGCGGTGTGCGAGGCGCTCTCGCTGCCGGTGGGGTCGCTGTTCGAACCCGCGACCAGCGCGCTGGTCACGGCGCAGGCCGCGCCTCGCATCAACATGGGCGGCTCGGGCACCGTCGATCGGCTCATAACGCCGCGCGGCCAGGGCGAGGTGCAGCTGCTCCGCTCATCCCTGCAACCAGGGGCGTCGGGTGGAGACGAGCTCTACGCGATCAACTGCAGCGTGGAGGTTCTGCACGTGATCGAGGGCGAGGTGACCGTGCGCTTCGTGAGCGACGAGCACGTCCTTCGCGCCGGCGACACGCTCACGTTCCCCGGGCACCAGCCGCATACGTGGGTCAACAGCTCGTCAGAGCCCGCCGAGGTCATCTGGGCGCTCTCGCCCGCCCCATGGAGCGGCTCGGCCTGACCGGTCAGCGCGCGGCATCGCCTTCCCGGCTGCCGTCGCTGCTGTCGTGGTCGCCGGCGCCGTCCCGCTGCGCCTTGAGACGCAGCTCGCGCCCCTCGTCGACGGTCTTCTGCTCCTTCTCCTGCATCTTCCTGCTCTGCCGGTCGTCACGCGGTGGCAGCTGGATGCTCTCCTCCGCCTCGATGCCGGCCTGCAGCTGGCGGCCTCGCTCCATCTCGGCGTCGAACTCCGCACCGAACAGCAGCGACAGGTTCACGATCCAGAGCCACAGCAGCAGGATGATGACGCCGGCGATGCTGCCGTACGTCTTCTGGTAGTTGCCGAAGTTGATGACGTAGAAGAAGAAGCCGAGTGAGGCGATCGCCATCACGATGAGCGCGACGAACGCCCCCAGGCTCATCCAGCGGAACTTCGGCTGCTTCACGTTGGGGCTGCCGTAGTACAGGATCGCGAGCGCGAGCACCGCGAGGATCACGATGACCGGCCACTTCGCGATGCTCCACACGGCGATCGCGACCTCGCCGAGACCCACGGCCTCACCGATGGCCTCCGCGATCGGCCCCGACACGATCAGCAGCAGCACGATCGCCACCGCGATGATCAGCAGGATGACGGTGAGCAGCAGCACCATGGGACGCAGCTTCCAGAACGGCCGCCCCTCATCGATCTCGTAGACCGTGTTCATCGCCTGCGAGAAGGCACTCACATAGCCCGAGGCCGACCAGATGGCGCCGGCCAGACCGATCACGAGAGCGAACCCGGCGGCATCCGACTGCGCGAGCTGCTCGATCGGCTGGCGAAGCACCTGGACCATCGACTCGTCGGTGATCCGTCGGAGCACCCCGAGGAGCAGGTCGGTCGTCTGCTGGGCCTGCCCGAACAGGCCCACGAGAGAGACGACCGCGAGCAGGGCGGGGAAGATGGCGAGCACGCTGTAATAGGTCAGCGCGGCGGCGAGCGTCGTGCACCGGTCTCTGGAGAACTCCGCGAACGAGCGCTTCAGGGCGTACTTCCACGAGGGCTTGTCGATCTGGGGCGGCGACTGCGGCTTGCGCGGGTCGTCCGGCGGCGGCGCCTGCCGCTCTTTCGCCGTGCTGGTCTCCGCGTCGCCCTGCGACGCCGGCTGCTCCAGATTTCCCGACATGGTGCCCTCCGTGCTGCTGTGCGATCGTGCGAGACGCCCACTCTCCGACGACCGACTCGTCTGCACCACCGCCTCGACGCCCGGCGCTACGAGGGCTATATTGCAGCGCAACGTCCGATGCCCACGGCGCTACTATCGAATGGTCCGGCCGCACACTGGCCGATGCTCGAAAAAGGGGCACGAAGCACTCCGCGATGCAGCGCGAGACGCGAGACACATACGGATCCCTCCGTTCCCTGTCTTGAAAGGCGCTTCCGCATGCCCAACGTCTCCGCACACGTCGCCCTCACCCTCGCCCAGCACATCGACCACGTCTTCGGCGTGATGGGCAACGGCAACGCGTACTTCCTCGACGCGATCGAGAAGCAGACCGACGCCGTCTTCACCGCCGTACGCCATGAGCAGGGCGCGGTGGTCGCCGCGGACGCCCACTTCCGGGCATCCGGTCGCATCGCCGCCGCCACCTCGACGTACGGCGCCGGGTTCACGAACACGCTGACCGCTCTGGCCGAGGCCGTGCAGGCGCACGTGCCGCTCGTGCTCGTCGTCGGCGATGAGCCGACCTCCGGCCCCCGCCCCTGGGACGTCGACCAGATCGCGATGGCCTCCGCCGTCGGCGCACGCACCTATACGACCGGGCACGCAGACGCCGCAGCCACCACCGTCATCGCGATCGAGCACGCTCTCACCTACCGCGTGCCTGTCGTCCTCGCGATCCCCTATGACGTCGCCTCGCTCGAGGCCGGCCCTGTCGCCGAGGCGCCCGCGCCGCGCATCCCGGCTCCGCTGGTGCCGCGCGGCGAGTTCGCCGACGGGATGCTGGACGAGATCGCCCGCGCACTGAGCTCGGCTGAGCGTCCGTTCCTGCTCGCCGGCCGCGGCGCCTGGCTCGCCGGCGCGAGCGAGGCCCTCGGAGCCCTCGCCGAGACGACCGGCGCGCTCACGGCGTCCACCGCGCTCGGCCGCGGCGTCTTCCCCGACACCCGCTATGACCTGGGCGTGACGGGCGGCTTCGGCGCGGACGGCGCCATGGAGCTCGTGCGCGAGGCCGACGTGGCCGTGGTGTTCGGCGCGTCGCTCAACCAGTTCACGATGCGCTTCGGCGAGCTGTTCGCGCCCGGTACCCGGGTGTTCCAGATCGACGTGGCACCGGCGGCGACGCACGCGCACATCGGCGGTTTCGTGCGCGCCGACGCCCGTGTGGCAGCCGAAGCGCTCGTCGAGCGGATCGCACAGGCATCCGGTGCTGCGCGCTCCGCGCGGGAAAGCACCCCTGCCGCGGAGGAATCGACCGAATCGGTCCGCGCGGAGAGCACATCTCCGCGCGGAGCGCGCTCCTCCTGGCGCGAGTCGGTCGACGTCGCCGCCGCCCGCGCGTACGCGGAGGGCGACGAGCTGGCGTCCGACGGCCGCCTCGACCCCCGCTCGGCCGCGCGCCGCATCGCCGAGCTGCTGCCGGAAGACCGCGTCGTCGTCTCGGACGGCGGGCACTTCATCGGCTGGGCCAACATGTACTGGCCGGTCACCGCCCCCGACCGCATGATGATGGTCGGGACCGCCTTCCAGTCCATCGGCCAGGGCTGGCCCAGTGTGGTCGGCGCGACGCGAGCACGCCCCGACCAGACGATCGTGCTGACCTCGGGCGACGGCGGCGGACTGATGGCGATCGCCGACCTCGAGTCGGCCGTGCG
>Ga0308158_10004927_pt1 | contig 11104 bp, 5 predicted proteins | sample PhyBR2_FD_201038 | JGI IMG/M metagenome (GOLD analysis project Ga0308158, IMG submission 201038) | Phyllosphere microbial communities from UC Gill Tract Community Farm, Albany, California, United States - DLSLB.R2 | ecosystem: Host-associated > Plants > Phyllosphere > Unclassified | place: USA...
GCGGTCTGTTGGAAGGTGCCTGCATCGGCCCCGGTTGCCGCCAGCATCACTACTGCGGCCGCCACTTGTGTCATACGCATTTGTCGATCTCCTGTTGTGTACTTGTTATGCTTCGTACTTGTTATGCTTATTACTTGTCATGCTTACTCGGTGTAGGTGCCCAGCCGGACCTTGAGGACGGTCGGCGTGGCCGGCAGGTTCAGGCCGTAATCGGTCTGGTCGCCATTCCAGTTGCGCTCCATGATCCATTTGCCATTCGCGTCGAAGCGCCCTTCTTCGACCCGCGCCAGCATCGACGGCTTGCCGTCGTTGGTGCCACTGCCGGAGAGCTTCACGCGCGCCTGCTGCCCGATGATGACGAATTCGTTGTCACCGATCTGCGCGAACGCGACGCCGCCACCCGGCTGCTCGGTGCCCGACTGGTACTCGTTCTTGTCCTTCAGGTACTGGCGCTCGCCGAACTGGAACTCCCGGAACGACACGTTCGCCGTCCAGCCCTTCATGGCCACTGTCTGCGCGGCGCGGTCGTCGCCCTCGGCCACGCCGTAGGTACGGCCTTCGAACGCCCAGCGCGCCCACTGGCGCGTCATCGGTGCAAACACGCCATACACTTTGGCGAATGGCTCTACCATTCGCTTGTCTGTGTGCTTCGCGCCCAGCGGATAATTGCTGTAGTCGGCGTAATCCAGGCCGAACGGCGCCACGCCGATTGCGCCCATGCCCAGGGCCTGGTACACATAGCGCGCGTAGCCGGGCGCATTGCCCATCTCCGGGATCATTAGCGCGTTGTCGGGCCGCTGGAATGACTTGAGGATCGCGGTGACTTTTTTCGATTCCGGCATGTAGATGTCGGGCGCGGCGAAATCGATGTGCGGTGCTGCCGCTTTATAGATATCGAGCACGTCGTAGGTCGGGCCGCCACTGGCGAAACCGCCGCCATCCTTCCACAGTGCCGCCGGTTTGCCGTCCAGCGCCGGTTCGCGCAGTGCGTTGTTGACGAACATCGGCAAGTCGTAGACCGCGCGGCCGGCCTTGGCGATCGACTCGATGTAGCTGGCGATTGCCCAGGAATGGAAGTACTGGGCGGCGTAGTCGCCATACACTTGGGACCATGTTCCGCTCGTGACGCCCTTGACCTTCGGCGTCTGGCGCTCCACGACGGCAGCCGGCACTGGCTGCGCGAACGCGGCCTGGGCGAGTGCGCCGAAGTCGCGCTCGAAGCCGTAGGTGCCCACCTCGTTCTCGACCTGCACCATGATCACGGTGCGGTGTGCGCTGTCGATCTTCTTGATGTGTTCCATCATGCGCACGAAAGCGCGGCGATCCAGCGCCAGCGTCTCTTCGCCGAACGGCGAATGGCTGTAGACGGTCTTGCCGTCCTTGTCCTTCATGCGCGGAAAGCGCGCGTTGTCGAACTTGACCCACTCGGGCAGGTAACCCGGCCCCGTGTTTTTCCAGGTGCCGAACCAGACGATCACGAGCCGGATCTTGTGTTCACGCGCCTGTTTGACCAGCGTGTCGAGAAAGCTGAAGTCGAAGCTGCCCTCTTTCGGTTCGATCTGTTCCCACGCGATCGGCATCTCGAGCGTGTTGGCACGCGCATCCTTCAGCGCGGCCCAGACCTTCGGCAAGGCCGCCGGATAGTTGCTGGAGTTGTGGGCCTGGCCGGCCAGCATCGTGAACGGCGCGCCGTCGACGATCAGGGCGTGGCGGCCGTCCTTGCTCTCGAGGCGCGGCAGCTCGGGCGCGGCCAGCGCGCCGTGCGCCGTCAAGGCCAGGCACAGTGGCGCGAGATGCGTCAGGCGGCGGGCGATCTGGTTCAGCTTCATGCGGGTTGTCTCCTTCGTGGTGTCGTTTTTTATTTGAACAGCGAGGCAGACACGGTGCGGCTCTGCCCTTGTTTGAGCTCGACTTCGGTCACCCAGGCGCCATAGCGAAGCTTGACCTTGCCGTCGTTCGACGGCGCGCGCACGGTGACGTGCTTGAGCAGCCCCTTGCGCCAGACGATGTCGACCTCGAAGCCGCCGCGCGCGCGCAGGCCCTTCACCGAGCCGGTAGCCCACGCCTTGGGCAGCCCCGGCAAGACCTGGATTTCGCCCGCGTGCGACTGCACGAGCATTTCGGCCATCGCGGCAGTGGCGCCGAAATTGCCGTCGATCTGGAATGGCGGGTGTGCATCGAGCAGGTTCGGATAGGTGCCGCCCGCATTGTTATGTTCGGAGAAGGTGCCGCCCTGCTCGGCAGCGCGGGCGCCCGGCGCGGCGAGTACACCGCGCAGCATGCGGTGGGCACGCTCGCCATCGTGCAGCCGGGCCCAGAACGCCATCTTCCACGCCATCGACCAACCGGTGCCGGCGTCGCCGCGCGCTTCGAGCGTGCGCTTGGCGGCAGCGGCCAGCTCCGGCGTTTTCACGGGACCGATCTGGCGGCCCGGGAACAGCGCGAACAGGTGCGACACGTGGCGGTGCGTGTCATGCGGCGTATCGAGCACGGGGTCGTGTTTCTCGTCCAGCCATTCGAGCAACTGGCCCCAGCTGCCGACGCGCGGGCCAGCCAGGCGGTCGCGCATCGTGGTCAGCTCGGCGCGCAGTTCGGGATCGATGTCCAGGATGCCGGCCGCTTCGACCGTGTTGTTGAAAAGGTCCCAGACGATCTGCTGGTCATAGGCGACGCCGTCTTCGACCGGCCCGTGCTCGGGCGACCAGCCTTGTGGCGCCACAAGGCGGCCGTCGGGCAGCACCTTCAGGTAATCCTGCCAGAACGCGGCGGCCTCCTTCATCACCGGATAGGCCGTCTCGCGCAGGAAGCGCTCGTCGCGCGTGAATGCGTAATGTTCCCAGAAGTGCTGGGCGTACCAGGCGTTGCCCGTCTTGTTCCACAGGTAGCCCATCGCGCCGAACGGGTTCGACTCGGTGCGCAGCGTCCAGCCGCGTATTGGCGCGCCATCCTTGCCCTTGAATTCCTGCGCCGTCTGCTGACGCCAGACGGGTGCCAGGCCGTTCACGAAACCGAAGAACGGTTCGGCCAGTTCGGAGAGGTTGGTCACCTCGGCCGGCCAGTAATTCATCTGGACGTTGATGTTGGTGTGGTAGTCAGCGTTCCATGGCGGCGCATAGCTGTTGTTCCACAGGCCCTGCAGATTGGCTGGCAGCGAGCCGCGCGAACTGGCGGTGAGCAGGTAGCGCCCATACTGGAAATACTGCGCTTCGAGTTCCGGGTCGCCGCCTTCGCGCGTATAAGCCAGCAGGCGCGCATTGGTCGGCAGCGCGCGGCGCTCGGCGAGCGTCGGGCCCAGATCGAGCTCGACGCGCTTGAGAAGGCTGCCCAGATCGCGCTCGTGCTCGACGCGCAGTTCGTCGACGGGGCGCGCGGCGGCCGTGCTGACCTGCTGCGTCACGCGCGCCAGTGGGTGGCCGCCTTCGAAGCGGCGCGCCGGATCCATCACGAAGCTGGTGCCGGCGCCCAGCACCAGCGTCACCGAATTCGCATTCGCGAAACCGACCCGCTGGCCGTCGACGGCCAGCTTGCCGCCGTCATTGAGCACCTGCACCTGGCTTGCATACGACATCACGTTCGTACTTGGCACCTGGTCAGGCAGCACGAAGCCGGCCAGCGAGCCGGCCGCGTACAGCCGGTTGCCGCTGACGGCCAGGTGGGCGCCGTGGCGGTCGGTCAGCGCCACGCTGCCCGTGTAGCGGCCCGGCTTGTCGGCGGAGAGGCGCAAGACGATCACCTGGGCCGGATAACTGGCCCACGCTTCGCGCTTGTAGTTCACGCCATCGTGCGTGTAGGTAACCGTGTGCACGCCGCGCACCAGGTCGAGCGTGCGGCGGTAGTTCGTCACGCCCGTCGCATGGGCCGGCAGGTCGACCAGCACGTCGCCAAATGGCTGGAACGCGCCCATCGTCTTGTCGTCGCCGGTCCAGAGCGTGATGTCGTTGAATTGCAGATGCTCGCGGCCAGGCTGGCCGAACACCATGGCGCCGATGCGGCCATTGCCGATCGGGAGGGCTTCCTTCTCCCAGCCGGTGTCGTTGTCCTGCGCCGGCGCGTCATAGCGCAATACCAGGTCAGGGGCAGCCAGCGCAGCGCCGGCGAAGGTCAGGCCGAGGCCAAGGCTGGTGGCGGCAAGCGCCATGCGCAGCGTGTGATGCAGAGTCATTGGGTAACAGGCTTTCCGTGCACGATGCCGCGTCCGGCAGTGCTCATGTAGACAACGCCGAAGCGGTTCATGTCACCGACGATGAAGTGGCCGTCGCCAGGGCCGCCATACTGGTGCGCGTCATCGTTGATGCGCTGCCAGGTGGCGCCGGTGTCGAGCGAGCGGTAAATGCCGCGCACGCCCTTCACGCTGCCCCAGATGAACACCGTCGGATACGTTGTGCCCTGTGCGGCCTTGCCGAAGCCGACCGCGCCGCAGTAGTCGATGTCGAACACCGGCTTGAAGTTGGCGCCGCCGTCGATCGAGCGCGCCAGGCCCCCTTGCTTGAGCGGGGCCCACAAATCGCCTTCACGTTCGGGGGCAGCGCGGATCAGGCGCGCGCCGCCCGGCGGCAGGCTGGCGCGCGCCGTGAACGTCGCGCCGCTGTCGCTGCTGGCAACCAGGGCCTTGTCATCATACGCGTAGAACACGTTCGCGCGCACCGGATCGGCCACCGCGCGCATCCGGTTGCCCGTCAGGCCAGCCACCGGCGTCCAGGTGGCGCCCGTGTCGCCGGAGCGGAACGAGGTCGTCGAGTCCTGCGGCGTGTGCACGAGCGTCGCACCGTCGGCCGAAATCGCAATCTGGCCACGCTTGCCCTGCATCGTCGGCGTCTTTTTCCAGCTGGCGCCGCCGTCGCGCGTGACCAGCATCGCGTCGCCGACGCGCACCAGCGTGCCGGGTCGGCGCGCGGCGGCGTCCAGGCCCGTGGTGGTGCCGATTTCGGGCTTGTGGATACGGCCATGGCGCGCCGGGTCGTCGTGCACGAAGCCGTCGTAGTCGCCGATCGCGGACACCAGCGGCCCGCCCGGCATGCTCACCAGGCCAAGCGGCACCGTCTCTTCCAGGCCCTTGACCGTGAAGGTCCAGGTGGCCGGCACGGCGTCGATGTTCGCGGTCCGGAAGATGCCATTGCCGGACGTGACCCAGACCGCGCGCGGATCGCGCGGATCGAATTCGACCGAGCCGGCCCAGTGGATCGCGTGCCCCTCGAGCCACGGGACGCCGGCGGCGTCGCGCCGGAAGCCGCGCGCGATGACGTCGGTCCAGGTGGCGCCGGCGTCGTTCGATACCAGGATGCGGTCACCTTTGGCGTCGCCCTGGCGGATGAATGTGTTGATGGTCGAGACGACCAGCCGGCGCGGGTTGGTCGGGTCGACGCTGATGCCGGCAAACGGGCGCGTCCAGCCAGCTGGCGTGACGTTCGTCCAGGCGCCGCCCTCCACCGCATAGCGCCAGACCTGGCCGCGTTGCATTGGCTCGAGGCCATGCTGGTCCGGATGCGGGCCGGCGCCGTCGGCGTACGCGATGTACAGGTTGCCGGCGCCATCGAGCGCGGCGCGCTGCGGCATCAGGTCCACCGGTGCGCCGGGAACGGGCTGAAAGCTCGCGCCGGCATCGTCGCTGCGGTACAGGTTGGGACCGATGCTGCCAAAGCGCGAGACGCCGACAAACACGAGGCGCGCGTGACCGTCCTTCACGCTGGCGGGATCGGGCAGCACGATATTCAGGCCGACGTCGTTCGGCGTCGTCGTGACGGGCAGCGCGTCGTTTTTCTGCCAGGTGTTGCCCGCGTCGTTGCTGGTGAACAGGCCGTTGCGGCGCGAGCCAAGGTACAGGCGTGTGCTTGGTGCCTGCGTTGATGACTGCGTTGATGACTGTGCTGATCCTTGCGTCGATCCCGGATCGACAGCGAGCCGCTCGCCGTTTTGCCGGCCGAAGCCATTGCCGTGGGTCTTGAACTGGGTCGTGACATCGACCACATCGAACGTCTTGCCGTAGTCGGTCGAGCGCAGGATGGCGGTGCGGCCACCGTTCAGGTAAGCGATGCCGGCCAGCAGCCAGATATGACCGGCGTTGTGCGGGTCGACTGCGAGTGCATCGATGCCCAGGAAACCCGTCTGGTCTTCGCCGACCCAGTCGAGCAGCGGATACCAGCGCCCTTGTTCGGCGCTCCAGCGGTAGGCGCCGCCAACGTCGGTACGCGCATAGGCAACATCCGGCTCGCTGCGGCTTGGTACGACGGCGGTCACGAAACCGCCGCCGCCGATCGCGACGCTGTCCCACACGTAGGCGGCGGGTGCGGTCGCGGGGACGGCGGCGCCGGACAATGGCGTCGCGGTTCTCGCGTTGGTCGCTGTGGCCGTGGCCGTGGCAGCGGCACCGACGACGATGGCCGCAACCGCGCCCACGAACACGCCAAGCTGGCGCGCGTACGTGGATGGCATGGTGTCTCCTGATTGTTCTTATGTGCCGCCTGTGGGTGACGGCTATTAGCTTGCTGCAAACCATGCTAAACAATACAGACGACGCTGGCAAGCAGAATGTTCGCGCTAACAAATAAATTTCAGGATAAGGATGGCGAAGCCGACCAAGTTCTCCGCGCAGGCATGATTGCGTATAACATTGGCGACCTACACGAATTCAACACAGGAGATTGCATGAACATCAGCGGAGAAATGATCATTGGCGGGCGCATCGTGCACGGCGCAGCCGGCAGCGTGCGCGCCTTCAACCCGGGCACGAAGCAGGAACTCGATCCCGCGTTCGGCCTTGCCACGCCGGACGACCTGGCCACTGCCTGCCTGCTTGCCGACGCGGCCGTCGAGCCGTACCGGGCCTTGCCCCTCGAGCAGCGCGCCACGTTTCTCGAAACCATCGCGCAGCGCATCCTCGACCTGGGCCCGGCACTGATCGAGCGCGCCAGCCAGGAAAGCGGCTTGCCGACGGCGCGCCTCGAAGGCGAGCGTGGCCGCACCGTCGGTCAGCTGCGCCTGTTTGCCAGGGTCGTGCGCGACGGTCTGTTCCTGGAAGCGACGCTCGACTCGGCCCTGCCCGAGCGCACCCCGCCACGCGCTGACCTGCGCATGCGCAAAATTCCCGTGGGCCCGGTCGCCGTGTTCGGCGCCAGCAACTTCCCGCTCGCGTTTTCCGTCGCCGGTGGCGACACCGCCTCGGCGCTTGCCGCCGGCTGCCCGGTTGTCGTCAAGGCACACAATGCGCACCTGGGCACGTCCGAACTGGTTGGCAAGGCGGTCCTGCAGGCAGCGCTCGAGTGCGGCATGCCCGATGGCGTGTTCTCGCTGCTGATCGGTGAAGGCAATGCGATCGGCGGCGACCTCGTGAGCCATCCCGCGGTCCGCGCCGTCGGCTTTACCGGCTCGCGCGCAGGCGGGCTGGCGCTCGCGCAGATCGCCAGCCGCCGCAAGGAACCGATTCCCGTGTACGCCGAGATGAGCAGCATCAATCCGGTCTACCTGCTGCCGGGCGCCCTGGCCAGTGGCGGCGCCGCGCTGGCAGGCGCGTTCGTCGATTCCCTGACGATGGGCGTGGGCCAGTTCTGCACCAACCCGGGCCTGGTGATCGGCATTGCCGGGCCGCAGCTCGACGCGTTCCGGGCTGCAGCAACGGCAGCGCTGCAGCTGAAGCCGGCGGGCACGATGCTCACGGCGGGCATCCATGCCGCCTATGCGGACGCGGTCGGCATCCGCGCAGGCATCGCGGGCGTCACGCTCGTCGCGCACGGCAGCAGCGAAGGCGCGGGCTGCGCGGCGAAAGCGGCGCTGTACGAATGCGACGCCGCCACCTTCCTGGCCAATCCGGCGCTGGAAGAAGAAATCTTCGGCCCGGTTTCCCTATTGATCGCCTGCCGCAACGAGGGCGAGCTGCTGGCCGTCACGCGCCACCTGGAAGGCCAGCTGACGGCCACCGTGCACGCAGTCGCGAGCGACCATGCGCTGGCTGGCGCCCTGCTGCCGCTGCTGGAACGCAAGGTCGGCCGCATCCTGTTCAACGGTTTCCCGACCGGTGTCGAGGTCGCGCATGCGATGGTGCATGGCGGCCCGTTCCCGGCCACCACCGATCCACGCAGTACCTCGGTGGGCGCGACGGCCATCGAGCGCTTCCTGCGCCCCGTGTGCTACCAGGACGTACCAGCCGACCTGTTGCCCGATGCACTGAAGGACGGCAATCCGCTGCGGCTCGCCCGCCTGGTCAATGGCGAGCTGACGCTGCCTGCGTAAGCACCACGGACGCAGACCAGCGCTGCAGACCAAGACCGCGAACCAACACCGCGGGCCTGGTCTGCCTCGCGCTACAGATGCTGCCGTTCGATATCCTCGGCATCCCCCGACAACATATGCGCATCGTCCGGGGCGAATGCGAGTTCAACCCGGATCTCGCTGACCAGGATGGCCTTCCCGGTCGGCGGCCGATCGCCATCGACACGCACCCACGACAATGCGAGCTCGGCGAAATTGACGCGCTCTTGCCGGGCCAGCAGGGATGACACATCGAATTCGATCCGTGGCTTGCCGTGGTGCGCCGCAGCGGCAATCTGGAATGCGCCCAGTGTGCCGATGAGCGACGCCTCACGCTGCGCGTGCGACTCGAACACGGCCGGCATATCGAGGTACAGCGCATAGAAAAAACCGCCTTTCTTCGCGGCCGCGCCGATGGACAGGTTGTCAAACACCAGCTTGATCATCCTTGGCATCGGGTTTGCATCGGAACGGGAATCCAGCTCACCTCCATCACGGCACAGCGCAACGACCCGTGCGAGTTCGGCCGCGTCGCTTTTCCCCAGCCGCAGCAGGACCGACACCGACTGCTCGTCGAAAGGCACTTGCGCCACGCCGCTCACTGACCGCCGTGTACTCGACAGGCGGCGCCCTGCCACCGTCCTGAACGACTGGAACGGCGGCCGCGCCGGTAGCGCAGCACGGGCTGCAGCAACGGCAGGTACCGGCGGCAGTGTCGTCGGCACTGCGTTGGACGCATAGGTCGTGCCCAGCCAGGCGGGGATTCTGGTCTTGTAGCGCTCGATGCTCAGACCGGTCGCATACACATGGTTGCCCGCCCAGTAGACATCGCTGTTGGTCGACGAATATGGATTCGCTGACTTGGGCATGGTACGGCCTGCAAGCAGGGACCATGCATGGGTCAAGCGGTCCACACTGGCGTGATGCAGAAAGAAGATGGGGTCGAGCGGCGACTGCATCGTGCTCATGACCCCGCCAATCAGGTCATGGACAGGATTGTGGACGTCCTCAATGCTCGGCTCGAATGCGTTGCTTTTGCCGCGCTGGAAATTGCGCACCGTTGACGCGAATGGCGCCATGCTCAGTGCACCGTACACGCTCGAACTCTGCCTGGGCACGTACAGCGGATTGCCGGGGGCGGGATCGGTGAACTCCGCTGGCAGCGTCGCGTAGGAATAATAATCCCAATACGGCAGCATCAGACCGGGGTTGCCGGACACGCTGCGCAACTGCTGCTCGAAATGATACAGATAGCCGCGGTGCCATGAAATGAAATACGGCACCCCGTGCGGGCAGGTGTTGACATGCACATTGGCCCAATAAGACAGCGAGCCGGGACTGGCCTGATTGGCGTTGCTGCGCATCGTCGCGATGGCATTGACGAAGGCAGGATACTGATTGGTGGTCTTGAACTGCTTCCATTCGAGCCGGGGACCACTGCTGGCCTGCGCTGCCGCAATCTCGGGAAAACACTGTGCAACCGTGATCCCGATACCTGTTTTTAAAAACATTCTCCTGGCACCACTGTGGGCTTTCATCGCATCCCCCGACTGAACAAAAAGCTGTACATGTTCAGTCGAGTGTAGGAAAAGACCCGGCCAATGGCACCCGCACGATTGCCCGATTTAACAGCGATCAAAAACGCGCCAAAGCGCGTGGCTCACATCGGACAATTGGTGTGCTGGCAGCGATGAATCCAATGAAGCTTAGCGCGTGTTGCCACGCGTTGCGACATCCAGCCACACGGCCAGCGTCAGGATCAACCCCTTGACGATCATTTGCCAGTACGCATCCACATCCAGCATCGACATGCCGTTGTCCAGGCTCGCCATCACCAGGGCGCCCACCAGTGCGCCGTGCACGGTGCCCGCGCCGCCCCGCATCGAGGTGCCGCCGATGAAGCAGGCGGCGATCACGTCCAGTTCGGCCGACACGCCGGCCGATGGCGAACCGGCCGCCAGGCGCGCCGTGTTGATCAGGCCAGCCAGCGCGCACATCAGGCCCATCAGGCCGAAGATCCACAGCTTCACCTTGCGCACGTCGATGCCGGACAGGCGCGTCGCTTCCATATTGCTGCCCACTGCGTAGATGCGGCGCCCGAACACGGTCTGGCGCGCGAGGTAGCTGAACACGCCCAGCAGCACCAGCAGGATCAGCACCGGCAGCGGAATGCCTTCGTAGCTGTTGAAGGTGGAGATCAGGCCGGCCAGCACGGCACCGGCAATCACCACGCGCAGCGCCGAGCGCCACATCGGGATCACCGGCAGCTTGTGGCGCGCCTGGCTCGCGCGCTGGCGCCAGACCAGCACACAGGTTAGCACGAACAAGGCAACGCCCAGGATGCTGCCCCACAATGGCGGCAGGTAGGCCTGGCCCAGCTGTTCCATGCCTGGCGAGACGGGCGCCACGGTGGCGCCGCCGGTCAGGCCCAGCACGACCCCACGGTACGCCAGCATCCCGCCCAGGCCGACAATGAAGGACGGTATGCCCGCGTACGCTGTCAGATAGCCGTTGAGGAACCCGCACAACAGGCCCGCGCCGAGCACGATGAGGATCGACAGCGGCAGCGGCAAGCCGTGCGTGACATCGAGCACGGCGGCCATCCCGCCCAGCAGACCCAGCAGCGAGCCGATGGACAGGTCGATTTCGCCGGCAATGATGACGAACACCATGCCGCAGGCGAGAATGCCGGTCACCGACATCTGGCGCATCAGGTTCGACAGGTTGCGTGCCGAGGTGAAGCCGCCATCGGTCTTCCAGCTGAAGAAGGCCCAGATCAGCGCGATCGCCACCAGCAGCGCCAGAATCTTGTACTGCGTGAAAATCCGTTTGAACGTCATCGTGGTCATTGTGTGATTGTGGT
>Ga0308158_10004934_pt1 | contig 11096 bp, 10 predicted proteins | sample PhyBR2_FD_201038 | JGI IMG/M metagenome (GOLD analysis project Ga0308158, IMG submission 201038) | Phyllosphere microbial communities from UC Gill Tract Community Farm, Albany, California, United States - DLSLB.R2 | ecosystem: Host-associated > Plants > Phyllosphere > Unclassified | place: USA...
AGAACTGGCCGAGGAAACTGGTCAGCACCTCGTCCTCGGGCACGTCGTTGGTGTGCTGCGGGAAGAAGCTGCGATGCCCCCAGTTCTGGCCGCCGCGGATGAAGAAGGCCTGGATGCCGATCAGCCCATCCTTGCACGCCATCGCGAAGATGTCCGCGTCGCCCACGCCCTCGGCATTGATCGCCTGCGTGCCCTGGATGAACGTCAGCGCCTTCAACCGGTCGCGCAGCAGCGCGGCGAGTTCGAAGTCCATATTCTCGGCGGCGGCCTGCATCTGCGCGCCGAGCTTGGCCTGCACGCCGGTCGACTTGCCCGCGAGGAAGCTCTTCGCGTCGTCGACCAGCTCCTTGTACGCCGCCTCCTCGATCCGGCCGACGCACGGCGCGGAGCAGCGCTTGATTTGGTAGAGCAGACACGGCCGATCGCGCGTCTTGAAGAAGCTGTCGGTGCAACTGCGCAGCAGGAACAGCTTCTGGAGCGCGTTGAGCGTGTTATTGACCGACCCAGCGCTGGCGAACGGGCCGTAGTAATTGCCCTTCGCGCGCCGTGCGCCGCGGTGCTTCTGGACGCGCGGGAAATCATGATCGTCGCGCAGCAGGATGAAGGGGAAGCTCTTATCGTCGCGCAGCAGCACGTTGTACGCGGGGCGATAGCGCTTGATGAGCTGCGATTCGAGCAGCAGCGCCTCGGCCTCGTTGTTGGTCGTGACGATCGTCATCGACCGCGTCTGCGACACCATCCGCTGGAGGCGCTTGGTCAGCCGCTCGACCTGGACGTAGTTGGCGACGCGATTGCGGAGCGCACGCGCCTTGCCGACGTAGAGCACGTCGCCGCGCGCATCCTGCATGCGATAGACGCCGGGGCGAACCGGCAGCGTATCGAGCACGTTACGGATCGCCGCAACGCCGGCCGCAAGATCGGGCGCCTCACCGCCACCGCGTACGGCAAACGTGGATTTGTCTTCGTTGAACCGGTCTGGGGAATTGGGGGAGGACATCGCTGGGGAATCTAGGGAGTCGGAGGGGGTTATGCCAGCCGAAGGCAGTGATGTTCACGCGAAGGCGCAAAGGCGCGAAGAGAAGAAGTTGGTTCACGCGGAGACGCGGAGCCGCGGAGAGAAGATTAGGGTGGCGGTGTTCGCCCAAAATCGCCGAAGGCTCGCATCAGCCGGCGACTGGCCGGCACGTCAGCCAAAAGCGCAACACCTCCGCGTCTCCGCGCCTCCGCGTGAACCATACTTCTCTTCGCGCCTTCGCGCCTTCGCGTGAATCAGGCTTCTTCATGCCCTGCGGGCCCAGAGACCATCAGGCTTGCGCGAAGACCTTGGTGCCGACGATGCCGACCACCGTCAGCGCCATGAAGCAGGCCTGGACGCCGCTGACCTTGTCGCCGAACAGGATGACGCCGCCGATAATGACGCCGATCGCGCCCGCACCGGTCCAGATCGCATAGGCAGTCCCCGCAGGCAGCCCGCGCATCGCGAGTGCGAGCAGACCCATGTTGACGAAGCTGAGGACGATCGGGACGCTCGACGCCTGCCACGTGGCGATCGTCGCCGCCCATTTCAGGCTGAGCGCCCAGCAGATTTCGGTGATCACGGCAACGCCGAGGATAAGCCAGGACATGATTGTTCTCCAACGGGCTCAGATTGGAGACCCGGCCGCCGGAAACCCGGGAAGAGACGGCCGTCAAAAATGGTGGCGCGGGAGGGACGCGTGCCCTCACCTTCCCACTGCTTCGCAGCGGGCCCCTTCCTCTCCCCCGAAGGGAGAGGAGAAGCGTCAGTTCAGGCGGCTGAGTCCGGAGATCGAGCGATCGACCATCATGCGGTCGGCCGCGGCGTCGTGGTGCTCCGCGATCAAGATACCGGCAGCCTTCGCCGCAGCATCGGCGGCACGCGCGCGGACTTCGGCGACTGCTGCACGTTCGGCAGCGGCGATCTTGTCCTCGGCCATCTTGGCGCGACGGTTCATCAGGTCCTCGGCACCGGCCTTGGCCTTGGCGATGATCGCCGCAGCCTCGTGATGCGCGTGCGCCTTCATCGCCTCGGCCTCGACATGCGCCGTCTTCGCCTTGGCTTCATATTCGGCCCGGATCGCCTCGGCTTCGGCGCGCAAGGCGGTCGCCTCGTCGAGCTGCGTGCGGATTCCGGCGATCCTGGCGTCGAGCATCCGCCCGATCATCCCAGGAACCTTCTTCCACACCATCAGCACGAGCACGACGATCATCGCGATCGCGACCCAGCCGGTCGAATTGATGCCGAGCGCGGTCGGGTCGACGACATGCTCGACGCCACCCGGGGCGGTCGTGTGACCCTGGATACCCTGCTGGTCGATCGCGCCTTCGGGCGCCATGCCCTCGGCGGATATCACTTCAGCCGGAGCGTCGGGGTTCGCGGCCGAAGTGGCGGCGGGGGTATTAGCCATGAGCCATCGTCCTGCGTACCGCGTCGCTCGCCGAGTCCAGGCTTACCTGTAGTCCAGCGACCTTGGCGGCCAGTTGCTGTGCCGCTTCTGCCGCGACACCCTGAAGATTGGCGAGAGCCTCGGCCTTCGCGTTCGCCACGGCGAGATCGTGATGCCCGAGACGCTCGGCGATTTCGGCATCGGCCGCATGGACCTGCTGCTCGAATGCGGTAGCCGCCCGCTTTGCAGCAGCCGCGGTTTCCGCCTGCGCCGCAACGCGGGCAGCGTCCATTTCAGCCTGCCAGTTCGCCTGGACCGTATCGGCCTGCGCACGGGCAGCGACCGCCGCCGCCAGATCGCCGGCGATCCGGCCTTCGCGCGCGTCCACGGTGGACACGATCTTAGGCACCATCCCCTTGCCGATCCCGAAATACAGGATTCCGAAGGTGAGGAGCAGCCAGAAGATCTGCGAGGCGTAGGTGGCGGCTATCTGGGCAATCTGGGGCATTGGTCTGTCCTTCGTGATACGGCCGGACGGGGTATCGCCCGGCCAGATCAGCGAGTGGTTAGGCGACGAACACCAGGATGATCATCGTCACGAACGCGAGCAGGCCGAGAAGCTCTGCTGCTGCGAAACCGATGAACAGACGGCCCTGCTGGCTGTCTGCAGCGCCCGGGTTGCGCAGCGCGCCGGCGAGGAACTGTGCGAAGACGTTACCCACGCCGAGTGCGGCGAGGCCCATGCCGATCGCTGCGAGGCCGGCACCGATCATCTTTGCTGCTTGTGCGTCCATGTCGAAAACTCCCTTGGAAAATCAGTAACGTTGAGAAGAAACTTAGTGAAGGTTCACGGCGTCGTTCAGATAGACCGACGTCAGCAGCGCGAACACATAGGCCTGGATCGCGGCGACCAGCAGCTCGAGCAGCGTGATGCCGATCATCAGCAGCATGCTCGGCGCGGTCACCAGACCGATATAGACGCCGCCCAGGTTGATGCCGTTGATCACGAACGCCGCGAGCACCTTGAGCAGGATATGCCCCGCGGTCATCGCCACGAACAGTCGCAGACCCAGCGAGAACGGACGCACCAGGAACGACATCAGCTCGACGACGAAGATCAGCGGGATCATCAGCGCGGGCGTGCCGCTCGGCACGAACAGCGAGAAGAAGTGGAAGCCGTGCTTGCCGAAGCCGACGATCAGGACGATCGCAAAGCTGATCAGCGCCAGCACGCCGGTGACGGTCATGTGGCTGGTCACGGTGAACGGGTGAACACCCGGCACGATACCGAACGGCATCAGGCCGATGATGTTCGCGAACAGGATGAACATGAACAGCGAGAAGACGTAGGGGATGAAGCGCTTGCCGCCGGGCCCGACATTCTGCTCGAGCATGCCCGAGATGAAGCCCGTAAAGCCCTCGACCGCGGCCTGCCAGCGACCGGGGACGAGCTCGCGCTTCATCCCGCCGATCATGAAGGCCCAAAGTGCGACCAGAGTCACCACCATCCACATCGCGGAATTGGTGAAGGACAGGTCGTAACCACCTACGATCCAGTGCGAGCCGAACGCCGGCTCGATCAGGAACTGGTGCATCGGATCGATCTTGCCGCCCTGTTCTGCCGCCACGTGGAATCCCTGCCGTCTTGAAACGACAAACGCCCGGTTACTCCGGGCGTTCGCCTGAAATTCGAATGATCTGCCTGAACGCGACCGCTATCCCGAGGAACAGCAACACGATCAGCCCCCAGGGGCCAGTACCGAACCAGTGGTCAATCAACCAGCCGATCAGCGCACTGCCAACAAGACTCCCGATCAGCGCGGAGATGACGCGATTGCCCTGCGAGTAGCCCCGCTCGGCATCCGGTCCTCCCTGCCCCGTCTTAAGCGCCTCCCGAGCCTTGACCTCCCTCAATCGCTCATCGAGCGCGGAAAGTCGCGGATCTTCAACACCGTAGGGGTCCTGTCCGGGTTCGATCTCCGCCACGATATGCTCTCCACCTGATACGACACCGGGGAGATATACGCAGCGACGAGCGATCCCGCCAAGGCGCGGTCCGTTTAGAAAACAGGCTTGCTCAAGTCAACCGGTGTGACAGTATCGTCATCAATGTGGTGACCAAGGGGCGCGTTACGCCCTTTCCCATCCGTCATCCTGACGAAAGTCAGGATCCAGAGCCGCAGGCGGACCATGCGTGGCTCTGGATCCTGGGTCGAGCCCAGGATGACGGATGGCCTTAGAACATCATGCTCAGACGCAACGCGAATCACGCTCCGGGGCGGCGGCAGTGCGCGTCTTCCACACGCCACCCGGCGTCTTGTACTTCTCGCCCGGGTTGGTCCCCGCGATCAGGTTGCATCCGCTGGTGAACGCCAGCTGCTCGACCGTCGCGCCGCTCGCCTGCGCCTTGGCGGTATAGGCCGACTTGCGCTGGATGTTGATGTTGTTGACCAGCGCGCGCAGATCGCCGCTCGCCGCGCCGACCAGCCCCAGATAGCCGTCGGGCTGCTCGCCGACCTCGCCGCCCGCGCGCGCCGCGGCATAGGCCGGATCGCGCTGCGCCGAGGCGGCCACCGAAAGGCCGCCGAGAGCCACCGCTGCGGCAACCATCATCATGACCTTGGTCTTCATCTTAGAATATCCCCGGATTCTGCTGGATCAGCGACTTCGCCTCGCCATCGAGACGATAGACCACTTCCTGCGTCACGTTGATGTTGAGGTTGATCTCGATCGGCTTGTCGGGGGCCGACACGTTGATGCAGCCCGGCAGGGCGGCGGTCAGCCCGATAATCGCGATCGTCCTCGTCATCATCCGCAAGATCGGCCTTTGCATCCGCTTCTTCAATCCTGTTTCGGTCATGGCACGATCCTGCTTTCGGGCGGCTGAATGGTTGGCGGGGTTGGGGCTGACGTTGGGGCTGGGGTCGGGGGCGGCGGCGCGGCCTGCTGCTGCAACAATGCGGGCAGGTTGCGCTGGATCAGCCGTTTGGGATCATAGAAGCTCTGCGCCGAATCGAGCAGTCCGCGAAACGGCGCCTTGATCCGGATGTTGAAGACGAAGGGCAGCTTTTGCAGGCGGCGGACGATGAAGTTCGATTTGGCCCCCTCGCCCTGGCTGATCCCGGCGAAGCGCACGTCGGTAACCATCTCGCCCGCCAGCGGCCCGTTCATGCCGACGCGCAGCGACTGGTAGCGCAGCGATTTCAGCGCCTGGAACGCGATGTTCGCCCAGATGCCGAGGTCCTTCTGGCTGAGATCGCCGACATAGGCGAGCGTCCCGCCGCCCGGCCGCACGCGCAGGTCACCACCCTCGATCCGCCCGCCGCTTTCGTCAAAGATCATCGGCAGCACGCCGTCGAAGATCCCCGTCGCGTCAAGATTCTTGAAATCGAACTGCTGGAGGAACTGGTCCGCGGCCATGTTGGCGATATGGAACGTCATCCGTCGCTCGGATGCCGCGGAAAAATCGAGCAGGGTCGGATCGAGCGTCAGCGATCCGCCGGCAAACGGCCATGCCCCGCCTTCGACCCGGACGCGCGCACCGGGCAGCGTCTGATAGCGGATCGTACCGTCGCTGACCGGGATGCCCGGGTTGAGCGTCGCGATCGTCGCCACCTGCCCCGGCGCGCTCTGGAGGTTGAGCAGGTCGGTGAAGCGGATCTCGGTCGCGATCCCGGTGACCGGACCGAACGCGGCGGCAAGATCGGTGCCCGCGGTCCGGAAGATGCCCGTGCTGGTAACGCCGCCTGCATTCCACGCGATGTGCCCCTCGCCGCTGACCGATCCGTTGACGTCGGCGATCACGCCGAAGGTCAGCGGGGTGAGCGCGTCGGGTTGCAGCGTGTCCTTGGCAAAGGTGATGCCGGGCACCGACAGGTCGGCGCGCCCGGTGCCCGTGCCGAGCGCATGCACCAGCGTGACGTCGGCGACCTTGGCGCTGCTGACCGGTTCGAACAGCGTCCCCGCCGCGGTGATCGTCCCGCCGACCAGCGACAATGTCACGCCCCGCGCGGCGACCGGCTTGAACCGCGCGCTGCCTGCCGCATCGCTGACGCCCATCGTACCGTTCAGCCTCAACGCCCCGCCGACCAGCGTCCAGTCGCCCGCGGCTTCGCCGAGCAGCAGCGGCACGTTCGCGATCTGCCCCGATCCGCCGGCGAACGCGCCTGCGATGCCCTGCGCCGTGGTGCGGCCCGTGACGGTCCCGAAGTCGAGCCGCGTGACGCGCTCCGGCGTGCCGATGCGGGTCCGAACGCCGTCGATCGCAAAATCCCGGTTCGCCAGCCTTATGGTCGCACCCGCCGCGGCCAGGGTCAGCGGCGTGCTGCCCAGCCGCCCCTTCAGCGACGCCGTCGCGATCCGCGCGCCACCGGACACGCGTCCGCCTTCGACGCGCAACAGCGCCGCATCGATCGGGCACAGCGACAACCGCGTGGGGTCGAGCACGAGTCCCGACACCGCGAGCCGCTGCACCGCGAGCGGCACGCAGCCAGGATTGACGACGAGGCGCGCGCGACCGTCCCACCGCGCATCGATCGGTATCGACAGCCCCTCGACGCGGTCCCGCAGGGCGCCGATCGGCCCGTCGAGCGTCACCTGCGTCGTGATCGCGGTCGCCCCGCCGGGCGTGGCGCTGAACCGCACCGGCGTCAGCGCCAGCCGGGCGCCGTTCGCTGCATAGGGCGCGATCTGCGCGACCCCGCGGATCGGTGCCCCCGGCCGTGCCTGCGCGATCGACACGCGAGCGTCGGGCAGGCCACCGCCCCGAGTCGTGAGCGTCGTGCCCAGCCGGACGCCTCCCGCGGGCACGCCAAGCGTGATCCCGTCTCCGCCACCAAGTGCGATCCGCGCGCCACTCGCCGACGCGAGCGCGAGTCGCGACAGCGTCGCCGCGCCGCGCCCACCGCGGATCCGCAGCGCGACCACCGCATCCGCGGCGAACCCCTTTGCGGCGCGCGTCACCGCGACAACCGCGGCATCGACGAGCGGGGCGACCGGCGTCCCCGCGGCCGACCCTGCCAGCGCGGCGATACCGCCCAGTCGGCGATCGACGATCGCGGTGCCAGCCGAGCGGATGCGTCCGTCGAACGCGACAAGCTCGCCAATGCGGTAGGATCCCGCGGCCGAGACGCGTCGTGCGCGGGCGTCACGCAGCCGTACCGTGTCGGCAGCGAGATCCACCTTGCCTGCCGTTGCCGCGGCATTACCCGCGAATTCGACGACCCCGTGCGCCCCGCCGATCGTCGCGCCGGGCGTCTGTCCCGGCCCGGTCGCCAGCACGGCCCGCCCCTGCCACCGATCAAGCGCGGCACCGAGCGTCAGGTCGAGCTTGGCGGCGACGGCCGCTACCTGCGACGTGCCGCACGCCAGCCGTGCCAGCCGGACCGGCCCGCGCAGGATCGGCCTGGCCGCGTCGATCCGCACGCGCATCGTGGCGGCGAGCCGGTCGCCCGTGCATCCGCTCACCGTCACCCGCTCGCTCACCGCCGCAAGCGAGCCACGAAACCCGTCGTCCAGCCGCCCCGCGCCGGCAAGCTTCAGCCCGACCAATCCGTACGGCGTCTCCAGCCGGATCCGCGCATCGTCGACGGTCGCGTCGAGCGCGGGCAACGCGAACGGCTTGCCCGACGGCGCGGGCAGCAACCGGTCGATCGCGCCAAGCGACACCCGCCCATCGACCAGCCGGCCGCGTAACCGCACATGCCCCGCGCGCACCGCATCGAGATACGGTCCCGACAATCCGATTCCCGTGCGCGTCTCGACCCAGTCCGCCACCAAGTCGGGGTTTGCCGGATCGCCGAGCACGACATTGGTCAGTCGCTGCCCGCCGAGCGCGAGATCGGCGATGTCGTATTGTGCGGGAACGCCCGCACGCGCGAGCTCGCGGTCGATGAACCCCTCGGCAATCGGCTTGCGCACGAGCCACAGCGCGCCCAGGGCAAGAACTATCGCCAGCGCGATCAGCCGCGCGATCCGCCGACGCCGACCATTGCGCCTACCATTGCGGCTGCCACCACGAGCGGACATCGACCGGGAAGGGTCGGCCCCTGTCTCGCTCGCTTCGCTCAACGCCTTACTCCGCAACGCTTCGTGGCGCATTGCATAGGCATGCCCGGCGACGTCATGCAATTGCGCACGCTTGTGCTAGCATCGCGTCATGACCGATGCCGGTGATCCGATCGACGCGCGAAAGGGCCATCGCGCCCGGCTGCGCCAGCGCCTGTTCGACGGCGGCGGCGAAGCACTGCTCGATCACGAACTCATCGAATATCTGCTGGCAGTCGCGATTCCGCGTGGCGACACGAAACTGCTCGCCAAGGCGCTTATGCGCGAATTCGGCGGGATTGGCGGTGTGCTGACCGCCGATCCCGCGGCGCTCGGGCGCGTCGACGGGATGGGCGACATCGCGACCGCCGCGATCAAGATCGCGCACGCCGCCGCGATCCGCCTGCTCCAGTCGCACGTCGGCGATCGTCCCGTGCTCGCCAACTGGCAGGCACTGCTCGATTATCTGCGCGCGGACATGGCGCACCATACGATCGAGCGGTTCCGCGTGCTCCACCTCAACACGCGCAACATGCTGATTCGCGACGAGGTGATGAGCAAGGGTTCGATCGACCAGGCGGCGGTCTATGTCCGCGAGGTGATTCGCCGCGCGATCGACTTCGGCTCGGCGTCGCTCATCCTCGTCCACAACCACCCGAGCGGCGATCCGACCCCCAGCCGCGCGGACATCGAGATCACCCGCACGATCGCCGAAGCGGGCAAGCGGCTCGGGATCACCGTCCATGATCATATCATCGTCGGCGCGACCGGGCATACCAGCCTGCGCGCGCAGGGCCTTGTCTGACGCGGCGTCCCCGCCCGCGACGAGATCCGGACGCGACCGCGGCGTGATTTGAACCCGGCGCCCCGGCCTGCTACCGGGCGCGCGATCGCTGGCGCTACTCCCGACCCCATGGGAGGCGCGTCGCCCATTGCCGAGCCACCCCCGCAGACTCCCGAGGAAAACCCGATGGTCCCCCGCTATTCCCGCCCCGACATGGTCGCCATCTGGACGCCCGAAGCGCGCTTTCAGATCTGGTTCGAGATCGAGGCGCACGCCACCGACGCGCTCGCCGAGCTAGGCGTCGTGCCGAAAGAGGCCGCCGCCGCAATCTGGGAAAAGGGCGCGTTCGAGGTCGACCGGATCGACGAGATCGAGCGCGAGACCAAGCACGACGTCATCGCCTTCCTGACCAACGTCGCCGAGCATGTCGGTCCCGAGGCGCGCTTCATGCACCAGGGCATGACCTCGTCGGACGTGCTCGACACCTGTCTCGCGGTCCAGCTGGCGAATGCGAGCGACATCCTGATCGCCGACCTCGACGCGCTGCTGGTCGTGCTCGAACGCCGCGCGCGCGAGCACAAGATGACGCCGACGATCGGTCGCAGCCACGGCATCCATGCCGAGCCCGTCACCTTCGGGCTCAAGATGGCGCAGGCGCATGCCGAGTTCGCGCGCAACCGTGCGCGGCTGGTGGCGGCGCGCGCCGACGTCGCGACCTGCGCGATCTCGGGCGCGGTGGGCACGTTCGCCAACATCGATCCGTTCGTCGAGGACTATGTCGCGGGCAAGCTCGGCCTCTCGGTCGAGCCCGTCTCGACGCAGGTCATCCCGCGCGACCGCCATGCGATGTTCTTTGCGACGCTTGGCGTGATCGCCAGCTCGATCGAGCGGCTCGCGACCGAGATCCGCCATCTCCAGCGCACCGAAGTGCTCGAGGCGGAGGAATATTTCTCGCCCGGCCAGAAGGGCTCGTCGGCGATGCCGCACAAGCGCAACCCGGTCCTGACCGAGAACCTCACCGGGCTCGCGCGCATGGTCCGCGGCTATGTCACCCCCGCGCTCGAGAATGTCGCGCTGTGGCATGAGCGCGACATCTCGCACTCGTCGGTCGAGCGCTATATCGGCCCCGACGCGACGATCACGCTCGACTTCGCGCTCGCGCGGCTGACCGGGGTGATGGACAAGCTGGTCGTGTACCCGGCGCGGATGGAGAAGAACCTCAACAAGATGGGCGGCCTCGTCCATTCGCAGCGCGTCCTGCTCGCGCTGACGCAGGCCGGCGTCAGCCGCGAGGACGCGTATCGCCTCGTTCAGCGCAACGCGATGAAGGTGTGGGATTCGGACGGCGCGCTGTCGCTGCTCGAGCTGCTCAAGGCCGATCCCGAAGTGACGCTGAGCGATGCCGAGCTCGAGGACAAGTTCGACCTCGGCTATCACCTCAAGCACGTCGACACGATCTTCGCCCGGGTGTTCGGCGCGGCGTAAGGGCAGAAGTCAGTCCCCCCTCGTCATCCTGACGAAAGTCAGGATCCAGAGCAAAACAGGGCAGCGCTGCGGTACTCTGGATCCTGACTTTCGTCAGGATGACGGGTGGGGCGCAGCAAAACCCTACCAAAGTGCACGCAACGCAATTGCGATTTCGTGTTACAAAATTGCGACAGCCCGCAACTATCGCCATATCACCGATGCCGGATATTACTCCGGCATCGGAGACCTACCCATGCGCATGTTCGAAACCGTGACCAGCTCGATGCTGGCGATCGCGGCTCAGGCGCTGGTGGTCGGGGTGGTCATTTCCACCCTCTGATCCATCGGCCCGCCCGCCCCTCCGAGGAGGGGCGCGGCTAGGCCGGAGGACCGCA
>Ga0308158_10004935_pt1 | contig 11095 bp, 7 predicted proteins | sample PhyBR2_FD_201038 | JGI IMG/M metagenome (GOLD analysis project Ga0308158, IMG submission 201038) | Phyllosphere microbial communities from UC Gill Tract Community Farm, Albany, California, United States - DLSLB.R2 | ecosystem: Host-associated > Plants > Phyllosphere > Unclassified | place: USA...
CGCTTCTTCTTCGGGTCGTCGCCGGCCTTGCGCACCGCCGCGATGTTCTCCGACTCGTGCTCGGGCGCCTGCGCGACGACCGTGCCGGCGGTGTCGAAGCCCGCGCGCCCCGCCCGCCCCGCGATCTGGTGGAACTCGCGCGCGTTGAGCTGGCGCATCCGGGTGCCGTCGAACTTCGTCAGGGCCGTGAGCAGCACCGTGCGGATCGGCACGTTGATCCCGACCCCGAGCGTGTCGGTGCCGCAGATCACGCGGAGCAGTCCGCGCTGGGCGAGCTGCTCGACGAGCCGGCGGTACTTCGGCAGCATGCCGGCGTGGTGCACGCCGATGCCGAGGCGCAGCAGCCGGGACAGGGTCTTGCCGAACGAGGTGGTGAACCGGAAGCCGCCGATGAGTTCGGCGATCTCGTCGCGCTGCTCGCGGGTCGCGACCTTCGCGCTGGCCAGTGCCTGGGCCCGCTCCATCGCGGCGGCCTGGGAGAAGTGCACGACGTACACGGGCGCGCGGTCGGTGTGCAGGAGGTCGTCGATCGTCTCGTGGATCGGCGTGGTCTCGTAGAGGAAGTGCAACGGCACGGGTCGCTCGACTCCCGTGACGACGGCGGTGGAGCGGCCGGTGCGGCGGGTGAGGTCCTCGGCGAGGGTCGTGACGTCGCCGAGTGTGGCCGACATGAGCACGAACTGCGCCTGCGGCAGAGTGAGCAGCGGCACCTGCCAGGCCCAGCCGCGGTCCGGATCGCCGTAGAAGTGGAACTCGTCCATCACGACCTGCCCGACGACGGCATCGGGCCCCTCGCGCAGGGCGACGTTCGCGAGGATCTCGGCGGTGCAGCACACGATCGGCGCGTCGGCGTTCACGGCCGAGTCTCCGGTGACCATGCCGACGTTCTCCGCACCGAAGACCTCGACGAGGCTGAAGAACTTCTCGCTGACGAGCGCCTTGATGGGTGCCGTGTAATACGTGCGGCGTCCGTCGGCGAGGGCGGCGAAGTGCGCAGCCACGGCGACCAGCGACTTGCCGGTGCCCGTCGGGGTGGACAGGATCAGGTTCTGCCCCGAGACGATCTCGATGACCGCCTCGTCCTGTGCCGGGTACAGGGAGATGCCGGTCTGTTCGACCCACTCCACGAACGCCAGATAGACGGCGTCGGGATCCGGATCCCCCGATGCCGGGCGGACGACGGACGGATCGAGGCGCAGAGACATGATGTGTCGATCATCCCACCGGCGGGCGGGCGGCGTATCGGGTCCGCGCCGGGCGCCCGCGCCGGCCTCTCGTGAGGGGATCCGAAAACTGCTCTTGTTTCGATACACATCGGCCTGCTACTGTCGCCGATAGTTTCATTGAGGGTTAGTTTTATCCCTGATGTTCTGACGCGGCAAGGCCGCCGCGTCGCACGCAGAGAGGCGGAGAATGTCACAGACCCAGGTGCCGCAACGGCGCACGCCGAGGTGGTCGCGCTTCAAGAGCAGCAGAGTGCTGCTGCTGATGTGCCTGCCCGCGATCGCGTTCTTCCTCGTCTTCAACTACGCGCCTCTGCCCGGGATCTGGATCGCGTTCACCGACTTCAACTACCGGGACGGGATCTTCGGCAGCCCGTTCATCGGCCTGCGCAACTTCGAGTTCCTGATCAAGTCCGGTCAGCTCTGGCTGCTCACGCGCAACACGATCCTGTACAACGTGGCGTTCATCGTTCTGGGCAACGCGTTGCAGATCGCGATCGCGATCATGTTCAACGAGATCCGCCTGAAGTACTTCAAGAAGATCACGCAGGGCATCATGTTCCTGCCGTACTTCATCTCCGTCGTGCTGATCGGCGTCATCGCGTTCAACATCCTGAACTACGACAACGGCGCCCTCAACGCCCTCATCACCCAGGCGGGGGGCGATCCGCTCAAGATCTACAGCATGGCCGGGCTCTGGCCGCTGATCATCATCGTGGTGCAGCTCTGGCAGAGCACCGGATACGGATCGATCGTCTACTTCGCCGCCATCATGGGCATCGACAAGGGCCTGTTCGAAGCAGCCGCGATCGACGGAGCTTCGGCCTGGCAGCGCATCCGCTTCGTCATCCTGCCGAGCCTCAAGCCGACGTTCATCATCCTGCTGCTGTTCTCCCTCGGCGGGATCATGCACGGCAACTTCGGGCTGTTCTGGAACCTCGTCGGCAACAACGCGCAGCTGTTCCAGACCACCGACGTGATCGAGACCTCGGTGTACCGGATGGTGATGTCGCAGAACAACTTCACGACCTCCACGGCGGTCGGCCTCTACCAGTCGCTGTTCGGCTTCGCGATCGTGATGACCGCGAACTGGATCGTTCGAAGGATGAACAAGGACTATGCACTCTTCTGAGACGGCGACCGGCGCCACCAGGGCGATCGTGCTCCCCACCCGCAAGCGCGGACTGTTCGAAAGGGAGCGGACGCGGCCGATCAAGCTCGATGCCAGCGATCGGTGGCTGCGCGGCATCTCCTACACGACCATCACGCTGTTCACGCTGTTCTGCCTGCTGCCGTTCGTGCTGATCGTCTCGGCGTCGTTGTCCAGCGAGTCCGCGATCCGCAAGACCGGCTTCGGACTGCTGCCCAAGGACTTCAGCCTCACGGCCTACGAGTTCATCTTCCAGTCGCCGCGGCAGATCCTCGGCGCCTATGTCGTGACGGTCGTGATGACCACGCTCGGCACCGCGATCGGGCTGTTCATCATCTCGATGACCGGGTTCGCGCTGTACCGGCAGGACTTCCCGTATCGCAACGCCATCTCGTTCTTCATCTACTTCACGACGCTGTTCTCCGCGGGACTCGCTCCCACGTTCCTCTGGGTCGGCAAGACCCTGGGGCTGCGCGGCAGCTATCTCGCGGTGTTCCTGCAACTGCTGATCACGCCGTGGCTCATCATCCTGATGAAGAACTTCATGCGGACCATCCCGTACGAGATCGTCGAGTCGGGCAAGATCGACGGCGCCGGAGACTTCCGGATCTTCTGGCAGCTGACCCTGCCGATGATGAAGCCGGCGCTCGCGACCGTGGGGCTGTTCCTCGCCCTCGCCTACTGGAACGAGTGGTATCTGTCCTCGCTGTATCTGGGCAGCACCGTCGAGTTCAAGCCGCTGCAGTACTACCTGTACAACGTCATCAACACGGCCAACGCGCTGCAGAACTCCGTCGCCGGAGCCAACGTGAGCATCTCGGATCTGCCCAGCAACACGCTCAAGATGGCGAGCGCCGTCGTGGCCACCGGCCCGATCCTGCTGCTCTATCCCTTCATCCAGAAGTACTTCGTCAGCGGCATCACCGTCGGCGCGGTCAAGGGCTGATGCCCGCCATTCCCCTGTCCCCATGCACCACGAGACGAAGGAGCCTCACACCATGAAGAAACGGACGATCGTCAAGATCTCAGCGGCGCTGGTCGCCCTGGGCCTCAGCGCGACCGCTCTCGCCGGCTGCACCGCCGGCGTATCGGGCGATTCGGGCGCCCCCACCAAGATCACGATGCTCGTGCTGGGCGACAAGCCCACCAACGGGCGCCTCGAGGCGATGCTCAAGAAGCTCAACGAGCGGCTGAAGAAGCAGGCCAACGCCACCCTCGATCTGTTCTACGTCGAGTGGGCCGACTGGCAGACCCAGTACAACGTGCAGCTGCTCAGCGGCGACAGCAGGGTCGACCTGATCACCACCGCCACGGACTGGCTGTTCGGCTGGGAGAACGCGCAGAAGGGCGCCTTCCTGCCGCTGACCGAGGACATGCTCAAGCAGAACGCCCCGAAGACCTGGGCGCAGGTGCAGAAGGACGGGCACTGGGGCCTGACCAAGTTCGACGGCAAGATCCAGTTCATCCCCGAGGACAACTACACGCAGTACACCAACCACGGCTTCTTCTACCGCGGCGACTGGGCCAAGGAGGCAGGCTTCCCGGACGGCACGATCACCAAGTACGAGGACTTCACCACCTACTTCCAGTGGATCAAGCAGAACAAGCCGGACGCGGTGCCGTGGGACGTCGCCGGCGCGAGCAACGGAGAGGCGACCCTCACCGGCTACATGCAGTCGCACACCGACGCGCTCCCGCTGCAAGGCGTCAGCGCGGGCAACTACGCGCCCTTCGAGACGTCGCAGGAGAACCCGGGCAAGCTCACCTCCTGGTACATGGAGAGCGACCAGCTCGTCAAGGCCGCCCAGCTCGCGAAGCAGTGGAACGACCTGGGCGTGTGGCGGCAGGACGCGGTGAACTACACCGGCGTGACGCGCGACGAGTTCTATGCGGGTCAGTCGGGCACCGACCAGCACCACACGCAGACGTTCATCGGGCAGATCTACAACAACATGAACACCAAGCAGCCCGGATCCGACCCGAAGATGTACGCGTTCGGGCAGGAGAACAAGAACCTGTACAAGGACATCCTCACCCACGGCGCGATGGCGGTCAGCGCGAACTCGAAGAACCCGGACAAGGCGCTGCAGGTGTACGACCTGATCCGCAACGACAAGCAGGACTACGACCTGCTGAACTTCGGCATCGAGGGCACCGACTACGTCATGAAGGACGGCAAGCTCGGCTACCCGGAGGGCTACGACCCGTCGAAGGACGCCCTCGGATCGAACTTCTGGGCGGGCCGGATGGACCAGTACGAGCCGCCCAAGGTGACGGACGACCCGGCCGCGAAGCAGATCTACGGCGATCTGGACAAGGTCGCCCGCGACTACCCCTACTCGACGCTGGTCGTGAACAAGAGCGCGATCGACCCGGAGCTCGCCGCGATGGGCAGCGTGCTCTCGGAGTACATCCCGCAGCTCGAGTTCGGCAAGTTCGACGACCCGGCCGCAGCGATCAAGGAGATGCGCCAGAAGCTGAAGGACGCCGGCTACGACGACGTCAAGGCCTCGGTGCAGAAGGACCTGGACAGCTGGGCGAAGACCCACAAGGTGAAGTGACGGCCTGAGGTCGCCGGGCGGATCGACACCGATCCGCCCGGCGGTCCCGCAGTGAAAGAGAGGAGGGATCGGATGCCGAGCATCTTCGCCGCAGACTCCGCGCTCATGCGCGTGCTGACCCGGATCGCCGACGTGATGATCCTGAACCTGCTGTTCCTCGTGACCTCGCTTCCCGTGGTCACCCTCGGCGCTTCGCTCACAGCGCTGAACTTCACGGCGCTGCGGATCGGGACGGGCGAGTGCACCTCGGTATCGGGCGACTACTTCCGCTCGCTGCGTCGCAACCTGCGTCAGGCCACCGGGATCGCGGCGATCCTGCTGGCGGTCGCCATGGTGCTCACAGCCTGGTACGTCGTCGTGACGAGGCTCGTACCGGGAACGATCCTGCAGATCCTGCTGCTCGGGATCTGGTACGTGCTCGTCCTGGTCGCCGGCCTCACCGCGCTCTGGACGTTCCCGTACCTCGCGACCTTCGAGGGCCGCACCAGAGAGGTGCTGCGCAACGCCCGCCTGCTGTCCTGGCGGCACCCGCTCGCCTCGCTGCTCGCGGTCGTGCTGATCGGTCTCGCCGTCGTCGTGACGGTCTTCTCCCCCCAGGCCACCGGCTACGGCCTCGCCTGGTTCCTGATCGGCTTCGCAGGTGTCGCGGTCGTGAACGGCGTGCTGTTCCGGCGCGTGTTCGAGCGCTACCTGCCCGCGACCGAGCCCGAGCCCGTCGCTGCTTCCGTGTGGGAGCCGCGCGCGGCGGGATCCGTCGATCCGGTGCACAGCATGAACCCCGCGCGACGCGCGGAGGAGGAGTGAGCGGAATGCATTCCCGCCCCATCGACCGCTGGGCCTTCGCGCTCTCCGACGAGCGCGATGCCTGGGCCAAGGGCTTCGACGACCGGACCTGGCGAGCCGTGACGGTTCCGCACGACTGGAGCGCCGGGCTCGACTTCTCGCCCGAGGGCTCCAGCGGCACCGGATACCTGCCGGGAGGAATCGGCTGGTACCGGGCGCACGTGCCGCTGTCCGAGCTCGATCTCGCGCCGGACTCGCACGTGCGGCTGGTCTTCGACGGCGTCTACAAGAACAGCGACGTCTGGGTCAACGGCTACCACCTCGGCGGAAGGCCCAGCGGGCACACCGGCTTCAGCTTCGACCTCACCGAGATTCTCTCCTATGCCCCGGATGACGACCTCGTCGTGGCTGTGCGGGTGGATCGCGCCGAGATCTCCGATGCGCGCTGGTACAACGGCTCGGGGATCACCCGCGCAGTCCGCGTCGAGGTGCACGGTGCGGTCAGGGTCGACGAGCACGGCACGGCGTTCGCGACGCTGCACGCGGACGCCGCCGAGGCCACGGTCCGGATCGACCAGGTGATCGCGTCCGGACTCGACACCGCGGTGACGATTGGGGTGCGTCACGAGCTGCGCTCGCAGACGACCGAGGCCGTGCACGTGCTCGAGACGCAGACCGTCGTGCCCGCCGGAGGCGCGGCGGAGACCACGGTCACCGCCGCGATCGTGCAGCCCGAGCTGTGGTCGGATGACGATCCGCAGCTGTACCGGCTCACCACGACCCTGCGCTGGAACGCGGACGGGATCGAGCGCACCGCAGCGCACACCGAGATCGTCGGGATCCGCACCGCGCGCTTCGATGCGGATCGCGGCTTCCTGGTCAACGAGGAGCCGCGCACCCTCCGAGGCGTCTGCCTGCACGAGGACGCGGGCTGCTTCGGCGTGGCGGTGCCCGCGGACGTGTGGCTGCGCCGCCTGCTCACGCTCAAGGACGCCGGCTGCAACGCCATCCGGATGGCGCACAACCCGCATGCGCCCGAGCTTTATGCGCTCTGCGACGCGCTCGGCTTCTACGTCATCGACGAGGCCTTCGACGAGTGGGAGAACCCGAAGAACAAGTGGTGGCAGGGGCACAACGTCTACCCGCCGCGGCACGAGGGTCCTGCCACGCACTTCCCGCTCTGGCACGAGCGGGATCTGGGCGACATGGTGGCAGCGCACCGCCATCACCCGTCGATCATCGCCTGGAGCATCGGCAACGAGATCGACTACCCGAACGACCCCTACGCGAGCCCGCTGTTCGCGGAGATGACCGGCAACAACGACGCGGCCAAGCCCGCCGAGGAGCGCCGCTACGATCCGAACCGCCCCGACATCCGGCGGCTGAGCACCATCGCGCGCCGGCTCGCGGAGATCGTGCGCGACGCGGATCCGACCCGCCCGGTCACACTCGCCGCCGCGTTCCCCGAGCTGTCCGCGCGCACCGGCCTGCTCGATGAGGTCGACCTGATCGGCTACAACTACAAGGAGCAGCTGTACGCCGCCGACCATGCCCGTTTCCCGCAGACGCCCCTGATCGGCAGCGAGAACGGCCACGGCTACGCCGAGTGGCGGGCGGTGGCCGACAACGACTTCATCGCGGGCCAGTTCCTGTGGACGGGGATCGATTACCTCGGCGAGGCGCACGGATGGCCGGTGCACGGATCGGGCGCGGGGCTGCTTACCCTCGCGGGATTCGCCAAGCCGGGATGGCACCTGCGCCGCAGCTGGTGGTCGGACGCGCCGACCGCGCACCTGGTCGCTCGTCTGTACGCCGGTCGCGGGGTCGCCGCGAACTTCTGGTCCCACCCCGTCGCGCACGTCCTGCCCACCGATCCCGGCCTCGTCGAGGTGCTCGCCTTCGCGGGCGGTGGGACGCCCCGCCTGAGCCGTGGCGATGACCTGCTGCCGCTCTTCTTCGACGAGGCGGGCGGATTCCATGCCGGGCTCGTGGAGGCGGGAGCGGATCCGCTCGTGCTCGAGGTGGTCGCCGCGGACGGCACGATCGTGGCGCGCGACGAGCTGCGCCCGCCCGGCGCGCCCGTGCGACTCGAAGTCGCGGTCTGGACGGCGCCGGCTCTCGCGGTCGAGCGCTGCCGTGCGGCCGGGATCGACGTGGCCGGCGACGGCGGGGTGCGCCAGCTCGAGTGCGTGCTGCGCGATGCGCACGGCGCCGTCGCCACCGGCGAGACCGCCGTGACCGTCGAGGTCGACGGCGTGGAGCTGCTCGGGCTGGAGAACGGCGACCTCGCCGATGTGACCCCGTACTCCGATGCGTCGCGGCGCACGTTCCAAGGGCGCCTCGCCGTGTTCGCACGCGGCGGCGGTCCCGGGTCGGTCCGGCTGTCCGCCGAGGGGCTTGCGGCTGTTACGGTTCGAGCATGGGCTTGATCGCACCGCGGCGCACCTCGCGCGACATCCGCAGCGATTCGCGGCTCGACGTGCTGCATGCCGTGCTGTCCGCCGGGGAGACGACCCGCAATGAGATCGCCCAGGCCACGGGCCTCAGCGCCGCCACCGTCGTCACGATCGTGGGGGAGCTGATCGACGAGGGCATCATCATCGAGACGAAGGTCACGGTGGGGCGGGTCGGCCGCCCCACGGCGACCCTCGGGATGAACCCGCACCGCGGGCGCGTCGTGGGCATCGACGTCGCCGAGACCTACGTGCGCGCGGTCATGTTCGACACATCCCTGAACCGGATCGGGTATGTCGAGGGCTCGCGCGACGAGCACGTGCTGGACCCCGACTCGATCGTCGAGGGGATCGGATCCGCGCTGGATCGCCTGCTCGAGCAGGAGGGCGTGGTCCGGGATGACGTGCTCGGCGTCGGACTGTCGCTGCCGGGTCTCGTGCAAGGGCCGACCGGCGTCGTCGCGGTCGTGGTGCCGAACTGGGAATGGCGCAGCGTCGAGCTCGACCACCTGCGCGATCGGATCGACCTGCCCCTCGTGATCGACAACCCGCTCAAGGCGATGGTCGCCGCCGAGCTGTGGCTGGGCCGCGGGCGCAGCGCCTCGAGCATGGTGACGGTGAACCTCGGCACCGGCGTCGGCGCCGGCATCGTGCTGGAGGGCAAGGTGCTGCGCGGTGCGACGAACTCCGCCGGGGAGTGGGGTCACTCCCTGCTCATGCTGGACGGGCGGCTGTGCCGGTGCGGGCGCCGCGGCTGCGTGGAGGCCTACGTCGGGGTTCCCGGGATCCATCAGACGCTACGGGAGCTGGCGCCCACGCACCCGCTCGCGGAGGTCGAGCTGCAGGCCGACTTCATCACCTCGCTCGCCCAGGCCGCGGCCGGTCCCGATCCCGACTCCGCGGCACGGGACACGGTCGAGCGCACCGCGTACTACCTCGGATCCGCACTCGCCGACCTGGTCGCCGTGGTCAACCCGGGAGTCGTCACCCTGACCGGGTGGACCACGTGGGCACTGGGCGACCAGCTCGTGCCGGCCGTCCGGGAGCGGCTCAGCACGGAGGCGCCCGGCGGGGCCGGCAGCACGGTCGACCTCGAGATCTCGACCGTCGGCGGCAACTCCGTCGCGACGGGCATGGCGATGATGGCGCTGGAGCGCTTCCTCGTCGACGCCGGCCTGCTGACGACTCGCCTCCCCGTCGCCCTCTGACCCCGCCATCGGCCCCGTGCCGCACCCCTGGAAGGAACCGTCATGACCGATGCCATCAGGCCCGGCCGCGCTTTCACCGACGACCGCGGAGAGGTGGCGCAGCTGCACGGCTGCGCCCCGCTGCGCGTCGGGGACCGCTGGTACGCGTGGGGCGAGGACAAGACCCGCGGATCCCTGTTCACCGCGGTCGCCTGCTACTCCTCGGAAGACCTCGTCTCCTGGCGGTTCGAGGGCGACTCGCTCGCCGTGCAGGACCACCCGGACCTGGGCGCCGATCGCATCGTCGAGCGGCCCAAGGCGCTGCAGCGCCCGGACGGCACCTGGGTGATGTTCCTGCACATCGAATCGGAGGACTACTCCTTCGCACGGGTCGGTTACGCCACCGCGCAGGATCCGGTCGGGCCCTATTCGTACGTCGGCAGCGAGTGCCCGCTCGGCAACATCAGCCGCGACATCGGGGTGTACCAGGAGGATGGGGTCGGGTACCTGCTGTCGGAGGACCGCGAGAACGGCCTGCACATCTACCGGCTGCGCGACGACTACCTCGCCGTCGAGTCGCTCGTGGCGACGCTGCGGCAGCAGGCCAGGCCCGAGATCGGCTACGAGTCGCCGGCGCTGGTGCGCCACGACGGGCGCTACCACCTGTTCGGGTCGGACCTCACAGGGTGGTCGACCAACGACAACAAGGTCGCGACGGCCGAGAGCCTCGCGGGTCCGTGGAGCGACTGGATGGACATCGCGCCGGCCGGATCCGCCACTTTCGACTCGCAGGTGAGCGCGGTGGTGCCGCTCGGCGGCGACGACTTCCTCTACGTCGGCGACCGCTGGCAGCAGCACGACCTATTCAACTCGCCCGCGGTGTGGCTGCCGATGACCATCCGCGACGGTGTCGTGCGGATGGACTGGGTGCACGAGTGGACGCCGCAGATGCCGGCACGCTCCTCCGGCTGAGCCGAGGACGTCGACGGTGTTGCCGGTGGTGCGGGCGGTCAGCGCAGCAGCCGCACCAGGCCGATCCCCGGGGTGCTGAGCGCGTCGGCGGCGGTGAACGACAGCTCCACCGCGGCCGGATCGCCCGCTCCGGCGAGGGCCTCGCCGATCTCGTGGTCGGCGTCGAGCACCTCGGCTCCCGCATCCAGCCGCACCTCGGCCACGACGGCACCGGCCAGCCGCACGATCACGGCGGTCGGGCCGGATGGGGAGGCGGCGTAGCGCACGCGCAGGACCCGTGCGCCGCGGGTCGACAGCTGCACCGTCATGCTCGCCGCGGTCGTGCGGCGGCGTCCGCCCGCGGCTCCGATCTCGGCCACCACCTGGGTCGCCGTGCCCTGGAAGGCGTGGTCGGACTCGGGTTGCTGCTCGCCGAGCGCGACGGCGTCGACGGTCGCGGCGTCGAGCGCGAGACCGGCGTCGAGGGCCTCCAGCTCCCTGCGCCGTGCCGCCGGATCGCCGTCGGCGACCGGCCAGTACACCGTGTAGCGGGAGTCGTGGATGCCGGCGAACGGCTCGAGTCCGACCGGCTCGCCCGGCGCCTCGGGCTGCAGCAGGATGCGCCCCTCGGCCGTGCGCTGCAGCCCGGCCGCGCCGGCGGGCACGATCGGAAGATCGGCGAACGGGAGCAGCGGCCCGTGTGCGATGTGGCCCATCCGGCTGTCGTCGGCGTCCAGGCCGTCGAGATGCGCGGATCCGGCCCGCGCGGCGAGCACGGACGGGCCCA
>Ga0308158_10004938_pt1 | contig 11093 bp, 8 predicted proteins | sample PhyBR2_FD_201038 | JGI IMG/M metagenome (GOLD analysis project Ga0308158, IMG submission 201038) | Phyllosphere microbial communities from UC Gill Tract Community Farm, Albany, California, United States - DLSLB.R2 | ecosystem: Host-associated > Plants > Phyllosphere > Unclassified | place: USA...
GCAGCGTGCCGTTCCTGGCGGCGTCGTAGAAACCGCTCAGCGGCTTGATGTTGCCCTGCTCGCCGTCCTCTTTCACGGTGTCGAAGTACAGCAGCGGGTTCCACAGGCCGGGGGTTTTGGCGTCCTGTTTCACTGGATCGCAGGTTGCGGCGTCATTCCGGCAGTCCGGTTCGGTGCCGTTGAAGACGTAGTAGGCCCAGGGCACCTGGTGCTTGTGGAGCAGGAACGTCAGGTCCGTCCAGGCGTAGTCCGGCAGTTCGAGCTTCTTGGCGGCCTCGGTGAGCTTCTTCTTCAGGCCATCGGACACGGGGGCCGCATCCACCGCCGCCTGGCAGACGGCGTAGGAATCGGTGGGCTTGCAGCTGGTGCCGATCAGGTCGTCGATCTGCGCGGCGAGGCCCGGGTCAATGCCGGCGGCTTCCAGCGCCTCCCGGCATGGGTCCAGGTCCATCCCGGCCTGGCACTTGCCGATCAGGGTGTCCTTGATGATCTGCGGCTCGGGTTCGGGGTCCGGGTCCTGCAGCGCATCCACGCACGACGACGGGTCCCCGGCTTTGCTGCACTTGGCGGACCATTCCGAGACCAGGTACAGGTGGGCCGGCAGGCTCCAGGAAGCGGCGGAGGCGAACAGGTGGTCCTGGAGCGTGAAGTTCTGCGCGTAGGCCCAATAGTTGGGCAGGTCCCGCCCGTCGTGGTACCCCATGACGTCCGTCGGCATGGTGTTGCTGTACTGGCATTTGGTGCTGGTGGCGCCGCAGCCGGACAAGCCCTTTTCCGCCTGGGCCACGAACCCGTCCATGGCCCCGCCGTTGATGTCAGCGGTTGCGTCCGCGTGGCTGTGCGGGCCGCCGGCGTTGCTGTCCGCCGAGTTGTAGAAGGGCCTGGCGCAGCCGCCGCCCGCGGGGTCCGGGACGCACACAGTGGGTTTGCCGTCCTTCATGGGGATCCCGTCGGCCCCGGGATAGGTGCCGAAGTAGCTGTCGAAGGACCTGTTCTCCTGGGTGATGATCACCACGTGCTTGATTTTCGAGATCCCTGCGGGTGCGCCGGTGGCTGGAGTACCAACCGGTGCCGGGCCCGCCGGCGGTGCGGCGGGTGCGTTTGCGGCCGGCGTCTGTGCTGGTGCGCCGGCGCGGAACGCGGTGGGAAGGACGACGGCGAGGATCACCAAAGCCAGCACCGCGGCACCTGCCAGCAGGGCCCGGCGTCGTCCGTTCTGCAAAAGCCACACCTCAGGACTCCTTCCGGTAGACGTCCTCGCCGAACGTCCTGACCCCGGGGTCACCGGCCAGGCCCAGGCGGGGGAGGTGGAAGAAGTCCTCGATGCTGGCCAGCAGGCTGTAGTGGTTGTAGGCCCGGTCCGATGAGGTCCCCGCCTTGCTGAACGGGGACAGGACCAGCGCACCCACCTTGCCGCCCGCCGTGCCGCCGGCCGGTACAGCGCTTGCCGGTTCGGATGGCCCGGCAGCGTCGCCCTCCGCCTCATCGAAGGTGATCACCAGCATGCCGTCCTGCTTGTACGCCGGCGACGACAGGATGGCCGGCACCTGCTCCTTGAGCCAGTTGTCCGCTGCACCCAAGCCGCCTTCCGAGCCGTCAGCGCAGGTGCCGTCATGCCCGTCGTGGCACAGGTTGGGCGTGATGTAGGCAAGGTTCGGGGTGGTGTCCACGGATTTCAGGTCGTCCTTGAGGGCTGAGAAGTTGACCACGTTCCGGGCACAGTCCGGGGACGAGGTGATGGAACGGAAGTACATGAAGGGGTTGTGGTGCGTGGAGTACTGCTCCTCCGGGGTGGCTTTGATGTGGTTGTCACCCTCGCCCAGGACCGGATGCTCGCACGGTTGCTGCATGTCCTCCATGTAGCCTTTCCAGGTCTTGCCCTGCGCGGCCAGCTGCCCGGACACGGTCTGGGTGTCCTCCGGGTAGACGCAGCCGTCGCCCTGCAGAGTGCCGTCCGAATCGGTGCCGGTGGCGTTGAATTCGGTGTAGGTGTGGCAGTCCTGCTCGGTGCTGTCGTTGGGGCGTTGCCCGGAGATCTGGGCCAGGTAGTTGGGCAGTGAGTTGTGCGCTATGCCGTAGTAGTTCTTCAGCAGCACTCCCTTCTTCCGCAGTGTTCCGGACAGGTACGGCGCCGGGGAGTTGTCACCCCAGACGCTGTCGTACCCCTTGTTCTCCAGGTTGATCACGAAGATGTGCTGGGGTGTTCCGGCGGGTTTTGCGGCGTCGGCAGGCTTTGAAGCGGAGCTTGGGGCCGGCATGGGTGTTGCCGATGCACGTGGGGACGCCGTGGCTGTGCCGGACGGGGTGGCAGCGCCGGACGGCGTGGCTGTTTGCGGAGCCGGTGCGGGCGTGGGCGCCTGGCAGGCCACCAGCGCGGACAGGAGCAGTGCCAGCAGGGGCAGCAGGGTGGGGAAACGGCGCCGCACGGCAGCGGAGGAACGGACTGATCTTCGGTTCACGGGCGGCCTCCGCGGTCTGATATTCACTTGCGCCCCAGCGTTGCGGCCACTCTTGCACACCGGAACCGCGATTTGCAGGGGCAATTGCTGTGAGTTGCCAGTGAATCGGGGCGCAAGGACCGTGCGCAGCCGCCGTAGGTCTTTCTGCCCTACACCCGGAACAGCGGCAGGCGTTGACTTGAATCGCGGGTATCAAAGGCCCGCGGGGCCGAAGCGCACAGGGCGCAGGTGCCCCACATAGAAAGGAAAAGTCAGTGAAGAAGTGGTATCGGTGGCAGGACTACGCAACGGTTGCCGCCGGACTCTTTACCGCGGTGGCGGTCCTGTTCACGCGGCAGCAAAGCATGTCCACCACCCTCATGCTCGTCTTCGGCGGGCTCCTGGTGGTCAGCGGCATCATCAACCTGGCCATGCCGGGAACTCCGGCCATGGAATACGTGCAGGCCATCCTCGCAGCAGGACTGGTCCTCTCGCCATGGCTCGGAACGTACACGGGAGCGACGGGGGCTGCCTGGACGTCATGGATCGCAGGGGCAGTGGCACTGGTGGTAACAGCGGTGGCCATTAAGCCCAGCACCGACGTCCGCCGGACCTACCGCGTCTCGCATTAGTAAAAGGAATCCGCCATGACTGAGGTGCTGCGGTACGAAGTGGGATCCGGGACCGTGCTCGTTGAGGCGGCCGACGACAGCTACGGCGTGGACCGGCCGGCACGGAACGAGCAGGGAATCCTGGACACGGGCAGGCGCCTGGAAGACGCACTTGCCAGCGTCCGCCCGGCCGCCCGCGCAGCACTGGAGGCCATGGCGGAACTAACCCCGGAAAAGATCGAAATCGAATTCGGCGTCAAGCTTGCGGGGGACGCAGGGGCAGTTATTGCCAAGAGCAGTTCCGACGCCCACTTTGTCCTCCGCATGTCCTGGGCCCCTGCCGCGGCACCGGCGCCCGGGGAAGAAATCGTGCATGGCGGGTGACAGCTATGGTTGCGTTTCATGACAGGCCCGACGCCGGGCGGCGGCTGGGCAAACGGCTTGCCGGCCTGCGCGGACGGGACGTGGTGGTGCTGGGCCTGCCCCGCGGCGGAGTCCCGGTGGCGTTCGAGGTAGCCAAGGCCCTCGAAGCGCCGCTGGACGTCATCGTGGTGCGGAAACTGGGGGTTCCGTTCCAGCCCGAGGTGGCCATGGGGGCCATCGGGGAGGGCGGGGTCCGCGTCCTGGATCCACGCACCATTTCCATGGCACGGGTTTCCCAGGCGGACCTGCAGCAGGTGGAACGGAAGGAACGCGCACTGCTGGAAAGCAGGGTGGCGCGGTTCCGGCAGGGCCGCCCGCCCATCAACCTCGCCGGCCGCACGGTGATCATCGTGGATGATGGCATCGCCACCGGGTCCACCGCCAGGGCCGCCTGCCAGGTGGCCCGGCACCTCGGTGCGGCGAAGGTGATCCTTGCCGTTCCGGTGGCCCCCGCCCGCGCCATCGTGGAGCTGAAGGAACCGGACGACGTCGTCTGCCTGCTCTCGCCCCAGGACTTCCAGGCCGTGGGCTACTACTACCACGACTTCTCGCCCACCGAGGATGGCGAGGTGGTGCAGCTGCTGGACGCGGCCGCCTCCCCGGCCCGCCACCGTACCGAGGACGGCGGGGACGGCAGCCTGGAACAGGATGTCGAAATCCCGGCAGGAAGGGTGGTGCTGCGCGGCAGCCTCTACCTTCCGGCCAGGTGCGACGGGACCGTCCTCTTCGCCCACGGCAGCGGCAGCAGCCGGCACAGCCCCCGCAACCGCTTCGTCGGCTCCGTGCTGCACGGGGCCGGACTGGGCACGCTGCTCCTTGACCTGCTGACCCCGGAGGAGGAGGTCAACCGGGCCAACGTGTTCGACATCGGCCTGCTGGCGCACCGCCTTTCCTCGGCAACCCATTGGCTGGAAGCAAGGCATGACGGCTCCGCCGGGCGCCTCGGCTATTTCGGTGCCAGCACCGGCGCGGGCGCCGCGCTGTGGGCCGCCGCAGAACCCGGGGCCCAGGTTGAAGCCGTGGTTTCCCGGGGCGGACGGCCGGACCTGGCCGGACCGCGGCTGGCCGCCGTGAAGGCACCCACGCTCCTGATCGTCGGCGGCGCGGACACCCAGGTGCTGGCCCTTAACCGCCAAGCGATGGCGCAGATGCAGGCCCCCACCCGGCTGGAGATCGTCCCCGGCGCCACGCACCTGTTCGAGGAGCCCGGCACCCTGGCCATGGCCGCCACCCTTGCCGCGGACTGGTTCCGGCACTACCTCCTGCCCGCGCCGGTGGGAAGGTCCAGGCCGGAGGCCGGGAATGAACGCTGACGGCCGCTGGGCGGAGCCGGGGGCGGAACGGGCGGCTGAAACCGACCAGATCCGCCGCCTCGCCCACCCCCTGGCCACGGCAGATGACCTCGAACCCCTGGTCCGCCTCGCTGCCCCCGCCAGGTTCGTGTGCCTGGGCGAGGCATCCCACGGCACCCGGGAGTACTACCACTGGCGGGCGCTGCTCAGCCGGCGGCTGATCGAGGAGTACGGCTTCACGTGGATCGGTGTGGAAGGGGACTGGCCGGACTGCTGGCGGATCAACCGCTGGGTTCGGGGCGAGGCCGGCCAGGACATGGACGCCCGCCGGCTGCTGTCCGGCTTTGAGCGTTGGCCCACGTGGATGTGGGCCAACCAGGAGGTGGCCGGGTTCCTCACCTGGCTGCGCGACTGGAACCTGGACCTCCCCGCACACCAGCGCACGGGCTTTTACGGCCTGGACGTCTACTCCCTGTGGGATTCGCTGCGGGAAATCTTCACCTGGCTGGAGGCCAACGCCGAGGACGCCCTCCCGGCGGCCCTGCAGGCCTGGCACTGCTTCATCCCGTACCGCGAGGACCCCCAGCGGTATGCCTTGAGCAGCCGGCTGGTCCCGCAGTCCTGCGAGGCGGACGTGGTGGCGCTGCTGGCTGAGGTCCGGCGGCGGACGCTGGGGCGGATGCAGGACGATCCCGCCGCCTTCGACGCCGTCCAGAACGCCATCGTGGCCACCAACGCCGAGCGCTACTACCGGACCATGGTGCGCGGCGACCAGCAGTCCTGGAACATCCGGGACCACCACATGAGTGACACCATTGACCGGCTTGCGCGCCACCACGGACCGGCATCCAAGGGGCTGGTGTGGGCGCACAACACGCACGTGGGTGATGCCCGGGCCACGGACATGGCGCATGACGGCATGGTCAGCATCGGGCAGTTGGTCCGGCAGCGGCATCCCGGGGAAGTGGTGCTGGCCGGGTTCGCGTCCTACGCCGGCTCTGTCACCGCCGCGGAGTCCTGGGGCTCGCCGGAGTGGGTGATGGATGTGCCGGCCGCGGTACACGGGAGCCAAGAGGACCTCCTGAACGAGGCGCTGGGGGAGCCGTCCGTCCTGGTGTTCGGCGGCGACAGGAGCGGGCCCTGGCTGACGTCCTGGCGCGGCCACCGGGCCATCGGGGTGGTGTACAACCCGCACCGGGAGCGGGGCAACTACGTGCCCACGCGGATGGGGGAACGCTACGACGCACTGTTCTGGCATCCCCGGACCGAGGCGCTCCGGCCGCTGCACCACGAGTACCAGCCTGGGGAACCCGAGTTCGAGACCGAGCCCACGGGGTTTTAGGCATGAAGGAGCACCATGACCACCGGAGTTGAAGGGTCCACGCGCTGGGCCGCCATCACCAAGGACGTGGCCGCGTTCCCGGTGCAGCCCAACCTGCTCGATTACGACGCCGCCAGGCGGGACTTCACCTGGGACCAGGCGCGGCAGGCGCTGGCCGGGCTGCCCGGCGGCCGGGGGTTGAACATCGCCTACGAGGCCGTGGACCGCCACGTGGCGGAAGGCCGCGGGGCCAGGGAGGCCCTGCGCTTCGTCAAGGCCGACGGCGGCACCCGGTCCCTGAGCTACGCGCACCTTGCAGAGCTCTCCGGCAGGTTCGCGGCAGTACTGCAGGGCCTGGGCGTGGGGCGCGGGGAGCGGGTCTTTTCGCTGCTGGGCCGCAGCCCCGAGCTGTACGCCGCGGTGCTGGGCACCTTCAAGAACGGCAGCGTCTTCTGCCCGCTCTTTTCCGCCTTTGGCCCCGAGCCGGTGCGGCAGCGGCTGCACCTGGGCAGCGGCAGGGTGCTGGTGACCGCCAGGGCGCTGTACCGCAAGAAGGTGGCGCCGGTGCGGGACACCCTGCCCGAACTCCGCCACGTCCTGCTGGTGGATGCAGAGGGCCGGCCGGAACCGGGAACCCTGGACCTGGCCGCACTCCTGGCCCAGGTTGACCCTGTCGAGGAGATCGCGGACACCCAGCCCGGGGACATGGGCCTGCTGCACTTCACCAGCGGCACCACGGGCACGCCGAAGGGTGCCATCCACGTCCACGACGCTGTCGCCGCCCACTACGCCACCGGCCGCTTCGCGCTGGACCTGCATCCGGACGACATCTACTGGTGCACCGCGGATCCCGGCTGGGTGACCGGCATGTCCTACGGCATCATCGCGCCGCTGGTGCACGGGGTCACCGCCATTGTGGATGAGGAGGAGCTGGACGCCGACCGCTGGTACCGGATCCTCGCGGAGCAGCACGTCACCGTCTGGTATACCGCGCCCACGGCCCTGCGGATGCTCATGAAGGCCGGCGGCGAACGGGTTGCCGGGCATGACCTCTCCGCGTTGCGCTTCATCGCCAGCGTGGGGGAGCCGCTGAACCCGGAGGCGGTGGTGTGGGGCCAGGACGTCCTGGGCCTGCCGGTGCACGACAACTGGTGGCAGACCGAGACGGGCGGGATCATGATCGCCAACTATCCCGCCATGGACATCCGGCCCGGTTCCATGGGGCGGCCGCTGCCCGGCATCGAGGCCGCCCTGGTGGCCCGCGACGCCGACGGCAAACCCATCATCAAGGACGGCCAGGCCGTCCTGGTCGAAGAGCCGGACATTATGGGGGAGCTGGCGCTGCGCCCCGGCTGGCCCTCGATGTTCCGCGGTTACCTCAACGAGGAGGAGCGGTACCGGCGCTGCTTCGCCGGGGGCTGGTACCTCACCGGGGACCTGGCAAAGCGCGACGGCGACGGCTACTTCTGGTTCGTTGGCCGCGGCGACGACGTGATCAAGTCCTCCGGCCACCTGATCGGCCCCTTCGAGGTGGAGAGCTGCCTCATGGAACACCCGGCCGTGGCCGAAGCGGGCGTGATCGGCGTGCCGGACCCGGTGGCCGGGGAAGTGGTGAAGGCCTTTGTGGAACTCAAGCCCGGCCACGAGCCCACAGAGGAACTGCAGCTGGACATCATCGGCTTCGCCCGGAAACGCCTGGGGGCCGCCGTCGCGCCCCGGCTGCTCGAGTTCACCACCACCCTGCCCAAGACCCGCAGCGGCAAGATCCTGCGCCGGCTCCTGAAAGCCCGGGAACTGGGGCTGCCCGAAGGCGACACCTCCACGCTGGAATCCCCGGCAGGACCTGCTATGACGCTGAAGGAGCGGCCATGAGCACCCTCAGGGGCCAGACCGTCCCGGACCCGGAACACGCCCTGCACCTGCTGCGGCAGATGCTGCGGGTGCGCCGGCTCGAGGAGAAATGCATCGAACTGTACAGCGCTGCCAAGATCCGCGGCTTCCTGCACGTGTATATCGGCGAGGAAGCCGTGGCCGCCGGGGTGATGGAAACCCTGTCGCCGGAGGACGCCGTGGTGGCCACGTACCGCGAACACGGCCATGCCCTCCTGCGCGGCGTCTCCGCCGGCGCCATCCTCGCCGAAATGTACGGCCACGCCGAGGGCTGCTGCCGGGGCCGCGGCGGTTCCATGCACCTCTTCGACGCCGCCACCCGCTTCTACGGCGGAAACGCCATCGTGGCAGGCGGACTGCCGCTCGCCGTCGGCCTGGCGCTCGCGGACCGGATGGCCGCCCGGCAGCAGGTGACCGTCTGTTTCTTCGGCGAGGGCGCCGTGGCCGAAGGGGAGTTCCACGAAAGCATGAACCTGGCCGCGCTGTGGCAGCTGCCGGTGCTGTTCTGCTGCGAAAACAACCTCTATGCCATGGGAACAGCGCTTGGCCGCTCCGAATCCCAGACCGACATCGCGCTCAAGGCCGCCAGCTACGAGATTCCGGCGTGGGCCGTGGACGGCATGGACGTGCTGGCCGTGGAGGAAGCAGCCCGGCGCGCCGTGGACGCGGTGCGGTCCGGCGGGGGCCCGCATTTCCTGGAGCTGCGCACCTACCGCTTCCGCGCCCACTCCATGTTCGATCCCGAGCTTTACCGGGAGAAGTCCGAGGTGGCGCAGTGGATGGAACGGGACCCCATCAGCCTGCTGCGGGGCGCCATGCAGGCCGCCGGGCAGCTGCCTGACGATGGGTGGGCCGGGCTGCAGGCGGACGTGGACGCGGAGATCAGCACCGCCGTCGGATTCGCCGAAAACGGGACGCCGGAACCGGTGTCCGAACTTGCCCGGTTCGTGTACAGCGACCGGTTGGAAGAAAACAACAGTGGGACGGACATCGGCAAGGAGCCAGGGAAAGGCGGGGCGGCGGAATGAAAACCACGTACCGGGAAGCCATGCGCGCGGCCCTCCGCGAGGCCATGCAGCGCGACGAACGCGTGTTCCTGATGGGCGAGGACGTGGGCCGGTACGGCGGCAGCTTCGCCGTCAGCCTGGGCCTGCTGGAGGAGTTCGGGCCGGAACGGATCCGCGACACCCCGCTCTCCGAGTCCGGGTTCGTGGGTGCCGGCATCGGCGCGGCCCTGGGCGGGATGCGGCCCGTCGTCGAAATCATGACCGTCAACTTCAGCCTGCTGGCGCTGGACCAGATCGTCAACAACGCTGCCACCCTGCTGCACATGTCCGGCGGCCAGTTCAACGTGCCCATCGTCATCCGGATGACCACCGGCGCGGGCCGGCAGCTGGGCGCCCAGCACTCGCACAGCCTGGAGGGCTGGTACGCGCACATTCCAGGGCTGCGGATCCTCGCGCCGGCCACCCTGGCTGACGCCCGCGGCATGCTCTGGACCGCCCTCCAGGACCCCGATCCGGTGCTGATTTTCGAACACGGCTCGCTGTACAACGTGGCCGGCGAGCTCGACGAGGACGCCGGTGCCGTGGGCATCGACAAGGCCGCGCTCCTGCGGCAGGCGGACGGAACCGCGGACACGGTCACGCTCATCACCTACTGCGGAACGCTGCCCCTGGTGCTCGAGGCCGCGGACCAGCTCGCAGGGGAGGGAATCGGGACTGACGTGGTGGACCTGCGCACCCTACGCCCGCTGGATACGCATACGCTCCTGGACAGCGTGGCCAGGACGCACCGGGCCGTGGTGGTGGACGAGGGCTGGCGTAGCGGCAGCATCTCCGCGGAGATCGCAGCCCGGATCAGCGAGCAGGCGTTCTTCGACCTGGACGCCCCGGTGGAACGGGTGTGCAGCGAGGAGGTGCCCGTCCCGTACGCCAAGCACCTGGAACAGGCGGCCCTGCCATCGGTGGAGCGGGTCATGGCAGCCGCGCGAAGGGCCGTGGGCGCCGGTGGCTGAGTTCCGGATGCCGTCCCTGGGCGCGGACATGGAGCACGGCAAGGTGGTGGAGTGGCTGGTTAAGCCCGGGGACTACGTCCATAAGGGCGACCTCGTGGCGGCCGTGGACACGGATAAGACTGTCATGGACATCGAGTCGTTTCAGGAAGGCGTGGTGGCCGAATTCCTGGTGGACATCGGCGACACCGTGGAGGTGGGCACACCCATCGCCCGGATCACTGCCACCCCCGCCGAGCTCCCGCAACCCCCGCTCACTTCCGGCACCCTTCCCCCCGACGCCCGCTCACCGTTGGCACCCCGGGAGCCAACGCCCGCTCACCCCGGTGCCGGGGCCGGGCACGAGGAACCGGCTGTCAAAGCCTCCCCGCCGGTCAGGCACCTTGCACACACGTTGGGGGTCGACGTCGGACGCATCACCGGGAGCGGGCCCGGCGGCGAGGTGGTGCGGGCCGACGTCGAACGGGCCGCCGCAGCGTCCGTCACCGCAGCGGCGCCGGAGGAAGTCCCCGCGCCTGGGGTGCCGGAAACCCCGGCGCCCGCCGAAGCCAGGCGGGTCCGGTCGTCACCGCTGGCGCGGCGGCTGGCAGCCGAGCTGGGCGTCGACCTGCAGGACGTCAACGGGACAGGACCCGGCGGTGCGGTGACGGAAGACGACGTACTCTCCGCGGTCCCGCCCAGGGGACGGCCACCCCGGGAACGCGTGGCGGAAAAGCCGGCGGAAGCACCGCCGTCGGAAGCTCAACGGCCCGAACTTACGCCCGAAACCGCGGAAGAGGCACCACCGCGGAAACGCCCGACGGCGGCAGGCGGCAAGGCGGAGAGCCTGCGGCAAGCGGTGGGCGCGCTGATGTCCCGGTCCAAGAAGGAGATCCCGCACTACTACCTGTCCACCACCCTGGACCTCGCGGCGGCGGTGGCGTGGATGCAGGCGGAAAACCAGCAGCGCCCGGTGTCGTCGCGTCTGGTGCCGTCCGCCCTGCTGCTGAAGGCCACCGCGCTCGCTGCCAAGGAGGTGCCGGACATGAACGGCTTCTTCACCAACGGCACATTCCATCCCGGCAGCAATGTGCACCTGGGGGTGGCAGTGGCCCTCCGGCACGG
>Ga0308158_10004939_pt1 | contig 11089 bp, 11 predicted proteins | sample PhyBR2_FD_201038 | JGI IMG/M metagenome (GOLD analysis project Ga0308158, IMG submission 201038) | Phyllosphere microbial communities from UC Gill Tract Community Farm, Albany, California, United States - DLSLB.R2 | ecosystem: Host-associated > Plants > Phyllosphere > Unclassified | place: USA...
CAGGAAGCGTGATCAGGCCAGGATTGGGAGAAAGCTGTTGGCCGGCCAGACCGCCGAGCGAGATGACGATCGGTGCGTTCGCTCCACCGAATGCCTGGGCCACCGTCAGGATCCACGCGTTGCGCTTGCCGGCGTTCGCATCGCCGGGCGCGTTCTGTGCTGTTATCATTTCTGTTCCAATCTCGTGAGGACGCCTGCCACCGCTTCCTTTGCGGCAACGACGGCGCCCGCCAGGTATCCGGGTTCTGAAGCACTCGTTTCGCTCCCGGCCATCATGAGGCGATCTTCCCAGGCGCCGGTCACCCACCGCGAGCTTCCCGGCGTCGGATGATCCCCTCCGGTCCGGTCGTCCGCAGTCGCCGTGAACGGGTCTGCAGCCCAGTCTTTCAGAAGGGTGGCTCGAGGGGTCAGCGCCGCTTGTCCGAACAACCTTCCGAGTTGCTCGATACAAGCTTGCTTTAGCGCCTCCTCGCCGACCGACTTGCGTTGATCGGCGCCGACGCCGAGGAAACCGAAGAAGGCCGCCCTGCCGGACTTCGTCGTCGAGTCGTGGATCTCGACCATAGGGCCGACCATGCTCTGGGCCGTTCCCGAAAGCCCGTCCTTTCGCCAGAACGCGTCGTCATAGATCGCGAAGAACTTCGCGTGCGGAGCCATCCAGGTCGGTGTCCTGCGCCATCGCGCCGCGATCGCCGGATCCTGCGCCGGAGAAAAGGCGACAGATGCACCGAGCAGTCGCGGCGGAAGCGCCGCTACCACATGCTCTGCAAGGAGGACTTCCGTGCCACCGTCCGTCCGACGCAGGGACAGTTCGACGCCGTCGTGCCTCAGGGCCATCGCCGAGACCTGAGTTCCAAGTTGAATGCGCTCGTCTGGCAGCCCGGCGGCAAGTGCTCGAACGACGGCGCCTGTGCCACCGGAGATCCGCATGGACTGCTGGTTTTCGTGGGCGGGAGAGAAGCGCTGAGGCCGTTCGCGCGACATCCGCTCAAAGATGACGTCGCCGGTGCTGTGCTGGACGAAGGAGTCCAGTCGAAGTTCGGTAATGAGGTCAGCCATAGCCGGCTGCATCTCGGGCCAAAACCACGACGGACCGAGATCGAACCCGTCGTCCGCCGGGGCGCCGCCTTCCTCGACGGTCAGGATTCGCCCACCGAGGCGGTTGCGACCCTCGAGCAGGAGAACGTCGACGCCGGCGGCATGAAGCGCCTGAGACGTGTAGAGGCCTGCCAGTCCCGCGCCGACGACAGCCACCTTGCAAGAATTCATGGACGTGCCTCCTGGACGGGCGAATCGAACGCGCAGACATCGTGGTGCATCAAGGGTGCCGCCTTGTACCAGACCCGCGCACCTGCCGGGCCGACCTTCGCATTCAGGACCTGTCCTGCCGGGAGCCTCAGCCAGCTCCACCGATCGAGTGCATCGCCACCTTCAACAAAGCTGCCGTCGATGACAAGAAGCTCAAGCCCCTCATCATTGGCAAGCTCGACCTCGGCACCCGCCTGCCATTCCTCCAGCACGACGCGTTCTTCGGAACCTTCGAACAGGACTGCCGACGAGGTGACGCCGGACCGCAAGGCTGCGGCGTGGCCTCCGCCCGGACGGCGCACGATGCGCTCGCGGTCATTCACCTTGAACTGCCAGAGCTTCACCAGGATGGTGCAGCCGGCATCGCTCTTCGGCGCGTGCCCTGTACCGGGAGGGTTGCGAACATAGGTCCCGGCCGGGAAGTCGCCGCTCTCGTCCTGAAATGTGCCTTCGAGCACAAGGAACTCTTCGCCGCCCGGATGCTGGTGATGGGCGAAGCTGCTTTCCGGAGCGTAGCGAACGATCGACGTCGCGCGAGCCTTCTCGTCGCCGATCCGAAACAGCATGCGCCGGTCGACGCCCTTCGCCGGGCTTGGTACCCAGTCGAGCTTCGCGGCGTGGACGAGTGCGCGCTTGCTGAGGTCTTCGTTGATCAACATGTCAAAGCTCCGATCTGCCGCCGTCGATCACCATCTCGGCCCCGAGCATGTAGCTCGACGCATCGCTGGCCAGAAAGAGGACGGCGGCGGCGATCTCTTCCGGTCTGCCCATTCTCCCGAGTGGAACCTGCCTGCCTACCCGCTCGGCGTAGGCGCGAAACTCCTCCTCGGTCTGGTCCTTGCCACGGTGAATCGGCGTCTCGATCGATCCGGGACTGACGGCGTTCACCCTGATGCGTCGGTTGAGAAGTTCCGCCGACATCGTTCGCGCGAATGACCGCACCGCAGCCTTCGAGGCGGACAGGATGGCGCGGCCGGGCGTTCCGACGAGATTGAGCCAGGACGTGTTCAGAATGATGGACGAACCGTCGCGCAGCAGCGGAAGCACCGCCTGCACGGTGAAGAACACGCTCTTTACGTTGGCATCCATAATCTTATGATAGGTGGCTTCGTCGGCCGTCGCCAGCGGCGTTCCCATCGCGACGCCTGCATTTGCGAAGACGATGTCGAGCGATCCGAACTTGTCCTCGATCTTCGTCCTCATGGCGGCGAGGTCAGCGAGGCATGTAACGTCCGCCACTACCGGAAGGATGTCGCCGCCGAGTTCGGCTGCGGCATTGGCAAGCTTTTCTTCCGAGCGGCCCGCAATGACGATGCGGGCGCCGTTTTCCATCAACATCTTGGCGGCAGCCAGGCCGATCCCGCTCGATCCGCCGGTTACGAGCGCCGTCTTTCCATCAAGAACCATTCGTCTTTCCTTGTGTTCAGTCGTCCATCAATAGACACCGCCGTTTGCATTCACGAGGAAAAGACGCCATATCGGGAAGAAAGAAAATCTTTGTTGTGATAATCATGAGAAACCTGACGAGACTGAAATCGCTGCAGGCCCTCGAAGCTTCGGCCAGGCATGGCAGCTTCGTCGGCGCTTCGGCCGAGCTTGACGTAACGCCCCCGGCCGTCGGTCAGCTCGTGCGCTCGCTCGAAGACTGGGTCGGCTATCTCCTGTTCAAGCGAAGTCGATCCGGCGCCGAGCGCTTGACGCCCGTCGAAGAGGCACAGGAAGCACTCGAGGATATCGCCCAGGGTCTCGACCTACTGGAGTCCGGTCTTCGCAAGCTGCGAGGCCGCAATGCCCGGTCGGTCGTCGTGGTGACGGCTTCGCAAGCACTTGTAGCCAACTGGCTGATGTCGCGCTTGGAAGACTTCTCCGCCAAGTATCCGAACGTCGATGTCCGGCTCGATGTCTCCGACCGCGTGATTGATCTCGGCCAGGGTGAGGCCGACATCGGCATCCGTTGCGGGCTCGGTACCTGGAGGGGTGTGAAGTCTACCTATCTGATGGGCGAGGAGATCATCGCCGTCTGCCACAACAAGCTGCTGCCAACCGACCGCAAAGTGACGGCCGGCTGGATCGCGGAGCAGACGCTGATCCATGACGGCACCCCGCATCCGGGCGGCGACTTTCCGACCTGGAGCGAGTGGCTGGCCCGCGCGGGCGCCAACCAGGCGCCCGCCGACGGAGGGCTGAAGATCAACTCCACTGCGGCCGTGATCAACGGGGCGGTCGCGGCCCGCGGCGTTGCGTTGGTCCGCAAGGCTCTCGTGGCGCAGGAGATCGAGAGCGGCCGTGTTGTGCATCTGATGCCCGAGGTGCGGTGGCCGGTCAAATGGGCCTATTATGTCGTTGCATCCTCAAAGGCGCTCAAACGCGCTGAGGTGTCTGTCTTTCATGATTGGCTGACATCTGGCGTCGCGACAAGCTAGTTGTCGCCGCACCGTCCGGAATTGACTTCAGACGCCGGAGGAGGGGATGCCAAAAACCCCGGGCATAGCGGCGCTGACGGCAGGCCGCGAGCGATTTCGCATAAACTGCCTTGGGGGAGATGGTCACAGGTGCAGACAGGCCTGAAGAGGCGTGTTGCGGAGTTTGACTCCGGTGGCTATTCGGCAGCCTTGAGAGGTCCCAACGAAACGTCGGTGGTGTAGTTTTCCCGCATGAAGTTGATGAAGTTCTGCTGGAATTGACGGGTATGCGCATGCGCGAGTTCGTCGGCAAGTTCCACGTTACGGTCTCGAACCGCTTCGAGCATCTGGCTATGCTCGTCCGTCAGTAGATACCCTTCATGCGTCCGCTCAAGATATTCGAAGTGCAGATGCAGCATTCGCTGGCCCTGCGACAACAGTTTCTCGTAGAAGGTCGCCAAATACTGGTTCTTGCCCGCGTAGGCGATGGCCATGTGGAAGTCTTTGTTCGCTTCGGACATGGCGAGATGATTTCCGGTTTTGACCGCAGTCGCGAAGGCCTTGTCACGCTTAGCGATCACTTTCAAATCGGCATCGGTTCGTAGTGCTGCGGCAAGGCGGGTGTTCATTCGCTGGGCGATATCGAGAGCCTCCACGTATTTCGGAAATGAGGCGACATCGATCGGCGAAACAATAGTGCTCCGGTTAGATAAGGTGACAACCAACTCGTCAGATCCCAAGCGGATGAGTGCCTCGCGAACCGGAGCGCGCGACATGTTGAAGCGTTCCGCCAAAGTCATCTCGTCGAGAAGCTGGCCGGGCGGCAGCGCAAGCGAGAGAATCTCGTTTCTCAGCGTATCGTAGACGCTCTTCGACCCTGTTCCCCGCACTCGCTTCACTTCAACTTCGTCAGACACTTAGGTCCCTTCCCTTCGCAGTTGCGGTATTGGGCCAGAAAATCAGGCTGTCTGCAACGTAATATTTCCGCTTGACTTTGTCGACACGCTGTTGACAAATTGCCGTCAGTCGACACGCAGCCGACACATAAAAGCAACAGAAACGGCTTCAGCCGACGAGTGGAACAACAGCGCTTCGCGCACAGCAAAGAGGAATGCCGATGCTTTCGAAGATGATCACGTCCGCACTGCGGGCGATGCCCGCGCTCGCCCTGATGGGAGGCCTTTCGTTCACCGCAGTAACTGCCGCGCATGCTCAGACAGCCGAAGGATACTGGCAGGGCGTACAGAAAGCGGGTGTCTTGAAATGCGGCGCCGCCGTTGCCCCGCCTTACATCATGCGCGACCCGGCGACGGGCGAATACTCCGGCTTCTACGCCGACCTGTGCCGCGAGTTCGCTGACGCGCTAAAGGTCAAACCAGAATTCGTCGATACCACATGGGACAACATCGTTGCCGGACTTCAGGCCGGTAAATGGGATGTGTCGCTGGCGCTGAACCGAACTCCGGCGCGTGCCATGGCGGTCCAGTTCTCTGTCCCGGCGATGGAATACCAGATCTCGCTCGCCTACAACAAAAACAACCCGAAGATTGCCCAGGGCGCGGTCTCGGTCGCCGATCTCGACAAGGCTGGCGTGACGATGGCTGTCATGTCCGGCACGGCGCAGGACAAGGCGATCTCGGCCGCGGTCAAGAATGCTACGATTATGCGGCTTCCGGGAAATGACGAGACCCGTCTCGCGCTGACATCAAAGCGCGCCGACGTTCTGGTCGATGCCTCCGATACGAACCTTCTCCTGACGCAGGCCAATCCTGACTGGGCCGTTGCACTCAATCCGAAGCCGGCGCTCGCCAAGCAGGGTGTTTCCTTCGGCCTCCCGCATAACATGGCGGCCTCCGACGTCGAAGTCGTCAACATCTTCCTGGAAGAGAAGGTCGCTACTGGTCATGTCGATGAGCTGATCAAGAAGGCCGTGGATCAGGTCCTTAAGACCTCGAACTGACGTCACCATCGGCGTCGACGTTCGCGTCGGCGCCGTCCCGCACTCGATGCAAACCGAGATCGGCCATGACCATGTCTTTTAGCCTACCCCTCGTAAAAATGCAGGCGCTGCACAAAAGCTACGCCAACGGTGAAATACAAGTCCTCAAGGGCATCGACATTGAAATGAAGCCCGGCGACCGCGTCGTCGTCATCGGTCCGAGCGGGGGTGGCAAGAGCACGCTACTCCGGGTCATGATGGGCCTGGAGAAGATCGACAGCGGCAGCATCAGTTTCGATGGGAAGCCTTACATCTCATCCGATGGCGTGGGCAAGAAGACCATCATCGACACCAACGTGCGCCGCTCGATCGGCATGGTGTTCCAGCACTACACGCTGTTCCCCCATCTCAACGTCATTCAGAACCTAATCCTAGCGCCTTGCAAGGTTCGCGGAGAACCGAAAGCCAAGGCCGAAGCGCGTGCCCAAGCACTGCTTGAACGGTTCGGTCTTGGCGCGAAGGCGAGGGCCTTTCCGGCACAGCTTTCCGGTGGACAGAAACAACGCGTCGCCATCGCCCGTGCACTGATGCTCGATCCGAAGCTGATGTTGTTCGACGAAGTGACGTCCGCGCTCGACCCGGAGCTGGTGAGCGAAGTCGAACAGGTAATCATGCAGCTCGCCTCGCAGAACATGCCAATGATGATCGTCACGCATGACATGTGGTTCGCGAAGAACATCGCATCGCGCGTGATCTTCTGCGCTGGCGGCGTCGTCGTCGAAGACGGTCCACCCGAACAGGTGCTGGGTTCTCCGAAGGAGGAGCGCACTAAGGAGTTCATCGACCGCGTCTTCCACATCAAGCAATAGGAGGTGGCGATGAACTACACGTTCGACTTCAACTCCATCACCTTTGCGCCGCTTCTGCGGGGACTGGTGGTCTCGCTCGAACTGACGGTCGCTGCAAACATCATCGGCGTCATCGCCGGCTTTGGCCTGGCCCTGCTGCTGATGAGCCCATACCGGCTCCTGCGCATGCCGTTCATGCTCTTCGTCGAATTCTTCCGGTGTACGCCCGCGATCGTCCAGATCGTCTGGATCTTCTACTGCGTGCCCATGTTGTTCGACGTTTTTCTCGATCCAATCACCATGGGGGTGTTGGCGCTCGGCCTGAACCTGACCGCCTTCAATGCAGAGGCTTACCGCGCCTCGATCCAGGCGGTTCCCAAGGAGCAAATTGACGCCGGGATCGCGCTTGGTCTCAATCCTTGGCAACGCGTGCTCTACATCGTGTTTCCGACCGCGTTCCGCGCCTCGGTCCCCGTGCTTTTGACTAACGGAATCGTCATCTTCCAGCAGAGCGCGCTCGTCGCCATCGTTGCGATCGCCGACCTTATGTACGAGGCCAAATCGCTGGCGACGGAAACCTATCGCCCGATCGAGACCTTCACGGTCGTCGCTCTCATCTATTTCGCAGTGTCGTTCCCCATCACCCAGATTGTTGGGTTCCTGGAACGTCGCCGTCAATTGCTCGCCGGTTAGGAGGTCCAGATGTCGCTTGATTTCTCCGTCCTCGCAAGGTTCGAACACGCTCTTTTTCTTGGACTCGTGACGACCTTGGAGCTCACGGCGGTCTGCATCCTGTTGGGGTGCACGCTTGGCTTCCTCGTCGGCCTGGCGCGGACATCGCGCAGCACGATTCTTCGCCTGGTTTCCGGAACCTACGTGGAGTTCTTTCGCGGCACGCCAGTGCTCATCCAGCTTTTCTGGATCTTCTTCTGCCTTCCGCTGATCCTGGGGGTGGAACTGTCGAACTTCGCCTCGGGCGTCATCGCGTTGACGCTCTACATGGGAGCCATCACCAGCGAGACCTTTCGGGCAAGCCTCAAATCGATCGGGCCTGAACAAAGGGATGCGTGCGTTGCCCTCGGTCTGCCGTCGCGGGTCCAGGTGACAAGCGTCATTCTTCCCCAGGCCGTCTTGCGCGCGATTCCAACCCTTCTGTCGAATTGCGTCAGCCTTTTCAAGGAGAGCGCGCTGGTCTCGGCGGTCGGCATGGCAGACCTGATGTTTGTCGGACAGAACATTTCGAACAACACGGCGCGGCCGGTCGAAGTCCTGACCGTGGTCGCTCTCATCTACTTCGTCATCGCTTTCCCGCTGACGCGAGCGGTCACGCTCGTCGAGGGACGCATCCTCAAGAAACTCGCAATCTAGCGGCCCGTTACAGGAGACAGATTTCATGAAACTTTCCGGCGTCATGCCCGCTCTCATCACACCGTTCGACGCGAACGGCAAGGTCGACTTCAAGGCCTACGAAAAGCACCTGACGGCGTTGCGCGCCGCTGGCGTTACGGGCTGGGTCCCAATGGGCTCGACTGGAGAATATTCGGCCCTTTCTAACGACGAGCGCCTGGAAGTGCTCAAGTTCGTCAAGGATTTCGCCAACGACGGCGAAATCCTGATCGCCGGCACCAACGCCCCCGCGACCCGCGAGGTCATCGAGAACACTCTTCAGGCCAAGGAGATCGGCTACGACACGGTGCTGCTCGCTACACCGTTCTACACCCGACCGACGCAAGACGAACTTCTCTCGCACTTCCAGACGGTGCTGAAGGAAACGGACATCAATTTGGTCCTCTACAGCTATCCCTACAAGGACGGCGTTGAGATCGGTTTCGATATTCTGGACGCGCTCGCCGACGATCCGCGGGTTCTCGGGATCAAGGAAAGCTCTGGATCGCTCCAGCGTGCGATCGACATCCATTCTCGTTACAACGGCCGCATCGCGCTCGTGTCCGGTTCTGACGACATCGCCCTCGACTTCATGTTCTGGGGTGCGGACTCCTGGATCTGCGGTCCGGCAAACTGCATGGCGAAGGCCTGCGTCGACCTCGACCGCACCTTCCGCTCGGGCGACCTGAAGGCAGCGCGCGAAAAGATGATCGTCCTCTATCGCGCGATGAACATCCTTGAGAGCGGCAAGTTCGTGCAGAAGGTGAAGTACGGCTGCGAGCTGCAGGGGCTTCCAGTCGGTATCACCCGCGCTCCGCTCGGAGAGCTGACCGCTGAAGAAAAGGCCGAGTTCAAGGCTGCGATGCAGCCGATCCTGAACTGGTAAAATGATGCGGACGGTCGGGGCAGATCCCCGGCCGTCTCCCATGACCGAGGAGCTGAAGTGTCTCAAACCATTGTCGTCGGCGCCGGGATCATCGGCACAGCAATCGCCTACCAGCTACAGCGTCGTGGCGAGACCGTGGTGCTCCTGGATCGCAACGAGCCGGGGACCGGCGCATCCTACGGGAACATGGCGAGCATCGCCGTGACCGAGTTCATGCCCGCGTCCCGACCAGGGATCTGGGCGCAGATGCCGGGATGGATGATGGACCCCGAGGGACCGGTCCGGATCCGGCCCTCCTACATGCCAAAGCTCATTCCGTGGTTCCTGCGGTTCATTTCCGCCAGCCGCCCTTCGAAGCTCCGCGAGCTAGAGGCGGCGGGCGCGGTGCTTTGCCGTCGCGTTTACGAAGACCTGGACTTACTCTTGGCCGAAACCGGTCTTCAGCACATGATCTCGGCAGAGGGATGTTTGAGCGTCTACACGGACGAGGCGGAATTCAAGGCTGATCGCGAGCACATTGAGATCCTCGATCGTTTTGGTTTCCGCTACGAGATCCTTGGTGGTAATGCGATCAGAGACCTGGAACCAGCCGTGACCACGAAGATCGGCAAGGCTGTTCTCTTCCCGGACAACCGCTCGATTTCCAATCCGTTTAAACTTGTTCAGGCACTCGCCGACCAGTTCAAGAAAATCGGCGGGGTCGTTGAGACCGGGGAGGTCGTCGGCTTTGACCATGACAGCGCTGGCGTGAAGAGCGTGCGGCTTCGCGATGGTCGGGCGCTCAGTTCAGATCGCGTCGTTCTCGCAGCAGGTGCATTTACTGGACGTCTTTCTTCCATGCTCGGCGAGCCGATCCCGCTCGAGACCGAGCGAGGCTATCACACCCAGATCATGGCGCCGGGGGTCTCTATGCGCCACTCGCTCATATGGCCAGCCCGCGCGTTCATGGTGACCCCGACGGCAGGGGGTATCCGCGTTGGCGGAACCGTCGAGATGGCTGGCCTTGATGCAGCGCCGGATTATCGCCGCGCGAAGGTGCTGGTGAAACGAGCCAGGGAGGCGCTACCGGACCTGAAGGTCGAGCAAGCTTCAGAATGGATGGGTCACCGTCCCGCCATGCCTGACACAGTGCCCGTCATGGGGCGATCGGCAAAGCGAAGCAACGTCTGGTACGCGACAGGTCACGGACACCTCGGCCTCACGTACGGGGCGACCACGGCCCGGCTTCTGACAGATCTGATCCTGGGCGTCACACCGCCCATCGACATGAAACCCTATCGAGTCGACCGGTTTTAACTGGCTCGACCAACGACAGCAAGGGAAGCGACTATGCGTACAGAACTCTACATCGACGGCCAGTGGGTCAAGCCGATCAAGGGCGGCACATGTGATGTGATCAATCCGGCGACCGAGGAAGTCATGCAGGCAATCGCATCGGCAACCGCAGAGGATGTGGATGTTGCCGTAAAGGCAGCTCGTCGTGCGTTTGACAAGGACGGTTGGCCGCAGCTCACGGGTGCAGAGCGTGCCAGGTATCTTCGCGCTATCGCCGATGGCATCCGCGACCGCCAGGCCGAGATCGCCAGGCTGGAAGTCCTCGACAACGGAAAGCCGTTCCCGGAAGCCGATTGGGATATTGCCGATGCCGCGGGCTGCTTCGACTTCTACGCCGGGCTTGCCGAGCAACTCGACAACAACCCTGAGGAAATTGTTTCCCTCCCAGATGACCGTTTCGTCTCCAAGGCTGTCAAGGAGCCGGTTGGCGTCGCCGGAGCGATCATTCCGTGGAACTTTCCGCTGCTGATGGCTGCCTGGAAAGTTGCGCCCGCGCTTGCGGCCGGTTGCACGATGATCCTCAAGCCAGCTGAACTTACTTCGCTGACGGCGCTGGAACTTGCTGCAATTGTGGACGAGGTCGGCCTTCCGCCCGGCGTTCTCAATATCCTGACGGGATCGGGATCCGTCGCGGGCCAGGCGATCATCGATCACAAGGGCGTCGACAAGCTGGCCTTCACCGGGTCTGGTCCAGTCGGCTCGAAAATCATGGCTGCGGCTGCTCGCGACATCAAGCGCGTCAGCCTCGAACTCGGCGGCAAATCGCCGTTCGTGGTGTTCGAGGATGCGGACATCGATGAAGCCGTCGAATGGGTGATGTTCGGCATTTTCTGGAACCAGGGACAGGTGTGCTCGGGCACGTCGCGCGTTCTCGTTCAAGACACGATCTACGGGCGGTTTCTCGCACGGCTCGTCGAGGAGACCAAAAAGATCAAGATCGGCGATGGCCTTGAGGAAGGTGTGCTGCTTGGACCCTTGGTCTCTC
>Ga0308158_10004942_pt1 | contig 11086 bp, 13 predicted proteins | sample PhyBR2_FD_201038 | JGI IMG/M metagenome (GOLD analysis project Ga0308158, IMG submission 201038) | Phyllosphere microbial communities from UC Gill Tract Community Farm, Albany, California, United States - DLSLB.R2 | ecosystem: Host-associated > Plants > Phyllosphere > Unclassified | place: USA...
ACTTCCTGCTTTAACGCTTGCTGACGACGGGAGCCAGGAGGATGTGGTCCAGCTTGGGCAGTGCGCGCCGGAGTCCTTGTTCGGCGCGGTGGAGCACCTCTTCCGCCTGCGACAATCCGGTGTCAGCGAGTTCAATGCGGGCGGAGCCCTGCAGCCGGTGGCCGGACCACCGCAGCTGCAGGTGCTGGACCGCAAGCACGCCCGGGGTCTGCTCAAGCGCGGCTTCGGCCCGGGCCACGAGGTCCGGTTCGATTCCGTCCATGAGCCGCCGCCCGATGCTGCGCACTGTGCCCCACAGCAGAACCATGATGGCCGCGGAAATGACCAGACCCACGATTGGGTCTGCCAGGGGAAAGCCGAGCATGACGCCCACGGCGCCGACCACCACGGCCAGCGACGTGAAGCCGTCCGTCCGGGCGTGCACGCCGTCCGCCACGAGGGCTGCCGAACCGATCCTGCGGCCCACCCGGATGCGGTAGATGGCCACGGCCTCGTTTCCGGCGAAGCCGATCAGGCCCGCGGCCATCACGCAGCCCAGGTTCTGCAGCGGCTGGGGATTGAGCAGCCGGTCCACTGACTGCCAGCCCGCCACGATGGCGGACAGGGCCACTACGGCCACAATGAACAGGCCTGCCAGGTCCTCCGCCCTTCCGTAGCCATACGTGTAGCGGCGGGTGGCCTGGCGGCGACCCAGGATGAAGGCAACCCACAGCGGCACCGCGGTCAGGGCATCCGAGAAGTTATGGATGGTGTCCGCGAGCAGGGCCACGGAACTGCTGAACAGGACCACCAGGAACTGCAGCACCGTGGTGGCCAGCAGGACGAACATGCTGATCTTCAGCGCCCGGACGCCCTCGGTACTGGCTTCCATGGCATCGTCGATGGAATCGGCGGCGTCGTGGGTATGCGGAACGAACAGCTCGAACAGCCAGCCCTTGAAGCCTGAGTGGTGATGGTGGTCGTGGTCGTGCTCATGGCCGTGGCCGTGGCCGTGGCCGTGTCCGTGGTCGTGCGCGTGGTCGTGCGCGTGCCCGTGGTCGTGCTCGTGCCCGTGGTCGTGGCTGTGCCCGTGGTCGTGGCTGTGCCCGTGGTCCTCTCCATGGGGATGGCTGTGCGTGTGCGTTGCGTCCTGGTGTGACCCGGTCATGAAGCGCTCCGCTGGGCAGGCTGGGCAGGCTGTGCTGCGTGGACGGGAAGGCGGTGGTGGGCGGGTTCCCCGCCCAGGGCGTGTTCTGCCTGGAAGATGGCGTCTGCCACCAATTGCCGGGCGTGCTCATTTTCCAGCCGGTACAGCACCCGCGTTCCCTCCTGCCGGGTGGACACCATGCGGGCCAGCCGCATTTTCGCCAGGTGCTGCGAGACGGCGGCGGGGGACTTGCCCACCACATCCGCGAGGGCGCCTACTGCCATCTCCCCGTCACGGAGCGCCAGGATGATGCGCACCCTGGTGGCGTCCGCCAGCATGGCGAAGACCTCCACGGCCAGCTCCACATACTGGCTGTCCGTATCAAGGGAGCAAGCATTCTTATCTGCATTCATGCGCATATAGTGTCATATCTGCCGCGGCGACGCACTTTGGCGGTCTCCGCCGTCGTCGCACAAAGGGCTGCTCCCATGAAGCCGGCGCGCCTAGAGTAGGAGGTGCACGGGCAGGGCGCCCTGCCTGCCGGATTGGTCAGTCTCGAAAGGAATTTGCCCCCGATGGCTTTCATCACCGTAGGTACTGAGAACAGCACTGATATCGAGCTCTACTATGAGGACCACGGCTCGGGCCAGCCCGTCGTTCTGATCCACGGTTACCCCCTGGATGGATCGTCCTGGGAAAAGCAGACCGCGGCCCTTCTGGGCGCCGGCTACCGCGTTATCACCTATGACCGGCGTGGCTTCGGCAAATCAAGCAAGCCCGCCGAAGGCTACGACTACGACACCTTTGCCGCAGACCTCAACTCCCTGCTCACCACACTGGACCTGAATGACGTGGTGCTGGTCGGCTTCTCCATGGGTACCGGCGAGGTAGGCCGCTACCTTGGCACCTACGGCTCCGCCCGGGTGGCGCGGGCGGCTTTCCTCGGCTCGCTGGAACCCTACCTGTTGAAGGCCGACGACAATCCCGACGGCGTCCCGCAGGACGTGTTCGACGGCCTCATGGAAGCTGTCACGGCGGACCGCTACGCCTTCTTCACCGAGTTCTTCAAGAACTTCTACAACTCCGATACCTTCCTTGGCACTCCCCGCCTGAGCCAGGAAGTGATGAGTGCGGGCTGGAACCTGGCCGTCAGTTCGTCACCCACTGCCTCTGTTGCCGCCCAGCCCACCTGGCTGACGGATTTCCGGCAGGACATCCCCAAGATCGACGTGCCGGCCCTGATCGTGCACGGCACCGCGGACAACATCCTGCCCATCGATTCCACCGGCCGGCTGTTCGCCGAGGCGCTGCCCAGCGCTGAATACGTGGAAATCGAGGGTGCCCCGCACGGCCTGTTGTGGACCCACGCGGCAGAGGTCAACGAAGCGCTGCTCGGCTTCCTGGCCAAGTAGGACAGCAAGACGTCCGACGGCGGGGCGCGCCGCCGTCGGACACTAGCGGGGGGAATTCCGCGTTGTCTGCTGCGCCTGGGAAGCCGGGACAGGTTCCACAAGCTGTTCCGCGAGCTCTGTGAGTTCGCGCGGGTGGAAGGGCTTGGTGAGGTAGCCGGCGGCCCCGGAGGCCATCCCGGCCAGGACGTCGTCGTCCTCCGAACGGGCCGTCAGGAAGAGCAGCGGTGCTGCGCTGAGGGCGCGGATGGCGCGGGCCACTACGTGCCCGTCCATGTCCGGCAGCCCAAGGTCCAGCGTTACCAGTGAAATGGCGGGGTCAGCGGCGGCGGCAATGCCCTCCGCCCCCGTGCCCACTGCCCGCACCGCGAACCCGGCACGCGAGAGGACCACTGCGATCAGTCCGCGGATATCGTCGTTATCCTCCACGACAAGGCAAACACGCTGCTGTTCCATCAGGCCCCCCGGCGAAAGTTGGCCCCAGTCTACCGGCGGCGCGCTCGCTGCCGGAGACCGCCACTCCTAGCCGTCGTAGTGTGTCCGGGCGGGCCCCTGGCCCAGCGCGTTCACCACAGCGGCAGCCACTTCGTGCAGTTTGGTGTTGCGGGTGCTCGACGCCGTACGAAGGATGCCGAACGCATCCTGCTGGCTGCACCGGTTCTGGGCCATGATGATTCCGACCGCCATGTCGATGACTGTGCGGGACTCCAACGTGGCGCGGAGGTTTGCGGCCGTCTCGCTGTAGTGCGCAAACCGGACCGCAAGTCGGAGCGCCAGGGACGTCTGGCTGACGAAATCCTCCGCGAACTTCAACAGGCGTCCTTCGAAGCGGTGGGCGCGGCGCGAATACAGAAGCAGGGCAGCCTTGGTTTCCCCTTCGAGCCGGAACGGAAGGGCCGCCACCGAGCGAATGCCTTGGGCAACGACGGCTGTTGCATAGTCGGGCCAGCGGCCGTCTTCCGCAAGGTCCGGGGCGTGGACCGTCTCCTGGTCAATGGAGGCCGACAGGCCGGGGGTTTGGGTGAACCTGTGCTCCAGCTGCCCCAGGGACTTGGCTTCCTGGCTGCTGCTGGCGATTGTGGCTGGTTTCCGCTGCCTCTGCAGGGTGATGGCGCACAGCATTTCGTCGCCGGGCTCGGAGAGGTTGCGCGCGGACACCTGCGCCAGCTCGGTGAGGAAGTCCTCCACGTCGGAGCTGTTGAGCACCAACTCATGCAAGTGCTCGGTAACGGATGTATCGGTTTTTGCTGTTGACTCGCTGGCCACGGTTTCTTGGTGCCATTCGTTCAGGTCAAAACGAGCCTGCAACACACAAACGCCCCGCAACTGGGCGGGGAGTGATGGTCGCTGGATCGACGAACTTTCCAACGGCCTGCTGCTAAACCGATAACCAGAGTATATACATTCCAGGCGGGGGCACGGCGTCATATCCGCCGCTGCCAGCACTGCTGCATGCTGGCGCCGCGAAGGGCTAAGCGGCACAATGAAGCGGGACCGCCTTGGGAAGGACGCGAACATGACCAGGCTTCTCATCATCGGGCCGCCGGGCTCCGGCAAGGGGACCCAGGCCGGACAACTGGCCCGGCACTTCGGGGTCCCCGCAGTTTCCACCGGGGACATCTTCCGGAGCAACGTCGACCGGCAGACGGAACTGGGAAACCAGGCTGCCAGGTACCTCGACGGCGGCCGGTTCGTCCCGGACCACCTCACCAATGCACTGGTAAAAGACCGGCTCCTCGAAAGCGACGCCCGGCACGGCTTTCTGCTGGACGGCTATCCGCGCACGCCAACGCAGGCCACTGAACTTGACGCCATGCTGGCAGAGCAGGGGCACGCACTGGACGCAGTCATCGAACTGCGGGCGCCGGATGCGGAACTGGAGGAGCGGATGCACCAGCGTGCCCGCGAGCAGGGACGCACGGATGACACCATCGACGTCTTCCGCCGCCGCCTGGACCTCTACCACCGACAGACGCATGAAGTAGTCTCGGTGTACGCGGGCCGGGGCATCCTGGTGTCCGTCAACGGCAGCGGTGACCCGGCGGGAATTACTGCACTGGCGATCGCCGCCGTCGAACAGTTCCTGGCAGCCCCGCGTCCCCCGTCCTGACCGAAACATCCCAGCGTGAACGCACTCCAACAAAAGGAAACACTGATGAGAATTGCCGTTACAGGTGGAAACGGAAAACTGGGGCGGCACGTGGTGCGCCGGCTCACGGACGACGGCCACCAGGTCCTCACCCTGGACCGCGAGGGAACCCGCAGCCCCGAACTGCTGCTGGTGGACCTGCGCAACTACGGACAGGTAGTGGACGCGCTGCTGGGCGTTGATGACCGGCATGACGGGTTCGACGCCGTAGTGCACCTGGGTGCCATCCCCGCCCCGGGCATCCTTCCGGACGCGGCCACCTTCGAGAACAACATGCTCTCCACATACAACGTGTTCCAGGCAGCCCGCCGCGCCGGCATCAAGAAAGTGGTGTACGCGTCCAGCGAGACCGTGCTGGGGCTGCCGTTCGACATCGACCCGCCCTACATCCCCGTGGACGAGGAATATCCGCCGCGGCCGGAGAGCACCTACTCCCTGGTGAAGCGGCTCGAAGAGCAAATGGCCGTGGAGATGACGCGGTGGGACCCTGAACTGAGCATTACCGGCCTGCGGTTCTCCAACGTCATGGACGAGGCCGACTACGGGAAATTCCCCTCCTTCGACGCGGACGCAATGCTGCGCAAGTGGAACCTGTGGGGCTACATCGACGGCAGGGACGGGGCCCAGGCCGTGGCCCGGGCGCTGGAGAACGCCAGGCCGGGATTCGAAGCCTTCATCATCGCCAATGCCGATACCGTCATGAGCCGCTCGAGCGCCGAACTGGCGGCCGAGGTCTTCCCTGGCGTCAAGGTGACCAAGGACCTGGGCGAGCACGAAACGATGCTGTCCATTGACAAGGCGCGGCGCCTGCTGGGCTTTGAACCCGAACACAGCTGGCGGAACCACGTGGCCGCTGCCTCCGGCAACGGGGCAAACCAAGGATAAAGCGGGTGGCGCAGTAGCCGCCAAGGATCATCCGAGGAGCCGGGAGCAGTGCGCTTCCGGCTCCTGTCCTTTTGCTGCAAGCCTGGGCCGGTTGCCCGGCGGATTCGCCGTCCCGCAGTTTCCCGCCGCCCGATGGAGCGATTGGCCCGTGGCCGGGATAATCTTCAGCCTAAGCATTTACCATGGCACGCATACACTGCATGCCGACAACGTGGCGCAGGGACGGGCAGTACATTGGCACAGAAATCAGCAGGGTCCGCAGTCGCCGGGCGTGGTACCGGCAGGTGGCATACCTTCCACGAAAAGTTCGTGGTGGAGGAGCGCTACGTAGATCCGACGGACCGGCGCCGTCTCTACCGCGCGTCAATCATCCTGGCCGTGGTGGGACTGGCACTCTTTGTCGCCACACTGGTGAGCGTGGTCCAGGGCGGCGGCCTGTCCGCCGCAGACGGCCCCATACACAACTGGCTGATGACCACGCGTTCAGCGGCAGCTACCGCCTTCATGATCTTCCTGGCGGTGTTCTTTGGTCCCATCGCCCTGCCCATCATCGTGCTGGTGGTGATCCTCATCTGGGGATTCGCGGCGAAGCACGCCTGGCGCCCCATCCTGCTGGCCGCCGCGATGCTGACAGGCGTGATTGTCTCGCAGATCATCCTCCATATCGTCCAGCGTTCCCGGCCCCCCGTGGACCAAATGCTGTTCGGCGCGGACCAGACCTTTTCGTTCCCGTCCGGCCACGTGCTGGGCGCCTGCGACTTCCTGCTGGTGGGCGCCTACCTCATCTTCTCGCGCCGCCGGAACCCGCGCGCGGCCGTCTTCGGATTCATCGGAGCCGGCGTCGGGATCATCCTTGCCATCACAAGCCGCCTTTACCTGGGCTACCACTGGCCCACCGATACCCTTGCCTCGTTCTCCCTGTCGCTGCTCATCCTGGGCGGAGTCATCGCGCTGGACACCTGGCGGACGGCGAGGATTCCCGGGGAGCAGGTCACAGGAGAGCTGTCCAGGGAAGAAGCTCCGCAGGACTAAGGCCTGCCGTGACCCGGGTTGTGGCAGCCACCCGGGTTACTCGGGACGGGACCTGGCGCGTTTCAGGGCCCGGTGCAGTTTCACGTTCGCTTCCTCCAGTTCCAGGACCTTGGCAACGCCGGCCAGGTTCAGCCCCTCCTCAAGGAGTTCGCCGATCCTTTGCAGCACGGCGATGTCGTCGTCGCTGTACTGCCGCGTGCCGCCCGCCGTCCGGGACGGGGTGAGCAGTCCCTTGGTTTCGTACAGCCTGATGTTTTGCTGGCCCGTCCCGGTAAGCTCCGCCGCCACTGAGATGGCGTAAAGGGCCCGTGAACCGGGAGAGCGGGGCGCCCGTCCTGCAGCGGGGTCTGCCATGTCTGCTCCCAAAAAAATCGTTCCGGCCGGTGTCTTGTTTCAGTTTTCCACGAGTGCTATAAAAAATCTATATCCACCGCTATAGATTAAGTGGCGGTGGGTAGCGCAGATCCAACACCTGGAAGCTGAAGGAGTGGGAAATGATGTTAATGCGTACTGACCCGTTCCGTGACCTGGACCGGCTCACGCAGCAGGTCTTTGGAACCGCCGCCCGCCCGGCAGCGATGCCCATGGACGCCTGGCAGGAGGACGGCGAATTCGTGGTGGCCTTCGACCTCCCCGGCGTGAAGGTGGACTCCCTCGACCTGAACGTCGAACGGAACGTCCTGACCGTACGGGCTGAGCGCCAGGACCCCACCCAGCCCAACGTCGAGCTGGTGGCCTCGGAGCGTCCCCGTGGCGTGTTCAGCCGTCAACTGATCCTGGGTGACACCCTGGACACCGAAAGGATCAAGGCCAGCTATGACCAGGGCGTTCTAACCCTGAGGATTCCCGTGGCCGAGCAGGCCAAGCCGCGCAAGATCGAGATCCGGACCCAGCAGGCCGAAAAGCACCAGATCAGCACCTAGGACCATGCTTCCCGTCCGCGCCCCTGCCCCTTTCGGCGGGGGTGCCGGCGGAAGAGGAGGCCGGTATGACGGACGTTCCCGATTACTACGACATCCTGGGCGTTGGCAGGGACGCCACCCGCCAGGACATCTCGCACGCATACCGTGCCCTCATGCGAAGCCACCACCCTGACATGGACGGCGGCGCGGCGCACGGGGACGGGGCATCAAAGCGGGACGACCCGGCGGAAGGCGGCAAACCCGGGCAGGGGGAGGAACTCCTCCGGATCATGCAGGCGTTCAACGTGCTGCGAGACCCCCAGCAGCGGGCCGCATACGACCGCAGGCTCGCGGCCGCAACGCCCTCCATCATTCCTGTCCGGAAAGTCCGCGGCACCGGCGGCCTGTCCGGGCACACAATTCGAGTCACTCCGGTGCGGTGGGAAAGCGGCCCCTGGTCCTGAACGGGCCAGGACCGCTCCACCAGGCAAGGGCCAAACCACGGCCATTCATCCAAGGAGGCGGAAAACTGCATGAGCGACTGGCGGCGCTACGATTCACACTTGATTCCGGCATTCCATGAGCGTTTTGAGCAGCGGTGGGGTGCCGGAACTGCGCCCTTCCTGGACCCGGAGGCCCATGAACAGCCGCTGCCGCGGGCACAGTGGATCAACCCGGCCACGGGTGCGGCCCTGGCGGTGGTCCCGGTGTGGACGGCAGATGAGCGGCAGCAGCGTTCCTTTGGCGTGTTCTACCTGCCGCCGGCAGGGGACATCTGGGTCCTGCGGCCCGGGTTCACGGGTTACCTGGAGCCATCCGACGGTGACAGCGAACACTTGGTGACGTTACGCAATGACGCCTTTCGCAAGGCAGTGGGGCACGCAAAGGAGTTCCTTTTCGGGACCCAGTAGGGCGCGGCATTCCGGGCGGGGGGCGGCTGCTCGTCAGCAGTGCTCCGCTGTGACATTCTGGGACGTACCCTAACCACCGTGACCAAAGGCTGACCCCAATGCACATCACCGCCAAGGACCTCGCAGCGCTCATCCCCGCGGGGTTCACTCTTGGTGTCGCAACCGCAGCATTCCAGATCGAAGGAGCACTGGACGAGGACGGCCGCGGGCCCGCGGGGTGGGACAAATTCGCTGCCCGGCCAGGTGCAATCGTGGAAGGCCACAGTCCGGTGGTGGCAACGGACCACTACCACCGGATGCCGCAGGACGTGGCGCTCCTGAAACAACTCGGCGTGGACTCCTACCGGTTCTCCTTTGCCTGGCCGCGCATCCAGCCCGGCGGCACGGGACCGGCCAACCGCGCCGGCCTGGCCTTCTATGACCGGCTCCTGGATGAGCTCCTGGCGAACGGAATCTCGCCCATGGCCACCATCTACCACTGGGACACGCCCCTGGAACTCGATGAGGCCGGCGGCTGGATGAACCGCGATACGGCATACCGGCTGGGCGACTTCGCCGCGCTGGTGGCTGAGGCCTTTGGGGACAGGGTGGCCCGCTGGGTCACCATCAACGAACCGGCAACCGTGAGCGCGAACGGCTACGCGTTTGGCCTGCATTCGCCGGGCAAGGAGCTGGCCCTGGGTGCATTTCCCACGGTCCACCACCAGCTTTTGGGCCACGGCCTCGCCGTCCAGGCCCTGCGCGCCGCGAAGGTGCCGGGCGAGATCGGCATGACCAACGTCTATTCACCCATGGTGCCGAATTCGATCAACCCCCTGGACAAGATCAGCGCCGGAATCATGGATCTTGGCCAGAACCGGCTCTACGCGGACCCCGTCCTCACGGGCAAATACCCCGACCTGATCCGTGCCGCCAAATTCTTCAGTTCCTTCGAACACCCCGAAGAGGACATGGAGATCATCTCCCAGCCCCTGGATTTCTACGGCCTCAACTACTACATGCCCACCAAGGTGGCGGCGGGACCGGGCGGCGGTACCGTACCGTCGAGCATGGCGGAGGCCATGGGCAGCGACCTTAGCGCCACGGGCAGCGGTACAACGCCGTTCCATGTGGAGACCTGGCCGGAGGCGGACATCACCGCCTATGGCTGGCCGGTCAAACCGGAGTACATGGCCGTGGCCCTGAAGGAGATGGCGGAGCGGTATCCCAACCTGCCTCCCGTGATCATCACCGAGGGCGGGGCAAGTTTCGAGGACATCATCGTCCGCGACAAGTCCACCAATACCCGCTTCATCCCCGACGAGCGCCGCCTGAAGTATCTTTCCGACCACCTCGAAACAGCACTTCGCGCTACGGCGCCCGGCGGGGCGGCGGAGTCCGTGGAGCTGCTCGGATACTACGTCTGGTCCTTCCTGGACAACTTCGAGTGGTCCGCCGGCTACAACCAGCCGTTCGGCCTCCTGCACGTGGACTTCGAAACGCTGGAGCGCACGCCCAAGGCGTCCTACTTCTGGTTCCAGGAGCTCATCGAGGAACGCGACCTCGCCGCAGCGGCTGACCTGGCCATCGCCCAGGCTGTGGTCCCGGAGGTTCCGGTCGAAGAAGGTGCAGAGGGCACTGAAGCGCCCGACGACGGCGCGGCGCTGGGTGCCAGCGCCTAGGCCCAAGGGCTGTGGGCGTCCGGCGGGCTGGCAGAGTACCGCAATCAGCGCGGCCGGGTCAGCCCCGAAGCAGGTCCAGCATGGCGAGCTGCCGGGCTATTCCAGCGCCGTCGGGGGAGTAGATCCAGGGCACCCGGGACGTGGTGTGGTCGCCGTCCTCTGAGTGGCCGCCGGCGAAAACCGACTCGCTGACGGACAGTTGCCTGATGGCGATCGCCGCGACCTTGTCCGGGTTTTCGGCCGCGAAGGCGGAGTAGATTGCCTCGTCATGCTGGCCGTTGTCGCCAATCAGGAGCCAGCGCATGTCAGGGAATTCCTGGGCCAGCCGTTCCAGGTTGCGGTGCTTGTGGTCCTGGCCGCTGCGGAACCAGCGGTCCTGGGTGAGCCCCCAGTCGGTCAGCAGCAGGGCGCCCTTCGGGTACATGTTCCGCGTCAGGAAGCGTGCCAGGGTGGGGGCGGCGTTCCAGGGCCCGGTGGACAGGTAGATCACCGGCGCGTCAGGGTGTTCAATGGTCAGGCGGTCCAGCAGCACTGCCATACCCGGGGTGGCCATGCGGGCCCGCTCGCTGAGCACAAACGTGTTCCACAGTGCCAGGAAGGGCCGCGGCAGGGCGGTGACCATCACGGTGTCGTCAATGTCGGAGACGATGCCGAATTCCACGCCGGGGGCGATCACCTGGATGAGTGCCTCGGCCGGCTCGGTCCCCTCGGCGCGCAGGACCGCGGTGTGCCAGCCGGGGGTCAGCTTTACCTCCACCTCGGTATCGATCAGGCCACCCCGGTCCGCCGTGACATGGGTGACGACGTCGCCGATGGTGATTTCGACGTCGGAATACTGCAGCGGCACGCCGGTGAAGGCGCGCCAGCCCCGGATGTTCTGGTTGCCGTTCTTCGCTTCGTGCTCTGCCTTGCTGCCGGGCAGCGGCGTCTGCGTCAGCAGCACCCTCCCCAGCACCCGCACCCGGGTGGTGGAACCGTAGCCTTGGTAGGCGATGGTCTGCGGTGTGAATT
>Ga0308158_10004943_pt1 | contig 11084 bp, 9 predicted proteins | sample PhyBR2_FD_201038 | JGI IMG/M metagenome (GOLD analysis project Ga0308158, IMG submission 201038) | Phyllosphere microbial communities from UC Gill Tract Community Farm, Albany, California, United States - DLSLB.R2 | ecosystem: Host-associated > Plants > Phyllosphere > Unclassified | place: USA...
AGTCCGCGTACCCGCGCGGGGCATCATCGAGCGGGATGGCCTTGGCGTTGACCGCCTTGGCGATCTGGATCCGGTCATGCAGGATGGCCATCATCAGCTGCCGGTTGTACTTCATCACCGGGCACTGGCCGGTGGTGAAGGACAGGGACTTGGCCCAGCCGGTACCCAGTGACAGGGACAGGCTTCCCTTCCGGGCGGCCTCGTCCGCAGCTCCCGGATCGCCCGTGACGTAGAGGCCTGGAATGCCCACGGAGCCGCCGGCGGTGGTGAGGTCCATCAGCGAGTTAAGCACCGTGGCCGGTGCTTCCTGGGCGCCGTGGCCGTGTCCGCGGGCCTCGAAACCGACGGCGTCGATGCCGGAGTCGACTTCCCGGACGCCGAGGATCTGCTCGATCTGGTCGGCGGGGTCGCCGTTGGCCACATTGACGGTTTCACAGCCAAAGGACCGGGCCCGGGCCAAACGGTCCTCGTTCAGGTCGCCCACGATGACCACCGCGGCTCCCAGCAGCTGGGCGCTGGCGGCCGCGGCAAGGCCCACGGGACCGGCTCCGGCAACGTACACGGTGGACCCGACGCCCACACCTGCCGTGACGGCGCCATGGAAACCGGTGGGCAGGATGTCGGACAGCATGGTCAGGTCCATGATCTTCTCCAGCGCCTGGTCCCGGTCCGGGAACCGCAGCAGGTTCCAGTCGGCGTACGGGACCAGGACGTACTCCGCCTGCCCGCCAACCCAGCCGCCCATATCGACATAGCCGTAGGCTGAGCCAGGGCGGTCCGGGTTCACGTTCAGGCAAATCCCGGTCTTGCGCTCCTTGCAGTTCCGGCAGCGCCCGCAGGAGATGTTAAAGGGGACCGAGACGATGTCGCCGACCTTGATGAACTCGACGTCGGGCCCGGTCTCGATGACTTCGCCAGTGATCTCGTGCCCGAGGACGAGGCCGGCGGGGGCGGTCGTCCGGCCGCGGACCATGTGCTGGTCGGACCCGCAGATGTTGGTGCTGACGGTGCGCAGGATGACGCCGTGCGGCACCTTCCGGCCGACATTGGCGGGATTGACGCCGGGGCCGGCTTTCAGTTCAAACGAGGGATACGGAGTGTCGATGACCTCGACGACTCCGGGCTCCTTGTACGCAACGGCTTTGTTACCTGACATGGGCATGGCTCCTATGGTTGGCGTTCGATTGCCACGGAAGGCCTGACGCTGGGTGCATCAGACCTTCCGTGGGGTGTTACTTTTCACTTTGCGGTGAATCATGGGGGGCGCGGGGCGCCCGCCGGCCCAGGGGGCGGCTACGCATCGATCACCATGTCGGTGCGCGCAGTGGAACAGCAGGGAAGGAACTTGCCGGCATCGATTTCCCGTTTGCGGATTCCGCCCTGGTGGTTCATGTCGATCTCTCCGGACAGCTTGACCACCTTGCAGGAGCCGCACATGCCTTCCTTGCAGTTGGCGCCGATCCGGACACCGGCCCGCTGCGCCACCTCGAGGATGTGCTCCTCCGGATCGATCCGCACGTTAATGCCGGTGCGCATGAAGGACAGGGTGAGGCTGCCCGTTCCCACGGTGTCGAAGCTGGAGGCATCCGGGGCCTGCGCCTCCGGGGCCGCAGCCGGAGTGCCGCCGGAGGCCGGGGCTTCCGGGGTGGCAGCTTCCAGCGCGAGTCCCGTGGCCTGCAGGGTTCCATCTTCGTCGTAGCCGGGCTCGTACATCCCGAACGCTGCGGGCTGGCCTTCGAAGTAGTCCTCCGCGGACTCGGCGATGTCCTCGGCGATCTCCCCGGCGATGTCCGCCGCAAGGGCGAGCTCCGCCTGGTATTCAAGGAGGGTCTGCCGGTCCCCGGAGAAGAACTCCATGTAGATGGAAGTGTCGTCGACGCCCACCTTCCTGAGCAGCTCTGTGGCGGTGTTCAGGTACCCTTCGGGTCCGCAGGCGTATACCTGCCGGCCGTTGGCGTCGGGCGCCACCTCATCGATCATGGCCGCCGTCAGCCGTCCAGTGAAGCCTTCCCAGTCCTCGGGCCTGCCGCGGTCGCCCAGGGCGTAGAAGACCTTGATGCGCGAGTCCACTGACGCGATGTAGGCCAGCTCCCGGTGGAAGGCAAAGCCGCCGGCTTCCGCACCGTGGTAGAGCACAACCACGTCGGCAGTCCCGGGAAGCGAGTGGATGGTCCGCAGCATCGACATGATGGGGGTGATGCCTGCGCCGGCGGCCAGGAAGAGGTACCGGGCGCGCCGGTCGGCGTCGGGCAGGTGGAACGCCCCCACAGGTCCCAGCATGTCCAGGACGGTACCGGGCCTGACGTGCTGGTGCACCCATGGGGAAACCAGTCCACCCGGGTCGCGCTTGACCGTGACGCTGAAGGTCCACGGTTCCGTGGGTGAACTGGACAGCGAGTAGCTGCGGTCCACCGGTTCCTGGTCCTCGCCGTTCACGGGGAAGGCGATGTTCACGTACTGGCCTGGACGGAAAGCCAGCGGTGCACCGTCGGAGCGGCGGAACACGAAGGTCATCATGCCGCCCGCCTCGGGAATGGTCTCGACGCATTCGGCCATGAATTCCTGTGGATGCCACGGGCCCAGGGCCTTGGCTGCGCTGGCCGGTCCTTCGATGCTGCCCATCACCCGGTTCCACGGCATTTCAAGGCCGCGGATGCGCTGTGGTTCCTGGACCTGCGTCGCGGTGAGGACGTCAATCATGCCAAGTGCTCCTGCACGCGCTGGACGTACCAGTTAATGAAGGCCTCCACCTGGTATTCGCTCTTCATGTACGGGCCGGGCTCGTAGGCGGGGCTGGCAGCGCCCAGCTGGCACAGTTCCACGAACGCTTTGTCCTGAATGTTGGTCTGCTTCCAGGTGTAGGTGAGCTTTTCGAGGTCGTAGTCAACGCCTTCCTCGGCGTCGTCCGCCACCAGCCAGGTGGTGCGGACCAGGGACTGGTGTTCGTTGATGGGGAAGACGCCGAAGGTGATGACGTGGTCGCCCAGGAAGTGGAACCAGCTGTTGGGCTGCAGGTGCATCGAGCAGCGGCCCAGGCGGAAGTCCGGCAGGTCGCCGAGCAGCTTCTTCGAGAGCCTGCGGCCGTCGGCCGAGAACGATTCGCCTTCGCCGTCCAGGGATTCGCGTGAGATGCGGATGCCGGCAATGCGGGTATCGAGTTCCTCAACCACCTCGTAAGGCAGGCCGTAGCGGCGGCAGCGCTCCTCGAGGGAGGACTGGGCTTCCTTGTTGCGGTCCCAGACTTCTTCAAGGTGGGTCGGGATCAGTCCCTCGGTCAGGCCCCACGTGGGGAAGAGCGAGCACGCAAGTTCCGGGTGTCCGTCGCAGTGGTAGCACTCACGGTTGTTCTCCATGACGAGCTTCCAGTTGCCCTCTTCGATGATGTTCTGCTGGTAGGCAATCTTCGTCTTGGACAGATCGTGGGGTGCCAGGTAGGGCTCGAAGATCTTGGCGGTCTCGTCGAAGTCTGCGGGCGGAACGTCTGCAATGCAGACGAAGATGAGCCCGGCAACCTCGCGGCTGTGGGCGCGCTTAAGGGCAAAGCAGTTCTTGTCGAACTTGGCTTCGCCGGGGGCGGAGGCGTGAATCAGGTTGCCCTCGGGCGAGTAAGTCCAGGAGTGGTAGCCGCAGACCAGGTTTCCGGTGGAACCGGCAGCTTCGGTCAGGACCCGCGCACCGCGGTGGCGGCAGACGTTGTGCAGGACGTTGACGTCGCCCTCGTCGGTGCGCAGCACGATCAGGGAGTAGGGGCCGTAGTCCACCGTGATGTAGTCGCCAGGCTCCGGCAGCTCGGCAACGCTGCCGGCAAAGATCCAGTGCTGGCCGAAGATGGCCTCCATGTCGAGCTTGAAAATGGTCGGATCGGTGTAGAAGGGGGCATCGAGGGAGTAGCCGGTGCGCCGCAGGGCGAACAACTCCGTAATCTCAGCCAACTGCTCGGCAGGCAATGTTGACGCGAGCTTTCCGCGTGCGCTGAGGGGCGCGTTCACTGAGGTAGTCATGTGTTTCCTCCCGGTAGGGCTGGGTCTTGGGGTAGATGGGTGATCACGGAGCGGCTGGGGCAACAGGGATGTCTAAGACGTTCTGCTTACGAATGTGGGGAGGTTCATCAGCAACAGACGTGATGACTCCGAGAGGAAGACTTGAAGCACCTAACGCAACAGCGATCACCATATGCAACAGTGTGACTCCTGCCACGCCCACTGTCAATGAATTTCAGATATGACGAAAAAGCACGGAATGTGCTGTCCGACGAATTGCACCCACAGGCCCTTTTCCGTCAGCTGAAGCCTCGAATTAGGCTGCCTTTTCCCCCGACTCTGCCTCTTGCAGCTAATGCCCACCGGGTGCTTGGCTGGTGGGATGGCTGAAGAAGAGGTGTCCAGGAACGTTCCGGAAGACGCGCATCTGCGGCAGGACGTCGCACCTGAATCTGAGGGAGAAGCTGCGGAGGCACAAAAGGGCCAATTCGCGCCGGGCCAGACCAATGCCGGGCAGCAGGTGTCCGGGTTGGCCTCCGCCAGCGGCTACGGCAAAGACCTGGATCCGGGGGCCGGGCCTGATGGCAACAACCCTGTGTAGGCCCCGGCTCCCCTGACTGCCCAAGCAAAAACGACGGCGACATTCGGCACAATGCCGAATGTCGCCGTCGTCGTTTCATAAAGGCGGCTTTCCGCCTGCTACTCCGGAACCTTCGCCAGCGTTTCCTGTTCCGCCGCGATGGTGGTGTTGTCGCCATGGCCGGTGCGGACCACGGTCTCAGCCGGCAGCGTCAGCAACCGCTCGCGGATGGAGGCCAGGATGGTCGGGTAATCGCTGTAGGACCGGCCGGTGGCGCCGGGCCCACCGTTGAACAGCGTGTCCCCCGTGAAGACCGTCCCTTCACTCTCCAGGTAGAAGCAGGTGGATCCCGGCGAGTGCCCGGGCGTATGGATGGCATGAAGCGTGGCCCCACCCACCTCGAACACGTCACCGTCTGAGTGGTACCCGTCGGGCTTGGCATCCGGATAGACCTGCTCCCAGAGGACCAAGTCCTCGGAGTTCAGGTAGATGGGTGCGCCCAGTGCGTCAGCTACTTCGCGGGCGGCGCCGATGTGGTCGTTATGCGCGTGCGTGAGCAGGATGGCCTTGACCTTCCGGCTGCGGACCCGGTTGATGATCGCGGCAGCGTCGTGCGGGGCATCGATGATGACGCATTCCTCGTCGTTGCCCACGATCCAGACATTGTTGTCCACGTCCCAGGTTCCGCCGTCGAGCGAGAAAGTGCCCGAGGTGACCAGGTTCTCGATGGTGACGCTCATGCGGACGCCCCGGCGGGCTGGATCTCCACCACCGAACGCAGGACCTTGCCCTCGTGCATCTTGTGGAACGCTTCCTCCACCTGGTCGATGGTGATGCGTTCGGAGACGAAGGCCTCCAGGTCCAGGTTGCCCTGCTTGTAGTGCGACACCAGCATGGGGAAGTCCCGGGACGGCAGGCAGTCACCGTACCAGGAGGACTTCAGCGATCCGCCGCGGCCAAAGACATCCAGCAGCGGCAGCTCCAGTTTCATCTCCGGCGTCGGCACGCCCACCAGGACCACCCGGCCGGCAAGGTCGCGCGCATAGAAGGCCTGCTTGTACGTTTCGGGACGGCCGACGGCGTCAATCACCACATCCGCGCCAAAGCCTCCGGTGAGGGCACGGATGGCTTCCACCGCGTCCTCCTGCTTGGAGTTCACGCCATGGGTGGCGCCGAGGGACTTGGCCATCTCGATCTTGTTGTCGTCGATGTCTACGGCGATGATCGTCGTCGCCCCCGCCAGCTTTGCACCCGCGATCGCCGCGATGCCCACGCCGCCGCAGCCGATCACCGCCACGGACTCGCCGCGCTTGACGTCGCCGGTGTTGATCGCGGCGCCAATGCCGGCCATGATGCCGCAGCCCAGCAGGCCGACGGCGGCGGCATCAGCCTCGGGGTCCACCTTGGTGCACTGCCCTGCGGCCACCAAGGTCTTCTCGGCGAAGGCACCGATGCCCAGGGCCGGGGAAAGCTCCGTGCCGTCCTCCAGGGTCATCTTCTGGGTGGCGTTATGGGTGTTGAAGCAGTACTCGGGCTGGCCCTTGGCACAGGCGCGGCACTCGCCGCACACAGCGCGCCAGTTCAGGATTACCCGGTCACCGGGGGTCACGGACGTGACGTCCGGGCCAACAGCGCTGACCACACCGGTGGCTTCGTGACCCAGCAGGTACGGGAAGTCCTCTCCGATGCCGCCCTGCTTGTAGTGCAGGTCAGTGTGGCACACACCGCAGGTCAGGATGTCGACCAAGGCCTCCCCCGGGCCCGGATCCGGCACCAGGATGGTCTCCAGCGACACCGGGGCGTTCTTTTCCTTAACCACAACTGCTTGGACTTTGTGGACCATGGTCTTGTGTTCCTTTCCTGGATCCGGCCGGATCCGGTGAGTCGGCACCAAGTGCCAATCTAGCTGACGTGCCATGGCCCGGGAACATGGCCCTGGCCGCACGGATCACGCAAGCAGTTGCGCATTACGCAACGCGAGGCATGCAATGCTTACGAGGAAATATGACAGTGGCCCCACCCCATGTCAATAGATATATCAGTTGAGGGCCAGGGCTGGCATCGTTCAACGGATCCTTTTCCCGCGATGTTTCCGCGCAGGAAACGCCGATTTCCGCGGCTCTCCCTCCCGTTATGCGGCCCAAAACTCCGGCAGTAGGCTGGATGCCATGGCTTTTGAAGAAACCCCTGCCGAGCGGCGCGAAGTAACTGTCCGCCGGGCACCCAAGTACGTTCCCTTCCTGATCCTGGGTGCCGTGGTGGGAATTGTCGCTGCCGCAGTGGTGGCTTATGCGGTTCCGGGTGATGCCTCCTTCGACCCGGGGGCCGTCTTCGGTTTCTTCCTGATCATGTTCGCTGCCATCGGCGCCATCCTCGGTGCGGGCCTGGCGCTGGTCCTTGACCGTCGAAGCGTGAAGCGGCAGCAGCGGGCCGTGGTGGAGGCTGTCCCGGATTCGGAGCCCGACACCGATCCCCAGGGCTAGCAGGTCACAAACCGGCGGCCGGAAAAGACATACCCCATATCGTGCGATAATCGATCAGTGGCACGCGGCGATGGAAAACTTTCCCATGATCTTCTCCCCGGCGAAAAAGGCCCCCAGGACGCTTGCGGCGTCTTCGGCGTCTGGGCACCGGGGGAAGAAGTAGCAAAACTTACCTATTACGGGCTGTATGCACTGCAGCACCGAGGTCAGGAGTCGGCTGGCATAGCCACCAGCGACGGCAACCGGATCAACGTCTACAAGGACATGGGCCTCGTCTCCCAGGTCTTCGACGAGACCACCCTGAACACACTGACCGGACACCTGGCCGTGGGACACTGCCGGTACTCCACCACCGGCGCCAGCCACTGGGCCAACGCGCAGCCCACCCTCGGCGCCACCGCCACGGGCACGGTAGCCCTGGCGCACAACGGCAACCTGACCAACACGGTGGAACTCAACGCCATGATCACCGAGCGCCATGGTGGGCAGCTCACCGGCGAAATGAAGCAGGGCAACACCTCGGACACCGCGCTGGTTACCGCGCTCCTCGAGGGTGAGCCGGGCAAGACCCTCGAAGACACCGCCCTCGAGCTCCTGCCCAAGATCAAGGGCGGCTTCTGCTTCGTCTTCATGGATGAAGGAACCCTCTACGCCGCCCGTGACACCTACGGCATCCGCCCGCTGGTCCTGGGCCGGCTGGAGCGCGGCTGGGTGGTCGCCTCCGAGCAGTCCGCCCTGGCCACCGTGGGCGCCAGCTTCATCCGCGAGATCGAGCCGGGTGAGTTCATCGCCATCGACGAGGAAGGCGTGCGGTCCCAGCGCTTCGCAGAGCCGACGCCGGCAGGTTGCGTTTTCGAATACGTCTACCTCGCGCGCCCGGACGCCGCCATCGCCGGCCGTTCCGTCTACGAGTCCCGCGTGGAGATGGGGCGTCAACTGGCCCGGGAGAACACCCACGAGGCCGACATCGTCATCCCCGTGCCGGAATCCGGTACCCCGGCGGCCGTTGGCTATGCCGAGGAATCCGGCATCCCGTTCGCACACGGCTTCGTCAAGAACTCCTACGTGGGCCGAACCTTCATCCAGCCGTCCCAGACCCTGCGCCAGCTGGGCATCCGGCTTAAGCTCAACGCCCTTGAGTCCGTGATCCGCGGCAAGCGTGTTGTTGTGGTGGATGACTCGATCGTCCGCGGCAACACCCAGCGGGCCATCGTGCGGATGCTCCGGGAAGCTGGCGCCGCCGCGGTGCACGTGAAAATTTCGTCCCCGCCGGTGCAGTGGCCCTGCTTCTACGGCATCGACTTTGCCTCCCGCGCCGAGCTGATCGCCAACGGCGCCACCATCGAAGAAATCTCCCAGGCCATCGGAGCCGACTCCCTGGCCTACATCTCCGAAGACGGCATGATCGGTGCCACCCGGCAGCCGCGCGAACGCCTCTGCACCGCCTGCTTCACCGGCAAGTACCCCATCAAGCTTCCGGATGCGGACAAGCTGGGCAAGAACCTGCTGGAGCGCACGGACCTGGGCGGCCTGAAGCCTTCCCCTTCGGCGCTTCCCGGTGAAACCGCAGCCCTGGCCGTGGACGCCACCGAGGATCCCGCGGAGAAGTCCGGCGCCACCGGCTGCGACCCGGGCCCGGACTCCGAATTCGAGAACCTGCTGACCGAAGCCGACCTCGTGCCCGACGTACACGCCGCCACCAGCGCCGACAAGAAGGATTCCGTATGACCTCCGCCAGCCCCGCCGCAGAAAACTCCGGCATCACCTACGCCTCCGCCGGCGTGGACGTTGAAGCCGGGGACCGCGCCGTCGAGCTCATGAAGGATGCCGTGAAGGCAACCCACAACTCCTCGGTGATCGGCGGGGTGGGCGGCTTCGCCGGCCTCTACGACGTCTCCAGGCTGCTGACCTACAAGAAGCCGCTGCTGGCAACCTCCACCGACGGTGTGGGCACCAAGGTTGCCATTGCGCAGGCGATGGATATCCACGACACCATCGGTTTCGACCTGGTGGGCATGGTGGTGGACGACATCGTTGTGGTGGGCGCTGAGCCGCTGTACATGACCGACTACATCGCGTGCGGCAAGGTTGTCCCCGAGCGCATCGCGGGCATCGTCCGCGGCATCGCCTCCGCCTGCTCCGTGGCTGGCACCGCACTCGTGGGCGGCGAGACCGCCGAGCACCCCGGCCTGCTGGGCGAGCACGAATACGACGTTGCCGGCGCCGCCACCGGCGTGGTGGAAGCCGATGCGCTGCTGGGCCCGGACCGTGTCCGCGCCGGCGATGTGGTGATTGGCATGGCCTCCTCCGGCCTGCACTCCAACGGCTACTCCCTGGTCCGCCGCGTCATCAACCACGCCGGCTGGGCCTTGGACCGCCAGGTCTCCGAACTGGGCCGCACCCTGGGTGAGGAGCTCCTGGAACCGACCCGCGTCTACGCCGCCGATTGCCTGGACCTCGCCCGCACCTTCCCCGTCAGCGCCGGCGCAGCTGTCCATGGCTTCAGCCACGTTACCGGAGGCGGTTTGGCCGCCAACCTGGCCCGCGTCCTGCCGCAGGGCCTGGTGGCAACGGTCGACCGCGCCACATGGGAACTGCCGGCCATCTTCAAGCTGGTGTCCGAGCTGGGCAACGTCCCGCTGGCCGACCTGGAGCGCACGCTGAACCTCGGCGTGGGCATGGTGGCCATCGTCTCCCCCGAAGCAGCGGACGCCTCCGTCGCCCGCCTCAACGAGCGCGGGCTGCCGTCCTGGATCATGGGCACCGTCACTGCGGACTCCGACTCGATTGACAAGTCCGGCCCGGATTACGTACAGGGTGCCAAGGGTGTGGACGGCGGAGCGGTCCGCCTGGTCAACGCCTACGCCTAAAGTTTGAAATACAGCGAGTCCCCGCCGATTGGTGCGGACTCGCTGTATTTAAGGCGCTGTGTTCAAGCGACCTGGATCAGGTTGAGCACTCCGCCCTGCGCGTCCCTGATGGTGGCAAGTGAGCCGTCGAGAGGGTATTCGTCCGGCTCCACGATGACTTCGCCGCCTGCTGCTTGGGCCGCCGCTGCCGCCCCGGCAACGTCCGCCACGCCAAAGTAGACCTGCCAGTCGGCTTGCTCGCCTTCGTCGGCAGGAACGACGCCGGCCACCTCGCTGCCGTCGATGAGCAGTGTGCTGTAGCTGCCGCCGTCGTCCTGGGGGTACTCGGTGACCTCGTGCCCGAACAGCTGCTGGAAGAAGCCGACGGCGGCAGGGGTCTCGGGCGTGAACAGTTCCGCCCAGGCCAGCGCACCGGGCTGGTTGAACAGGTGGCTTCCGTAGTGGGTTCCGGGCTGCCAGATGCCCGTGGTTCCGCCGCCGGGAGGGGCCAGGAAGCCAAGTACCCCCGTATCGCCTACTGTCTCCGGGCCGAACAGGGCAGTACCACCGGCGTGCCGCGCTTCTTCCAGCATGTCCGCGGCGTCCAGGGCGGAGAAGTAGATGTTCCACTTGGCGGCAGTGCCGGCCTCCAGTTGCAGGGGGCTCTGCGGCGCGATCGTGGATACCAGCTCGCCGTCGACGAAGGCCTGTGCGTAACTGCGGCCATCCGGAGTGGGAAAGTCCTGGTAGGTCCAGCCGAAGATACGGCCGTAGAACTCCTTGGCGGCGGCAACGTCGGGGGTCTGCAGATCCGCCCAGCAGGGCTCGCCGTTGGCGTAAGTCGTCCGAACAGTCATCCGGTCAGGTTACCAATCCTGGAATCCCAGCAACACGGAAAGCCCGCTGCCGGACCGGTAATCCGGTTGGCAGCGGGCTCCGCAAAGTAAGCGGTCACCCTAAAGCGGGTATCAAAAAGGAGTTCCTGCACATTGGCTGCCTCCGCAGAAAAGCCCTACGGGATCAGCATATGCTTGAGCGCCACAGCAGCTTGGCCAAGGACCGCAGCGAGCTTGCGACAACTAGCCGATGCGACGGTGGTCTACCTCGTCGTCATCGTCATCCAAATCATCCGCGTACTTGTCCACATAAGCCGAATAATCCGGTTCGACCGGCTCATTCGAATATCGGCTCG
>Ga0308158_10004950_pt1 | contig 11075 bp, 7 predicted proteins | sample PhyBR2_FD_201038 | JGI IMG/M metagenome (GOLD analysis project Ga0308158, IMG submission 201038) | Phyllosphere microbial communities from UC Gill Tract Community Farm, Albany, California, United States - DLSLB.R2 | ecosystem: Host-associated > Plants > Phyllosphere > Unclassified | place: USA...
CGGCGGTGTATCGACAAGGTGAACAAGCGCCCTCAACGGAACGCATCCAGAGAGCAACTGCGTACTGGCATACCCATGTTTTTGGAGCAGCTAACGAAAACGCTGTACGCAGAAGAGGACATTGACACGGCCGCTGCAATCGCCATCTCCGGCGCCTCCGGGGGCGAGAGAAAGGATGCATCGGAAATGGGTGCAACAGCTGCCGCGCATGGCGCCGCATTGCTTGCGCTGGATTACACGGTGGACCAGGTGGTGCACGATTATGGCGACCTGTGCCAGGCGATCACGGACTTGGCCGTCGAGCGCGATGCACCATTCCCAGCGGATGAATTTCGCACCCTCAACCGCTGCCTGGACAATGCCATCGCCAGTGCGGTCACTGAATTCTCCTTCCAGCGTGACTGCGCCATCTCCGATCGTTACGCCTCCGAAACCAACGAGCGCCTTGGTTTCCTGATGCACGAGCTGCGTAATTCGTTGAGCGTAGCCACCATGGCGGTCGCCGCGATGGAAGTTGGCCATCTGTCCATTTCAGGCGCTACAGGCGCCTTGCTCAAACGTGGGCACGCGGCGATGCAGCGCCTGATCAACCTGTCACTGGAAGATGTGCGAGCCGAGGGCGCCGCAATGGGGCTGAAAGGCATTTTCTCGCTTGCCGATTTTATTCACGAAGCACGTGATTCGGCGCAACTTGAAGCCGACACGCGAGGCTCGGCGCTCGTTGTCGCTGACGTCGACAAGCTGCTGGCCATCCAAGGCGATCGGGATCTGTTACTTGCCGCGCTGGCCAATCTGCTCAATAACGCGCTGAAGTTTACCTGCCCGCATACCGCCGTCTCACTGACAGCCTATGCGCAAGGGCAACGTATTTTGATCGTCGTGGGAGACCACTGTGGTGGCTTGCCAGCGGGGAATGCAGAAAAAATGTTTTCACCGTTCACGCAACGTGGCGATGATCGCTCGGGGCTGGGGCTGGGCTTGTCGATTGCGCGCCAGAGCATTTCGCGTAATGGCGGTCAGCTGTCGGTGGAGGATTTCCCGGGTGTGGGCTGTGCTTTTACGATGAATTTGCCGCGGCATCTGGCGCTGGATGGGATTCCGCCTGCTGAACAGACGCATTGAGAACCTGCATTCCTGGAAGTAGAACTCTTTGCATTCACACAGCCAACCATGAACCCCGCGAGCGAGCCTCGGAAGACAGTTCTCTTCGACGGTAATCGCGCCGCTGCGGCGATCGATGTTCAGGGTCGGCCGGTTCAATGCATTCATACGGAAGCGGCCCCGAATTTCGTTGTAACCGATGATTAGCGCATCGATATCCCATCAGCCATCGCTGCCGCCGGAATTCATCGGCGGAATCAGCTGTTTCGGAATGCGGATGCGGCCCCGATCGTCATGGATCGAAATATTCACGGTCGTGTCGAAGTCATGCTTGCCAGCGACCGCTGGCATCCCATGATCGTATACAGATTAAAAATACCCGAGATTAGGAACACGTTAAAAATTATTAACGCTTGTGCGGATCCATCTAGTGTTCTAGGCTAAGACGTCTACAAAAGATAGGATGGTTAGAGCTACACAGTTTAGAGCTAACTGCAAATCTGACCTGTACTTTGATCAGCCGAAATAAGGGGTTTGTAAGACTGTGCGGGTAAGGGATACCAGAGGCAGTGGTTAGCCGCATGGGTAGGTCGTCCAGCACCGCAGCTCTTCAGACACTGCAGACGGCAAGAAGCGAAATATAAGTCACTTCTTCCTGCTTAAAAATTGAAGACTTATCATCGACTAAAGGACCATGTATAGCCTTATATCCATTATGAGGGCCGCTTGCGATGGACATGCGGCTGTCAGTCATCGTCGTACTTCTCGAGACACTCCCGTCGTCAAGTTCGGGAACATAGCTCAGACCTTCAGCGGCTGGCTATCTGAGTTAAACTAGTACGCAACAACGAATACACAAAAATAGTCAGAACGAGACTACAGTAATCGGATATCATCGCTCATTTATACCTATATTGCTCGCCCGTTCGAGCATCAGAATCTCACGGTGGAAACGTGCAAAGCAAGATTAGAAAAATCATTGAAATAATTATTCTTGGCGAATCCGAAAAAAACAGAGACACGGAAACAAGGACGCTCGCTAAATGGATATCAAAAGCCATTTTTATCGTCACCATAATAATAGCAATAATATTATTTGTCGACATAGCAAGCCACCAAAACAATTACTCAGCAGGAACGTTTGGCGATTTTTTCGGTGGGATGTTAAATCCAATTTTAACCTTCCTTACCTTCATCGCCCTTTGCATAACTTTAATTATGCAACGAGTACAACTCCACGATGCCAAGCAAGAAGCTTCACGCAACGCGGATGCATCGCGCATTCAAGAATTTGAATCAACTTTTTTTAATATGATTCAACTTCACAACCAAATCGTTCAGGAACTACGTTTTGACATCGTAGATGTCGCCACTGCATGGGGTGCGTCAAGACACAGTTCATATCCTCAGGAACAAGCAAGAAAGCTTCAAAATCCTACCTCCACTGGACGTCAGACTTTCTCGCAAATGTTTATATTTATTCACTTCGCTGCACAGGGAGGCTCATCTCGGACCGAAGTTTATAATTTTTTACAAAAAAAACAAAACCATTTATTTGGTCATTATTTCAGAAACCTATATCAAATTCTAAAATATTTAAAGACCTCTTCTGAACAATTAAACGGATGTTTCGACGTCGAGTTTTATTCAAGCATGCTTAGAGCCCAACTCTCCGCTGATGAGTTAAGAGCGTTACTCTACAACTGCGATGGTGATTTGGTTGATGATGGGAGTTACAGAAAGCTAATAATCAAATTCCGTTTTTTGGAACATTTGCCGCTCCATTTTTTATCTTTAACCAAAAGACTCGTGCAGGCAGACTTTAGCTCATTTGATTCTGATTTATATGAGCAGTATTTCTTTTATAGACCAATCCATGGATCTGGACAGTTAACTTCAGGGGCCTTTGGCGATAATCCTGCAGTCAAAGAGTATCTAAAAAAGCGCACTCCAATAGCCAACATAAATTAGTGCAGCTCGATATTAAAGCCTTTGGCCTACCAAATGACTGTAGTAGTCTAATGTCCCCGGGCACCTCGATAGGTGGATAATTCACCTTCGAAGGAGTTTACATGACCAGGCAGCGCCGCAATTTCGACCCCTGCTCCAAGCTCGAGGTCGTCCGAATGATCGCAGAACAAAGCCTCAGCATTTCACACGTCAGCCAGTCGATGGACAACGGGGTGAGCTCGATCCGTCGCTGGATGGAACAGTACGAAGCCGAGCAACAGGGCCAGCCAGGTATTGGCAAGCCGCTGACGGCTGAGCAGCAGCGTATTCAACAATTAGAGCAGGAAAACCGTCAGCTTCGTAGTGATGTGGATGTCTTAAAAAAGGCATCGGCCTTCTTTGCCCGGTAGCTCAAGTGAGCTACCGGCTCGTCGACGAACTGCAAACGAAGGCCGTACCTGTCGCACAAACCTGCCGTCTTCTTGGCGTAAGCCGGGCTGGATTTTATGAAGCCAAGCGCCGTGCCGTCGCGCCGACTTTTTGCAAAGCTAGCGTGCATCTGCGTGCAGCATTGATGAGCAGCGGCCAAAGTTACGGCAGCCGCCGTCTGGTTACGGCGCTTGCCAATAGCGGCTTGAAGGTCTGGCGCTACAAGGTGCGCCAGCTCATGCAACAGGCCAGCCTGAAGCCAGTCTGGAAGCGCAAGTTCGTGCACACGGCTGATAGTAAGCATGTCCTGCCAGTTGCGCAAAACGTGCTTGCTAGGCGGTTCAACCCGGCGGCGCCGAATCTAGCTTACGCATCGGATATCACGTATATCCGCACTGGCGCAGGGTGGCTTTACTTGGCTGTTGTGCTCGACCTGTTTTCGCGCAGAGTCGTGGGCTGGGCAATGGCGCCGAGCATGCCGGCCGCCTTGGTTTGCGACGCCTCGCGTTTGTCGATAAAAGCGCGCCGTCCAGCGGCCGAACTAGTGGTTCATTCGGATCGCGGCAGCCAGTATGCGAGCGACCAATACCAGGTGCTGGTGGCCGAGCACGACTTTGTCTACAGCATGAGCCGCAAAGGTAATTGCTGGGATAACGCCGTCGCTGAACGCTTCTTCTTGAACCTGAAAATGGAGCGTGTTTGGCAGCGCAATTACGCCAATCATGCGGAAGCGAAGTTCGATGTGGCAAATTACATCACCGGCTTCTACAACTGCGAGCCCCTACATTCAGTATTGGGCAATCTGCCGCCAAGTGTTTACGAACGCAAAATGGCAGAGAAAGAACTTATCGTCGTGTCCGAAATTACTTGACCACTACAGCCTGCCGGCCTCTACAGCAATCGGGCGATAACGGTTCGCTTTAGGTATGCTGAACCAGCTGGGCGACTATAGGATCGTAGACCATCTCGGTAATCGACCCGTCCCGAATACGTTGAACTGCCTCATCAATCACCTGAAGCGGCACAAGGAACCACTCCCTAGGCTTGACTGGGTTTCCAAAGCGGTCATCAATAGTCAGATCGAGCTGTGCTGCGCCAAATAAACGGTGAAAGAGGCTCTCCAACTTAGTGCGATTCAGATTGTGCAGTTTGTAGGTAGCCACCACTTCTACTTCCGCCAACAAGTATGTCGCGTCTTTTTCCGCACCTGCTATGCGGGCCTCAACTTTCCCACCCGTTACACCGATCTTGTGGATCAGCTCGCGATGTTCAGTGATAAATGGATGGCTCGATAAGCTACGCAATACGTAGATAGTACCGCTTTCAATGTCGTCCTCTTCTAACGTCCCGCTAAATAACGGCCCCGCGCTCGGGTCAGTTATTAGTCTGGCTGCTTCATCACGATGTAGAGCGCGCTGGAGGGAACGCTGCAGTACATCACTTTCGGTTTCATTATCATAGATGACCCGCAACCGACTATCACGACGCTCATATTGGGTGGTGAATTCTTCGCCCACTTCGGCAACGTAGGCGATCTGACCGCCGATTATGAAGAATGTGCCCTGTTGTATCTCGTCCATAGCTCTGACCTTGAATGAACGCGTCTGACGCTCACCTGACTGCAGCTCATTCTTCACCATTTCAAACAGTGGTTTGAACTTTTCAAAATCCCTGCAGGCTGTGCGATCGCCAATTTCTTCGGCCGCGCGCTTTTCGGCGCTAGAACGCACGTGCCGCAGCACTGTGATATCGTCCTCGTCCACGTGTTTATCGCTAATGCCCAGTTCGGCCAGCAACTGATCTTCGCCCATGTCATCTATGTTTAGCGACGCCGTTGCTGTACCTGAAAGCAGGCCTACATTATCAAGCCAAGCGAGCAACGTTTGTGCCTCTGGCAACTTTCGTAATTGGTCCAGACGCACAGCATATAGCCGCTCGAAGATGTCGCGTTCTACGCCATGGAGAGGTGCACGGCCATGCTCTCGATAGAAGCGAAGTATTTCTTCAAAACCAGCAATAATGCGCTCTTCACGCGGAGTTCGGCTAGAAGTACTGAGTGAGGCGACTTCAACGCCGAGGGCACTCAGAAGTTCGTTATCGTCCATGTCAACCATTCGTGGACTCCCCTTGCGCCTGCGCAGCCTTAGCTTTCGCGAGGTAACGTGCCAGCGCGAACATACCTTCCGCCATGCGCTTTTCCCATGCATCTGCGGAATTGATATCTGGTGGGCGACCGCGCTCGTTCTTAAACTGGTATGCGCGTCTCGTCAGTTCACGCGCTTCGTCTTCAGGGATGCTCACATTTTTGGCAGCAATGCTGGCTTGCACTTGGCGCAGCGATTTTTCGTCCATCGCTTTCGCTAGTACGGCATAGGCAGCTTCGAAGGGGTTAATGCGGTCGATCAGGTCAATATCTAAGTCCCTAACATTGACAAACTTGCGCACCCCGTCGAGTAGCGCCGTATTGCCCTGAGTGGTTCCGCCGCCGTTGGAATCGATCTGGGCCAACGCAAGTTTCGCCTGCTGCGTGATGTTCATCGTTGCGATCGCGTGTTGGCGGATGGCTTCTTGGTCGTTTTCGCTCAAGTCTGGGTATCGCTCGCGCACGATCTTCCCCATGCGCAACTGCGTCAGCTCTTCAGGAAGCGTGTTTTCCTTATCGAACAGCCCGCGCTCCAACACCGTTTTATCCTGTAGAAAATTCGTGACGACTTCGTTCAAGTCCTCCTTACAAATACGTGTAGCCTCAGGGCTTTGCGGTGTTGCCAGCCCGTTAATCTCCACGTGATACTGGCCGGTTTCCTGATTCACGCCGACGTTGTGACCACCCTCCCTGTATCCTCCTTCGCCGTAATCGAAACCTTCTTTCGGACCAGCGTTTTTTGGAGTGAACTCGTAACGAGGAGCCAGCACCTGTTCCATCAACAAGCTCGCAGAAATGGCCTTAAGCATGTCGTTCACCGCCTCGGCTACGGCCGCTCGTTCCGCTGCAGGTTCGGCGATCAAGTTGGTAAATCGTGATCGCTCTTTCCCCTCTGCATCACGAGTAGCGCGCCCAATAATTTGTACAATTTCAGTTAGGCTACTACGATAACCAACAGTTAATGCGTGCTCGCACCATATCCAGTCAAAGCCTTCTTTCGCCATCCCTAAGGCGATGATGACATCCACATTGTCGCGATTATCTTTTTGCGTTGGATTTTTCAATGCAGCAAGCACTTTGGAACGCTTGGCTGGGTCGCTGTCATCTACCAAGTCAGCCACTTTGAGAGTGCGACCGTTCCCTGCTTGCACTAGATGAAAGCCGGTGGCAGGATCAACCCCTTTCCATTCGCCCAGGCTATGCATAATTTCGTCCACCTCGCGCTGCTTGTCTTTTAGACTTTCGCGGGCATTCACATTGGGTATATGGACGATGGTTTTCAATGCCGGGTCCAGCACCTTAGCGATGGCATCAACATAAGGCCCGGTGTAGAAGAAGTATCCAATGTCCAATGACTTGAGCCAGCGATAGCCGTTAAGCTGCTCGTAGTAGGTATAGGTAACTGTCTCGAATCTGGCTTCATCCGCTGGGGCAAGCACTGCCTCGCTGTCGCCGCGGAAATATGAGCCGGTCATGGCTACCAGATGCATCTTGTCGCGGGCCATGAAGGCGCCTAGCTGGCTGCCCAGTTTGTTGTCAGGATTACTGGAAACGTGGTGGAACTCGTCGATGGCAATTAGGCGATTGTCGAAGGCTTCGATGCCGAGTTCTTCTACTGCAAAACGAAAGGTGGCGTGAGTGCAGACCAGCGCCTTATCATCACTTTCCAGAAACTTGCGTACGGCATCAACTTTGGACTTGGCCACCCGTGGCTCATCGACGCCTGGCGCGTTGCAGAGGTTCCACTGCGGAGCAACTTGCCAATCCCAGTAGAAGCCATATTGGCTCAATGGCTCGTCGGCAAAGCTACCACCAATGGAGCGCTCAGGCACGACAATAATGGCCTGCCGCAAGCCCTGATTGTTAAGCTTATCCAAGGCAACAAACATCAGCGCGCGAGACTTACCAGATGCCGGGGGCGATTTGATTAGCAAATACTGCTCGCCACGCTTCGCATAGGCACGCTCCTGCATCGGACGCATTCCAAAGACGTTCGCCTTACTCGATATGCCGGTGCGTGCCGTGGCAATAGACACCGATGGCACGGTGTAGCTGTTGGTTGGGCTGCTGGGTAACTCGCTCACGCTTTCTTTCCCCTCTTTGCTTTAGGCGGAACTTTTGCCGCCTCTGCCGTCATTTTGGTGTAAAGATCGAACAACTTTTCCAAGCGTTCAGTGTCATTCCTGAATCTGCGACCGATGTAGATACGCTCAAGTACTTCGTCGTTACGCTCGTGAGCATAGCGCAGGTTCTCAGGCATGTTGTCTGGCTCGTAGAGGTCTGCGAGAGACGCAGGGAAATGGGTTTCACGCGCCAGCAGGATCGCCTCCGCACAAGCGGTCAGATCGGCCTTGTTCTGCTCAGTGAGAAGCGGGACTGGAAAAGTATTCCAACCGAGGGTATTGGAGTAACGGAAGTCGGTTTTCATCTTTCCGCATACAGTGGCTATCCAGACTAGATGAACGCGGGATGCAATCAATGCTAGATTCCAAAGCGGCGCGTCGTAGATAACGGATGCAAGATTAGAGACAACTGTGTCGTAGTTAGTGATTTCACATGGCAAATAATGGCGCCGTTCTGAGGAGACATTTGGAACCGCAATGGCGCCATGATCGCTGTGGGGCGTAAATACGAATCGATGAGGTGTAGCCACATTGTCGTTAGCTTGCGCACCGCCGTTCATCCGCAACTGTTGCACCCTGCTAAAGCGGGCTTTAAACTCATCGATCTGTTTAGCTTGCTCAAGCTCTGAACTCTCAACCCAAATGCACCAGCGGCCTCCTCCATTTATCAGCTCCTTTGAACCAACATAGCGCTTGATGAATCGCGCAGCGACTGGATTTCGAGCAACGATTGCTTCCTTTTCGTCTGTCGTCAACATCAAGTTCCCACCGTCAGTAGGTTTGTTTCCCGATTGCATTCGTCCGATATCAGAAAGTGCATTCGAACGTTTTGTGACGATCACAGTATCTGTCGCTACTAGATAGGGACTAATATTTGGCACACATCGAACAATTTCCTCATCGAATAACTGCTTAGCGGCTTTCGGTGCAGCAGAAAGCCCGAGGATGACGCAAGTAACTGCAGCTTTATTGCTTGCCAGGTTACTCCATAGAAATGAAGTATGCGCAAAATTAATGGAGTTATTCTGTTGAAATACCAACGGCCACAACATTCCTACCTGCTCCCCTTGCGTGACCGAGTTTGTAGTCACAAAGGCGCTTGAAGATCCGGTCGCCTTATTGAACTGAGCGGCCTTAAAAATAAAAGCGGCAACGTAGTCTAAATCCTTGTAGGTCGTGAGGACAGGTGCAAAAATCTTGGCCATATCCTCTTTTTGCTCTGCAGTTTGATTTACGCTCCCTTGATATGGAGGGTTGGCGCAAAGGTAAGTCTCACCGCCCTCGTTCTCGAAGTCGATTTCCGCCTGATCAAGTGGAGTATTGAACAGGTCGTCAGCTAATAACTTCACTCCCGTTCCCGTGGGCGGGCAAACACTCAACCAATCAAGTTGCAATGCATTTCCACAGATAATCCAGTTCTGCGAATCTAGTGGCAAAAACTCCACCAAGGCGTCTTTCTGTCCGCGATACAACACATCGCACTGGAACTCGGCAATGATAAGCGCTAAGCGTGCTATCTCTGCTGGAAAATTACGCAGCTCGATGCCCCTGAAGTTGGTCAGTGGAATCTCGCTGCCCAGGTGAGGCTCGCCACGACGACGGTTAATTGTCGCTTCGATCTCACGCATCTGCTTGTAGGCAATGACTACGAAGTTGCCTGAGCCGCAGGCCGGGTCAAATACTCGAATACGACTCATGCGCTTACGCAGGTTTAGTAACTTCCGTTCGTTGTCACCGGCTTCTGCTAGTTGTGCGCGTAGGTCATCCAGAAACAAGGGGTTCAACACCTTTAGGATGTTTGGCACACTAGTGTAGTGCATGCCTAATGCGCCACGCTCCTCGTCGTCGGCCACAGCCTGGATCATGCTGCCGAAGATATCGGGGTTGATCTGTTTCCAGTTTAGGCCACCAGTGTGTAAGAGATAAGTACGCGCCATACGAGTAAAGCGCGGCACTTCGGTACTGCCGGAGAACAGGCCGCCGTTCACATAGGGAAAGTGTTCGACCCAGTTACGCAATCTCGGTATGGCCATATTGCGCTCGGCGTCCCTAATATTCATTGCGCGGAAAATTTCGGACAATACTTCATGGGTATTGGAACCGTCCCGCTCACTCATCCGTTCGACTGTTCGGGTAAACAGGCCCTCGCCCTTAAAGATGTCAGTATCTTCAGCAAAGAAGCAGAATATCAATCGTGCCATGAAGTGGTTCATGTCGGCACGGCGCTCATCTTTAGCCCAGTCCGGGTTCTCACGTAGTAGCTCAACATAGAGCTTATTCAAACGGCCCGTAGCGCGTACGTCGACGGGGTTATCTTTAATCTCCTTGATAGTGGAGATGCCCGCAAGTGGCAGAAAGAAACCAAAGTGGTTGGGGAGATCTGGATAGGCGCAGGTTATAGTTTCGCCGTTCGTCAGTTCCTCAGCCTCAAGGGTTTGCCCGTCGGTGGCAAGAATGAATTTGGCCTTAGCCTTCGTTGTTATTTGGCTCGCACGCAGAGCCTGGAGGGTTTCGCCTACGGTGCCGCCCTCACATACAGCGATGTGGATATTGTTGCGCTGCAGCACGCCACCAGGCAAATCCGACGCATTATTGTTGCCTGCGCGCAGGCGTTTAAGAGCAGTGTCTTTGTTGCCAAAAGCTTGCAAGAATGCAAATGGAAACTCTTTGTGATCAAACGGCTGGGACGCCAGATCTGATACTGCTAATTCGATTTCTACAGCGTTCATAGGTCACTCTGCGGATTCAACAAGGCACTCGCATTTAGAGTGATTGCTAATAAGTAATTTTGTTTAAAAAGTTGCGTTTCATCATAGCATTCAAGTGCTCGAAAACGACCACTATCGCTGTATCTTTGTTTGTAAATATGTCACCGTGGGGACCTTTTGGAGCATCAGGCTTAACTTGGACATAGCTGATGGCGGAGGCCTGAGGTTACCCCGAACCTCGCCGTGTCCCGCCCAGTCAACTTCACAACAGACGTGTGATCAAATCAACGAACCTCATCAGGAATCTTCGAAAGAGCGTTACATCAACCGTTAGATCAGGTCCAAATGCAACAAAGCCCAGCCAAACTGGCCGGGATAATTCGTTGATTTTATTGGTAGGCCTCCCGTGAGTCGAACACGGCACCAACGGATTATGAGTCCGCTGCTCTAACCAAGCATGAGCTAGAGGCCCAGAAACTGGGACAGTGGCAAGTAACTCGCCACCTGCTCACCAACACGAACGTGATGAGCGAAGTGGCGAGAGCATATTGCCTTTAGTACAGGCGCGTCAAGCCCGCATCAACAATCAGCTGTTGTTCTCGAGGAAGCTCTTGAGCTTGT
>Ga0308158_10004951_pt1 | contig 11070 bp, 10 predicted proteins | sample PhyBR2_FD_201038 | JGI IMG/M metagenome (GOLD analysis project Ga0308158, IMG submission 201038) | Phyllosphere microbial communities from UC Gill Tract Community Farm, Albany, California, United States - DLSLB.R2 | ecosystem: Host-associated > Plants > Phyllosphere > Unclassified | place: USA...
CGCCGCTGACCACTGACCTGCAAGCGCGCACCCCATACAGCGCTTATGTGCAGGACAGCCGCGGCGTGATCGCACGCAATCCTTTCGGTCTGTGCTGGCGTACCGGCTACTGGACCCCGGCCGATGCGGTCCCAGGTTGCGACGCGCCACTGTGCGTCGAGCCAGAAAAGCTTGAAAACGGCAAGTGCGTCGCGCCACCAGCGCCAGTCGCCCCTGCACCAGCACCGGCGCCAGTGCCTGAAGCAGCCCCAGTGCCAACCTCGGAAAAAGTCAGCTACTCGGCCGACGCCTTCTTCGACTTCGACAAGGCGATCCTGAAGCCAGCCGGCAAGGCATCGCTGGACGAGCTGAGCGGCAAGCTGGGCGACATGAACCTGGAAGTCATCATCGCCGTCGGTCACACTGACTCGGTCGGTACCGATGCGTACAACCAGAAACTGTCGATCCGCCGCGCAGAAGCTGTCAAGGCTTACCTGAAGGGCAAGGGCATCGAAGAAACCCGCATCTACACCGAAGGCAAGGGCGAGAGCCAGCCTAAAGCGGACAACGCGACTGCCGAAGGCCGCGCACAGAACCGTCGCGTGGAAATCGAAGTGGTGGGCACCCGCGGCGCCGCCAAGTAATTTAGCTGTGTAGGGCCTTTAGCGGGCCCTCCACGCCCCGCCCCGGCGGTGATGCCGTTCAGTCAAGACTGAACGGCATTTTTTTTATGGTGCAGCCTATGTCCACCAAGTTCTTGTCCCCGACCTCAACCGGGAAGCAGCGACACCAGCGTCCGGCTGAACTCGGACATCAGCTCGGGTTTGGCGCGTCCGCGCTTGCTGATGCGATAAAAGCCCAGGGTTTCTTCAGGGTCGACCAGGATATCGGTGCTCACCGCGCGCTGGCGGCAAGCCAACAGGGCGAATGATGGAATGATGGTCGAGCCCATGCCGGCCGCGACCATGCCAATCAGCGTGTCGAAGTGGCGGAAGCTGGCGCGCTCCTCGTTGCCGCGCCCGATGCGGGCCAGGCTGCTGTCTACGAACTGCTGGATCTGATTATCGCGCGGCAGGCCGATCAAGGTTTCCTGCTGCAGCGCGCTCCACGGCACCCGCCCCACCCCACTCGCGCCGCCGTTTCGCTTTCCCGACAATGGCGCCACCCGCATCAGCGAAAACGAGCACAGCAAGGTCCGCTCGATGCCCTGCGCCGGTTTGAAGAAAAATCCCAGCCCGAAGTCGGCCTCGCCGGATTCGACCAGCGCGTGCACGCGCCCTACGTCGTCGTCCTGCAATTGCAGATTCACGTCCGGATACTGGCGCCGAAAACTGCCGAATACCTCCGGGAGCAGGCTCGACGAGACTAGCGGCGTGGCCGCGATGCGCAGGTTCTGGCGCGACTCTTTGCCGATGTCTCCGATCGCAGCGGCGGCCTGCGCGAGCCCCTCCACCGCAGCCTGGGCCGCCGGCAGCAGTATTTCGCCGGCCGGCGTCAGGCCGACGTTGCGGGTGGTCCGCTCGAACAGGCGGCTGCCGAACTGGACTTCCAGTTCGCGCATCATGGCGCTCAGCCCGGCCTGGGTCACGTGCATGCGTTCTGCCGCCCGGGTGAAATTGCCAAGTTCGCTCACCAGCAGGAACGCCTTCAATTGGCGAAAGGAGTAATTCATAACGTTTGCTTGTGAATTGATACAGTATTCAAATTTCCATAATAGCCGAGACAGGGTTTAAATGTGCCTACGGAGACAGCCGGCAGTGCCGGCGCCGCAAGACACAAGGACCCTAAATGGACAACACCAATTTCGACTGCGATATCGCCATTCTCGGCGCTGGCATCGGTGGCCTCACCGCCGCCCTCAGCCTGCATGCCGCCGGCTTCTCGTGCCGCGTATTCGAAGCCGCCGCCGAGATCAAGCCACTCGGCGTCGGCATCAACCTGCTGCCGCACGCAGTGAGCGTGCTCGATGGCCTGGGCCTGCTCGACGCGCTGACCGCGGTCGGTGTCACCACGGCCGAATCGGCCTTCTATAACGCTCATGGCCAGTTCGTCTACAGCGAACCGGCTGGCCGCTTCGCGGGCTATCACTGGCCGCAATTCTCGATCCACCGTGGCGACCTGCAGGCGGTGCTCCTGCAGGCAGTGCGCGAGCGCATGGGCGCCGCCGCGATCGTTGCCGATCACCGCTGCGCTGGCTTCGAACAGGACGACGCGGGCGTCGACCTGCGCTTCGTCGATGCCGGTGGCCAGCCGCGCGCCGGCGTGCGCGCCAGGATCGCGGTCGGCTGCGACGGCATCCATTCGGCGATCCGCAAGCAACTGTATCCGGACGATGGCCCACCGCGCTACTCGGGCGTGAACATGTGGCGCGGCGCGGTCGTCATGAAGCCGTTCCTGGGCGGCGCCACGATGGTGCGCGCCGGCTGGCTGTCGGTCGGCAAGATGGTGATCTACCCGATCCGCGACAACGTCGACGGCCACGGCAACCAGTTGATCAACTGGGTGGCCGAGATCGAAGCGGCGCACCCGGCGCGGCGCGACTGGAACCGGCAGGGCCGGCTGGAAGACTTCTACCCCGCCTTCGCCGACTGGCACTTCGACTGGCTCGACGTGGCCGCCATGATCAAGAACACCGACAACATTCTCGAGTACCCGATGGTCGACCAGGACCCGCTGCCGCGCTGGAGCTTCGGCCGAGTGACCCTGCTGGGCGATGCGGCGCACCCGATGGTGCCGCGCGGGTCCAATGGCGCCGGCCAGGCGATCCTGGACGCGCCCTGCCTGGTCGAGCAGCTGCGCCGGTTCGGCCCCTGCGCCGACGCGCTGACCGCCTATGACGCGGTCCGCGGCAAGGCCACTGCCGACGTGGTGCTGATGAACCGAACGGCGCCGCCCGACGCCATCCTCAAGACGGTGCACGAACTGACCGGCGGCCAGCCTTTCGGCAGCATCGAGGACGTGATCAGCCGCGACCGGCTGGCCGCAATCTCGAACAGCTACAAGAACGTGGCCGGCCTGAACAAGGACACGCTGAATGCCACCCGCGCACCAGGAGCTCGCAATGAATGACCGTCAACAATACTATGAGGAAATCGCTGCCCTGCAGCTATCGCCCCTGTGGGAGTCGCTCCACGCGCTGGTGCCGAAATACCCGGCCGCCAACTGTCAGCCGCACTGCTGGGATTACGCCACGCTGCGTCCGCACCTGATGCGCGCCGGCGAGCTGATCACGGCGGCGGAAGCTGTGCGGCGCGTGCTGGTGCTGGAAAACCCGGCCCTGGCAGGCAAGTCCAGCATCACGCAAAGCCTGTACGCGGGCCTGCAGCTGATCATGCCGGGAGAGGTCGCGCCCAGCCATCGTCATACGCAAAGCGCGCTGCGCTTCATCGTCGAGGGCGACAGTGCCTGGACTGCTGTGAACGGCGAGCGCACGCCGATGCACCCGGGCGACTTCATCATCACCCCGTCGTGGGCCTTCCACGACCACGGCAACCGGACCGAAGCCGAAGGCGGCAACCCGGTGGTCTGGCTCGATGGGCTGGACATCCCGATGCTGCGCTTCTTCGACGCCGGCTTCGCCGAGAACCACGCCGAGGCCGAGCAGCCACTGGTGCGCGCCGAGGGCGACAGCTTCGCGCGCTACGGCGCCAACATGCTGCCACTGGAATACGACGCGCCGTACGGCGCCACCTCGCCAATCTTCAGCTACCCGTACGCGCGCACCCGTGCGGCACTCGAGACCCTGCGCCGCAACGGACCGGTCGACGACTGGCACGGGGTCAAGATGCGCTACGTGAACCCGGCCACCGGCGGCTGGGCCATGCCGACCATCGGCACCTTCATGCAGCTGCTGCCGGCAGGCTTTCGTGGCAAGCCGCAGCGCAGCACCGACGGCGCCGTGTACTCGGTGGTGGAAGGCCGCGGCGTGGCCATCGTCGAGCGCGATGGCCAGACCTGGCAATTCCCGTTCGGTCCGCGCGACCATTTCGTGGTGCCGTCCTGGCACACGCTGCGGTTCGAAGCCGAGACCGAGGCGGTGCTGTTCAGTTTTTCCGATCGTCCCGTGCAACAGGCGCTGGGCATCCTGCGCGAAGAACGGCTCGTCCCCCAATAACCTGCAACCAGAAGGAATCCGACCATGTCCCACCTTTTCGAACTTCCCGTTCCGGCCGTGCCCATCGCCGGCAGCGCGCTCACCTTTCCGGTGCGCCGCATCTACTGCGTCGGCCGCAACTACGTCGAACACGCCCAGGAAATGGGTTTCAGCGGACGCGAGCCGCCGTTCTTCTTTGCCAAGCCGGCCGACGCCATCGTCAACGTGGCGCCGGAAACGACGGTGACCATTCCCTACCCGCCACAAACGGCGAATCTGCACCACGAAATCGAACTGGTGGTGGCAATCGGCAAGCGCGGCGCGAACATCAGTGAAGCCGACGCCGCGGCGCACATCTACGGCTACGCGGTCGGCATCGACATGACCCGGCGCGACCTGCAGATGGAACTGCGTAAGGCCGGCCGTCCGTGGGAATTGGGCAAGGCATACGACCAGTCGGCGCCGATCGGACCGATCCATCCGGCCGACAGCGTGAGCGGCATCGGTCAGGCGCGGATCTGGATCGACGTCAATGGCGAGCGCCGCCAGGACAGCAATGTCGACAAGCTGATCTGGAACGTGACCGAAACCATCGCCTTCCTGTCGCGCTATGTCGAGCTGCAGCCGGGCGACCTGATCTACACGGGCACGCCGGCCGGCGTCGGCGCCGTGGTGGCGGACGACCTGATGCACGGCGGGGTAGACGGCCTGGGCGAGATCCGCGTGAAAGTGGGCGCCGCCGATGCGCTTTGATCTGCACAATTATTTCCGCAGCTCGTCGTCGTACCGGGTACGGATCGCACTCGGGCTCAAGGGCCTGGACTACGCCTACCTGCCGGTGCACCTGAACCGTGGCGGCGGCGAGCAGTTCACGCCTGCTTTTCGTGCACTCAGCCCGGACGCGGTGGTGCCGGTGCTGGTGGCCGGCGACGCGACGCTGACGCAGTCATTGGCGATCATCGAGTGGCTCGAAGAGACCCAGCCGGGCGCGCCGCTGCTGCCATCCGATGCCGGGGCGCGCGCCTGGGTGCGCGCCCTGTGCCAGACCATCGCCTGCGAAATCCACCCGCTCAATAACCTGCGCGTGCTCAAGTACCTGACCGGAGAGTTGGGACTGAGCGAAGCGCAAAAACTTGCCTGGGTGCGCCACTGGACGGTGCCGGGACTGGCGGCAGTCGAGGCCATGCTGGCGCGGCGCGCGCACCAGTCGAGGTTCTGCGCCGGCGACGAGCCAGGCATGGCCGACTGCGTACTGGTGCCGCAGGCGTTCAATGCCGGGCGCTTCGGCATCGAGCTCGACGCCTATCCACGCATCTCGGGCATCGTGGCCGCCTGCGCCGGAATGGCTGCGTTCGCCGACGCCCATCCGGCGCACCAGCCCGACGCCGAATAAGCGACACACACATAATAATCATGGAGACACTATGACTATACCAACCACCATCAACGTCCGCGAGCGCATCGACGAGCGCCCATTCGGACGCTATCAGTTCCTCGTCGCGGGGCTATGCGCACTGATCGTCTTCCTGGACGGCTTCGACACCCAGGCCATCGGCTATGTGGCGCCCGCCATCATCGCCGAGCTCGGCATCAGCCGCGCCGCACTGAGTCCGGTATTTTCCGCCAGCCTGGTCGGCCTGATGCTGGGCGCCCTCATCGGCGGGCCACTTTCGGACCGCTTCGGACGCCGCCCGGCACTGCTGGGCGGCATGGTGTTCTTCGGCATCATGTCGCTCTTGACCGCCACCGCCAGCTCGATCGAGACCCTGCTGGCACTGCGTTTCCTGACCGGGTTGGGACTGGGCTGCGTGATGCCGAACGCGATTGCGCTCACCAGTGAGTACGCGCCGGAACGGGTGCGCTCGACGTCCGTGATGGTGATGTTCTGCGGCTTTTCGCTTGGCGCCGCGCTGGGCGGCGTGGCGGCGGCCGTCATGATCCACGATTTCGGCTGGCGCTCGGTGTTCGTGGCCGGCGGCGTCCTGCCCCTCCTGGGCGCGCTCGTCGTCTGGAAGTGGCTGCCCGAATCGGTGCGTTTCCTGGTACTCAATGGCGGCGACAAGCAGCGCATCGCCGCCATCATGCAGAAAATCGACCCGGCGCTGAACAGTCCCGACGTGCGCTTCGTGGCCGACGAGCACAAGGTCGACAAGTCGCCGATCCGCCAGTTGTTCGCCGACGGACGCATGGTTCTGACCTGCCTGCTGTGGGTCGTGTTCTTCATGAGCCTGATGGTGCTGTACTTCCTGTCCAACTGGCTGCCGACAGTGATCAACGACGCCGGCATTCCGGTACACACGGCGGCCCTGATCACCGCCATGCTGCAGGTCGGCGGCACCCTCGGCACGCTGGTGCTGGGGCGCCTGTTCGACAAGGTCTCGCCATTCTTCGCCCTGTCCGCGATCTACCTGCTGGCGGCCGGCTTCATCGCCGCGATCGGCCTGTCGGGCGGCTCGACCGTGGCGCTGGTGGTAGCGATCTTCGGCGCCGGCTTCTGCGTCATCGGCGGCCAGATCGGTGCCAATTCGCTGGCGGCGAAATCGTACCCGACCTCGATCCGCGCCACCGGCGTCGGCTGGTCGCTGGGTATCGGCCGCATCGGTTCGGTGCTGGGCCCGGTGATCGGCGGCATGCTGCTGTCGATGCACTGGAGCATGCGCGAACTGTTCCTGGTCAGCGCGATCCCGGTATTGATCGCCTCGCTAGCCGCGCTGATGATCGGCATGAACGCGCGTCGCGCCGCCCGCTGATTTTCTTCCTCCGCTTTACTTCACCAGGCTTGCAGCGCTGCCACGACCGGCGCGTTGCAATCCCGGCCGCGCATCCCGCGCACGAACGCGGGAGCAGCGGTCGCTTTTGTCACGACATCGTGCATCAGGAGACACCGTGCGCACTTCTTGTTTGCTGTTCCCCGTACTGCTGCTGGCTGCCACCGGCGCCAGCGCCCAGACCAACCTCACCATTTATGGCAGCGTCGATGCTGGCATATCGAGCTTCAGCGACGAACGCGGCGCCCACAAGGCCAAGGTCGATACCGGCAACCGTTCGCCCAACCGTATCGGCTTTCGCGGCAGCGAAGAACTGGGCAGCGGCGTGCGCGCGCTGTTCACGCTCGAAGGCGGCTACAACCTCGACGACGGCTCGCTGAAGCGCCCCAGCACCTTGTTCAACCGCGCCGCATGGGTGGGCCTGTCCGGCGCCGCGGGCACGCTCTCGGCTGGCCACATCCCCGACTTCATGTACGACTACCTGCGCTACACCGGTGGCGGCGCGCTCGCGTCGCTGTACTTCTTCCACCCGGCCAATCTCGATAACCAGGCCAACCAGTTCCAGATCGATAACGCGGTCAAGTATGAATCGCCATCGTTCCACGGCTTCACGCTGGGCGCCATGAACGGCTTCGGCGAGCGCGCCGACGGCTTCAACCGCGCTCGCTCGTACAGCCTCGGGCTGCGCTACAGCGGCGCCAAGCTCGCCGGCGCGGCAGCCTATACGGTATCGAACGATCGCGCGCTCAATCTCGGCGCCGGTCTCGGACTGGACAGTCTGCTTGGCCAGACCCTGAGCCGCGATGCCGCCGCGCCCAACGCCGTGTATGCCAACTTTGCCGCCGAACGCGTCAGGAGCGCCGGCATCACTGCGGCGTACAAGCTGGGGCGGTTCCGGCCCAGTTTGATGCTGACCCGGATCGAGATGCAGGCGGGCGGCGACAGCGCCACCATGCGCAACGTCGAACTGGGCACCCGGATCGAACTCGTCAAGTCGAATACCCTGGTGCTATCGATGACCAGCTCGCGGCTGGGACAGTACCGCTGGCACCAGGCCAATGTCGCCGACCTGATGGCGCTGTCATCGCGCACGGTGGTGTATGCGGCCCTGGCCTACCAGCGCGCCTCGGGCGAGGGCGCGCATGCGGTGATCAATGGCGCAGCGCCAGCCAGCGGGCAGTCGCAGAGCGTGGTACGGATCGGGATCGATCACGCGTTCTGATGCTGTCCCGACTTGTGCACCGGGGCAGACCTGGCCCCGGCCTGCACGGGGCGACCTTGCCCGCCAAGCAACGTCGATTTCCGCTATTATTCCAGTCTATGACGACGACAAATTCAGACCCATCAGAAATTCAGAAGTTCAGCGAACTGGCCCACCGCTGGTGGGATCCGACCTCGGAATTCCGGCCGCTGCACGAGATCAATCCCCTGCGGCTGGAATGGATCAACGCGCGCGTGCCGCTGGCCGGCAAGAACGTGATCGACATCGGTTGCGGCGGCGGCGTGCTGTCCGAGGCGATGGCGAAAAAAGGCGCCAAAGTGACCGGCATCGATTTGTCGGAAAAGGCGCTGAAAGTCGCTGACCTGCACAGCCTGGAATCCGGGGTCGAGGTGCGCTACAAGCACATCGCTGCCGAAGACATGGCCCTGGCAGAGCCGGGCCAGTTCGACGTGGTCACCTGCATGGAAATGCTGGAACACGTACCCGACCCGGCCTCGATCGTGCGCGCCGCGGCAGCCCTGGTCAAACCGGGCGGCCACCTGTTCTTTTCGACGCTCAACCGCAATCCGAAGTCGTACCTGTTCGCCGTGATCGGCGCCGAGTACATCCTGCGCATGCTGCCGCGCGGCACGCACGACTACGGCAAGTTCATCACGCCAGCCGAGCTGTCGCAGTTCGTGCGCCAGGCCGGCCTGCAGGTCGATGGCCTCAAGGGCCTGACCTACAACCCGCTGACCAAGATCTATTCGCTCAACAGCGACACCAGTGTGAACTACATGGTGGCGTGCACCAAACCCCTGTGATCCGATGACCTTCCCTGCTTCGATTCCGGCGCCGCGCGCCGTCCTGTTCGACCTCGATGGCACGCTGGCCGACACCGCGCCCGACCTGGCTGCGGCCGTCAACTGGCTGCGCACCGAGCGCGGCCTGGCCGAGACGCCCTACGAAGTGCTGCGTCCTACGGCCTCGGCCGGTGCGCGCGGCATGATCGGCGCCGCCTTTGGCCTGGCGCCGGGCGATGACGGTTACGAAGAACTGCGCCTGGCCTGGTTCGACCGCTATCAAACGGCGATGTCGGCCCATACGACGCTGTTTGACGGCATCAATGAACTGCTGACCGGCATCGAACAAGCCGGCATGGCGTGGGGTATCGTCACCAACAAACCCTCGCGCTTCACCGACCCGCTGGTGCCGCAGATCGCGCTGGCGCACGCCGGTTGCATCGTCTCGGGTGACACGACGGCGTTTGCCAAGCCGCACCCGGCGCCCGTTCTCGAAGGGGCCCGCCGCCTTGGCGTTGCACCAGAACAGTGCTGGTACGTGGGTGACGACCTGCGCGATATCGAGGCCGGCAAGGCAGCCGGCATGATCACGGTGGCCTGCGCCTGGGGCTATTGCGGCGCGATTGCACCGTCGACCTGGGGCGCTGACTACCTGTTCGACACGCCGGATCAATTGCTGGCCGCACTGCGAGATGCTGCGGACAGCACGTCGCACGCGGATCGGGCGGCCTGATCGGGCTGCACTGACTTCCTTGCGATGGCGCCCTCTTCCGGGCGCCATTTTTGTTTGTGCCATCCACGGATACGGGCTTACATCTCTTTACGATTGATACAGGGATGCGTCTAGCTTGGAAGCGGGCTCGCCAGTAATCTACATCCATACAAACAAGCAATAGCTTACTGGAGCAGATCATGGAAAACACCACCAACCGCATTCACCCAATGATGGCAGCCGCAGCAGCGTCGGTCATCATCGTCAGCCTGACCGGTGCCGCAGCGATCACTGGTCTGCTGCCATCATCCAAGAGCGCGCCCGAGCCAATGCCATTGGCCGCCACCTCGCCATACAATCTGCAGCAGCCAGGCATGCAGCAGCCTGGCCAGCAAGTGCCTAACGGTTATATGGTCCAGAACGGCCAGCTGGTGCCGGTGTCGGCCAACCAGCAGCAACTGGTTCCTGCGATGGTCCCGGCGATGGTGCCCGCCAACCAGCTGGCGTATGCCCAGCCAGTGGCACAGCAGCAGCAGCCGACCGTGATCATCAAGGAAAAGCCGGTGGTGCGCGTGGTCGAGAAAACGCGCGTGGTGCATGCCGCGCCGAAGCCAGTGCGCTATGAACAGCCGCGTTACGCTGAACCAGCGCCAGCACAACCGAACTATGTCGGCATCGGTACCGGCGCCGTCATCGGCGGCCTGATCGGCAATCAGATCGGCGGCGGCAATGGCAAGAAACTGGCTACCGTGGCCGGCGTGATCGGCGGCGGCATGCTGGGCAATGAGATTGCCAACCGCAACCGCTAAGCACGCGACAACCAAGCACGCAACAACTGCACACCTCCCCTTGGCCGCAAGCTGATCAGCTTGCGGCTTTTTTCTTGAAGATACTGACGATGATGTCGCTCGGGAAAATGCTCGAGACGGGGATCGCGCAGCGAATGACGATGTATTGCAGATACTACGACACCGGCGCGGCCTTGCCCACATAACGCAGCCGTTCCATGAGGCCTTCCGCGCGCAGTGCCGGCAGCTCGGCCGTTTTCGCCATCGTGAACCCTTGCTTGAGTACCAGTTCGCGCAGATTGCGCGGGTCAAAATAATGGACGTGCGGCGATGGCATATCCTTTTGCCACATGCGCTCGAACGGTCCGTGCCAGCCGACCCGTGCCAGTACCTTGGACACGCGATAGAAAAAGCCGCGGCTATTGGGCAGGTTCAGGATCAGGATGCCGCCGTCATTCAGATGCGCGTGGCAAGCTGCCAGTGCGCTGTGAATATCAGGAATATGCTCGATCACATCGTTGAAAACAATCGCATCGAAGCGCTCGTCGCGGCCCACGACATCGGGAAAATAACCCGAGCGCACCGGCAAGCCACGCGCAGCCGCCCGCCCGCCTACCTCGGCATCGGGCTCGACACCCAGCACATCGAATTGCCCGCGTGCCGCTTCCAGAAACCAGCCATGTGCGCTGCCTACGTCGAGCAGCCGCGGTTTGCTGGCCGGAACAT
>Ga0308158_10004952_pt1 | contig 11069 bp, 14 predicted proteins | sample PhyBR2_FD_201038 | JGI IMG/M metagenome (GOLD analysis project Ga0308158, IMG submission 201038) | Phyllosphere microbial communities from UC Gill Tract Community Farm, Albany, California, United States - DLSLB.R2 | ecosystem: Host-associated > Plants > Phyllosphere > Unclassified | place: USA...
CTCCCTGCCATTAGGATACAACGACGGCAGCTTTACCGTCACCTTTGCTCCAAAGCGGACATTCCGCAATCCACCACCTTTTGCCGTTCAGGCCCTTCGCGGGCGTCCATCGTGCCTAAAAGCCGACCGGCAGATATGGGACGGGAAAGCTGCCAGTCCGCAAGCGCCCAGAAGCGGCCATTCCGCTGACTCCCAATTCAGCGCCGATTCAGGTTCCAGCTGCCCCTTGGAATACTAATGGCTAAAAGGGGCTGATGATGCATTCCATAATTTTAATTTTTGGATTTTCTGCATCGTCGGTTGCAGCGATTGCGGAATATCTCATTGCCAGAGACTCGGGAAACCGGATCCACATTTGGATAGCGGGAATTTTCGCTATTCTCGCGTTAATCCTAGTGTTTCTTCTTATAAAATACCCGTAGTTAGTGATTTGCGGTTTCGCCACGGCGCCCGATCTCGGCAACTCGGTCCTTTTTGGAAAGGGGACACCGCCGCGTAATGTCGGTTATCGTCACCAGCCTTCCCGAAAGCGGTCAGACCGCTGTCCACCAATCTCGGACATTCCTGATGCGAAAGTCTAAATCTCCCAGCAAGTGTTGCTGTCTCCGACGCACAACCACCGTGTGATTGACGGCTAACGCCGCGTCCGCCTCTTGTAGAAAGCCATTCTACAAGACCGGCTGCTTGAGACTTCGACCGTGTTCGTCCCTGTTCGATCCAACAAACGGCGCCCGGCGCGCCGCAATCGAACCGAGGATCAGTCGCCATGGGCACCAAGAGCAAGCCGTTCCGCGCCTTCGTTGAAGGCGAGACCATCAGCGATGGCCGCAAGGTGACGCCCGAGATGATCGACGAGTGCGTCGCGACCCTCGCGCCCGCGACCTATTCCCCGCGGATCAATCTCGAGCATGTGTCCGGCTACAGCCCGGAGCCGCCCTTCAACGGCTATGGCGACGTCGTCTCGCTCGAGGCCAAGACCGATGACATCGTCATCGCCGGCAAGAGCGAGAAGCGCCGCGCGCTATACGCGATCGTCGAGGGCAACGACCAGCTGGTCGCGCTCGCCAAGGCCGACCAGAAGCCATTCCCGTCGGTCGAGCTCACCCCTAATTATGCCGGCAGCGGCAAGTTCGGCATCATCGGCCTGGCCTTCACCGACACGCCCGCGTCGATCGGCACCGAGCGCCTGCAATTCTCGCACCGCGCACCTGGCACGGTGTTCGCCTCGGGATCCGACGCCGTCGCGATCGAATTCGAGGCGAAGCAGGCCGAACAGGAGAAGGTCGACAGCATCGTCGATCGCCTGTTCTCGGCCGTCGCCGCCAAATTCAAACCCGCCGAACCCTTCACACCGGCGCCCGCCAACGACAATTTCGATCCGGCAACATTCGCGACTGACATGCGGACCGCGTTCAGCGGCTCGCTGAGCGCGGCGCTGAAGCCGGTCACGGATGCGCATGCCTCGCTGCAGCGCGAGCTGGCGACGCTGAAGACACAGCTGGCCGCCACCGAGCAGCCCGGCTTCTCGCGCGCACCGGCATCGGGGGCAGGGGACGACGCCGTCACCGACTGCTGATCCGCCGCGCCCGACACCGACCGCCCCGCCAGACCGCCTTCACAGGAACCGCCCCGATGCTCAACGCCACCCGCACCAAGTACGACGCCTATACCCAGCAGATCGGCAAGCTGAACAACGTCGCCGACCCCAGTCGCGCTTTCGAGGTGCTGCCGGCGATCGCGCAGACGCTGCGTGCCAAGCTGAAGGGATCGAGCGACTTCCTGTCGAAGATCAACATCATCCCGGTGGTGGCGCAGGAGGGTGACAAGGTCGGCGTCGGTGTGAAGGGCACGATCGCCAGCCGCACCGACACGCGCACCAAGGACCGCAGCCCACGCTATCCCGGCGATCTCGACGAGACGCGCTATCGCTGCGAGAAGACCGACTTCGACACGCTCATCCGGTACGAGACGCTCGACGCCTGGGCGCATCAGCCCAATTTCCAGACGCTACTGCGCGACGCGATCGTCAGCGCCAAGGCGGTCGACATCATCACGATCGGCTTCAACGGCCTGTTCGTCGCGAAGGACACCGACCCGGTCGCCTATCCGCTGCTTCAGGACGTCAACAAGGGCTGGCTCCAGCATATCCGCGAGGATGCGCCCGAGCGCCACGCCGCGGGCGGAGAGCTGAAGGCGGATCCGCGGCATCTTCGGCATGTTCGGTTCGCTGAAAACCACGATCGTCGGCATGGCCTCGTCCGCGGCGGGCTGGTTCAAGGCAAAGCTCGGCATCCATTCGCCCAGCCGCGTCTTTGCCGGCTTCGGTGGCAATATCGTCGACGGACTGACCAACGGCATCGCCGCGCAGGAGGGCGAGCCGCTCAGGCGCATGGATCGCCTCTCCAGCCGCCTGACGTCCGCGATCGTCACCGGCAGCGCGATCCCCGCGCTGGCAATGGGCGGTGCCGCCGGCGCCGCCCCCGCATCGCCCGGCACGGTGAGCGCCGCACCCCGCAGCTACACCATCCACATCAACCAGCAGCCGGGTCAGGACGCGCAAGCCCTCGCTCGCGCCGTCGCCGACGAGCTGGATCGCCGCGACCGCGAAACGGCCGCGCGGCGCCGGTCGTCCTTCGCCGACACCCCCGATTACGAGACCGTCTGATGCTGCTCGCGCTTGGCCTGTTCCCCTTCTCGATCCAGACGCTCGCCTTCGACGAGCTGGCGCGCCGCGCGAGCTGGCGCCATGCCACCTCGGCGCGGATCGGCGCGCGCGACGCGACCCAATATACCGGCCCCGGGGAGGAGACGATCACGTTGCCCGGCACCGTCTATGCCGAGATCGCCGATGGCCGCGTGTCGATCGACGAGCTGCGCCGCATGGCGGGCAGCGGCGACGCCTGGTCGCTCGTCGACGGGCTGGGCTATGTCTATGGCGCGTTCGTCATCACCGGCATCGACGATCGCGCAAGGGCGTTCTTCCCCGACGGCACGCCGCGCCAGATCGACTTTGCGATCGACCTCCTGCGCGTCGACAGCGACGTCGCATGATCGCCAACATCGCCGCCGTCCGCGTCATCGTCGACGGCACCGACATCACCCCGCTGCTCGAAGGCCGCGTCGCGCAAGGGGGTGGCCGCCCGCCGCGCCGACGCCTCGTCTCGCTTGGCATCACCGAAAAGCGCGGCGAGGAGGCCGACCAGCTCGATCTCGTCATCGACGATACCGACGGCGCCGTCGCCCTCCCACCGACTGGCGCGAAGATCCACGTCTGGCTCGGCTGGAAGCAGGGCAGCGACGTCACGCCCGGCCTGGTCGACAAGGGATGGTTCATCGTCGACGAGGTCGCGCATGGCGGCCCGCCCGACCTGATTACGATCCGCGCGCGCTCGGCCGACTTCACCGGCGACCTGAAGACCAGGCGCGAGAAGAGCTGGCACGGCACGACGCTCGGCGCGATCGTGACCGAGATCGCCGAGCGCCACCAGCTGACGCCGCACTGCGCCGCCAGCCTCGCCGACATCGCGGTCACGGCAAAAGCGCAGAACCGCGAAAGCGACCTCGCCTTCCTGCGCCGTCTCGGCCGGGAACGCGGCGCGGTGGCGAAGATAGCGCGCGGCGTGCTGATCTTCTCGCCGATCGCGGCCGGCACGACGCCATCCGGCAAACCGATCGCGACCGTCACCATCGCGCGCCGCGACGGCGATGCCCACCAGTTCAGCCGCCAGAAGCGTGACGACGTGCCGGGGGTGAAGGCGACGTGGCACGACCGGAAGTCCGGCAAGCGCGAGGAGTTCGTGGCCGGGAAGGCGGACGGGGCAAAGACATTCTCGCGCGTCTACGCCAGCGAGGCGGACGCGCAGACCGCGGCCAACGCAGCACATGGCCGCGCGAGCCGAGAGCCTGTCTCCCTAAGTCTCACGCTGGCGCTCGGCCGGCCGGATATTCACGTCCAGATGAAGGGGAACGTTAGCGGGTATAAAGCGCCGATCGACGGGTTCGTTTGGCTAGCGGTCGAGGTGGCGCATACGCTGAGCGATCGGGGCTATTCCACAGGCATCAAGCTGGAAGCAGTTTAATGCCTCTGGTTTGGTAAGGCTGCCAGAATGCTTACGTCCACACGGGACCATTCAGGTGAGCGATCCCATCTAGCGGAAGCAGTTATTCGTTTAGCGCGGTCTTCTCTTTGCTCCGAACACAGATATGAATCATACCGGTGCTAATCCAATAGACCGAAAATACGTCAGAACGTCATTCTCGATCCGTGTCATAAACGGACCGCGCTCAACTGCGCCTATCTCCAAAAGATTGGCACCACTAAATTTTGAAGATCGTGTTGAATGTGATAGGTGGCGAGTAAACAGGCTAAGTAAGCTTTTTCCCTGTATGAATTTTAGGGGATCGTATGCTGTTGCGTTAAACTCTGGCGCTAGTCCGGGCTGTTGGGCTTTTACCCACTCATCAAACTCAGGTTGATAGTGGCCGCTTCGATCAAATATACGATCTGGTTTTGTAGAAAGGGCATACCCCGGCGCTGCAGATAAATGGCAGGCGGCGGCACACGTGAAAAAGCTTAAAAGCATCGCTAGCTCTTTTGAGAAAAGCGGCCTTTCAGATGGCTTTAATAGCTTTTCAACATTACCGTCTCTAAGTAAGTCATTTTCTATTGAATATCCATCGGTGTAGAATGTATCAGCTCTATTATAGGGCGGTGCAACATGCGGAAAAACAGAACAGTCCCGATCAACAAGAAACGCTAGAGCTGGATGGGCGATTTCATCAGCCCTATCGATAATTTTACGAACGTTATCGACACCTTTTACGGGTAATATAGTGAAACCCCAAGCCACATTATTTATCTCGAATTCGTTAAAGGCCACGTAGTCATCGCTACCTTCAACAATAAGAGTTGGCGAGTTACTGCGCTTTAACGTATTTATAATCTCATCTAATTCTGACACAATATCGACAGATTCCGCAGCCTCGTCGCTCATGAGGATGCTTCCTCGTTATTTCCGCGATCAATTTGAAGTGCAATCTCATGGTCGGGATACCGAGAGTATATAAATGGAGAATGTGTAGCTATTATAAATTGGTTATCTTTCCTCTGACTGAACAATGTTGGAAACAATTGTCGCTGCCAATCTATGTGCAAACTAAGTTCAGGCTCATCAATAAAAATGATACCACTATTGTAAAAAGCATTATAGCATAAGAAGCTTAGCATCTGCTTTTCGCCTGCCGACAAAGCATCGGAGCTAACGGAAGCTGCAGCGTCACCAATGCTAAGTCGGCCTACCTTAATGCCGCTGTGCGCAAATATTCGAAGAACTAGTTCTCTAATTGCATCATATTGAGCTAGAGCAACAACTCTTTCACGATCCATGTTTTCAATCATGGTTCGAATGTTATCAAGCGCAGCTTCTGCAGCCGCAGGTTCGGCCACATCCTGAATGCCGGACTCGTATTTGTCTTGCTTAAACTCTTTAATTTGATCAATAATCTTAGAGGACGTCTCTTGCTGAATGCGATTTGCATCCTCTGAAGCATCCGTATACTGTTTCAGCAGTAGTTTTTCGATATCGGACGTCGACAGGGCCGAAATAAACCTGTGGTTTTGGCTAGACAGTCTTGCAGAAAGACCATTTAACGCATCCTCAAGGTCACTGCTAGAATTTCCAACTCTTTCCGAAAATGCACCACGCCGTGGTAGTTCGGAACTAGTAAACCCGCCCTCAATTCGTCTAAATGTCGGAAAAAATATTGACGTGCCAATCTCCCGCATCATGCGGTTAGGTTCGTCTTCAGCGTTGCTAAAGTCTCCGTCCTCGTCAGCGCCGCCGTCTACAAACTCGGTAATCTTTCCGTCCCGCGTCCACTTAACACGACAAGTGTTTGAACCCGTCCTTGTGACAACTATCTCATACTCGCTAGTTATAATTGCAACTCGGCCAAACTCAACCTCCCGCAGGGCGCGCAATATCTGTCCGCTAATTACGTACCATATTAACTTCATTATGGTAGTCTTACCGCTGCCGTTTTTCCCGGTTACGATATTCAAATCGGGTCTAAAAGTTATACGTTCGGGCCGCTTTTTCCCAAATAGGCCGTATACTATCACTTGCTCGATCTTCATGACGGACGGACTTCCTCGGCAAAATGCTGGTCCTGACCGTTCCATAACGCAGACGATTCAGCAAGCTAGACGTTGATCAAATATCGATCCGTCGGCCGTGCAATTCGCCGCTGTAAACGGTAAATACCCAGCTCGATCAAGGTTGTGTTGAAAATTGAAGCAGCGTCGCATTGGTCTGTATCGCCGCTGTGTTCGCCACGGTGGCCGATCAGCCCCCCGCAGTTACGCCGTCCAACGAGCGTCGACACAAATTCAACGGGATTTTGCAATGCTGTTCCACTCCGCGATCATCCCGCCACTGCGAGCAGATCGGCGCCGGTTAGATGCTCAGTTTCCGTAGGCACCCTCTATTTTTGTAGGAAATGGTGTCGTACGGGTAGGAACATAATAAGAACGATATGAGTCGGCGATATGGTTTCAGTGTTCCAGTCTCAGCCCCGTTGCGAGCGCGGATGCGCTCGGTGTGAAACAACCTGCGCTATGCTCGCCGTCGTGCGGGACGATCGTCATGACCACCTTCAGTTTCGCCTGGCGGAGCATCGCCGTCGTCCGAGTCCTCGAACACAAGCGGCCCTTGTAGAAGCCCGAGCCCTTTGGGCAGCATCCGTGCAAGCTCATCAGAAAGAGCATCCTGAGACATCCCCTCGGACGCCTTCAGGATCCCAAGAAACATTCGGGCCAAGGCCCGCTGATCAGGCAGCAACACCTGCATGGTGGCGACCTGCACGGTCGGCCTAGGGCGCGGGGGAGCGGCGCCTTCATGGGGATCATCGATGTCGCCTGTGAGATAGGCGGGCGACGTGGCCAGTTCTCTCGCGATAGCCGCAATATGCGTCGAGCCACGAGACTGCCCGACGACCAGCTTATGGATGGTCTGCTGGCTGATGCCCACGCGTCGCGCCAGTTCGGACTGCGACAGTCCATTGGCTTTTAGCCGCTCAGCTAATCGTTCACCGTCAATCATATCGGCACGCTACAACCAATGGTGTAGTTGCATATGGACGAATATGTGTTGACGTGACTACAACCATATGTGTAGTCGAAGGGTATGGATATCGCATCCCCTTCTGCATCGCTGAAAACCGCGGTTCTCAAATCAGGTTCGCAATCTGCGTTTGCACGGCTGTGCGGCGTTTCGCAGACCGCCGTCTGGAAATGGCTGCAATCCGCGAAGCGCCTGCCCGCTGAGCATGTGCTCAAGGTTGAGCGGGCGACCGGCGTTTCCAAGCATCTTCTTCGTCCCGACATCTATCCCGAGACTCAAGAGGTAACTGCGCAGGGTACCCTCGTCGATTGTAATCGATCCGCCCTTTTCCAGGGGAAGGCGTCGCTGTGACCAAGCCCCGCATCCCCGACACCTTTCCCGACGCGATGATCAGGGTTCTCGCGCAGATCAAAGGGGAAGGCGCCGCTGCCGCAGTCGGCAAAGCCGTAAGCACCGTTTACGCCTGGGCCAACCCGAACAGCGACACGTTGCCGTCGCTTCTCGAAGCCCTTGCGCTCGACACCGCGCACCGGGTTGCTGGCGGCGAGGGTGCGCCGTTCCGCGACGCGTTCAGCCATCAGCTCGGTATCAAGGTCAAGCACGAGGATGCCTGCCGGCGCCAGCTGGTCGCGGACTCGATCGACTTCGTCCGCGAGGCAGGTGAGCTGACTTCCGCCCTTTTCAGCGTCTCTCAGCCCGGCGCCTCCCCGCTCGATCATCATCGCGCGCTGGTCGAGGCGCAGCAGGTTGACGGCGTTCTGCGTCGCATCCGCCGGCGCCTGCCAAATTTCCTTCGTCCCGCCATGTCGACGGGGCCGGGGAATGCCGGGGGGACCCATCAGTGACGAAGAAGAGAAACTACACGCCCCGCGTTCCCGCGACGGTGTGCCCGCACTGCCTGACGCGCTCGATCGCATATGACTCGGTCGAGATCGACCGGCTGACGCGCGAGATCCGCTATGTCTGCCAGAACCCCGATTGCGGTCACACCTTCGTGGCGCAGCTCGGGATCTTCCGCACGGTGCGGCCCAGTATGATTCCGAACCCTGCGATCCGGCTGCCGCATGGCCAGTGGCGCTCGAAGCCCGCCAACGACGACAACCGCGTGCCGGCCAATGACGACGACCAGCCCGACGCGGCGGAGGTTTCGCCAGCCCCCGGCTGATCCCCTGATCTGACCCCCGCGGCCGATCCGCCGCGAGCCTCCTGAATCATCCCCCCGTCACCCCGGAAGATCCCGCTTCCGGCGCCGTCACCCCTTTGTCTGGAAGGATTGCCCCATGATGCATGTCGCGATGCCCACCGAACGACGCCGCCCGGCGCCCTCGGTCCTCCTGCCGCTGACGCCTGCGCGCTATCTGCGCCTGCGCCGTATTGCCGCCGGCCTGTCGGTCGACGCGGTCTCACGCGGTATAAGCGCGAACAACCAGGCCGAGGCGCGGGCGCTCGTCATGCTGCTCGAGACCGAGGGGGCTACGGCGCGCTATCGCGAGACTGTCGAGGCGTTCGCCGATGCCTTCACGATCGACATCGACGTGTACTTTCAGCTGCGGGACACGCCGGCTGAGGATCATCCCCGGATCTGCCGCGGCTGCGGGTGCAGCGAGAGCAATCCCTGCGTCGCGGGCGGCGGCTCGCACACGTGCGGCTGGCGCGGGCCGGTGATGTGCTCGCGCTGCGTTACGGCTTCAGCCGCCCCGGTGCTCCCGTGATCGCCGCCGCTGTAACCAGCCGCTCGCGCATCGAGCGCCGTATGCGTCAGCGCCGCGTGGCGAAGGTCTTCGTGGCGATCGCGCTCGCCGTGATCTGGGTCCCGGTTGCGATCATCATGCTTGCCGCTGGCATGGCGGATCGGCGCGGTTGATGGCCCAGCACATCCTCCACGGCTTCGGCATCGGCTTGCTCATGGGCGGTGGCGCTGCGGCGCTCGGCGTCATCGCCGGGTCGCTCGCCCCGCAATGGCAGCGCATCTGCCGCCTCGCCCTCGGCAACATCGAGCCGGCCATCAACCCGGCTGTCGAGGAGACCATCCGATGAACGGCGTCGAACAGCAGCGCTTGCCAATAGGCTATCGGGTCCTTGCGGTCGGCGCGGCGTCGCTGCTCGGCTGGATGCCCATCGTCGCATGGTGGGCCCTGTGACGCCGCAGCAGTCGCCGTCTGCCGCGGGCCACATACCTTGCGACGGCCTAGCTGGCGCCGTCCGCCGCACCTGTTCGGACGCGTTCGCCGGTCTTGGCGAAACGCTTTCTACAAGAACTCCCACTGGCGCGTCCTCTGGCCTCCCAAGCATCTGCAGGAATTCCATGGTGATCAGCACCGCTCCCCCCGAAGCACGCGAGATCGAAACGTCCGCAGCCCTTGAGAGCCGTTCCCCAAAGCGGGAACAGCGCGGCCTCCCGATCGAGATATCGCGAATGATGGGGCTCCAAACCGCGTACGAAATCCTTGGCGGCAAAAAGGCGCTGGCGGATGCGCTCGGGGTCTGCGTTCGAAGCCTCAACCACAAACTTAACGCCGATCGCGGTGTGTCGAACCTCGACCTGTTCGTCACCGCCAGGACGCTTGAAACGCGCGCCGCGAAGATGATGCAGCATGCTGCAAAGTTGCGCGCGGTCCTCGCCGATACCCAGCTCGAGTCGATCCAGTCATGAGCGCGCGCGCTCTTGTTCGCCAGGCCGATCTTGCGCGCGTCTTTCGAGCGGCTGCGAAAGTCGGCATCCCCGTGCGGGTCGAGATCGAACCCGGCCGGATCATCGTCACGACCGGGGCAGGGGTGGTCCCCGCCGGTGCGAGCAGCCTGGACGAGATGTTCGCGTGAAGCGCCGCTGGCTTCCGAAGCACGTCAGCACGTTCCGCGATCGGCATGGCAAGGCCCATTACCGGTATCGCCGGACTGGCTTCGTCACCTATTATTTCAAGAACGAGCCGGGGACCGACGCGTTTCTGGCTGAGCTGCGTGCGTGCAACGAAGGCGTAAGCGCGCCAGCGATCGAAGCCGGCGCCAACCGCGTCGCGGTCGGCACGTTCGACGATCTGCTGTCCCGCTATTACCGTTCGCCCGACTTTCTCGATCCGGGTGAGCGCACACGCGTCGTCTATCGCGGAACGCTCGAGCGCTGGCGCTCGCGGACGCGCAAGGGGCGGCGATACGGCGAGATCTTGGTGCGCGAGCTGCAGCCGCGGCACGTCGAGGCAATGCTCGCGGAACTGCTGCCGCACCGGACATCGGCAAACATGCTCCGCAAGCGGCTTTCCGCGCTGATGAAGTTCGCCATGCGCATCGGCATGGCCGGCTCGAACCCGGTCATCGTCACGCGGCCCTTCAAGATTAGCGGGGGCGGGTTCCACAGCTGGAGCGAAGAAGAGATCGCCGCCTACGAACGGCGCCACGCGATCGGTACGGTCGCCCGGCTGGCGTTCGATCTGATGATCTGGACGGGCCAGCGCGGCGGTGACGCCCGAAAGATGGGTCCAGCCAGCGTCCGCGACACCCGGCTCGAACTGACGCAGGAAAAGACGAAGGTCTTCGTGTCGCTGCCGATCATGCCCGGCCTGGCGGAATCGATCCTGGCGACGCCGACGGTCGGCGCGTTCTTCGTCGTCACCGAGTTCGGAAAGCAGTTTTCGGTGAAGGGCTTCGGCAACAAATTCCGCCAGTGGTGCGACGAGGCCGGCTTGCCGAATTGCTCGGCGCACGGTCTGCGCAAAGCCGCCGCGCGCCGCTTCGCCGAAGCCGGCTGCTCGAATCAAGAGATCAAGGCGTGGACCGGTCACACGACCGACAGCGAGGTCGCGCGGTACACCGCTGCGGCAGATCAACGCACGCTTTCAGACACCGCCGCGGACAAGCTTTTGGCTAACCTTGCGGAAAGGTTAGCCAAAGATGCCGCTAAGGCATTGAAATCAGGGGAAAATAAATGAAGTTTGGTGCACCCGACTGGATTCG
>Ga0308158_10004953_pt1 | contig 11069 bp, 12 predicted proteins | sample PhyBR2_FD_201038 | JGI IMG/M metagenome (GOLD analysis project Ga0308158, IMG submission 201038) | Phyllosphere microbial communities from UC Gill Tract Community Farm, Albany, California, United States - DLSLB.R2 | ecosystem: Host-associated > Plants > Phyllosphere > Unclassified | place: USA...
ATGAGCCGGGGGGCCGCTGGGGATGCCGATCTGGTTCGGATCCACGACCTAACAAGGAGAAACTGATGGCTATTTGGGGTGCAGACGTTGAGCAGCTTCGCCAGCTCGGCAGCAAGCTTCAGGCAGGGGCGTCCGAGATCGAGACGCAGAAGTCCACTCTCACCAAGGTTCTGAGCAGCACCAACTGGGAAGGCCCGGACGCAACCAAGTTCCGTAACGAGTGGTCCGGTACCCACACCGCCATGCTCACCAAGGTTGCCGAGGCACTGAAGGAAGCCGGCTCGCAGGCCAAGCGCAACGCCGAAGAGCAGAGCCAGGCCTCCCACTAGGCTTATCGCCACCGGCTGGGGGCAGGGACACCGTGCGGTGTCCCTGCCCCTTGTTGTTTGGCGTTTGTTTGTGTCCAGCTTGTGGTGTCCGACGACGGGCGCCTGGCCGGGAAGCCGTCAGCGCCTGGGGAATCGCCCCCCTGGTCCGGCTCAGGTGGGGCACTGCTTAGCCGGCCGGCCCACCTAGGGGACGGGTTCGACGTCGTTCGCGTGTTCGAGCGGTGAGGCCGGCACCTCCGCGCCCTTGGCGGCGTCGGAAGCCACGGCGCGCAGCTCGTCGAGCCGGACCAGGATGACCCCGCCCACGATCAGGACACCGCCCAGGAGCTGGACAGGTCCGGGAAGTTCACCGAGCAGCAGCCAGGCCCACAACACGGCAAAAAGGACCTCGGTGAGGGACACGAAGGATGCCACTTTGGAGCCGAGCGCCCTGGCCGCCATGATGCCCGAGGTGTAGGCCAGCACGGTGGCCAGCACCACCAGCCCCGCAAGCGACACCCACCAGGGCGTGGTCCAGGGTCCCAGTGTGGTGTCCGCGGTGTTGAAGGCCATGGGCAGCAGCCCCGTGGCAGCGGCAAGCCACATGACCGCGGCACCCACCATGAGTCCCCCGGAAGCCAGCACAATAGGCGGCAGGGTGTCGTTTTCCCTGGCCGTGATGAAGAAGTAGATGGCCAGGCATACCGCGGCAGCCATGCCCCAGAGGACCCCGACCAGGTCCACCTTCACGGCGCCGGTGAGGTCCAGGACCAGCACCAGTCCGGCCAGGGACAGCAGCGTCCCGCCGGCGGTCAGCATCCGCGGGCGGCGGCGGCTGGCGGCCCACAGCCAGAGGACGATGATGACCGGGGCCAGGTACTCCAGCAGGAGCGCGACACCGACGGACAGGCGGGCCACCGCATTGAAGTAGAACAACTGGCAGGCCGCCACGCCGATGAGCCCGAACAGCACGATGGTGAGCCAGTTGTCCAGCAACTGGTGCCAGCGGCCCTTCAGCGCATACACCGCAGGCAGGGCGAGGATCAGGGCGGCCCCGGTGAGGCGGGCGGTGACGGCCGCACCAGGGGACCATCCGGTTTCCAGCAATGACTTGGCGAATGATCCGGACAGGCCGAAAACGGCCGAGGAGAACAACGCGATGCCGAGCCCGGACGCCCCGAAGCCGGTCCGGGTGGCAGGCGGTTCCGGGGCGGGGTTGTGGTTGTTGGCGGCAGGCACCGTTGCCTCCTGTCAGGAGTAAAGTGGGGTAATGGTCATGACACTACGCTTCGGCACTGTAAGGAGTCAACATGGTTTTCGCCCCTGACACCGAAGTGGCGCTCCGCACGGTGGTGAACCTCATCAACACAGCCGCAAACGGCAAGGAAGGGCTGGCCTCCGTTGCCGACCTGGACAGCTTTCTGGACACGGAAGGGTTTTCCGGAGCCCGCAACCGGGATGCCGCTGAACTGGAAAGCGTGCTGAAACTTCGCCGCGAACTGGCCGCTGTTTGGACAGCGGATGAGGACGCCGCCGTGGACACGGTCAACCGGCTGCTGCGCGACGCGAACGCCCTGCCGCAGTTGATGAAGCACGACGGGTGGGACTGGCACCTGCACGCCACGGCACCGGAGGCGCCACTGGCAGACCGGATGAGTACCGAGGCCGCGATGGCCCTGGCGGACGTGGTCCGCAGCAAGGAAATGGACCGGCTGCGCATCTGTGAGTCAGAGGACTGCGACGCTGCCGTGCTGGACCTGAGCCGCAACCGGTCCAAGCGGTACTGCGATACGGGTAACTGCGCCAACCGCGCCCATGTTGCCGCCTACCGCGCCAGGCAGGCGGCGGGCTAGCGGGAACGGGTCGTTCTGATGGCTGGAAGTCCTGCTAGCGCTGGGGGGTGCCGTCCGTGCCGTCACCGGAGGCCGGCGGGGTTTGGCTGCCGGGAGCACCAAAGCCATGGCTGGAACCTCCGCGAGGCGGCGCTTTAGGCGCCGAACTCAGGTTGACGCCGGAGCCCTTGCCCAAGTGTTCCGCATTCTCCTTGTAGCTCATGGACAGCATCGCAGCGATCACCAGGGTGACAATGAAGGCGATGCCTGCTGCGGTGAAGGCGAGGTCGAAACGGGGTGCCCGCGCGCTTCCCCCGGAGGCGAAGATCAACACCGCTACGAAGGCGACGACGGCCCAGAATGCCGAAAACATCAGGGGACCCTTCACCGAGGTCCGCAGCTTGCGCGGTTTTCCTTGATGCTGGTCAGCCACAGTGGTTCCTCCCTGCAGGCGGCGCACGGCCGGCCTGGTTTACGTTTTGCGGTGTCGCACCCATTTTCTACATAAAGTAGAAGGGCACTCCTCCTAGTTTACGGCTTTCCTGCCCCGGCGTGGGCATCGTGCCGCAGGGTCAGGCCGGAAAGAACCCATAGGACACCGGAAATGATCGCGCCGCCACCGGCTACACCCAACAACGCGTGGGCGCCGAGGTTGATGAAAAACGGCAGGAGCACCGCTGTTCCGACGCCGATAACCCCCGAGGCAATCCAGTCCCTGGCGAGCACGTGGCGGCCCTTGTACTGCAGGCCGCACACTAACTCGAGGACACCGGCCACGCCCAGCCCCAGGGCTGCGATCACCCCGAACAACAGGTCGCTGTGCAGGAGGAGCACGGCAAAGCCGGCACCGGCCAGGACGGCGCCGGCAGCGGAGAGCAGCTTGCCTGGGGCAGAGTTCTGGGCGAAGCCTGCTGCGGGGACGGTGCAGAGCGACACCACACCGGTGGCCAGGAGGTAGAGCCCGCCGGCCCAGCCCATGACCTCCACGGAAGGCGAAGTCCAGAAGACCGTCACGGCGCCAAACACCAGCGCAGCAGCCGAACGTAGCAGGACGGGCTTCCAGAGGTCGTTACGGGGGGCGGTTCCGGGAGCAGCGCCCGCGGGGGTGGATGGTTGCGTCACCGGTCCAGTTTAGTGGGGGCGGCTGGGAGGTCTAACCGGGGCCGCCTCAGGCGGAGCCGAGCACCATCCAGCGGTCGGAGCGCGAACGCAGGCCCAGGGTGACTGCGCGCGCCGCCATGTATCCCAGCGCGAAGGCCACCCAGAGCCAGCCGAGCCCGGAGGCGCCGGCGTCACCGGACAGTGCAACCCATGCCAGCAGAGGCACGTAGACCATGAGGTTTACCAGTCCCGCGAGGGCGAGGTACCGCGCGTCCCCCGCACCGATCAGCACACCATCCAGGACAAAGACGTTACCGGCGATGGGCTGCCCCGCGGCCAGGACCCAGAGTGCCACGGTAAGCACCTGCTGCACCTGATGGTCAGGGGTAAACAGCGCCCCGGCCCAGGGTGCCGCCGCGGCCAGCAGCAGGCCGGTTAGCACGCCGAAGCCCGCGCCCCAGCGGATCATGGTCCCCGTCAGCAGCCGGGCCCTGGCTGCATTGGATGCGCCGAGCTCCTTGCCAATAAGCGCCTGGGCGGCGATGGCCAGGGCATCGAGCGCGAACGCCAGGAAGGAAAAGATGGTCATGGCCAGCTGGTGGGCGGCAAGGTTCACCTCGCCCTGGGCCGTGGCGACCAGCACCGTGGCCAGGATCGCGGCGCGCAGGCTGAGCGTGCGCAGCATGAGCCAGGACCCCACACGGGTCATGCTGCGGATTCCCCGCCAGCTGGGCAACAGGCTGACGCCGTGGCGCCCCGCGTTCCGGCGCACCATCACCACATAGACGGCCGCCATGGCCCACTGGGCCAGGCTGGTCCCCGCCGCGGAGCCCACCACGGACAAGCCCAGGCCGTAGACAAGCCAGAGGTTCAGGATGATGTTGACGCCGAATCCGGCGGTGGCCACCACCAGCGGGGTTCGCGTGTCCTGCAGGCCGCGCAGCACACCGGTACCGGCAAAGATCAACAGCATGGCCACCAGTCCCGGCATGGACCAGCGGAAGTAGTCGACGGCGAAGGTCCGGACGCTGCCTTCGGCCCCCAGGAGGTCGATCAGCGGCTCCGCGGCGGCAAAACCGGCCACGGCGAGGAGCACGCCAAGGATCAAAGCCAGCCATACGCCATCACGACCCGCCGCCAGGGCCTTGCCCAACTGCCCATCGCCAATGGCCCGGGCAACAGCCGGAGTGGTGGAGTAGGCCAGGAAGACCATGAGTCCGACGGCGGTCTGCAGCACGGCCGATGCCAGCCCCACCCCTGCGAGCTGGGCAACGCCGAGATGCCCCACGATGGCGGAGTCCGCCAGCAGGAAGAGGGGTTCGGCCACCAGCGCCCCGAAGGCGGGGACGGCGAGGCGGAGTATCTCCCGGGCCGGGCCGCGGGTGGCGGCCGGGGACGCGGGGGCAGGATGGTGGGGCACGGTGACAGCATAATGGCGTCCCCCGACACCCGAGATGAGATGACCCACAATCCGCCCTAAATAGTTGACACTTCAACTACTTTTTCGAAAGAGTGGAGACATGAACCAGCCACGATTGACCGCCACAGCCCTTACCGCCCTCCGCCTGATCCTCGGCTTCCTCTTTGCAGCCCACGGCTGGCAGAAATTCAATGATTGGACCATCGCGGGCACCCAGGTCTCCTTCGCCAAAATGGGGGTGCCGGCGGCCGATGTCATGGCCCCGGCCATCGCCGTCCTGGAACTGGCCGGCGGCATTGCCTTGATTCTTGGCATCCTCACCCGCGTGGTGGCCGCACTCCTTGTCCTGGACATGCTCGGCGCCCTCTTCCTGGTTCATGCCCCTGCTGGCATCTTTGCCGCGAACGGAGGGTATGAACTGGTCCTGCTCCTGGCCGCGGCATCGTTCGCGCTGGCCCTCACCGGCGCTGGCCGCTTCTCCGTGGACCGCGCACTGTTCGCCGGCCGCAACTCCAAACTCGCGGCCCTGGCCTAGCACGGGCCGACTGAAGCAGCATTGCCGGACGGCGGCCACGCACCGAGGTGCGGGGCCGCCGTCGTGGTTAATGCGGGCGGGCGGATTGTTGCGGCCCCAACCGGCCGGTAACCCGGGCCGTCAGTAAGATCGCACCATGACTGAGACCGGCCGCCCCAACTCCGTGACCCTCCGCTTCCTCGCCGCCCCCACGGACGTGGGCCACAGCGGATCAGTGGATGCGGGCACGGTACTCGAGTGGGTGGACAAGGCCGCATATGCCGCAGCGGTGGGATGGGCCAAGTCCTACTGTGTGACGGCCTATGTGGGCAACATCCACTTCGCCGATCCCGTCAACAACGGCGACATGGTGGAGGTGGAGGCCACCATCGTCTACACCGGACGGTCATCCATGCACATCCATACCGTGGTCTCCTCCGGCGACCCGAAAGGCGGCCCTGCCACGATGCGCAGCACGTGCATGGTCATCTTCGTGGCCGTGGGGGCGGACGGCAAGCCCGTCCCGGTACCGCAGTTCGAGCCAGTCTCGCCGGAGGAGATTGAGCAGCGGGACCACGCGCTGGCCAGGATCAAGGTCCGCGAACAGATCGTGGAGGCTATGAACCGCCAGGAATATAGCGACGCCGGCACGGCCGAACGGGTGACGCTGCGGTTCATGGCGGCGCCCACCGACGTGAACTGGGGCGGCAAGGTACACGGCGGCATTGTGATGAAGTGGATCGACGAGGCCGCCTACGTGTGCGCCTCACGCTACTGCGGCCGTCATACCGTCGCGGTGTTCTCCGGCGGCGTGCGCTTCTACAGGCCCCTGCTGATCGGCCATGTGGTGGAGGTGGAAGCCCGGCTGGTATACACCGGGACCAAGGGCATGCACATCGCCGTCCACGTCCGTTCCGGCGACCCCAAGGGCCGGGAACTGCACCTCACCACCTACTGCCTCACCGTGATGGTGGCGCGCGACGACGAAGGCACCTCTGTGCCCGTCCCCGCCTGGGTGCCGGTCAGCGACGAAGACAAACGGCTCCACGCCCACGCCCGCGAACTACTGGAGATCCGGGGGACGGCGCCCGGGAACCGGCTGCCCAACCACTTGCTGGCGCAGGGCGCTTAGAAGCCGCCACCGCCACCGCCGTCACCGGCCATGTTGGCGAACCGTGAGTAATGGCCCTGGAACGCCACCACAATGTCCTTGGTGGGACCGTTACGGTGCTTGGCCACCAGGATGTCCGCCTCGCCTGCGCGCGGGGACTCCTTGTCGTAGACGTCCTCGCGGTGGAGCAGGATGACCATGTCGGCGTCCTGCTCGATGGAGCCGGACTCACGGAGGTCAGAGACCATGGGCCGCTTGTCCTGGCGCTGTTCCGATCCACGGTTCAGCTGGGACAGGGCGATCACGGGGACCTGGAGTTCCTTAGCCAGGAGCTTCAGTGCACGTGAGAACTCGGAGACCTCCTGCTGGCGGGACTCCACTTTCTTGCCGGAGCTCATGAGCTGGAGGTAGTCCAGGACCACGAGCTTGAGGTCATGCTGCTGCTTGAGCCGGCGGCATTTGGCCCGGATCTCCATCAGGGACATGTTGGGGCTGTCGTCGATGAACAGCGGGGCCTCATTCATGCGCCCCATGGTGGTGGCGATTTTGGACCACTGCTCGTCCTTGATGGTTCCCTTGCGGAGATCCTGGAGGCTGATGGTGGCCTCGGCGGACAGCAGGCGCATGGCGATCTCGTTCCGGCCCATTTCGAGGGAGAACATGACCGTGGCCAGGTTGTGCTTGATGGCTGCGGAGCGGGCGAAGTCCAGTGCAAAGGTTGATTTGCCGACTGCGGGACGCGCGGCGATGACAATCATCTGGCCCGGGTGGAGGCCGTGGGTGAGTTCATCGAGTTCGTAGAAACCGGTGGGGACGCCCACCATCCCCTCACCGCGGTGGCCCGACGCCTCGATTTCGTCCACCGTGGACTCCATCACGTCCTTGAGCACCACGTAGTCTTCTGCGGTCCGGCGTTCGGCCACGGCATAAACCTCTGCCTGCGCCTGGTTGACCAGGTCCTCCACCTCGCCGTCCGAGCCGTAGCCCAACTGGACGATCTTGGTGCCGGCGTTCACCAACCGGCGAAGCACCGCCCGCTCAGCCACAATTTCGGCATAGTAGCCGGCATTGGCCGCAGTGGGGACGGTCTGGATCAGTTCGTGCAGGTAGGCGGGGCCGCCGATCCTGTTGATTTCAGCCCGCTTGGTCAGTTCATCCGAAACAGTGACCGCGTCCGCAGGTTCGCCCCGGCCGTACAGGTCGATGATCGCTTCGTAGATGGTCTCGTGGGCGGGCCGGTAAAAGTCCTGGCCGCGGAGGATTTCCACAACATCTGCGATGGCGTCCTTGGAGAGCATCATGCCGCCCAGTACGGACTGTTCGGCGGCGATGTCCTGCGGGGGCTTCCTGCTGGCGTCCGATCCACGGGTTGCCTCGACAGGGTCCAGATGCGCGATTGACAAAGCTGCCGTCCTCCATTTGTACCGGGTGTGCGTCCGGTGATCCATCCTGCTCGCGGCCTCCGGAAAATCCGGCTTCCGCTACTTGTCCAGTTCTACCCATCGGCTCTGACAATCGAGTGCCTCAGGGGTTCCCAAACACCCCCGCCTGGAGTTATCCCCAGTATCCACAGCTTTTCCACAGGTACGCGTGAAAAGCGGCAGAGCGGGTCCGGATCGAAGCAGGATGGGCCCTGGTTCGGCCGCGGAGAACAGGTACCCCGCTACGCTAACCGCCGTGGTGCCGGCAGCAAAGCCAGCATGCCGGAACGGTTGTGGATAACCTGTGCACTACGGGGCATAGCTTGTGCACAGCCTGTGGGGAAGCCTGTGGATATAGAAGTTTTTTACCGCCCAATAGCGTCCTGACCTGCGGAAACGTCACCTTTGGCATGTGGAGTAAATATTTCTTTGGCGGAATTTCATCCACAGGCCCCGTTGGACCCAGGCACCGGGAGGCGGGCGGGAAGTGTGCCCCCGGCGGGTTGAAGGTCCATGCCGTGGTCCTGCTCATATTCCACAGTGGGAGTTTGACGGGCAGCAGCCGGAGCTGTATGTCCACCAGTGAATATTGCTGTGGATAACCATGATCTGGATTAAGATTTTGGTAGCCGGAACATGCAGCTGTACAACCAGCAGCAGGAAGATGGCTGGGCGGATGGCCAGCAAAGCAATCGCACCTGGCGAGGGCCAGGAAGTCAACAGAACGGCTCGTGAAAATGGAATCGCTTGTGGTCCCGGTCCTTATCCTGCTCGCAGTAGTGGCGGGGGTGACGGTGGCGTACCGCGCCACCCGGAAGCGCAAGGCCGCACACCCCTCCGCCCCTGCCCAACCCGCCGCGACATCACTGGAACTGGCAAGGTCGGCGGCGGACCGGTTATCGGAAGACGAACACCGGCGGCTTTACGCGTTGATTGCGCAGGGCCAGGCCATGGCCGCCATCAAGCTGTACTACGAGATCACCGGAGAGGGGCTGCGGGCTTCACGGGACGCCGTGGGCGCCCTGGCCGCCCACCCACAGCCTTACCGGCGCCAGGAACCGGCACCGGCCGTCGAGGAGGACGACGACGAGCCGCAGCGGTTCCCGTACCGCTACCGGGCCATTGCGAGCAAGGGTGACGTCACGCGCGAGGTGAGCAGCAACATGCTCAACGATGAGATCTATGGCAGGATCCGTACCCTGGCCCGGAGCGGCGACATGGAGGCGGCGGCCAACGCGTTGACCCGGCACTCCGACATCTCACTCACCCAGGCGCGGGAGTTCATCGCGCTGCTGGATGACTAGGTGGTGGACCGACTAGCGGGGCCCTGCGATACCCGCCAGCAGTTGTTCGAAGGGCAGGGATTCCAGCGGGACGGGCTTCCGGCCCGGCTGCGGCCCCTCGAGCAACCGCGTGAATTCACCGGCCGCACGCTCGATCCGGTCCGCAAGTGATCCACCACCCTCTTCCGCGGTTCCCCAGTCCTGGGGCCCCGCAAAAACGCCGGTTGCAGCCATGCGGGTCCGAAGGTAGCTGAAAAGCGGCCGCAGCGCGTAGTCCAGGACCATCTGGTGCCGGTCCGTGCCGCCCGTGGCGCCCAGCAGGACTGCCTTGCCATCCAGCGACTTCGGATCCAGGACATCAATGAAGGACTTGAAGAGGCCACTGTAGGACGCGCTGAAAACCGGCGTCACGGCGATAATCCCGTCCGATGCCTCCACACCGGCAATAACTTCCGCCAAGTGCGGTGCGGCGTAGCCGGTCACGAAGTTGTTGGCGATGTCCACCGCCAGGTCACGGAGTTCGACGATATCCACTGCCACGTCGAAGCAGCCTGCCTTGAGCTGACGCTGGGCGGCTGCCGCGAGCTGGTCCGCCAGCAGCCGGCTGGATGAGGGCACGCCGAGGCCTGCGGAAAGGACGGTGATGCGGCGGGTTTCCATGACATTCTCCTGGTGCTCGTTCAGTTTCATCATACATGCATATGCATCTATCCGATGAACTGCCGGCAGCTTCGAAGTATTCCCGGACAGGCCCACGGCCACGAACCCTTCAGATCAGACCGGGACCGCGCCCTGCTTAGAGCAGCACGCTTCCCTTGATGCAGGTGGTGGAATCGCCGCCCACCCAGATCTCCCCGTCCCCGCCACTGATGTGGATGCGCCCCGCGCGGCCCAGGACCGTCCCCTGCGAGGCCAGGTACTGCTCCGGCGCACGTCCACTTCCAATCAGCCACTGTGCGGCTCCGGCGTTGAAACTGCCCGTGACCGGGTCCTCCACCATGGCGTCGCCCGGCAGGAACGTGCGGACCTCAAAGTCGGTACCGGCGCCCGCTGCATGGGGCCCAATGACTCCAACCTTCAGGTCGCCCATTGCTGCCTGGTCCGGTTCAAGGGACAGCACCTGGTCGGCAGACGCCAGGAGGACCCCGATCCATTCCGGGCCGTTGACCAGCCAGGCGGCGTCAAGGACATCACCCACAGGCAATCGCAGCGCTGCCGCCAACTGCCGGCGGACCGGCGCGTCCACGGGGCCGAAGCGCGTCAGGGGTGGTGCCGCGAAAGCCAGCCTCCCGCCGTCGCGCTTTATCCGGACCAGCCCGGCTGCGCACTCCTGCACCACCTCGCCGTCCGACTGGGGGACTCCCCCGGCCTGCAGCCAGGCGTGGGCCGATCCCAGCGTGGGATGGCCTGCGAAGGGGAATTCCTCGGTGCCGGTGAAGATGCGGACCCGGTAATCGGCGCGGCGGTCCTCAGGGGGCAGGAGGAAAGTGGTCTCGGAAAGGTTGGTCCAGTTGGCGAAGTGCTGCATTGTTGCCGTATCCAGCCCTTCGGCATCGAGCACGACGGCGAGCGGATTGCCGCGGTAGGCCTGGCCGGCGAAAACATCTACTTGGTGGAAGGGGCGGCTGCGTGGTGTCGGTTTCACCGGAGCAGGCTACCACCGGACAACGAAAGACCCCCGCCGCCGGAACCGGCAACGGGGGTCTTCTGATGCAGTTGAGGACTACTTTCCTGCAACCACGTCGAGTTCGATCACGGCAGCAACGTCAGCGTGGAGGCGGACGTTGGCCTGGTAAGAACCAACCGACTTGATGTGGGCCGGCAGTTCAACCTTGCGCTTGTCGATCTTGCCGAGGCCGGCGGCCTCAACAGCGTCGGCAACGTCGCCCTGCTTGACGGTGCCGAACAGGCGGCCGGACTCGCCGGCCTTGACGACCAGCTTGACCGGCTTTGCGGACAGTGCAGCGGCCTGCTTCTGAGCATCTTCCAGGGAAGCGTGCTCGCGGGCGGCGCGGGCAGCCTTGATGGACTCAACCTGCTTCTCGCCACCCTTCGACCAGGTCAGGGCGAAGTTGCGGG
>Ga0308158_10004954_pt1 | contig 11069 bp, 8 predicted proteins | sample PhyBR2_FD_201038 | JGI IMG/M metagenome (GOLD analysis project Ga0308158, IMG submission 201038) | Phyllosphere microbial communities from UC Gill Tract Community Farm, Albany, California, United States - DLSLB.R2 | ecosystem: Host-associated > Plants > Phyllosphere > Unclassified | place: USA...
TGAACGTGTTCCTCATGTATTTCCTCGTGTTTCGCTAAGGAGCTGTTATGGAATTAACGCAACATCAGGCTGACGCGTTTGCCCGCATGCCTTTGACCTATTTGCGCCAGGAATACCCGAACCACATTATGCACCTGCTGAATGATGATGGCGACGTGCTGCCGCCTCGCGAACTTCACCCGATTTTCTACGGCTGTTTTGACTGGCATTCGGCGGTGCACGGCTACTGGCTGCTGCTGCGCTGCGTGCGACTCTATCCGGAACTGCCGAGCCGGGACGCGATCGTCGCGCTTGTCGACGAGCACCTGACGGAAGTTAACGTGGCGAAGGAGCTGGCCTATTTCACTGCCCCGTTCCGCGCCTCGTTTGAGCGCCCGTATGGCTACGGCTGGCTGCTGGCGCTGGCCCAGGAGCTAAAACAGTCGTCGCTGCCGCAGGCCGCAGGCTGGTACCGGACGCTGGAGCCGTTAACCCAGGATATTCGTAACCGGCTGGTGGATTATCTCGGCAAGCTCACCTATCCAATCCGCGTCGGGACGCACTACAACACGGCATTTGCCCTCGCGCTGGGGCTGGACTACGCCCGAGCCTTGGAAGATAGCGCGCTTGAGCAGGCGATTGTGACGGCGGCGGAGCGGTTTTATCTCGCCGATACGCGCTATCCGGCTCACTACGAACCCGGCGGGGATGAGTACATTTCCGGCGCGCTGACGGAAGCGCTGCTGATGAGCAAGGTGTCGGAGGGTTTCCCGGCCTGGTTTGACGCGTTTCTGCCGGATGTCGGCTCCGTTGCGGCGCTGATGAACCCGGCGGAAGTGAGCGATCGTACCGACCCGAAAATCGCCCATCTCGACGGATTAAACCTCAGCCGCGCGTGGTGTATGAAGCATATTGCCAAAGCGCTTCCCGCTAACCATCCGGCGCAGCAGCCGCTGCGCGAGGCGGTGACGAAACACCTGACGGCAAGCGTTGAGCATGTGGTCGGCAGCCACTACAGCGGCGGGCACTGGCTGGCGAGCTTTGCGCTGCTGGCGCTGGAGTAAACAAGCGAGTCGTCCTTTTGCCGGGTGACGCTGCGCTTACCCGGCCTACAAATCCGTAGGCCCGTGCAAGCGAAGCGCCGCCGGGCGCAGCCTGCTCACGCTAAACAATACCGACCCCGTCGAGGCGATGACGGCTATCCACAGTGCAACCTGGATGGCATGCTGATGGTCCCATCCCGTCGTCGCGGCCAGCAGCACCCCCACCGCGGCGGCGCCGAGACACTGCCCAAATGTCCTGACGATAGACAACACCCCGGAGGCATAGCTGGCATATTCACGCGCCACGTTAGAGAGCATTTCCCGGTTATTGGGGCTCTGGAAGCAGCCAAACCCAATCCCGCACACCAGACTGCGCAGGCAGATATTCCATGCGGAAGGATTGTCCGGCAACGTCGCCAGCAGGACCAGTCCACCAACAAAAATCATCAGCCCGACTGTAGAGATCAGCGGCGCGGAAATCGTATCTGCCCAGCGTCCCGCATGCGGCGCGATCAGCACGATGCCGATCGGCCACGGGGTGAACAGCAGCGCGGAGACCACCGGGCTGTAGCCATACACGCTCTGAAACAGGAACGGCAGCGCAACAAAGGTGATGCCCTGGCTGACAAACGAGGCCAGCGAGGTCAGCGCAGCAAGGGTGAAGCGTCCGTTTTTGAACATGACGGGCGGCAGGATGGGACTTCGCGCACGCCGAATCCGCCAGACAAAGGCGAGGGCGCTGGTCAGCGTAAGAATCCCCCAGCCGAGGGTCTCCTGGCTAATGTGTTGCGTCACGCGCTGAAGGCTGTCGGCCAGCATAATCGCTGAGCCTAACAGCGCGGCGGAGAGCACGGCGCCCGGCGCGTCAAAGGGGGAGCGGACAACGGCCGACTCCCGCGGCAAAGCCCGCCACGCCAGCAGCAGGGCAACGCTGCCCGGGATAATGTTAATGGCGAACAGCCACTGCCAGCTCAGCGCGTCCAGTATGGTTCCGCCCAGCACGGGGGCAACTGCCGTGCTGGAGGCGATAAGCAGGGCGTGCAGCCCCAGAATGCGGCCAAGCAGTCGACCCGGAAAAACGGATCGCAGGATCGCCGGGGCGATACTCAGCGTGGCCGCACCGCCGATGCCTTGCAAAATACGCATGCCGATCAGCATTTCTGGCGTGGTCGCCAGCGCGCAGCCGATCGAGGTGAGCGTAAAGGTGGCAAGCCCGGCAAGAAACACCGGGCGATAGCCCACGCGCGCCGCCAGCGCCGCGAAGAGGGCTAACGTCATTGCCGCTGCCAGCAGGTAACCGTTGGCGAACCAGACCGCCACGTTCGCGGGGACCTGCATCGCCGTTGCCATGGAGGGCAGCGCGATGTTGATCATGGTGCCGTCAAAGACGCCCATCAGCGTGGTGGTCATGACGGCAGCCATGACCCGGGCGCGTTCATACCCGGGCAAACCTTCATCGCCGGGCAGGTTTGAAAATAGCGTCATCGTCGTTACTCCGGATAAGAATAGTGATGACGAAACTATAATCATGCGGTATACAGGGCGGAAGACGCACCATTTGCACTTAATCATTGCATATAACGCCTTATCTGAGGAGCCATCGTGTCCGATCCTGACTTTAACCTTCTGGTTGCACTCGACGTTCTGCTCGCAGAAGCCAGCGTGGCGGGCGCGGCGCGACGTTTGAACCTCAGCACCTCCGCCATGAGCCGCACCCTGAGCAGGCTGCGGGAGGTGACCGGCGATCCTATTCTGGTGAGGGCCGGGCGTCATATGGTGCTGACGCCCTGGGCCGAAGCCACGCGGGACCGAGCCAGAAGCGCCGTGCATGAGGCGAGGGCGGTGCTACAGCCCTCCACCGAGGCGCTGAAGGTGGAAAATCTCGAGCGGCTGTTCACCATCAGAGCTAACGACGGTTTTGTGGTGGCGTTTGGGCCGCTGCTTATTGCGGCGGTGGCAAGCGTTGCGCCCGAGGTGTGCATCCGCTTCTCGCCGAAACCTGAAAAAACGTCGCGCTATTTGCGTGAGGGGCTGGTCGACCTGGAGATCGGTGTGCAGAGCAATATGGGGCCAGAAATACGGCTGCAAAGGCTCTTTCAGGATCGGTTTGTTGGCGCGGTGCGCAAGGGGCATCCGCTGTCATTACAGCCTGACGTCAGCCTTGCCGATTATGTCGCGTGGGGCCACGTGGTGGCCTCACCGGACGGATCGTTACACGGGTTTGTCGATGACGCGCTGGCGGAACGGGGGATGAAGCGCAAGGTTGCCAGCGTGGTGCCCGGATTTCCGACAGCGCTATCCGTGGCGCTGGCGTCCGATCTGGTTGCCATGGTGCCGGCGCTCTACCTGCTCAATCAGCCGATGAACGAGCGCGTACACATCTTTGAGTTGCCGTTTAAAACCCGGACCATTACGGTGTCGCAGATGTGGCATCCTCGTATGGAACGGGACCCTGGGCATCGATGGCTCAGGGAAAAGGTACTGGAAGTGTGTCGACCCGTGCGCTGACGCTCAGGCCGCTTTTCCCGGCACGGAGAGGATGAAGCGCGTCGATACCGCATCCGATTCCACGCGGACTTTCCCGTGGTGCGCGGTGACGATGGACTTCACGATGGCAAGCCCGATCCCGCTGCCTTCGCCTTTGCGCTGTCTGGACGGGTCGACGCGATAGAAACGGTCAAACAGCTTTGGCAGATGTTCCTGAGGGATCGGCTTACCGGGGTTTTCTATCATCAGTTCAACATCGTTATCCTGATTTCTGATGAAAACCGTCACCGCTTTTCCTGGTGGCGTATAGCGCAGGGCATTGGAGAGCAGATTATTCATTGCTCTTCTGAACATCTGAGGATCGCCTTCTATCAGGCAGGGCATCCCGTTAAATTTCAGCGTGATGTTGCGTTCTTCCGCCCAGGCTTCGAAGAATTCGAAGACTTTCATGACCTCGGCACTTAAATCAAACATCACCCGGTCAGGGATTAGCTGGTTATTATCCGCCTGCGCCAGGAAAAGCATGTCGCTGACCATCCGGGTCATCCGGTTGTACTCTTCCAGGCTGGAGTACAGAACATCTTCCAGCTCTTTCTGCGAGCGGTTCTGGCTCAGCGCGATTTCCGTTTGCGTCACCAGGTTGGTGATGGGCGTTCTGATTTCATGCGCGATATCGGCGGAGAAATTCGCCTGACGGGTAAAGACGTCTTCAATCTTTTCGATCATATGGTTGAAGGAGATGACCAGCTGTTCCAGCTCAACGGGCACGCGGGACGGCTCCAGCCGCGCATCCAGGTTTTCTGAGGTGATATTTTTAATGGCGTTGCTGACGTTACGCAGGGGCAAATGTCCCTGACGAACCGCGATGCGGATGACAAGAATAATCAGCACGCTGATCGCCGCGGCAATCATCAGGAGATTCTTTTTCAGCGCTTCCAGGTAGTGCAGATGAAAATTAATGGAGAGCCCGATCAGCATGACGTAGTTCTGCGTTTTGCCCTGCAGCGTTGCCGTGCCTGAAGAGGCGATAATCCGGTACGTTTCCATGTTCATGTCGGACCCGGCGTGCACAGGCATGGCATGGCCTTCAACCGTCCAGTGAAACACATCCTGTGTGCGGCAGTGTTCGCTAAAGTCCGCCGTATTCATTGCAGGGCGCAGTGCCGCCCCTTGCGCCGAGCTAAACAGCGTATTTCCCTGCGGATCCAGGAGCAGGACGGCTACGTTGCGGTAGCTGGCGATCGACTCTTTGATCTTGCTGATTTTCTTTTGATCGGGGTCGACCGGCGATTGCAGTATGCGGTGCATCGCGGTGCTGATTTGCTGCAGATCGTTGATATCCTGCTCGGCGAAATGCTTTTCAACGGAATGGAGCATAAACCAGGTAAAGGCGAAAAAGGCCAGTATCGTGGAGAGACTGATAAAAAAGGTCAGCCGCAGGGCAAGCGAAAAAGGGCGCCTGGGAAGCTTAACGTGCATCCGGCACCTCCAGCATATAGCCCACGCCGCGCACCGTCTGGATCAGCTTCGGTTCATAATCGTTATCGATTTTCGCGCGAAGCCGCTTTACCGCCACATCTATTGCGTTTGTGTCGCTGTCAAAATTCATGTCCCACACCTGGGAGGCAATCAGGGAGCGGGGAAGCACCTCTCCCTGATGACGCATGAAAAACTCCAGCAGGCTGAACTCTTTGCTGGTTAACAGGATGCGACTTCCGGCCCGGCTTACCTTTCTCGACACGAGGTCAACCGTCAGGTCTGCCACCTGAAGCTGGCTTTCCGCGATCACTGTATTTCCGCGTCTTAACAGCGTCCTTACCCGGGCGAGCAACTCTGCAAAGGCGAAAGGCTTAATCAGATAATCATCCGCGCCAAGCTCAAGCCCTTTAACCCGGTGTTCAATCGTACCGAGAGCCGTGAGTAACAGGATGGGCATCCCTTTGCCTCCAGAGCGGAGCATGCGGACAATGTCCCAGCCGTTCACATCGGGCAGCATGATATCCAGAATCAGCAGATCGTATTCAGCGGTCATGGCGAGATGGTAGCCGTTCAGGCCGTTATCCGCGTGGTCCACAACAAACCCCGCTTCAGTCAGCCCCTTACTCAGGTACTCACCGGTTTTAATTTCGTCTTCGACGATCAGTATTTTCATCATGCTCCCCTGACTGGCTGCTGATGACATTCTAGTGAGCCTGCGACCGTTAACAATGACTTACGCTAAAAATGACAACATTGTCATTATCCTGTCACCCGTCAAACAGGATGCGTTCCGTAGAGTAGCCCTAAAACTACTCTGGACTTCATTTGAACCGTTATGTTCCTGTTAAAACGACTAAGCATCAGCACGGTATTTATTCTGGCAGGCTGCGTCTCGCTGGCCCCAGAGTACCAGCGACCGGAAGCACCTGTACCCCAGCAGTTTTCGCTCTCCCGTAACGGCCTGACGCCCGCGGCGGCGGGGTATCAGGACACCGGCTGGCGACGCTTTTTTGTCGATCCTCAGGTTGCGGGGCTGATTACGGAAGCCCTGAATAACAATCGCGATATCAAAATGGCCGCCCTGAAGGTCGAGGAAGCCCGGGCGCAGTTCAACGTGACGGATGCGGATCGTTATCCTCAGCTGAATGCCTCCTCGGGTATCACGTACAGCGGTGGGCTAAAAAGTGACAAACCTACTTCACAGCAGTACGACGCGGGTCTTACGCTGAGCTACGAGCTCGACTTTTTCGGCAAGCTGAAAAACATGAGCGATGCCGACCGACAAAACTTTTTCGCCAGCGAAGAGGCCCGTCGCGCGGTGCATATCCTGCTCGTCTCTAACGTGTCGCAGAGCTATTTCAACCAGCAGCTGGCGTATAAACAGCTGCGCATTGCGCGGGATACACTGACAAATTACCAGCAGTCTTATGCGTTCGTTGAGCAGCAGCTGGTGACGGGCAGTACGAACGTCCTGGCGCTGGAACAGGCGCGGGGACAGATCGAAAGCATGCGGGCAGAGATTGCCAAAAGAGAGGGAGAGCTGGCGCAGGCCAATAATGCCCTGCAGCTGGTCCTCGGCACGTATCGCGCGCTGCCGGGCGACGGCGGCATGAACGTCAGCGACGTTGCGCCGGTAAAACTGCCTCCCCATCTTTCCTCAGCGATACTGCTGCAGCGCCCGGATATAATGGAAGCGGAGTATCAGCTTAAAGCGGCCGATGCGAATATCGGCGCGGCACGTGCTGCCTTTTTCCCGTCCATATCACTCACCAGCGGGCTTTCAACCGGCAGCACGGAGTTGTCCAGCCTGTTCACGTCAGGAAGCGGGATGTGGAATTTTATTCCTAAAATCGACATTCCCATTTTTAATGCGGGCAGAAATAAGGCCAACCTGAAGCTGGCCGAAATTCGCCAGCAGCAGTCGGTTGTGAATTACGAACAAAAAATTCAGTCCGCCTTCAAACAGGTTGCCGACGCGCTCGCGCTGCGTGACAGCATTAACCAGCAGGTTGCTGCACAGCAGCGGTATCTTGATTCGCTACGCATCACCCTGCAGCGGGCCAGAGGCTTATATTCCAGCGGTGCTGTCAGCTATATCGAAGTGCTTGACGCGGAGCGTTCTCTTTTCTCTACCCAGCAAAATATTCTCGACCTTATTTATGCCCGGCAGGTTAATGAAATTAATCTCTTCACCGCGCTCGGCGGCGGTTGGGTCGAATAACGTTATTTAATTAAACAGGAAAATAAACATGCGCAATTCAATTAAGGCTGTTGTATTCGGTGCGATCTCCATTATGTTTTCTGCCGGTATCCAGGCTGAGGCTCATCAGCACAAGGGGATGAGTTCTACCAGCGAAGGGACCTCAGAGCAGCTCATCACCGGGACCGGCATCGTGAAGGACATTGATCTCACGAATAAAAAAGTCACGATTTCTCATGAAGCTATCCCGGCGATTGGCTGGCCTGCGATGACCATGCGTTTCACTTTTATTCAGGCTGACGAGAGTATCAATGCCTTAAAAGTCGGCAGTCACGTTGATTTTTCGTTTGTTCAGCAGGGCAATATCTCTTTACTGAAGAGCATTAAATAGCGAGAAACGGCATGGCCTCATTAAAAATAAAATATGCTGCCATGATTGTCAGCAGCCTAATTGCGGGAGGGCTGATATCGGTGACGGCCTGGCAGGCTCTTCATTCATCTGAAAAAACGGAAAATAGTGCACCAGAAAGAAAGGTGCTTTTCTGGTATGACCCGATGAAGCCAGACGTTAAATTCGATAAGCCCGGTAAATCGCCGTTTATGGATATGGATCTGGTACCGAAATATGCGGATGAAAACGACAATAAAAGCAGTGCCGGTATCCGTATTGACCCGACACAGGTTCAGAACCTGGGATTAAAAACGCAAAAGGTGACGCGCGGAACGCTGAATTATGCCCAGACCATCCCGGGTAACGTCAGCTATAACGACTATCAGTTTGTCATTGTGCAGGCGCGCGCGGAAGGCTTCGTGGAGAAAGTGTACCCGCTGACGACGGGCGATAAGGTGAGGAAAGGCACGCCGCTCATTGATATTACCATTCCTGACTGGGTAGAGGCGCAGAGCGAATTTCTGCTGTTATCCGGCACCGGCGGAACGCCAACGCAATTAAAAGGGGTTCTGGAACGGCTTCGGCTGGCGGGTATGCCGGATGAGGATATTCAGAGGCTGCGTGCGACCCGTACTATTCAAACCCGGTTTACCATCAAGGCACCGATCGACGGGGTGATCACGGCCTTTGACCTGCGTACCGGCATGAATATTTCCAAAGATAAGGTGGTAGCGCAAATTCAGGGGATGGATCCGATCTGGATCGGCGCTGCAGTGCCTGAATCCATTGCTTATCTGCTGAAAGATACCTCGCAGTTTGCTGTTTCGATACCGGCTTATCCGGATAAATCCTTCCCGGTTGAAAAATGGAGTCTTCTGCCGAGCGTGGATCAAACCACCCGTACGCTGCAGGTGCGCCTGCAGGTCGCTAACAAGGATGAGCTGCTGAAACCGGGCATGAACGCGTACCTGAAGCTGAATACCCAAAGTCAGGAGATGCTGCTGATCCCCTCCCAGGCCGTTATTGATACAGGCAAAGAACAGCGCGTGATTACGGTTGATGCGGACGGGAATTTTGTCCCGAAAAGCATCCACGTTCTGCATGAATCTCAGCGGCAGTCCGGCATTGGTAGCGGACTGGAAGAGGGGGAGTCGGTGGTGGTCAGCGGTCTGTTCCTGATTGACTCGGAGGCCAATATTACCGGCGCGCTGGAGCGCATGCGCCACGCTGAAACTGCTGACGACGCGCATTCTGGTCATTAAGGAGACGATGATGATTGAATGGATTATCCGGCGGTCAGTCGCCAACCGTTTCCTGGTCATGATGGGGGCGCTGTTCCTCAGCGTCTGGGGGACATGGACCATTATCAACACCCCGGTCGATGCCTTGCCCGATCTCTCTGACGTTCAGGTGATTATCAAAACCAGCTATCCCGGCCAGGCCCCTCAGATTGTTGAAAACCAGGTGACCTATCCACTGACTACCACCATGCTCTCGGTTCCCGGCGCAAAGACCGTGCGCGGTTTTTCGCAGTTTGGCGATTCGTACGTGTACGTCATTTTTGAAGATGGCACCGATTTGTACTGGGCCCGTTCGCGCGTTCTGGAATATCTGAACCAGGTTCAGGGCAAACTGCCTGCCGGCGTGAGCTCAGAAATCGGTCCTGATGCCACCGGCGTGGGCTGGATATTTGAGTATGCGCTGGTGGATCGCAGCGGAAAACACGATCTCGCAGAGTTGCGTTCGTTACAGGACTGGTTCCTGAAATTTGAGCTGAAAACTATCCCGAACGTGGCCGAAGTGGCCTCCGTCGGCGGCGTGGTGAAGCAGTATCAGATCCAGGTCAATCCGTTAAAACTGGCTCAGTACGGCATTAGTCTGCCGGAGGTTAAGCAGGCCCTCGAGTCGTCTAACCAGGAGGCAGGAGGATCGTCAGTTGAAATGGCGGAAGCGGAGTATATGGTCCGGGCCAGCGGCTATCTGCAGACGATGGACGATTTCAATAACATCGTCCTGAAAACCGGAGAGAGCGGGGTACCGATTTACCTTCGTGATGTTGCCCGCGTACAAACGGGGCCGGAAATGCGGCGCGGTATTGCCGAGCTGAACGGGCAGGGGGAAGTTGCGGGTGGCGTGGTGATCCTGCGTTCGGGCAAAAATGCGCGCGAGGTCATTACGGCGGTGAAAGATAAGCTGGAGACGCTGAAGGCCAGCCTGCCGGAAGGCGTTGAGATTGTGACGACCTACGATCGCAGCCAGCTCATCGACCGGGCAATCGACAACCTGAGTTCCAAGCTGCTCGAAGAGTTTATCGTGGTGGCCATCGTCTGCGCGCTGTTCCTGTGGCACGTTCGCTCTGCGCTGGTCGCGATTATCTCTCTGCCGCTTGGCCTGTGTATCGCCTTTATCGTCATGCACTTCCAGGGACTGAACGCCAATATTATGTCCCTGGGAGGCATTGCCATTGCGGTCGGCGCGATGGTGGATGCCGCTATCGTCATGATTGAAAACGCGCACAAACGGCTGGAGGAGTGGGATCACCAGCATCCGGGAGAGCAGATTGATAACGCCACGCGCTGGAAGGTGATCACCAACGCCTCTGTCGAGGTTGGCCCCGCGCTGTTTATCAGCCTGCTGATCATCACCTTATCCTTCATTCCTGTCTTTACCCTTGAGGGTCAGGAAGGGCGGCTGTTTGGTCCGCTGGCCTTCACCAAAACGTACTCCATGGCGGGTGCGGCCGCGCTGGCCATCATCGTTATCCCCATCCTGATGGGGTTCTGGATCCGGGGTAAGATTCCCGCTGAGACCAGTAACCCATTGAACAGGCTGCTGATTAAAGTCTACCATCCGCTACTGATTAAGGTGCTCCACTGGCCCAAAACAACCCTGCTGGTTGCGGCCTTGTCCATCTTCACGGTGATCTGGCCTCTCAGCCAGGTGGGCGGCGAGTTCCTGCCGAAGATCAACGAAGGCGATCTGCTCTATATGCCGTCAACATTGCCGGGCGTTTCTCCGGCAGAAGCAGCGGCGCTGTTACAGACCACGGACAAGTTAATCAAAACCGTGCCTGAGGTGGCCTCTGTTTTCGGCAAGACGGGTAAGGCCGAAACGGCTACGGATTCCGCGCCGCTCGAAATGGTGGAAACCACCATTCAACTCAAACCTGAGAATGAGTGGCGGCCCGGCATGACGATTGACAAGATTATTGACGAACTCGACAAGACCGTTCGTTTGCCCGGTCTGGCGAACCTCTGGGTACCGCCGATCCGCAACCGGATAGACATGCTTTCCACCGGGATCAAAAGCCCGATTGGTATCAAGGTGTCGGGTACCGTTTTGTCTGATATCGACGCCACGGCGCAGAGCATCGAGGCAGTAGCCAAAACGGTGCCGGGCGTGGTGTCTGCCCTGGCTGAACGTCTGGAGGGCGGGCGCTACATTGATGTCGATATCAACCGGGAAAAAGCCTCCCGCTACGGGATGACGG
>Ga0308158_10004957_pt1 | contig 11067 bp, 12 predicted proteins | sample PhyBR2_FD_201038 | JGI IMG/M metagenome (GOLD analysis project Ga0308158, IMG submission 201038) | Phyllosphere microbial communities from UC Gill Tract Community Farm, Albany, California, United States - DLSLB.R2 | ecosystem: Host-associated > Plants > Phyllosphere > Unclassified | place: USA...
TGGGGTTCGATCTCGTCGCGACAGAAGGCACCGCCGAGATCCTCAGCCGCAACGGCATCACGGCGCGGGTGGTGTCGAAGTTCAGCGAGACGCAGGAGAGCGGTGAGCGCAACATCGTCGACCTGATCAACGACGGCGAGATCGACATCGTCGTGAACACGCCGGGTGGCGGATCGGCCCGCGCGGACGGATACGAGATCCGCGCCGCCGCGGTCGCCGCAGACAAGGCGCTGTTCACCACCATGGCCGTCCTCGGTGCCGCGGTGACGGGAATGGACGCCACGCAGTCGGGCTTCGAGGTGCGCAGCCTGCAGGAGTACGCCCTCGACCGCGCGGCCGCGCGATGAGCGACTCGTTCGGGGCGCGGCTGCGCGCGGCGATGGACCGGTTCGGTCCGCTGTGCGTCGGCATCGACCCGCACGCGGCGCTGCTCGATCAATGGGGCCTTGCGCAGGACGCCGACGGGCTGCGGGCGTTCGGCCTCGCCGTGGTCGATGCGGCGGCCGGTCTCGCGGGGGTCGTCAAGCCCCAGGTCGCCTTCTTCGAGCGCTTCGGCTCGCGCGGGTTCGCCGCCTTGGAGGACGTGATGTCGGCGGCGAGGGATGCCGGTCTGATCGTTCTCGCCGACGCCAAGCGAGGCGACATCGGCTCGACCATGGCCGGCTATGCGTCGGCGTGGCTGGAGCCGGGTTCTCCGCTGGAGTCCGACGCAGTCACGATCAGTCCGTATCTCGGTCCCGAGTCGCTGCGCGACACGCTCACCGCGGCCGTCCGCGCGGACAAGGGCGTCTTCGTCCTCGCGGCGACGAGCAACCCGGAGGCAGCGGCGCTGCAGACCGCCCGCACGGTCGACGTCGCTGCCGCCGAGGAGCAGACGGTCGCGGCGCGCGTGGCACGCGACGTCACCTGGGTCAATCACTCGGCCGCCTTCGCCGGCGGACTCGGGCCGGTCGGCCTCGTGGTCGGCGCTACCGTGGACCGTGGTGAGGTCGGCCTCGACGACGCGCTTCTCGTCGACACGCCCATCCTCGCGCCCGGGTTCGGCGCCCAAGGCGCGACGGAAGACGATCTGATCCCGCGATTCGGCACGACGGCGCGCAATGTGCTCGCAAGCGAGAGCCGGAGCATCCTCGGGGCGGGGCCGGCCGGCATCGCCGAGGCGATAAGAACCCGAAACCTGCGCTATCAGGAGGTACTCCGTGCCTGAACGTCCCGCCGTCCCCGACGTCGATCGCGTCGCGGCCTCCCGTCGCGCCCTCGAGCGTCGGCGCGCGCGAGCCGCGCTCAAGCGAGATCTGAGCACACGGGTGATCGCGCCTCAGGCGGTGCTGCGTCGCGCCACCGAGGACGCCGAATCCGATGCTGCCACGATGCGCGTCACCGACTTCCTCATGGCGCTGCCCGCGATCGGCGCGGGCAAGCGGGATCGCGTGCTCGAGGAGCTGCACATCGCGCCCGTGAAGAGGCTCGGAGGCCTGGGGGTGCGTCAGCGCATCGCGCTCAGCGCATGGCTGGACGAGCGCTTCCCGCCGCACCGCCCCCGCCCGGCGCGCAGTCGGCTGCTCGTGCTCGCGGGCCCGACGGCGGTCGGCAAGGGGACGGTCGCCGCCCATATCCGCGAGACGCACCCCGAGATCCATCTGTCTGTGTCGGCGACCACCCGAGCTCCTCGTCCCGGCGAGGTCGACGGAGTGCACTACTACTTCGTCGACGACGCCGAGTTCGACCGGCTCATCGCCGAGGAGCAGCTGCTCGAGTACGCCGTGGTGCACAACAAGCACCGGTACGGCACGCCGCGCGGACCGGTCGACGACGCCCTCGCTGACGGCAGGACGGTGCTGCTCGAGATCGATCTCCAGGGGGCCAGGCAGGTGCGTGCGGCCGAGCCGACGGCATCCCTCGTCTTCCTCCTGCCTCCCAGCTGGGACGAACTGGTGCAGCGGCTCGTCGGCCGAGGCACCGAGGATTCCGAGGAGCGCGCCCGCCGACTTCGCACCGCGAGGGTCGAACTGGCCGCGCAGAACGAGTTCGATTACCTGGTCGTGAACGCCGACGTCGCCACTGCGGCCGAAGAGGTCGTAGAATTGGCGACAGACTCTGCGCGCTGATCCGCGTGCGCTCTCATCCACCGCTTTCCGACGACTCCGTCGGCTGACCAGGAGGTCCACCATGGCCGGACACAACAACGGCATCATCGACCCGCCCATCGACAACCTGCTGGAGCGCGTCGAGTCGAAGTACGAGCTCGTGATCTACGCGTCGAAGCGCGCGCGTCAGATCAACGACTACTACTCCGACCTGCACGAGGGAAACCTCTTCGACAACGTCGGTCCGCTGGTCGACTCGTCGGTCGAGGACAAGCCCCTCACGATCGCTCTGCACGAGATCAACGAGGACAAGCTGCGCATCCGTCACGCTGAGTGATCCTCTTCGCACTGTGAGCCGCCGACGTCCTCATCCGGATGTCGGCGGCTTCATGCACACTGGCGTCGAGCCCACCCCGGCTCCGCCCAACGAACCCGTTTTGGAGCACCGATGAGCGCGTTGCGCCTGTTCACGTCCGAGTCCGTCACCGAAGGACACCCCGACAAGATCTGCGACCAGATCTCCGACAGCATCCTCGATGGTCTGCTCACCGTCGACCGCGACTCCAGGGTCGCCGTCGAGACCCTGGTCACGACGGGTCTCGTGCACGTCGCCGGCGAGATCCGCACCGAGGGCTACGTCGACATCCCGACCATCGTGCGCGACGTCGTGAACGGCATCGGCTATACCTCGAGCGACACGGGTTTCGATGGATCGTCGTGTGGTGTCAGCATCTCGGTGGGCGAGCAGTCGACCGACATCGCGAACGGCGTCGATCAGGCGCAGGAGCAGCGCGACGGCGGCTCGACCGACCCTCGCGACGAGCTCGGCGCCGGCGACCAGGGCATCATGTTCGGCTTCGCGACCAACGAGACGCCGCAGCTCATGCCTATGGCCGCGTGGACCGCGCACCGCATCGCAGAGCGCCTGACGGAGGTGCGGCGCTCGGGTGAGCTGTCGTTCCTGCGCCCTGACGGGAAGACCCAGGTCACGCTCGGCTATGACGGCTTCACGCCGAAGACCGTCGACGCCGTCGTGCTCTCGACGCAGCACCACCCCGACATCTCGCAGGACGAGCTGAAGCACCTGGTGCGTTCGACGGTCATCGATCCGGTGCTCGAGCAGACCGGCCTCGACCTCGCCGACGATCTGAAGTACTACATCAACCCGGCCGGCCCCTTCGTCACCGGAGGTCCGAAGGGCGACGCCGGCCTCACCGGCCGCAAGATCATCATCGACACCTACGGCGGCGCTGCCCGCCACGGCGGCGGCGCCTTCAGCGGCAAGGACCCGTCCAAGGTCGACCGTTCCGGCGCCTACGCGATGCGCTGGGTCGCGAAGAACGTCGTCGCCGCGGGTCTCGCAGACCGTGCGGAGGTGCAGGTCGCGTACGCGATCGGCGTCGCGCGCCCCGTCGGGCTGTACGTCGAGACCTTCGGCACGGGACGCGTGTCCGAGGAGACCATCACCGAGGCGATCTCGACGGTGTTCGACCTGCGCCCGCAGGCCATCATCGAAGAGCTCGATCTGCTGCGCCCGATCTACGCGCAGACCGCCGCCTACGGGCACTTCGGACGCGAGCTGCCCGACTTCACCTGGGAGCGCACCGACCGCGCCGACGATCTGCGCCGCGCCGCCGGACTCTGAGGGCCGGCGTGTCCGACGCTCGTCCTGAGCGAGTGACGGCGGCCCGCGAGGAGGGGCGCCGCATCGCGCGGGTGCTGATCGACTCGCCGCTGCCGCAGCTCGATCGGCTGTTCGACTACGAGCTGCCCGAAGAGGTCGGCGATGTCACTCCGGGCGTGCGGATCAAGGCACCGCTGCGCACGGCCGGTCGCGTCGTCGACGGCTTCGTCGTCGAGATCGATGTGGAGGCGGATGCCACTCGCTCGCTCTCCAAGGTCGAGAGCGTCGTCTCGCCCGTGGTCGTCATGCCGGAGCGGCTCTACCGCCTCGCGCGCCGCGCGGCGGACCGGGCCGCGGGCTCGGCTTCCGACATCCTCCGTCTTGCGATCCCGAAGCGACAGGTGCGAGTCGAGAAGTCCTGGACCCCGGTCGAGGAGTCGGTGAGCGTCGACCCGGACGCCCTGGCTCTCGCCGATGAGACCATCGGCCAGTACCAGGGACTGGGCGAGGCGATAGCTGAAGCGGGCCGGGCGGCGATCGAGGCGATCCCGGTGCAGAACGGATCTCGTCCTGGTTGGGCGGCGCTGCTGGCTGCGGTCGCCACCGCTCAGCTGGGGGAGGGGCGCTCCAGCGTTCTCGTCGTGCCGGACTACCGCGACCAGGAGCTGCTGCTCGCTGCGCTCGACGCTCTCGTTCCGGCTGAGGCTGTCGTGCGGCACGACGCGCGACAGCCGAACCCCGATCGCTATCGCGCATTCCTTCGCACTCTCGACGACGCGCCGTGCGTCGTCGTCGGCAATCGGTCGGCCGTGTACTCGCCGGCCCGTGCGGCTCTCGTCGCCATCTGGGACGATTCAGACGCTCTGCTGGCTGAGCCTCTCGCTCCCTACGTGCATGCGCGTGATGCGGCCCTGATCCGCCAGGAGCAGGAGGGCAGCGCACTGCTGCTGGTCTCGCACACCCGCTCGACGGACGTCGAGCGACTCGTGCAGAACGGGTGGATGCGCGACATCACGGCGGCGAGACGCGTCATCCCGAATGTCCGGTTGAGCACTCCTCAGGAACTCGAGCGCACGATGGGCCAGCGGGTGCCGTCGAGCGCCTTCGCCACTGCGCGCGCCGCAGCGGCTGAGGGACCGGTGCTCGTGCAGGTCGCCCGCCCCGGATTCTCTCCGACGCTCGTCTGCGCCCAGTGCCGGCACCCCGCCCGGTGCCGACAGTGCGGGGGTCCGCTCGGCGCCCGGCGCCGCGGAGCCGTGCCGGTGTGCGGATGGTGCGGTCGCTCCGCCCACTCCTGGCGTTGCGTGGAGTGCTCGTCCGATCAGGTGCGCCTGGCGTCGTCGGGTACCGAGCGCACGGCGGACGAGCTCGGACGAGCCTTTCCCGGCGTCCGGGTCATCGTTTCCGACGGCTCCCACCCCGTGCAGCACGTCGACGATCGTCCCGCCCTGGTCGTCGCGACGCGCGGGGCCGAGCCGGTCGCAGCCGGCGGCTATCGTGCCGTCATCCTCCTGGACGGTGCGCGCATGCTCCAGGCACCCGACCTGCGGATCGGCGAGTCGTGCCTGCGGTGGTGGTCGAACGCCGCGGCCCTCGCCGCACCGGGAGCCCCCGTGCATCTCGTGGGCGTCGACGGCCCCGTCGCGCGCGCTCTCGCAACCTGGTCGGGTGCTGCCTACGCGCGCTCCGAGCTGGATGCCCGGGCGCCACTGCACATGCCGCCCACGGCCCGCTTCGCCCAGCTCGAGGGCGTTCCGGCGTCGGTGCGGGGAGCGCTCGACGCGCTCTCCGGAATCGGGATCCCGGCGGACGCCGTGCTCGGTCCGGTGCCGACCGACGACGACGGACGCGTCCGCGCCCTCGTGCGCTTTCCCTACGCTGCGGGCCAGAGCGTCGCCGACGCGCTGCGCGCGAGTGTCGTCGCCGATGCGGCACAGAGCCGCCGCGGGCGAGGACGTCAGCGGATCCCCCTCGCCGTGCACCTCGATATCCTCGAACCGGACATCTGATCACCGATCATCGCTCGACCGACCGGAGAACCTTTCATGCGCCTCGTCTTCGCAGGCACCCCCGCGGTTGCTGTTCCCACCCTGCGCGCCCTTGCCGCGCGGCACGAGATCGCGGTGGTGATCACCCGCCCCGACGCCCCCCTCGGTCGCAAGCGCGTGCTCACGCCGTCGCCCGTCGCCGCAGCCGCCGAGCAGCTCGGGCTGCCGGTGATCAAGGCGGCGCGCCTCGACGATGAGGTCACGACGCAGGTCGCGTCCTTCCAGGCCGCCCTCGGCGTGATCGTGGCGTATGGCGGAATCGTTCGCGAGCCGCTGCTCTCGACGCCCGACAAGGGCTGGATCAACCTGCACTTCTCCCTGCTGCCGCAGTGGCGGGGGGCGGCGCCCGTGCAGCGAGCGCTGATCAACGGTGACGCGGCACTCGGCGTCAGCGTGTTCCAGCTCGTACCCGCCCTCGACGCCGGCGACGTCTTCGCCATGCGCGCCGTCGCGCTGCCCGAGAACGCCACTGCCGATGTCGCTCTCGACGTGCTCGCTGAGGACGGCGCCGCGCTCACAGCAGACGTGGTCGCCGGTATCGACGACGGCACCGCCCGAGCCCAGCCGCAGCAGGGCGCACCCACGCTCGCACCCAAGCTGACCCTTGACGACGGACAGCTCGACTGGACCCAGCCTCTCGCGTCGGTGCACGCCCGCTACCGCGGCGTCACCCCCGAGCCCGGCGCGCACACCACGCTCGACGGAGCCCGGCTGAAGATCCTCGCGGCCGAGCCCGCACCCGCTGACGCCGTCGCGCTCGAGCCGGGGGAGCTCGCCGGCACGAAGTCCGCAGTGCTCATCGGCACCGGCACGACACCGCTGACCGTCACACGTGTGCAGCCGGCAGGAAAGGGACCGATGAATGCTGCGGACTGGTGGCGCGGTCTGCGCGACAGAGACTCCCTGAGGGCCGGGGCATGAGCGGGCCGAAGATCCAGGCCGCCCGCTGGGTGGCGTACGACGTGCTGCGCGCCGTGTCGGAAGACGACGCGTATGCGAATCTCCTGCTGCCGAAGCTCATCGTCGAGGCCGGGCTCAACGCTCAGGACGCGGGACTCGCGACCGAGCTCGCCTACGGCACGCTGCGGCGTCGCGGCACCTATGACGCCATCATCGCCGAAGCCGCCGGCCGGCCCGCGGCCCAGATCGACCCCGCGGTGCTCGACGCCCTGCGCCTCGGGGCTCATCAGCTGCTCTCCACACGGGTCGCCGCGCACGCCGCCGTGAACGAGTCGGTGTCGCTCGTCGCGGCCGAAGCAGGACGAGGTGCCTCCGGGTTCGCGAACGCCGTGCTTCGCCGGATCGGCCGAGATGACGCCGACACGTGGCAGCAGCGCATAGAGGCGGGGGCGCGATCCGACGACGAGCGTCTCGCACTGCGCACCGCGCACCCGGTGTGGGTGATACGCGCGCTGCGACGGGCTCTCGCGGCGGAGGACCGATCCGACGAGCTCGAACAGCTCCTGAACGCCGACAACGATGCCCCCGAGGTCACGCTCGCAGCACTCCCTGGCCTCGCCGAACCGCGCACGCCGCGTCGACCCTATGCGGCGACCGCGTTCGGATCGCCCGGGGGCGACCCCCGGCAGGTCATCGCCGATGCGGACGGCGCTATCCGCGTGCAGGACGAGGGCTCGCAGCTCATCGCGCTGGCACTCGCTGCCGCAGCGCCTGTGCGAGAGGGGGAGCGGTGGCTCGACCTGTGCGCAGGACCTGGTGGCAAGACCGCCATGCTCGCGGCGCTCGCACTCGAGAGCGGAGCGAGCCTCGAGGCGAACGAAGTCGTGCCGGCACGCGCCGGACTCGTGCGCCACGCCGTGCGGCCGCTGCCGATCGACGTGCCCGTGCACGAGGAGGACGGCAGGACGCTCGCGGCACAGCATCCGGCGTCCTTCGACCGCATTCTGGTCGATGCGCCGTGCACCGGCCTCGGAGCGCTGCGCCGGCGTCCAGAGGCGCGCTGGCGCAAGTCGCCTGCCGACGTCGCGGAGCTCGTCGAGCTGCAGATGCAGCTGCTCGACGCAGCGCTCGACGCGCTCGCACCCGGCGGCATCGTCGGCTACGCCACCTGCTCGCCCCATCTGGCCGAGACCACCGGCGTGGTCACCGAGATCCTGCGTCGACGAGACGACATCGTCGAGCTCGACACCCGTGCCGTGGTGGCAGATGTGGCACGGTCTCCCATCGACCTCGCACCGCGGGCCGCCGACGGGCCGGGCGGCGGCAGCGCGCAGCTCTGGCCCCACCGCCATGGCACCGACGCCATGTTCCTCGCGCTGCTGCAGCGCACCGACCAGGAGAGGACGCAGTCATGACCCTTCCCCCCGCACCGCGCATCAACCCCAGCATCCTCGCCGCCGACTTCGTGAACATGCAGGCCGAGCTGGCCCGGATCGCGACGGCCGACTTCGTGCATGTGGATGTGATGGACAACCACTTCGTACCGAATCTGACGTTCGGGCCGCAGATGGTCGAGCGCATCCAGGCCACCAGTCCGATCCCGCTCGACGTGCATCTCATGATCAGCGACCCCGACCGCTGGGCGCCCGGATACGCCGAGCTGGGTGCGGCGAGCGTGACCTTCCACCTCGAAGCCGCGACGGACCCCGTCGCTCTCGCCCGCCGCCTGCGCTCGATCGGCGCCCGCGCGGGCGTGGCCATCAAGCCGGGGACCGCGGGGGAGTCGCTGTACGACATCCTCGGCGAATTCGACCAGATCCTGGTGATGACCGTCGAGCCCGGCTTCGGCGGCCAGGGCTTCATGCCCGAGACGATGCCCAAGCTGCGTGCGCTGCACGATGAGGCGCGCAGGCGCGGATCGGATGTCTGGCTGCAGGTCGACGGCGGCATCTCCGACGCCACGATCGCGCAGGCGGCGGCTGCCGGAGCCGACACCTTCGTCGCGGGCTCGGCCGTGTACGGGGCGGCCGACATCGAGGCCGCGGTCATCGGTCTTCGCGAGCGTGCGCGAGCGGCTAGCCTGGAATCGTGAAGACATTCGACGAACTGTTCGCCGAGCTCAGCGCCACGGCGCTCGAGCGTCCCGAGGGATCGGGCACCGTCGCACAGCTGGATCGCGGAGTGCATGCGATCGGCAAGAAGATCGTCGAGGAGGCGGCCGAAGTCTGGATGGCCGCCGAGTACGAGTCGAACGACGAGGCCGCCGAGGAGATCTCCCAGCTGCTGTACCACCTCCAGGTGATGATGCTCGCCAAGGGGCTCAGCCTGGAGGACGTCTACCGACATCTGTGAACGACGCTCAGACGACCGTTCATATGAGACGAAAGACATCCATGCTGCGCATCGCCGTTCCCAACAAGGGCTCCCTCTCCGAGACAGCCGCCGACATGCTCGCGGAGGCCGGGTACACCGGCCGTCGTGATCCGAAGACCCTGCACGTCATCGACGCCGACAGCGACGTCGAGTTCTTCTACCTCCGCCCTCGCGACATCGCCACGTACGTGGCGTCGGGAGCACTCGACGTGGGCATCACCGGTCGTGATCTGCTGCGCGACGTCCGCCAGGACGATGCGAGGGAGATCGAGCAGCTGGGCTTCGCCCGCTCGACCTTCCGCTTCGCCGCTCCGCCCGGACGATACTCGTCGATCCATGATCTCGAGGGCGTGCGCGTCGCATCGGCATATCCGGGCCTCGTCGACGACTTCCTGCGCGAGAACGGCGTCACGGCCGTGCTCGTGCCGCTGGACGGGGCGGTCGAATCGGCCGTCAGGCTCGGCGTCGCCGACGTGATCGCCGACGTCGTCGAGACCGGCACCACGCTGCGCCAGGCAGGGCTGGAGATCTTCGGACCGGTGATCATCGAATCGGAAGCGGTGCTCATCAGCCGACCAGGCGATGTGCCGGGCACCGACCGGCTGCTGCGGCGCCTGCGCGGCGTGATGGTCGCCCGTCAGTTCGTGCTGCTCGACTACGACCTGCCTGTCGGCCTCGTGGATGCCGCGGTTGCGATCGCCGGAGGCCGCGAATCGCCCACCATCTCCCCGCTGCGCGACCCCGAGTGGGTGGCCGTTCGCGTGATGGTGCCGCGCAAGGGCGTGAACCAGGTGATGGACGACCTGTACGCTCTGGGCGCGCGGGCCATCCTCGTCACGGCGATTCACGCGGCGAGGCTCTGATGACGCTCGCCGCGCGCGTCATCCCGTGTCTCGACGTGGCCGCGGGTCGCGTCGTCAAGGGCGTCAACTTCCAGAACCTGCGCGACATGGGCGACCCCGTCGAGCTCGCAGCTCACTACGCCGCCCAAGGGGCCGACGAGATCACCTTCCTCGATGTCACCGCCACGGTGGACGCTCGGGCAACCACCTACGACGTGGTTCAGCGCACGGCCGAGAACGTGTTCGTTCCGCTCACGGTCGGCGGAGGCGTCCGCAGTGTCGACGACGTGGCTCGGCTGCTCTCGGTCGGGGCCGACAAGGTCGGCGTCAACTCCGCGGCGATCGCCCGCCCGGCTCTGATCGACGAGATCGCCGATCGCTTCGGGGCGCAGGTGCTCGTGCTCTCGCTGGACGTGAAGCGCGCGCCGACGACGCACTCCGGGTTCGTGGTCACCACGCACGGCGGCCGCACCGAGACGACGCTCGACGCCCTCGACTGGGCTCGCGAGGCGATCGAGCGCGGCGCGGGGGAGCTGCTCGTCAACTCGATAGACGCGGACGGCACCAAGGACGGGTTCGACCTCGAGCTCGTCGCCCTGATGCGCGAGGTCTCCGCCGTGCCGGTGATCGCCTCTGGCGGAGCCGGTCAGGTGGGCGACTTCGCCCCGGCCATCGCGGCCGGAGCGGACGCCGTGCTCGCCGCGAGCGTCTTCCACAGCGGCCAGCTGTCGATCGGCGAGGTCAAGGAGGCGCTGCGAGCGAACGGAGTGGTGGTCAGGTGATCGAGCAGGAGATCCCGGCGATCAGCTGGAACGGCGACGGTCTCGCGCCCGTGATCGTGCAGCAGCACGACACGCGCGAGGTGCTGATGCTCGCCTGGATGAACGCGGAGGCGCTGCGACGAACCCTCACGGGAGGTCGTGCGGTGTACTGGTCTCGCTCGCGCCAGGAGTACTGGCGCAAGGGCGACACCTCGGGCAACACCCAGCGCGTGGTGAGCGTCGCCGTCGATTGCGACGCTGACACCATCCTGATGCAGGTGGACCAGCAGGGACCCGCGTGCCATACAGGCACCCGCACCTGCTTCGACGGGCGCGAGCTGCCGCTGGGCGAGGTGATCTGACGTGCTGCGTCGGGCCCGGATGCTCGGAGTCCTCGCCTTCCTGCTCGCGGGCGGGATCGGGGTCATCTCG
>Ga0308158_10004959_pt1 | contig 11064 bp, 9 predicted proteins | sample PhyBR2_FD_201038 | JGI IMG/M metagenome (GOLD analysis project Ga0308158, IMG submission 201038) | Phyllosphere microbial communities from UC Gill Tract Community Farm, Albany, California, United States - DLSLB.R2 | ecosystem: Host-associated > Plants > Phyllosphere > Unclassified | place: USA...
GGCCTCGGCCGCGGCCAGGTGGCGGTCTGGCCCTACGATGCCCAGACGGCCGTGCCGCGCAACTTCTTCAGCGATACCGAATCGCCGGATCCGGTCCCGAACCGCAACGAAGTCGGCTACCCGATCAGCGTGCACGCCAACATCAACGTGCCGGTCACGGTGACGAGTTTCGCGGTGCGTCCGCGCGGTGGCGCCGACCTGGCCACACGCCTGCTGAGCAACGCCAACGACAGCCATACCGGACGCTCGTCGGCCGCCATCGTGCCGCTGCAGCCGCTGGCGGCGGGCACCACCTACGACGTCATCTTCACGGGCACGGCCGACGGCGTTGCGGTCACCCGCAGCTGGTCCTTCACGACCCGCTGAACGGAATGGAGAAGCCGCCCGCGGCTGAGAGTGTCATGCCGGTGCCGGCGGCAGCGGGCAAGGCGCCTGCGCCGCTGGTCGATGTCGAGGCCGGCGTCGAGCGCCTGATGGGCAACCGGCAGGTCTATTTACGCGCACTCGCGCGTTTCCGCCACGACTACCGCAGCGCCGGCGCCGCCATCGGCACAGCCCTCGAGACCGGCAACCCGATACTTGCCCAGCGTTTGGTGCACACGCTCAAGGGTGCGGCCGGGATGATCGAGGCACGCTCCCTGCATGTGGCCGCGCTGGCGCTGGAAACGGCGCTGCGCACGGGCGGACCCGCTTCCACATCTGCTGCAGATCCTGCCCAGGTGGACGCGCTGTTCGTGCGCCTGGATGCCGAGCTGGCCCACGTGCTGCGCGAACTCGACGGCATGGCGGACCTGAGCGAGGCCGTCGTGGCGGCGCCGCGCCCCGTGCGCCCGAACAATGTGCTGGAGCGCCTGCGCGCCCTGCTCGACATCGGCGACGGCGAAGCGGTCGACCTGGCCGAGCAGGCGCAGGACGAATTGATCGGGCAACTGGGGGAAAACGACTACCGCAGCTTCAGCGCCGCGGTGGCGGAGTTCGACTTCGAGCGAGCGCTGGCGCTGCTGGACCGGCCCGGGCGGGCCGGCACTGCCGGTTAGACGGGAACGGCTGTCAGCGCGTGTACTCGGCTTCTTCGTCGAAGGAGTCGGTGCAGGTCTTGCCGCAGAAACGGCGTACGCTGTCGAGCGGCTTTTCGCAGTACCAGCAGGAACCCTTGGGCGGCAAGCTCAGGCGCGTGGGCCTGGCTTGTGCGGCTGCCGCCGCTGCAACCATGGGTTCGGCCATTGCGGTTTCGCCAGTCAAACTTTCTTGTATCGTTTCCAAGATCACCTCCAACCAGCAGCACGTCAATCCGTAGAGCAAGATTACTTCAGCGGAACATTCCAGGCATGACAAAACGCAATCCGTTCGTCTGGCCAGGTACCTGCCTGGCAGTGTGTTCCGCAAGACCGCAACAGCCGTTTCGATAAGCCAGTGTGCGCCGAACCCGGCGCCTCTGCAATGTCCTCCACGACCGACTTTCGTAGTTGCGGCAACAGAACAACACCTTGTCGTTTTCCGTAAACGCTGGACGCGGCAGCGTTTCCAGCTGCGGAAATCTTAGCAGTATTGACAACAATTTCAGCACGATTCCAATCGTGCGCACTGCTTTTGGGGAGGAAATTTTGTAACGGCGTTCAGCGCTTTGGCTCGGGTTCGAGCGAGACGCGCAAGCCGTTCGCCGTGGTCACGATGCGGGTCGGGACGTACTGCACGCCGGCATAGCGCAGGTCTTCGCTGCGGAAGGTGTAGACCGGAATGTCGAGCACGACCTTGTCTATCAGCCCGTTCGCGGCGCGCGCCAGCTGGCGCTGCACGGATGGGTCGATCCCCCTGATTTCAAAACGCTCGATGCGCGGCTCGGCCATGAAGACGCCGCTGCGCGCCGCGTCGATGTACAGGCGGCCGGAGAAAGCCAGGCTGCCGGCCAGGGGCTGGCGCAGGAAGGACTGGGCGACGGTGGCATCGACGCTGAGCGAAACGCGGTCGCCTTCGTGGACGGCCAGCTGCGGACGCGACAGGCGCACGTCGAATAGTTCCAGCATGCGGTTGTCCATGGGGAAGCGGCGGTCGAGGCTGGCCTGGAGTTTCGACAGCGGCAGGTCGACTTCGCGCGGGCCGAGCATGCTGGCGCAGGAAGAGAGCAGAACGGCGCCGGAGACGGCGGCAAAGCTGGTCAACAATCGGCGGCGGGTGATGGTCACAGTAGTTCCTTGTTGTAGTTGTAGGGTGGGCCGGGCCGCGCCAGGCTCTTGAGCCCACGCGGTACGGCGTATGAAATTTGATGCGCGTCTGGCGCATGCCCCGTTATCAGTAAATCCAACGGTGCGGACTTGACGGTGACGGTGCGACTGATTTATCCATGAGACCGCGTGGGCTCAAGAGCCTGGCGCGGCCCGGCCCACCCTACGAAACCCGGTCCCTGTACGATTATTTACCGATACAGAAGCGGCTGAAGATCACCCCGAGCAGATCATCCGGCGTGAACTCCCCGGTAATGCTCGACAGCTGATCCTGCGCCAAACGCAACTCCTCGGCAAACAGATCCAGCGACTGGTCATCCTGCGCCGCATGCTGCCCCGCCACATCCAGGTGCGCACGCGCCGCGCGCAGGGCGATCAAATGCCGTTCGCGCGCCAGGTACAGCGATTCGCCGGTCTGCTGCCAGCCCGCGATGCGCAGCAATTCCGCGCGCAGCAAATCGATACCCGTCTTCTCGTTCGCCGAGAGATAAATGTGGGTGGCATCCGCCGCCCCTTCCACCGCCGCGCGGTGCCCGGACAAGTCGATCTTGTTCCAGATGCGCAGCACCGGCACGCCCGCGGGGAAGGCGGCGACAATCGCCTCGTCGGCCGCGCTCGGCCCCAGGTTGGCGTCGAGCAGGTGCAGGATCACATCGGCCTTGCCGACTTCGCCCCAGGTGCGCTCGATGCCGATGCGCTCGACCACGTCGATGCCTTCGTCGATGGCGCGGATACCCGCCGTGTCGATGATATTCAGCGGAATACCCTCGATCTGGATGGTTTCGCTCACCTTGTCGCGGGTGGTGCCGGCGATCGGTGTGACGATGGCGACTTCCGCCCCGGCCAGCGCGTTCAACAGTGAGGACTTGCCGACGTTCGGCTGCCCCACCAGCACCACGTTCAGTCCTTCGCGCAGCAGCGCACCCTGCGCCGCCTGGCGGAACACGTGTTCCAGCGACTCGACGATACCGGCCAGCTGCCCGCGTGCGTTCGATTTCTCCAGGAAGTCGATTTCCTCCTCGGGGAAGTCCAGCGTGGCCTCGACCAGCATGCGCAAGTTGATGGTCTGCTCGACCAGCCGGTGCACGACCTGCGAAAACGCGCCCGACAGCGACTGCGAGGCGGACTTGGCCGCCGCTTCGGTCGAGGCGTCGATCAGGTCGGCCACGGCTTCGGCCTGGGCCAAATCGAGCTTGTCGTTGAGGTAGGCGCGGCGCGTGAATTCGCCCGGCTCGGCCAGGCGCAGGCCATGTTCGGCCCCGGCTTCCAGCACGCGCGCCAGCAGCATCTGCAGCACCACCGGGCCGCCGTGGCCCTGCAGTTCCAGCACGTCTTCGCCGGTGTAGGAATGCGGCGCCTTGAAGTACAGGGCCAGGCCCTGGTCGAGCACAGTGCCGTCGGCGGATTTGAAGGGGATGTAGGTGGCGTTGCGCGGCGCCAGCGTCGTGCCGGGGAACAGCGATTCGATCAGCGGCCCGAGCGACTTGCCCGAGGCGCGGACCACGCCGATGCCGCCGCGTCCTGGTGCTGTGGCAATGGCGGCGATGGGAGAGGTATCAAGCTTCATGCGGAAATTGTAATTGATAAAAAAAGCCCGTGACGTGCACGGGCTTTTTGGAGAACAAGTAAAAACTTATTTCATCGTGGCCGGGGCCAGCTTTTTCGTGATGACCCACTGCTGCGCAATCGACACCAGGTTGTTGACCACCCAGTACAGGACCAGGCCCGACGGGAAGAACACGAACATGACCGAGAACGCCAGCGGCATGAACAGCATCATCTTCGCCTGCATCGGATCGGCCGGCTGCGGGTTCAGCTTGGCGGTGATGAACATCGAGATCGCGTACAGGATCGGCAGGATGAACCACGGGTCAGGCTGGGTCAGGTCGGTGATCCAGCCGATCCATGGCGCGCCGCGCATCTCGACCGAGGCTTGCAGCACGTAGTACAGCGCCAGGAAGACCGGCATCTGGATCAGGATCGGCAGGCAGCCGCCCAGCGGGTTGATCTTCTCGGCCTTGTACAGCTCCATCGTGGCCTGCTGCATCTTCACCGGGTCGGCCTTGTAGCGCTCGCGGATCGCCTGCATCTTCGGCGTGACCACGCGCATCTTGGCCATGCTGCGGTAGCCGGCGGCCGACAGCGGGAAGAAGGCCAGCTTGATCAGGATGGTAAAGGCGATGATGGTCCAGCCCCAGTTGCCCAGCAGCTGGTGGATGTGGTCCATGATCCAGAACAGCGGCTTGGCGATGATCGCGAACATGCCGTAGTCCTTCACCAGCTCCAGGCCCGGGGTAATGGTTTCCAGCTTCTTCTCGTCCTGCGGGCCCGAATACAGGCGTGCGGTGTTCGAGACGGTCGCGCCCGGCGCCACGCTGCCCAGCGACTGGGTGGTGCCGATGGCGTACATGTTGGTCGCCAGCTTCTTGGTGTAGATGTCGCGCGCGGTGTTATCGGCCGGAATGAAGGCCGACACGAAGAAGTGCTGCGAAATCGCCACCCAGCCGCCGTTCGACTTGGTCGAGTGCTCGGCCTTGTTCTTCTCGATGTTCTCGAAGCTCAGCTTCTGGTACTTGTCTTCCGGCGTCCACAGGGTCGGGCCGGTGAAGCTCGGGGTGAACCAGGAATCGCCAGGCGGCTTGTTGCCGTCGTGCTGGAGCTGCAGGTACAGGGCTGGCTGGACCGGCGCGGCCGTCAGGTTGGTCACGTCGTGGCGCACGTCGATGACGTAGTCGCCGCGCTTGAAGGTGAAGGTCTTGGTCAGGCGCACGCCGGCCTGCTCGGCTTCGAGCACCAGTTGCACCTGGTTGTTGCCTTCGATGGTGCGCACGCCTGGCTTGGCGACGAAGGTCGTGTTGTGGTTCGGCAGCACGCCGGCCGGGGTCGTACCGATCAGGCCGGTCTGGCCCAGGTAGGTGTTGTTTCCGGCGACGTCGAACAGGACCTGGTTCTTGGTCTTGTCGAAGTGGTCCGGGTAGTGCAGCAGCTCGAGGCGGCGGATCACGCCGCCCTGGGTGTCGACTTCGGCCTTGACCACGTCGGTGGTGATGGTGATGCGCTCGGCGCGCACCGGGGCCGGAGCGGCAGGCTGGCCAGGGACGGCCGGTGCGCCAGCCTGGGCCGGTGCACCCGGCACGCCGGTGGTGTTATGGGTGTTGGCTGGCGCCTCGGCGACCTTGGCTGGCGGCGCCGGCGAGAACATCGACTGCTTTCCGTTCGACACCATCCAGTTGTTCCACAGAACGACTAGCGAGACGGCGAAGACAATCCACAGAATGGTACGTTTGTTGATTTCCATTGAGGTATTCGTCAGGAGTGGTTGCAACCGCAAGCGGCTGATGAGGAATGCTTGTGCCGCTTGGGCGGTACGGGGTCATGCCCGCCCGCGTTCCAGGGATGGCAGCGGCCGAGGCGGCGCACCGTCAGCCAGCTGCCGCGCAGCGCACCATGGGTCTGGAGCGCCTCGATGGCATAGCAGGAACAGGAAGGATAGAAACGGCAGTTCTGCCCGAGCATCGGGGACAGCACGAGCCGGTAGGCTCGCACGATCCAGATGAGCAGGATTTTCATGGCGAGGACGGCGACGGCTGCACGGCAGCCGGAGGAGCCGCCACTTTCGCCGGCGGCGCCGGCTTGCGCGGACGCTGCGAAGCGAGCAGGCGCGACAATTCCGCGTGCAACAGGCGCTTCAGGGCGCTGTTGGTCGCGGGGCCTTGTTTCGTGTTCACCGGACGCGCCAGGCGCACGATGCAGTCGACGGACTGGATCTGGCTGGTGCGGAACAGCTCGCGCGTGATGCGCTTGATCGTATTCCGGGTCACCGCGCGCGGCGCGAAACGCTTGGCCGCAACGATGCCCAGCCGCGCATGCGGCAGCGGGCTGGGCCGGGTATAGAGCACGAAATGCGCGGATTTTTGCGTGGGCCGCAAACGAAAAACGGATGAAAATTCATCCGTTTTCAGAATGCGCCGAGCGCGCGCGAAGTCGTGCGAACCTTCGCCTGTCATGTGACCGCGGTCAGCTGGTGCGGCTGGCTTAGACAGCCAGACGCTTGCGGCCCTTGGCGCGGCGTGCGTTCAGAACCTGACGGCCACCACGGGTAGCCATACGTGCGCGGAAGCCGTGCGTGCGCTTGCGACGAACGACGGAAGGTTGGTAAGTACGTTTCATGGTGGTCTCGCTTAAAGCAAATAAGTATGCAAAATCGGGTCTGACGTCTGTTCGTCAGGAATCGGCGCCAATGACAGTTCGCTTCGTTAAGCCAGCGTCACGCCACAGCTAGTCCGTGCATTTCTCGACCATCAAACGAAGGCTGAGCAGGCGGGCGGACAGGGAACCCTGAATTAGACCCTACTTGACAACCCTCTGTCAAGAAGCCTGTTGTTTTCGACGGCTGGTGATAACTTTACATTTATCCCCAGCCCGTTACGAAAATCTGTGGCTCACCTGTGGATAACCTTCGCGAAGACAGGTAAAATAGCGTGTTACGTATCACTAAGCCGCACACAATGGATAACTTTTGGCAGACCGCTTCCGCGCAGCTGGAGCTCGAGCTGACGCCGCAACAATATAGCGCATGGATCAAACCGCTCGTCGTGCTCGACTACGAGGACGGCAAGCTGCGCATTGCGGCGCCGAACCGCTTCAAGCTCGACTGGGTCAAGACGCAGTTCGCCAACCGCATCACCGCCCTCGCCTGCCAGTTCTGGGAAGCGCCGGTCGAGGTGCAATTCGTGCTCGACCCGAACAACGCCCCGAAAAAACCGGCCGAGGTGCGCCCGGCTCCGGACAATTCCCCGATGCCGGGAGAATTGCGTCCGTCGGTACCGGTGCAAAGCATCGAGCCGCAGGCAAACCTGAACATCGCCAACTCGCCGAAGCGCGAGCAGAGCCGCATCAACCCGGACCTGACCTTCGACAGCTTCGTGACCGGTAAGGCCAACCAGCTGGCGCGCGCCGCTGCGATCCAGGTGGCGAACAACCCGGGCGTGTCGTACAACCCGCTGTTCTTCTACGGCGGCGTCGGCCTCGGTAAAACCCACTTGATCCACGCGATCGGCAACCAGGTGATGGTCGACAACCCGGGCGCGCGCATCCGCTACATTCACGCCGAGCAGTACGTGCGCGACGTCGTCACCGCCTACCAACGCAAGGGCTTCGACGACTTCAAGCACTACTACCACTCGCTCGACATGCTGCTGATCGACGATATTCAATTCTTTGGTGGCAAGAGCCGCACGCAGGAAGAATTCTTCTATGCGTTCGAGGCCCTGATCGCGGCCAAGAAACAGATCATCATCACCTCGGATACCTATCCGAAAGAGATCACCGGCATGGACGACCGCCTGATCTCGCGCTTCGACTCCGGCCTGACGGTGGCGATCGAGCCGCCGGAGCTGGAAATGCGCGTGGCGATCCTGCTGAAAAAAGCGCAATCCGAAGGCGTGGTCCTGTCGGATGACGTGGCGTTCTTCGTGGCCAAGCACCTGCGCTCGAACGTGCGCGAACTGGAAGGCGCGCTGCGCAAGATCCTGGCCTACTCGCGTTTCCACGGCAAGGACATCACGATCGACATCGTGAAGGAAGCCCTGAAGGACTTGCTGTCGGTGCAGAACCGCCAGATCTCGGTGGAAAATATCCAGAAGACGGTGGCCGACTTCTTCAACATCAAGGTCGCCGACATGTATTCGAAGCGCCGCCCGGCCAACATCGCCCGTCCGCGCCAGATTGCCATGTATCTGGCGAAGGAACTGACGCAAAAGAGCTTGCCGGAAATTGGCGAACTGTTCGGCGGGCGCGACCACACCACCGTGCTGCACGCGGTGCGCAAGATCGCCAGCGACCGCCAGAAGAATGCCGAGTGCAACCACGAATTGCACGTGCTGGAGCAGACCCTCAAGGGTTGATGGATCATCGGCTACGTGCGTTGACTGTAGGGTGGACGGATCTCCCGTCCACGCGTTCAACGAACAGAACCAAGCCACAAAAACGTATCAACATGCAAACGCCTGTTGAACGCGTGGACGGACAAGCCGTCCACCCTACAGAAGTTTGTATTTGTACCCGGCACACGGCAAAATAGTGCTGTAGCAACAATTTCACTGTATTAACACTTATCCGAGGATAACTATGCAACTGGTCAAAACCACCCGAGACACGCTTCTCCGGCCACTGCAGATCGTGAGCGGTATTGTCGAGCGTCGGCACACCATGCCGATTCTGGCCAATATCCTCATCCGCAAGGACGGCGAGAGCGTCTCCTTCCTGTCCACCGACACCGAAGTGCAGATCACCACGCATGCCAACATCGGCTCCGGCCCGGACGTGACCGGCACCACCGTGGCCGCGCGCAAGCTGCTGGACATCCTGCGCGCGCTGCCGGAATCCGGCGACGTGACCATGACCCTGGCCAACAAGCGCCTGGCTGTGCAAAGCGGCAAGTCGCGCTTTGCCCTGCAGACCCTGGCCGCCGAGGAATTCCCGACCGTCTCGGTCGCGGAAAGCCACAACGCCTCGGTCACCCTGCCGCAAAAAACCCTGAAGCACCTGTTCAACATGGTGCACTTCGCGATGGCCCAGCAAGACATCCGCTACTACCTGAACGGCCTGCTGCTGGTGCTGGACGGTAACAAGGTGATTGCCGTGGCCACTGACGGCCACCGCCTGGCCTTCAGCCAGGTCGAAGCCGAGCAGACCTTCGAGCGCCAGGAAGTCATCATCCCGCGCAAGACCATCATCGAACTGCAGCGCCTGCTGGAAGAAAGCGACGAAACCGTCCAGCTGGACATCGCCGCCTCGCAGGTGAAACTCACCTTCGCCGACATCGAGCTGGTGTCGAAGCTGGTTGAGGGCAAGTTCCCTGACTACACCCGCGTGATCCCGAAGGGCTACAAGAACGACTTCACGATCAGCCGCGACGAACTGCTGCGCTCGCTGCAGCGCGCCGCGATCATGACCAGCGACAAGTTCAAGGGCGTGCGCTGCATCATCACCCCGGGCAGCATGAAGATCAGCTCGACCAACGCCGACCAGGAAGAAGCGGTCGAGGAACTGGAAATCGACTACGGCGGCGACGCGATCGACATCGGTTTCAACGTCACCTACCTGCTCGACGTGCTGAACAACCTGAAGTGCGACCAGGTGAACATCGCCCTGGGCGATTCGAATTCGTCGGCCCTGATCTCGATTCCCGACAATGGCGACTTCAAGTACGTCGTCATGCCGATGCGTATTTAAAAACGCATCGGGGGCCGCGCCTTGTTTTATGCGGGTTGCGGCCCGAACTGAGCAGTCTGAATACACCGTTTTTTGAGAAAGCAGTCCATGTCCGAGAACACCAATCCAATGCCGGAAACGCCGAAAACGCCGGACGAATACGGCGCCGCCTCGATTCAAATTCTGGAAGGCCTGGAAGCTGTCCGCAAGCGTCCGGGCATGTACATCGGCGACACCTCGGACGGGACCGGCCTGCACCACCTGGTCTTCGAAGTGCTGGACAACTCGATCGACGAAGCGCTGGCCGGCTACTGCACCGAAATCCACGTCACCATCCATTCGGATAACTCGATCTCGATTACCGACAACGGCCGCGGCATCCCGACCGGCGTGAAAATGGACGACAAGCACGAGCCGAAGCGCTCGGCCACCGAAATCGCCCTGACCGAACTGCACGCCGGCGGCAAGTTCAACCAGAATTCGTACAAAGTCTCGGGCGGCTTGCACGGCGTGGGCGTGTCCTGCGTGAACGCGCTGTCGAAACTGCTGCGCGTGACCGTGCGCCAAAAAGGCAAGGTGCACCAGATGGAATTCACGCGCGGCGTGCCGATGAACCGCGAAATCGAGATCGTCGACGGCTTCGAAGTCTCGCCAATGAAAGTCATCGGCGAAACCGACAAGCGCGGCACCGAAGTGCATTTCTGGGCCGACGAGGAAATCTTCACCACCGTCGAATTCCACTACGAGATTTTGTCGAAGCGTATTCGCGAACTCTCGTTCCTGAACAACGGCGTGAACATCAAGCTGAGCGACCAGCGCACCGGCAAGGAAGAAATCTTCGCCTTCGAAGGCGGCACGCGCGGCTTCGTGGAATACATCAACAAGGCCAAGGCCGTATTGCACCCGACCGTGTTCCAGGCCACCGGCGACCGCCTGTCGGATCAAAACACGAATATCTCGGTGGACGTGTCGATGCAGTGGAACGACTCGTATAACGAGCAGGTTCTCTGCTTCACGAACAACATCCCGCAGCGCGACGGCGGCACCCACCTGACCGGCTTGCGTGCGGCGATGACGCGCGTGATCAACAAATACATCGACGAGAACGACTTCGCCAAGAAGGCGAAAGTGGAAATCTCGGGCGACGACATGCGCGAAGGCCTGACCTGCGTGCTGTCCGTCAAAGTGCCGGAGCCGAAGTTCTCGTCGCAGACCAAAGATAAACTCGTGTCGTCGGAAGTGCGCGGCCCGGTCGAGGAAATCGTGGCGAAGACGCTCACCGACTTCCTGAACGAAAAGCCGAACGACGCCAAGATCATCTGCGGCAAGATCGTGGAAGCCGCCCGTGCCCGTGAAGCAGCGCGCAAGGCGCGCGACCTGACCCGCCGCAAGGGCGTGATGGACGGCCTGGGCCTGTCGTCGAAGCTGGCCGACTGCCAGGAACGCGACCCGGCGCTAGCCGAACTGTACATCGTCGAGGGTGACTCGGCAGGCGGCTCCGCCAAGCAGGGCCGCGACCGCAAGTTCCAGGCGATTTTGCCGCTGCGCGGCAAGGTGCTGAACGTGGAAAAGGCGCGTTTCGAGAAGATGCTGTCGTCGGAGCAGATCACCACCCTGATCGCAACCC
>Ga0308158_10004960_pt1 | contig 11064 bp, 9 predicted proteins | sample PhyBR2_FD_201038 | JGI IMG/M metagenome (GOLD analysis project Ga0308158, IMG submission 201038) | Phyllosphere microbial communities from UC Gill Tract Community Farm, Albany, California, United States - DLSLB.R2 | ecosystem: Host-associated > Plants > Phyllosphere > Unclassified | place: USA...
AAAGACGGCGTCCCTGTGATGCTTGTCGAGGAAGCGCGGCAACTTGGCGGACGCGTAGCGGATTGATGCCATCGACCGACCGCCGCCTTTGGACTCTCGGCGCGGTTTGGGGACTTGGGCTTGTCGGATCGGGCTGGGCGCCGTTCGACCGCGCGACGTGGTCGATGGAGGTCGCACCCGTCCTGGTCGCCTTTCCGATACTGATCGCCCTACGCCGCCGGTTCGGCTTCACAGACCTGGCACTGCTGCTGATCGCGCTGCACGGCCTCGTCCTGATGCTGGGCGGTGCCTATACCTACGCCCGCGTACCGATCGGTTTCACGGTGCAGGATCTGCTGCATCTCGCGCGCAATCCCTATGATCGGTTCGGGCATCTGATGCAGGGATTCGTCCCCGCCATCGCCTTACGCGAAGTGCTCGTGCGGACTGGCAGCATCGCGTCACGCCGCCTGCTGACCATCACGGTGCTCGCTTACTGCCTGTCCGTCAGTGCGCTATACGAACTGATCGAGTTCGGTCAGGGCGCCGATGCGTTCCTCGGGACGCAGGGTGATCCCTGGGATACGCAATGGGACATGCTGATGTGCCAGATCGGCGCGGGTCTCGCGTTGATCCTGCTGTCCCGCGTTCACGATCGGCAGATCGCGCGTCTCACACGGTAAGCCCTTGCAGCAGTTTCGGCAGGTCGCCGCTTTCGCCGCGTGCTTCCGCCATAAAGCGGTCCTTGAGGGGCGGCATCGCGTTGACCGCGCTGATGCCGAACCGGCGGACGGCGCTGGCGGTCTTGCCGGGGAGACCGAACAGGCGGGTGAGCGTGTCGGTGGCGGCGGCGGTCATGAACGTGTCGAGCCCGCGCCAGCGCTGGTAGCGTGCGAGTAGCGCGGCGTCGCCGAGGTCGAGGCCCAGGCGCTTGCCCTCCACGAGGACTTCGACGAGCGTTGCGACGTCGCGGAAGCCTAGGTTGAGGCCCTGCCCGGCGATCGGGTGGATACCGTGGCCGGCGTCGCCGACCAGCGCGAGCCGCGTGTCGGTGATGCGCGCGGCGTGGTGGAAGCCGAGCGGATAGGAGGAGCGCGGCGTGGCCATCGACAGCGCGCCGAGGAAGCCGCCCATGCTCTTTTCCGCTTCGGCAAGGAACGCGCGGTCGCCGAGCTTGAGCATGCCGGGGGCGTTCTTCGCATCGACCGTCCAGACGATCGCGGAGCGGTGGCCGTCGGCATCGTCGGGGAGTGGGAGCAGCGCGAATGGGCCGCTCGAATAGAAGATTTCGTACGCCACGTCGCCGTGCGGCAGTTCGTGATGAAACGCGCCGATAATCGCGGTGTGCTCGTAGGACCAGCGCGCGATGGTGATCCCGGCGGCCTCGCGCGTCGGTGAGTTGCGGCCCTCGGCGGCGATCATCAGAGGTGCGCGGATCGTGTCACCCGAGTCCAGCATGACGGTGACGCCCGATTCGGCGCGATCGACCGACGTCGAGCGGGTTTGCATGCGCAGATCGACATGCGGCGCGGCGGTCGCGGCGTCGAACAGCGTGCGGCGGAGCAGCTTGTTCTCGTACATCGTCCCGAGCGCGCCATCGTCGGCGTCGGGCACGAAATCGAGCGCGCCCGGCTCCAGCCCGTCGCTGACGCGGATCTGGCGGATCGCACAGCCCTGCCCCGCCAGCGTCGCACCGATACCGATCGCGTCGAGCATCCGGTGGCTTGCGCTCGCCACCGCCGACGCGCGGCCGTCGAAGCCGGGTGCCAGCGTCACCGCGGGGTCGGCGGGGTCAATCACGATCGTCGAAATGCCGTGCACGCCCAGCGCCACGGCGAGCGTCGCGCCGACCAGCCCGCCACCGAGGATGATTACATCTGTGTCCATGACGCCGCTTTATCCCGCCAGCCGGTCGCTGCCAACGACGATCCGGGCGCAGCTTAACCCGTGTTGTCGCGTGGTTACCTTGACGTTGAGCCTGCCGAGGGCGATGCATTTCTACATTATACTGCAACTGGAGAATACGGGTCATGGCCAGCCGCGCGCAGCCAGCCTTGTGGCGTGAGACGGTGAAGGCGGGTGCCGTCCGCAGCGGCGCGTTGATCGCGGCGATCGCGTTGTTCGTCGGCACGCTGCTGATGGCGCTGGCGCTGGCAAGCTATCACCCGAGCGATGCTGCGCTCAACACCGCGTCGGGCGCCTATCCCGACAATCTGGTGGGACCGCCGGGCGCATGGTTTGCCGATATTGCGCTGACGCTGTTTGGGCCGGCGGTTGCGCTACTGCTGCCGATCGGTCCGATTCTGGGCATGCGATTGTGGCGCGACCTGCCGCTGGGGCATTGGCTGCGGATGGTGCGCGGCGCGGCGATCGGCGTCGCGCTGATGGCGAGCGCGCTCGCGTTCGTATCCGGATCGTCGGTGCTGGCGCTGCCCGCCGGCTGGGGTGGCGTGATCGGCTTGTCCGTCGCGAGCGTCGTGCATTGGGGGCTGAGCTTCATCGGCCAGCCGGTCGCCGAACTCTGGTCCGCCCGCGCGGTCGGTCTGGTCGCGGCGATCGCGGGCGCGATCGTCTGGGGCAAGAGCATCGAGATCGATCTCGGCGAGCGCAAATGGCGTTTTCCACGCCGCAATCGCACCGAGGCGCTGGGCTATGACGGCTTTGCGGAAATCGACGAGGACGACGACGAGCCGCTGACACTGACGCGCAAACCGGTCGAGCCGCGCGCGATCGCCGAACCCGATCCGCGCCCTGCCCCGGTGATCGCGGATCGCCAGAACGCGCCGAGCCAAGCGAAACCCAAGGAGCGCCAGTCGTCGCTCGACCTGCGCGACAATTTCACGCTGCCGAGCCTCGACCTGCTGACGCCGTCGCCGCCGAGCCAAGGCAATGTGATCGACAAGGCGGGGCTCGAGCGCAACGCACGGCTGCTCGAGAACGTGCTCGACGATTTCAAGGTGACGGGGTCGATCATCGAGGTGCGGCCGGGGCCGGTCGTGACGATGTACGAGCTCGAGCCCGCCCCCGGCGTCAAGGCGAGCCGGGTGATCGCGCTGGCCGACGATATCGCCCGCAACATGTCCGCGATTTCGGCGCGTGTGGCTGTGATCCCGGGGCGCAACGTGATCGGCATCGAGCTGCCGAATGCGCGGCGCGAGGCGGTGAGCTTGCACGAACTCGTCGGGAGCCAGACGTTCGAGGACCAGTCGGCGCAGCTGCCGATCATCCTCGGCAAGAACATCGCGGGCGATTCGGTGATCGCGGATCTCGCGCCGATGCCGCATCTGCTGGTCGCGGGCACCACCGGCTCGGGCAAGTCGGTCGGGCTGAACAGCATGATCCTGTCGCTGCTGTACAAGCTGACGCCGAACCAGTGCCGGATGATCATGATCGATCCGAAGATGCTCGAACTGAGCATGTACGACGACATTCCGCATCTGTTGTCGCCGGTCGTCACCGATCCGGCCAAGGCGGTGCGGGCGCTGAAATGGGCGGTCGAGACGATGGAGGACCGCTATCGCCAGATGTCCTCGGTCGGCGTGCGCAGCCTCGCCGGTTTCAACGACAAGGTGCGCGGTGCGAAGGCCAAGGGGCAGCCGCTCGGTCGGAAGGTGCAGACGGGCTATCACCCGGATACCGGCGCACCCATGTACGAGGAGGAGAAGCTCGAATACGACGTGCTGCCGCAGATCGTGGTGATCGTCGACGAGCTGGCCGATCTGATGATGACCGCGGGCAAGGAGGTCGAATTCCTCATCCAGCGGCTCGCGCAGAAGGCACGCGCGGCGGGCATCCACCTGATCATGGCGACGCAGCGGCCGTCGGTCGACGTCATCACCGGCGTCATCAAGGCGAACCTGCCGACGCGGATCAGCTTCCACGTGACGTCGAAGATCGATTCGCGCACCATCCTCGGCGAGCAGGGTGCGGAGCAACTGCTCGGCAAGGGCGACATGCTCTACATGCCTGGCGGCAAGGGCATCGTCCGCGTGCACGGACCGTTCGTTACCGATGACGAAGTGCGGCTGGTGGCGGATCACTGGCGCTCGCAGGGGCTGCCGGATTACATCTCCTCCGTGACCGAGGAGCCCGAGGAGAGCTTCGCGCTGGAGGGCTCACCGACCGGGGAGGATTCGGCGGAGGACCAGCAATATCGCCAGGCGATCCAGCTGGTGTGCGAATCGCAGAAGGCCTCGACCTCTTGGCTGCAGCGCCAGTTGCGGATCGGATATAATTCCGCGGCGCGGTTGATCGAGCGCATGGAGAAGGACGGCATCGTCGGCCGCCCGGATCATGTCGGGCGGCGCGAAGTGCTCCGCGATACCGAAGGGCATGCGATCTAGCGCTGGAAAACCGACACCAGCCGTCCTTCGAGAAACCTTCTGTTCCCTCGCGAACGCGGGGGTCCAGGAGCCACGAACGATGTCGTTTGGAACCCTGGGCTCCCGCCTTCGCGGGAGAACTAGGAGGGGGCCGCCCGCCACCAACTTTCCCGCGCGGACAAGGGTTTCGAACCACCGACGGCCGATATACGGAGCTGATATAAGTTACGAATAACAGGTGGGCGTGATGGGGTATCGGCGGTTGTGTGCGGGGGCATTGGCGCTTGCCGTGTCCGGGCAGGTTTCGGCACAGGATATCCCGAAGCAGACTCCGGGCAGTACCAGCACAGATACCCAGCACCGCCCCCGTTCAGGTGTCCGCCGTGACAGCGATCTGTCGCCATCCGCGCTGACCGCGGATACGCAGCGCACCCCGCCGCCCGGCCTGTTCGCGGACTGGTTCGACATCCGCAGACGCCTAGCGGACCGCGGGATCGGCGTCAGCGCGCGCTATGCCTCGGAAAGCGGGTATAATTTCGCGGGCGGCGATCGGAAACTGTGGCGCGAGACGGGGCAGTTCGACGTTGGCGTATTGCTCGATCTCGACAAGATCGTCGGGCTAAAGGGCGGCGCGTTCCAGGCCACCCTCACCTATCGCCGCGGTCGCGATCTGGGCGCGGACGCCAATCTGGGCGTGCTGCAACAGGTGCAGGAGGTTTACGGCCGCGGCCAGACGCTGCGCCTGACGCAATTCTGGTACGAGCAGACGCTTGGCGAAAAGCTCGAACTGAAGATCGGCCGCACCAACCCCGGCGAAGATTTCGCGGTGTTCTCGTGCTATTTCCAGAACCTCAGCTTTTGCGGTGCGCAGCCGGGCAACCTGGTCGGCGATTACTGGCAGAACTGGCCGGTCGGGCAATGGGGTGCGCGGCTGCGCTACGACGTCAACGACCATCTCACGCTTAAGACCGCCGCCTACGAGGTGAGCCCGCGTAATCTCGAAAAGGACTTCGTGATCGGCCGGTTCCACGGCGCGACCGGCGCGCTGATCCCGGTCGAGGCCGAATGGCATCGCGGCGACAACGATGGCCGCGTGGGCGCGTACAAGGTTGGCGGCTGGGTCAACACATCGAACGGGGATGACGTATTCTACGACGTGAACCGCCAGCCGATCGCGATCACCGGAATGGCGCCGCTCCGCCACAACGCGCGCTACGGCGTATATTTCAATCTTCAGCAGCAGATCACCGGCACCTCGAAGGACGGCAAGTCGGTGACCGGGCTCAGCGTTTTCCTCAACGCGACGCAGGCCGATCGCGCGACCTCGACCACTGACAACCAGATCGCGGCTGGGCTGTTCTACAAGGGGCTGGTGCCATGGCGGCCGGGCGACATCCTCGGCTTCGGCGTGGCGCGGACCAACGTGAACGGGCGCGTCGCGAAGGGGCAGGAACTCGATCCGACGCGGCCAGCGGTACAGGATGCGGAGTATGCGTCGGAAATCTACTATAGCGTCCACCCGACGCGGTGGCTCGAATTGCGGCCGAACGTGCAGTTCATCCACAATCCTGGCGGGGTGCATGACGCGAACGACGTCGGCGTGCTCGGGATGAAGGCTGCGATCACGCTGTAACGGACGATCGACTTTACATGCCGCCGGCCCTCCGCCCCCGTCATCCTGACGAAAGTCAGGATCCCGAGTAACACCCGCTGCCCGGCTTGATCCTGGGTCCTGACTTTCGTCAGGATGACGGATGCGGTTGTGTGGTGGCCGCAGATCGAATTCAGTGGCGGTTCAAGCGCGGGCGGGCAATCGTCCGCGTTCCAAGGAGATTATGATGTTCAATTCCCGCCCCGCGGTGATCGCGACGATCGCCGCTCTCTCGGTTGCCGCCATACCCGCGCCAATCGCCGCGCAGGCTACCGGCGATCTGGCCGCGGTGCAGAAGCATCTGCAGTCCGTCGAGACGATGACCGCCAGTTTCTCGCAGGCGGATCGCAACGGCAAGGTCCTGACCGGCGTGCTGACGCTGAAAAAGCCCGGCAAGCTGCGCTTCCAGTACGAGAAGGGCGTGCCCATCCTGATCGTCGCGGAGGGCGGCGCGCTGACCTTCATCGATTATTCGGTGAAGCAGGTGCAGCGTTGGCCGATCAAGAATTCGCCGTTGGGCGTGCTGCTCGATCCGACCCGTGACATCACCCGCTATGCCAAGCTCGTCCCTGGCTATGACCAGCGGATTGTGTCGGTCGAGGCGAACGATCCCAAGCACCCCGAATATGGTCGGATCACGCTGGTGTTCGTGCGCAACGCGGGCGCGCCGGGCGGACTGATGCTGCAGGGCTGGGTCGCGCTCGACAGCCAGAACAACCGGACAACGATCCGCCTGACCAACCAGAAATTCGGCGGAGCCGTTAGCGACAACACCTTCCGCTGGAACGACCCACGCACCGTGGGTGGAAGAAAGTAACAAAACTTTCTGGTCATTCATGCCAGCGACAGGTTTCGCACCCTAATGAGTGGCTCGCGGATGTGAGGCATTCGGGATTTTTCCCCCTGTTGCCCGGATGGTTTCCCCACAGTCTGCCTGCGTGACGAACGCTGAGTTGGCCCTCGCTCCATGCCCCCGGAGCGAGGGTCTTTCGCGTAGAGCGGCAGGCAAAAAGATTTGCCTGACTCGCTCGAGCGCGGCCGACGGGCCCCACTCTTCTCAGGGCTCGGTCGACGACAGCGGCTTCGCCGATGGCGCCTTCTCCCTTCTTCCGAAGCCCCCAGACGCTTCCTTGTCCCCACCTCCTCGCAACGCTACATCGCGGCCGTGAAGATCGTCTCCTGGAACATCAACTCGGTCCGTTTCCGGATCGCCATCGTCGAGCAGTTTTTGCGTGACGAGCAACCCGACATCCTGTGCCTGCAGGAGACCAAGGTCATCGATGGCGACTTCCCGTTGGCAGCGTTCCGCGCGCTCGGCTACGAGCATATCGTCCTGCACGGACAGCGCATGCACCACGGTGTCGCGATCCTGAGCCGGGTCCCGATCGTCGAGGACGACCGCTTCGACTGGCAGGCGAACAGCGAGGCGCGCCATATCGGCGTCCGGCTGGAAAACGGCGTGCGGCTCGAGAACGTCTACGTCCCAGCTGGCGGCGATGTCCCGAACCGCGAGGTGAACCCGAAGTTCGGCCAGAAGCTCGATTTCATCGAGCGCATGACGACCTGGTCCGAAACGCTGCCAGGCCCGACCATTCTGGTCGGCGACTTCAACATCGCCCCGCTCGAATCGGACGTCTGGAGCCACAAGCAGTTGCTCGACGTCGTCAGCCACACACCCGTGGAGGTCGAAGCGCTGGGCAAGTTGCAGGCGGCGGGCCACTGGGTCGATCTCGGCCGCCGCTTTCATCCCGCCCCCGCGCGGTTGTTCACATGGTGGAGCTACCGCGCGAAGGATTGGGAAGCATCGGATCGCGGTCGGCGACTCGATCATATGTGGGCGACGGGTACCGCTGCCGAGGCGGCGGTGTCGCACCACGTCTACGAACGCTGCCGGAGCTGGCTGAAACCGTCCGACCACGTGCCGATCATGACCGAGTTCGCGTTTTGAGTGATCCGCGCGCCGCCGCCCGCGCGGTCGATGCGCTCCGGCGCGGTTGGCCGATCGCGATCGACGGGCTGGTGCTGCTGGCGGTTGAAACGGCGGATGCCGACCGGTTGGCCGCGTTCGATCCGAAAGGAAATGGCGGCGTGCTGATCTCGTCGGGGCGAGCTGCGACGCTGAAGCTCGCAAACCAACTGGCCGCCGCCGATCCGACCGAGCCGGTGCTGGTCGATCGGGCGCCGTGGATCGATTTCGCCGCCGCGACCGCGTTGGCGGATCCGCAATTCGATCTGGCGACTCCCATGAAGGGGCCGTTCCAGACGGTCGCGCTGACCGATCCAGACGCGGCGGCGGCGGCGTTGCGGCTCGCGCGGATTGCCGGGTTGTTACCCGCTTTCTTCCTCGGCACCGGCGAGCCCGAGGTTCGGATCGCGCGCGCGGACATAGAAGCGCACGAGGACGCGACACGACTGACGCTCGCGGCCCGCGCGCGCCTCCCGGTCGCGGGCGCGGAGGATGCGGAGATCGTCGCGTTCCGCTCGCCTGAGAGCGCGGACGAGCATATCGCGCTGCTGATCGGCCAGCCCAACGGCCAGCCGCCGCTGGTCCGCCTCCACAGCGAGTGTCTGACCGGCGACGTGCTCGGCAGCCTGAAGTGCGATTGTGGGCCGCAGCTGCACGCCGCGATCCACGCGATCCAGCAGAGCGGCTGGGGTATCCTGTTGTATCTGCGGCAGGAAGGGCGCGGCATCGGGCTGGTCAACAAGCTGCGCGCCTATGCGTTGCAGGACCAGGGATACGATACGGTCGATGCGAACACGCGGCTCGGCTTTGCGGTCGATGCGCGCGATTTCGGCGTGGCGGCGCGGATGCTGGCGTTGCTCGGCCAGCGCGAGCTGCGGCTGCTGACGAACAATCCGGCCAAGGTCGCGGGGCTGGAGGCGGCGGGCGTCACGGTGATCGAGCGCGTGCCGCATTCGCTGCCCGCCAACCCGCACAACGCGCAGTATCTGGCGACCAAGCGCGATCGCACGGGGCATCAGTTCTGAACGAGAGCCCGCCTTCGCCGCCGCCGCCACCCCCGCCCTCGCGTCGCCTGATCGTCGTGTTCGGTGCGGCGGTGCGTCCTGACGGGAGCCCGAGCCCGACGCTCGCGCGGCGGATCGCGTTCGCGGCGGCGGCGGCGGCGCGCTATGTCGATGCGGACCTGTTCTGCTCGGGCGCGAAGGGTGCGCATGGGCCGTCCGAGGCGTCGGTGATGGCGGATGTGCTGGCGGAGACGGTCGATCGGTCGCGAATCCATCTCGACGAGGCGAGTATCGATACGTTGCAGAGCGTGGTCGCGGCGACCGCGTTCGCGCGGGCGGGGCATTATGCGCAGTGCATGATCTGCACCGACGGCTATCATCAGCCACGGATCCGCATGCTGTTCGCGATGCTCGGCATGCCCGCGAGCGTGATCCACGTGCCGCATGGCGGGAGCCGGCGATACCAGCTCAAGATGCGGACGCGGGAGGCGGCGGCGATCCCGTATGACTTGGTCGCGGGGATCGGCGCGATCTGGCGTTGGAGGCGGGGCTAGCGGTCGCTGCGGACGCGTTGAGTTTGCGTATCCCTCGAGCGAGCACCTCCCCGGCGAAGGCCGGGGTCCAGTTGGGAAGGCCGATGTAACGAAGGTCCGTCCCACGTTATTCCCGTTCCGCAACTGGACCCCGGCCTTCGCCGGGGAGGTGTAGTCATCATCGGAGCGGAATACCGGCTGGCTTGTCCCTGACTTCAAGAACCGAGATCTAGCCTATCCTAGCAACCGCGCGACGTCGTCGAAGCTCTCCGCCAGCGCATCGACGCCGATTGCCTTCAGGCGGGCGCCATGCTCGGCATTACAATGCGATCCCGCCGACAGACCGATGACATAGCCCCCCGACGCCACCGCGCCGGTCGCACCCACCGGCGAGTCTTCGAGGATCGCCGTCCGCGCGATATCCACGCCCAGTTTCCGTGCGCCGAACAGGTACAGATCCGGCGCAGGCTTGCCATTCGTCACATGCTCGCGGCCGCTGTAGAGATGGTCGCCGAACGCGTCGCGCAGGCCGATATGCTCCAGATGCCGCGCGATCCAGCTAACCGGGCTCGACGAGACGATCGCCTTGGGTAGATCGGCCGGCAGCGACCGGACGAACGCCACCGCGCCCTCGATCGCGTCGACACCGGCCGCCATCACGCGCGCGTCCTCGGCTTTGCGCGCGGCGTAGAAGTCCTCGGGCAGCGGCCGGTCGATCCAGCGCTCGATTGCGTCGATGAACTGCGGGCCGGCAAGCCCCATGAAGTTCGCCATCGACTCGTCTGCGGTGGTGGGGTGACCCGCCGCAGTGAGCCACTCCGCAATGTGGCGGTTTCCGACCGCTTCGCTGTCGATCAGGACGCCGTCGAAGTCGAATAGCAGCGCGTCGAACCGAACCGGAATGCTCATGCGCCCGTCCCCCGCGCGCCGAACAGCGCGCTGCCGATCCGGACGTGAGTCGCGCCGATCGTCACCGCGGTCTCGAAGTCGTCGGACATGCCCATGCTGAGACCGGTCAGCCCGTGATCGCGCGCGAGCTTGGCGAGCAACGCGAAATACGGCGCCGGCTCGATATCGGCGGGCGGCAGGCACATCAGCCCGGCGATCGGCAGGCCGGCAGCGCGCGCCTGCTCGACCAGCGCGGGCAGGTCGGCAATCGCGCAGCCCCCCTTTTGCGGTTCGTCGCCGATATTGACCTGGAGGAAGCAGTCCGGCCGACGATCGCTTGTCTCAATCGCCTTCCCCAGCGCGGTGACCAGCGACGGGCGATCGACCGCATGGATGCACTCGAACAGCGCCACCGCATCGGCCGCCTTGTTCGACTGAAGCTGGCCGATCAGGTGCAGTTCGACGTCGGGATACTTCTCGCGCAACGCCGGCCATTTCTCGAAGGCTTCCTGCACACGGTTTTCGCCGAACACGCGCTGGCCTTCGACGAGCAGCGGTTCGATTGCCTCGACCGGATGCGTCTTGGAGACCGCAATCAACGTCACGTCTGTAATCCGGCGATCGGCAATCTCGGCGGCCTTGGCGATCCGGGTACGGATGGATGCGAGCGGCGTGGTGTCGTCAGCTATCATGCCGCGCGCTATAGGCAGCGGCGTGGCCC